>JAEEGL014204202.1_pt1 | contig 13315 bp, 15 predicted proteins | sample 9134231 | NCBI WGS metagenome assembly JAEEGL01 (sample SAMN16246548, study PRJNA631951) | gut metagenome | biome: gut microbiome; feature: rumen; material: fiber-attached | host: Bos | place: Iran: Karaj | collected 2018-10 | reverse complement strand
TCAATTTGAAGCGTTTTTTTTACTGAAATTTGCTTTCAGTCTTTGTGCAACATGTATAAGAGCCTTTTGAGAGCCCGGTAAAGCCGCCGGACACGCCTCGACAATTTCTCATAAAATGAGAATCATTTGAGCCCCCTGCGCGTCAGGGCGATCCGTTTGCGCTTCAAATCGACGGATTTGACGCGGACCTCGATCACATCGCCCGCGGAAAGCACCTCGGACGGGTGTTTGATGAAGCGGTCCGCGATTTCGCTGATGTGGAGCAGGCCGTCCTGATGGACCCCGATGTCGACGAACGCGCCGAAATCCACGACGTTCCGCACGGTGCCCTTGAGGACCATGCCCTCTTCGAGATCTTCGAGGTTCAGGACGCGGTCGCGCAGGACCGGCGGGGGCAGCTCGTCGCGGATGTCGCGCCCGGGCTTCTCGAGCTCGCCGAGGATGTCGGAAAGCGTCGCGTCCCCGATGCCGAGCTCGTCCGCGAGCTTTTTCATGCCGTAGCTTTTCGCTTCTTCGCGCAGGGAAATGCCGCCGCGCGCGTCCTTCTTCGTGCGCCCGAAGAGGGCGAGCAGTTTTTCCGCCGCCGCGTACGACTCGGGATGCACCCCGGTGTTGTCGAAAATCTCTTCCCCGCCGGGGATGCGGAGGAATCCCGCCGCCTGCTCGAACGCCTTCGCGCCGAAGCGGGGCACTTTGAGAAGCTCTTTTCTCTTTTTGAACTCCCCGTTTTCCTCGCGGTACTTCACGATGTTCTTCGCCGTCGCCGCGTTGATGCCGGCGATATAGGAAAGCAGCGAATACGACGCCGTGTTCACGTCCACGCCGACCGCGTTCACGCAGTCCTCCACGACCCCGGTCAGCGCCTCGTCCAGGCGGGCGGGCTTCATGTCGTGCTGGTACTGCCCCACGCCGATGGATTTGGGATCGATCTTCACCAGCTCCGCGAGGGGATCCTGCAGCCGTCTCGCGATGGAAACCGCGCTGCGCTCCGTGACGTCGAAATCGGGAAACTCTTCCGCGCCGAGCTCGGAAGCGGAATACACGGACGCACCGGCTTCGGACACCACGGCATATTTGGTGTCGACGCCGAGCGTGCGGATGGTGTCGGCGACGAACATTTCGCTCTCTCCCGACGCCGTTCCGTTGCCGATGGACACCACGTCCACCCCGTATCTGCGGATGAGCCCTTCCATCACCCGGCGTGAACCGGCGATATCCTCCTTCGGTTTCGTCGGGTAGATCACGGCGGTGTCCGCGACCGCGCCCGTGGGACGCACGACGGCGAGCTTGCACCCCGTGCGGTAGCCCGGGTCGAAGCCGAGCACCACCTTGCCCTTGAGGGGCGGCTGCATCAGCAAATGGCGCAGATTGACCGCGAACAGCGAGATCGCCGCCTCGCCCGCGCTGTCGGTCAGTTCACCACGCAGCTCCCGCTCGACGGAGGGCGCGATCAGGCGGTCGTATCCGTCCCGGACCGCCGCTTCGATGTGCGCCGCCGCGGGGCTCGTCCGGTTCGTCAGGACCTTATCGAGCACGGCGCGGACGATGCTCTCCCCGTTCACCTCCACTTTCACGCTGAGCGCGCCTTCCTTTTCGCCGCGGTTCACGGCGAGGACGCGGTGGGACGGGATCTTTTTCAGCGGCTCCGCGTAATCGTAATACTGCTCGAAAACCGGATTTTCTTCCGCTTTTTCCGAGCGGAGCGAACCGCTCTCGAAGGTCAGGCGGCGTATGAGCTTTCTCAGCTCCGCGTCGTCGGAGACGTCCTCGGCGATGATGTCGCGCGCGCCCTGCAGGGCGTCCTCAGCCGTCGGGACGCCGTTTTCTTCATTTATGTATGCCTCCGCCTCGACCTCGAGCGAGGGTTCATAGACGCGCCTCTGTTCCATGATGAGGGCGGCGAGCGGCGCGAGCCCTCTGTCCCTCGCCACGGACGCGCGTGTTTTGCGCTTCGGACGGAAGGGGCGGTAAATGTCGTCGACCTCCGTGACCGTTTCGGCTTTCGCGACGGCGGCTTCGATCTCCGGGGTCAGTTTATCCTGCGCCGCGATGAGGGAGAGCACCTCTTCCTTGCGTTTTTCAAGCCCTCTCAGCGCGGCGAGCCGTTCGGTGAGTTTTCTGAGCGCGACGTCGTCCAGCCCTCCCGTGACCTCCTTGCGGTAGCGCGCCACAAAGGGGACGGTATTCCCTTCGTCAAGGAGCTTTACCGTCGCCTCGAGTCGGGCAAGCGGGATGTTCAGCTCAGCCGAAAGCCGTTCGTTGATCTCCATCTTATTCTCCTTCAAAATAATTTGAGATAAAGGGGCGGTTTGAAGTTCCTTTTCATTCCGACCCAAGTCCGGCAGCTTCCTCATCGTTCAGAAGCCGCCACTCGCCGCGACGGAGCGCGGGATCGAGGTTCAGCCCGGCGAAGCGCACCCGCTCGAGCGTGAGGATCTCTGAGCCGACCGCCTGAAACATGCGCTTGATCTGGTGGAATTTCCCTTCCGTGACGGTGATCTCCCCATGTTCCCGGTCATCCGGAGCATCGAGGCGCACCGAGGCCGGCTGCGTTTCGAAATCGCCGAGTTCCACGCCCGCCTCAAGCCGCTCCCTCTGCTCCTCCGTGATCGGCAGGCAGGTGAAGCGATAGGTTTTTTCGCAGTGCTTCTTCGGGGACAGGAGACGGTGCGCCGCCTCGCCGTCGTTCGTCAGGAGCAGAAGCCCCGTCGTATCGACGTCCAGCCTTCCGCACGGAAACAGTCCCATTCTTTGGTATTCGGGGGGCAGGAGCGCAAGCACCGAGCGCGGGTCGGGATCGGTGGTGCTCACCGTTCCCGCGGGCTTGTTGAGCATCACCCATACGACGCGCGCCCACGGGATCTTCTTCCCGTCCGCCGTGACGGAAACAGCGCCCTCGTCCACCTTCGACGACGGGTCGCGGATCACCGCGCCGTCCACCGTCACCGCGCCGCGGCGGATTGCCTTTGACGCCTCGCTTCTCGAATACAGCCCGCTTTGCGCGAGATATCTGTCCAGTCTGATCATGTCACCTCGTCCAGAGCTTCAGCACAACACAGCCGAGAGCGAGCAGGAGAAGGCTGAACGCCGTCCCCACGCCGTATCCGACCGCGAAGCTGCGCAGGAATTTCATAAGCAAATACCGGGTCCGCATACCGCGCCTCCTTTCCGAAAGGGTTCGCGGTAGCTTTCCCCTATGATAGCACATTTATGCGCGGATTGCAAGAAGGGGCGTCCGGGAAACGCAAAAAATCGCGCCGAGGACGCTGTGGGAGAAGAACGGGGATGGATTTCGAAAAATTTTTTCAAAAATATCTCCGCACCCTCTTGAAATGCGGACGGAAATATTATAAAATAGAGCGTATGGTTAAGCATATCAGGAAAACGAAAGGAGTGAGTCCCGGAATTCCGGGGCGGTAAAAAAGAGTATGGTTGTAGCAGGCGATTTCAAAAACGGCATTACGTTCGACATGGACGGTCAGGTCATGCAGGTCATCGAGTTCCAGCATGTAAAGCCCGGCAAGGGCGCGGCGTTCGTCCGCACCAAGCTGAGAAACGTCATCACCGGCGCGGTGGTTGAAAAGACCTTCTCCCCCACCGACAAGTACAACGACGCGAGAATCGACCGCAGAGAGATGCAGTATCTCTACAACGACGGCGACCTCTACTACTTCATGGATCAGGAGACCTACGAGCAGGAACCCATCGGCAAGGATCTCATCGGCGACAACTTCAAGTTCGTCAAGGAAGAAATGATCTGCACCATCCGTTCCTATCAGGGCAAGCCCTTCGCGGTCGAGCCCCCGATGTTCGTTGAGCTCGAGATCACCGACTGCGAGCCCGGCGTGCGCGGCGACACGGCGACCGGTTCCTCCAAGGGCGCGACCGTCGAGACCGGCGCGAACATCCGCGTTCCGTTCTTCATCAACACGGGCGACATCGTGAAGATCGACACGAGAACCGGCGAATATCTCGAAAGAGCGTAAGGCAGCCTGATTTACGCACCCGCAAAAAAGAACAGCAAAAACGACATGCCGGCGGCGGATCATCCCCTCCGGCTGTCCGTATGTGAAAGGAGCTCATTATGACATCCAAAGAACAAGCCTCCTATATCAAGGGTCTGATCGACGGCGCGAATCTCGATCTGAGCACGCCCGAAGGCAAGGTCATCGGCGCGCTTGCCGATCTTTGCTCCAAGCTGGCGTCCGAGGTCGATTCCCTCACCGAGCAGCTCGACACCGCGAACGCCTACCTCGACGAGCTGGATCACGATCTCGGCGAGCTTGAGGAATTCGTTTACGACGACGAGGATGACGACGACGAGGACGACGACGATTTCGACGACTTCGACGAAAACGATGACGACGAGGATGAGGACGAGGAAGAGGAAGAAGAAGAATTCTACTGCGCCGAATGCCCGAACTGCGGCGGCAAGGTCTACTTCGACGACACCGTCAATCCGGAAGACGTCATCTGCCCGAACTGCCACAAGCCTCTGATCGAAGACGAGGAAGAGGAAGACGAAAACGTCTGAGAAATGAAAATTCGACTGCCGCGATCTCTCGCGGCAGTTTTTCTATGGGTATGAGAGGCCTGGCACCCCTCTCCGTTTCGGCGTCCGGCGCGCTTCACAATTCCTGAACGCACAGCGGGCGCTTGATCTTCATCGACGCGAACAAAGCGAGCTCCCCGTCCTCTCCGACGCGGAACAGGCAGAAATCGTCCGAAAACGTATTGCACACGGCAAGGACCCGCCCGTCCGCCGTCAGCGTCATCGCCCGGGGGTGCCGCCCGCCGGACGGCGTGCGCGAGATGACGCGGAGTCCTTCCCCATCGGTCTCGAGGTGCACGATGCAGTTTGACTCCCCGCGCAGGGAGCAGTAGAGATGAGCGCCTCGCAATACGATCTCCGCGGCGTCGGCGTTTTTCGGGTCGGGGGGATCGAGGCTGACGGTGCCGCCCCGCGCGAGCGTCCCGTCCGCGGCGTTCCACAGAAATTCCGTGACCGAGCCCGCGAGTTCCGAGAGCGCCCAGAGCTTTGTGCCGTCTTCCGAGAATACCGCGTGCCGCACCCCGTGCCCCGCGGGGACCTCGGCGGAGGAAACGGGATTCAGGTCCCGATCGTAAACAAAGATCGTATCCAGCCCGAGATCGCACACGAGCACGAACCGCCCGTCCGGCGAGAGCAGGCACTCATGGCAGTGCGCCTTGCTCTGGCGCGCGGGATTTCTCTCCGGCGACTTCTTCCGCGGAGCGGGATGGTCCCGCCGGACCGATTTTTCCCCGTCCCGGATGAGGATCACGCTTCCCGATTCGTAATTCGCGGCGTAAACGTCGCCCCCGCTTTTCGCGAAGTGGCACACCTCGAGACCCTCGGTCGGTGTGGGTCCGAGGAGTCTTTCCCCGCTTGCGCAGTCGCATTCCGCATATACCTCGGGGTCGGTCATGAGCGCCGCGCCGAGCCGCATTTCGCCGTGCTGTCCCCGGAACAGCTCCGTCCACATCGGGCGGAACAGCGGGATCCTGCTCTTCTCCGCGAGTATCCCGTCTGCGCCGAGCTCGACGAAGACCGCGCCTCCATCCTCCGCGCAGGACGCGACGCAAAAGCGCCTCGTCTTTTCTTTTTCCATGATTCTCCCCGCCTTTCGCCTCTGATCGGTTGCTTTTCACCGATTATACCACGTCCGTCGCCGCTTGGCAAGCGGCGGCGCGGATTTTCACCGCAGTTTTCTTTCGGGATTTCCCCGGGTTTCTCCCCGGGATCTTCCCCGGGTTTCTTTCCGATTTCTTTCGATTCGACGATTTCGATTCGCCGCTCCGCCTTGACAACGCCCTCCCGACGCGGTATAATAGAGAATAGGAGATTGTTTTTCAAGCGAGGTGTGTGAAGTGTCCCAGTTCAAACGCGGAAGACCTCTGCCGATGTCCCCTTACGTCCTTGTCAGTCCCCAGCTCGCCGCCCATTACCTTCTGGAGGGGCGCGTGCTCGTCTGTCTCGTGCGCCACGGTCAGACGGACTGGAACCTGGTCAAGCGCCTGCAGGGACGTGAAAACGTGCCTCTGAACGAGATGGGACACGCGCAGTCCGCCGGGCTTTCCCGCATCATCGAAGGCACGAGGAACAACGGCGTTTCGTTTTCCGCGGTCTGCACCTCCCCGCTTGTCCGCGCGTGCGACACCGCGCGCTATATCGCCGACTCCCTATCCCTTCCCGAACCCGCGGTGCTGGACGGGCTGATCGAGCGGGATTACGGCTCCCTCTCCGGGCTGACCCTCGCGGAACGGAAACAGCTCTTTCCGGGCGGCGAGCGGCAGGCGGGCAACGTGGAGACCGTCCCGGCGGCTGCGGCGCGGCTCGTCTCCGCTCTTGACGACATGCTCGAGGTATCCGGACACCGGACCGTGATCGGCGTCACGCACGGAGGGCTGATCAACGCGGCGTTCTCCCGCCTCACCTCCGGGGAGCTCGGCACGGGACGCACCCTGACCGTGAACTGCTCTGTCAGCTGCATCGCGGCGGGGCTGGGCGAGCCGATCCCCCTCGCGTACAACCTTCAGGGCGAGGGCGCGGCACTGTACATCACGAAGCTTTTGCTCCGCGGGGCGGAGATATAAACCGAAGTCCTAGGGTGCAGCGTTTTACCCGCATACCAAAAAGCGGGTAGGATGCCGCGCCTTTGTCATCCGCCGCGTCCGCAGAAAGGAGAAAACACATGGAAGGCAGCGCCAAAAACAAAGCTCTCACAAAGGTCCTGATCATCTGCGCGGTCCTCTTCGCGCTGAGCCTGACCCTGTTTCTCGCGGACACGGCGGCGGTCCGCGGCGGGAACAAGCCCGTGTTCGCCTGCTGCTTCCGCCGCGCGGACGACGGCTGCTCCGGACGGTATTTCGGGCTCGGATACTGGTTCGACATCAAGGGGCAGTTTCTGCCGGACGTGCCGGAGGGACTTGCCGTTCAAAACGGCGTGCGCGAGGCGAACGGATTTTTCTTCGGGATCCGCCTCGCGCGGCTTGAACCGACGGCCTGGTAAGTCTCAGGCTGCCGCTCATCACACCCGCAAAGCTCCCCGCTCATCGGAGGCACCTGCCGCCGAGAGCGGGGATTTTTTGCCTGACGTAACAAATTATTGACAGTCAGGTCATCAAATCTTTATTGACCCCGGCGGAGGGATTTGTTATAATGGAAAACACAAGAAAACTGTTGCTATCTATTTACTTTTAGTACTGATAATGATTGACATATAGCAATCTATCCGGGAGGCAGACATGGGTTTCAGAATACTCGGCACAGGCAGCGCGGTCCCGGAGCGGGTCCTCACCAACGACGATCTCAGCACAATGGTGGAGACCTCGGACGAGTGGATCACGACCCGCGTCGGCGTACATGAGCGCCGCGTCGCGGTCACGGAGACCACGGCGTCCCTCGCGGCTGAGGCGTCCCGGCGCGCCCTCGAAATGAGCGGCGTCAGTGCCGAAGAGCTCGACCTCATCCTCTGCGCCACCATCACGGCGGACAATGTCTGCCCCACGGCGGCAGGCGAGGTCCAGCGTCTGCTCGGCGCGCGCTGTCCCGCGTTCGACATCAATTCGGCGTGCAGCGGTTTTTTGTTTGCGCTGGAGACGGCGGCGGGCTTCTTTGCGCGCGGCACGGTGAAAAAGGCGCTGGTGATCGGCGCGGAGCGCATCTCGAAAATCCTCGACTGGACGGACCGCTCCACCTGCGTGATCTTCGGCGACGGCGCGGGCGCGGCGGTGCTGGGGGCATCGGAGGAGGACCACTATCTCGCAAGCGAGCTCGGCACGGCGGGCGGCGCGGACGTCATTCACATCCCCGCGTATGAGGGGAACTCACCGTTCCGCACCCAGCCGGTCAACGAACGTCCTCCCGTGATCTTCATGGCAGGACAGGAGACCTTCCGGTTCGCCGTGGGCGCGATGACCGAACACATCCGCTCGATGGCGGAGAAGATCGGCGTCACCCCCGCCGGGATCGATTTCGTCGTTCCCCATCAGGCGAATCTGCGCATCATCGCGATGGCTTCGAAAAAGCTCGACATCCCGATGGAGCGCTTCATCGTAAACATCGAGAGCACGGGAAACATCTCCTCGGCAAGCGTTCCCGCCGCGCTGGACGAAGCCAACCGCGCGGGGCGGCTCAAGCCCGGCGATCTCGTGGCACTCGTCGCGTTCGGCGGCGGTCTCTCGAGCGCGGGCGCGCTGATCCGCTGGTAAGCGCGCGCACCTAAATCATCATCCATAAATACATTTCCATACACGGAGGAATTCATCATGACTTTCGAAAAAATCAGAGACATCATCGCGGACCGTTCCGGTGAGGACGCCGAAAACATCACCCCCGAAACCGAGTATTCCGCGCTCGGCATCGATTCCCTCACGATCGTTGAGATCCTCATGGACATCGAAGATACCTTCGGCGTGACCGTGGAGGCGAACAGCGTCGGCAAGACGGTCGGCGATCTCGCCGCCAAGGTCGAGGAGGCCCAGCAGTGATCCGCACGCCCCTGTGCGCCCTCTGCGGGATCACGTATCCCGTCTTTCAGGGCGGCATGGCGCATATTTCGGACGGCAGGCTCGCCGCCGCCGTTTCCGAAGCGGGGGGACTGGGCATCATCTCAGCCGCGGGAGGCGGGAGCGGCGATCTGAGAGAGGAAATCCGGATCGCGCGGTCCCTGACCAAAGCCCCCGTGGGCGTGAACATCATGCTTCAAAGTCCTTCTGCCCGTGAAGCTGCCGCCATCGTTGCCGAAGAGCGCGTCGAGGTCGTCACCACGGGCGCGGGCAATCCGTCGGAATACATGAAGGCGTGGCTTGAGGCGGGCATCGTCGTGATCCCGGTCGTGGCGTCCGCGGCGCTCGCGAAGATGATGGAACGCGCGGGCGCGGCTGCCGTGATCGCGGAAGGCGGCGAATCCGGCGGGCACATCGGCGAAGCGGCGACCATGCCCCTCATTCCGCAGGTCGTCGACGCGGTGAAGATCCCCGTCGTCGCGGCGGGCGGCATCGGGGACGGACGCGGACTGGCGGCCTCCCTCATGCTCGGCGCGGCCGGCGTTCAGATGGGCACGCGTTTTCTCGCGGCGAAGGAATGCGGCATTCCGCAGCACTACAAGGACCTCGTGCTGAAGGCTTCCGACACCTCGACCATCGTGACGGGGCGGCGGCTCGGGCACACGGTCCGCTCCCTCAAAACCCCGTACTCCCGGCATTACGCGCAGGTGGAGTACACCGATATTTCGGACGAAGAGCTCGAGGCGCTCGGCACGGGCTCCCTCCGCAAGGCCGCCAAGCTCGGCGACGAAAAGGGCGGCTGTTATCTCGCGGGTCAGATCGCGGGAATGGTAAAAGAGGAACAAACCGCGCGGGAGATCATCGAAGAAGTCGTCCGCGAGGCGGAGGAAGCGCTGAGGGGCGCGTCCCGCCTGATCGCGGATTGACCGTTCACCGCGGAGGAATATAAGAAATGAAGAAAATCGCTTTTGTGTTTTCCGGCCAGGGCGCGCAGTACCCGGGCATGGGCAAGAGTCTCTCTGACACAAGCCCCGCCGCGCGGGAGCTGTATGCCATGGCGGAAGTGCTGCGCCCGGGGATCTCTTCTCTTTCCTTCTCCGGCACGGCGGACGAGCTGAAGCAGACGGTCAACACCCAGCCCGCCCTGTATCTCGTCGATCTCGGCGCGGCGCTCGCCTTGCGAGAGGCGGGGATCGAGCCCGCGGCGGTCGGGGGATTCTCCCTCGGCGAGCTTCCGGCTCTTGCCTTCGCGGGCGCTTATTCCTGCGAAGAGGGCTTTTCCCTCGTTCTGCGCCGCGCGGCTTTCATGGCGAAGGCGGCGGAGCAGATGCCGGGTGTTCCGGCGATGGCGGCGGTCATGCGCCTGTCCCCGGAACAGATCGAAGAGATCGCCGCGCCGCTCGAAGGCGTATACCCCGCGAATTACAACGCGCCGGAGCAGACAGTAATTTCCGGCACGGCGGACGGGATCGCGGCGTTCAAGGCGGCTTGTACAGAAAAGGGACTCGCGGCGCGGCTCGTTGATCTTCCGGTCAGCGGCGCGTTCCACACCCCCTATATGGCGTCCGCGGCGGAGAAATTCGGCGCGGTTCTGCGTGAAACCGCTTTCAAAAAACCGGAAATCCCCGCCTACGCCAACCTCACGGGCACTCTCTATCCGTCCGATCCGCGTGAGTATGCGTCCATCCTCGCCGAGCAGATCAAGAATCCGGTTCGCTGGGTCGGGGAGGTCCGCGCCATGATCGACACGGGGATCGAAGTTTTTGTGGAATGCGGCGCGGGTAAGACCCTCTCCGGGCTGATCCGCAAAATCGACAAAACCGTCGAGGTCATGAACGTCGAAAACGAAGAAACGCTTGCGCAGGTCTGCGCGGCTTTGAAACAGTAAAGGACTGAACATGGGTATTTTCAGCAAGGATATGCTCGCGGGACAGGTCGCCGCCGTCACGGGCGCCTCCCGCGGGATCGGACGCGCCGTCGCCGAAGCGCTCGCTTCATGCGGCGCGAACGTCGCGATCGTGGATTACTGCTCCGAGGAGGTCTCGGGCAAAACCGCCGCCGAAATCGCGGAGGCGACGGGCGTCACCGTCAAGGCGTACCGCTGCGACGTCTCGGATTTTCAGGCGTCGGAAGCGATCGTGAAGCAGATCGTCGCAGACTTCGGCTCCCTTGACATCCTCGTCAACAACGCGGGGATCACGGCGGACGGTCTGCTCGCGCAGATGACGGAAGAAAGCTTTTCCCGCGTCGTAGGCATCAACCTCGGCGGCACGTTCAACATGACCCGGCACGCCGCGCGTCTCATGATGCGCAAGCGATACGGCCGGATCGTCAATCTCGCGTCGATCGCGGGGCTGACCGGAAACGCCGGTCAGGTCAATTACGCTTCGTCCAAGGCGGGCGTTATCGGGCTGACGAAATCGGTGGCGAAGGAGCTCGCGTCGCGCGGGGTCACCGCCAACGCCATCGCGCCCGGATTTGTCGAAACGGATATGACGAAGGACATTCCGGACGACGCGCCGCTCAAAAAGCAGATCCCCCTCGGCAGAATGGCGCAGCCCTCGGAAATCGCCGCGCTTGCGGTCTTCCTCTGCTCCCCCGCCGCGGCGTACATCACGGGCGAGGTCATCCGCATCGACGGCGGACTGGCGATGTAAACGATACGGAGAGAACGCGGCTTCTCTGACAAGGAAGCCCCGCACGGCGAGCCGTGCAGCAAGAAACTATACAAGGAGTCGATATGGAACATCGGGTAGTCGTCACGGGGATGGGAGTCGTCTCTCCCATCGGCTGCGGCGTGGAGCTGTTTGAAAAGAATCTCTTCGCGGGGGTCTGCGGCATCGCGCCCATCACCCGCTTCGACACGACCGATTTCAAGGTCAAGCTCGCTGCGGAGGTGAAGGATTTCGATCCGCTCAAATGGCTCACGAAGATCGAGACAAAGAAAATGGACCGCTTCACGCAGTACGCGGTCACGGCGGCGTGCGAAGCGGTCGCGCAGTCCGGGATCGAAGGGCAGATCGAATCCGAAAACCTCGGCGTGTATTTCGGCGCGGGGATCGGAGGATTCGAAACCTTCGTGGAGGAGCACAACGCCCTGCTCACCCGCGGACCCGCGCGGGTTTCCCCGATGTTCATTCCCAAGATGATCGGCAACATCGCGGCGGGGCAGATCGCGATCCGCTTTCACGCGACGGGGCCGTGCATCTGCGTCACCACCGCGTGCGCGACGGGCACGGGCGCGATCGGCGAAGCGTACCGCGCGATCCGGCACGGCTATGCCGAGGCGGTCATCGCGGGCGGTGCTGAGGCGACGATCCATCCGCTCGCCGTCGCAGGCTTTTCAAACATGACGGCACTGTCCCAGAACGAGGATCCCTGCCGCGCTTCCATTCCCTTTGACAAGGAGCGGGCGGGATTCGTCATGGGCGAGGGCGCGGGCGCGCTCGTCCTCGAATCGGAGGAACACGCCAAAGCGCGCGGCGCCGTGATCCTCGGCGAAATGGTCGGTTACGGCTCCACCTGCGACGCGCACCACATCACCGCGCCCGATCCCTCCGCCGAGGCGTCCGGCAGGGCGTTCTCCCTCGCGCTGAGGGAGGCGAGCTACACCGCCGCTGAGGCCGATGCGGTTTATGTCAACGCGCACGGCACGGGCACGCCCATGAACGACGTCACCGAGACGAACGCGATCAAGCGCGCGCTCGGCGAGGACGCGTACCGGATCCACGTCAGCTCCACCAAATCCATGACCGGGCACATGCTCGGAGCGGCGGGCGCCGCGGAGGCGATCGCTTCCCTCTGCGCCCTGAACGCCGGGAAGATCCCCCCGACGATCCACTACGAAATCCCCGACCCGGAATGCGATCTCGATTATACCCCGAACGAGACGAAGGACGCGCCGCTCACGCTCGCGCTCAGCTCTTCCCTCGGCTTCGGCGGCCACAACAGCGTGATCGCGTTCCGAAGATATCGATAAACAGGAAGAACAGCGATGAACAGAAAAGAACTCGAGAACCTCCTTCCCCACCGGGATTCCATGCTCCTGCTCGACGAAGCGGAGCTCGACGAGAACGGACACGCGCGCGGCAAAGTCCTCATCAAAGGAACGGAATGGTTCCTGGACGGTCATTTTCCGTCCCACCCCGTGGTACCCGGCGTGATTCTGTGCGAAATGATGGCGCAGTCCGCCTGTGTCTGTCTCCGGGATGAAATGAAGGAGGGGATTCTCCCCTTCTATGCCGGGCTCGACAAGGTGAAGTTCCGCCGTCCGGTCGTCCCCGGGGACGTATTCGAAACCGAATGTGAGATCACCCGCGTCTTCAAGCCCCTCTGGTTCGCGAAGGGCGTCGGGCGGGTGAACGGCGAGGTCGCGGTCACGGCCGAATTCTCCTTTGCGCTGAAGGAAAACACGGGAGCGTGACATGGAACGGATCATGCACAAATGCCGCAAATGCGGGCGGGAAACGCCGGAGGACGTTCTGAAGTCGAACTGGTGGATCTGCCCGGGCTGCGGCGGCTATTTCCGGATGAGCGCGCGGGAACGCATCCGCCTCGTGATCGACGAAGGATCGTTCCGGGAGCTGGATCCCGCGATCATGGGCGGGAACCCGCTCGCGTTCCCGGAATACCAGGCAAAACTCGAAAAAGCGAGGGATTCCAGCGGGGAGCGCGACGCCGTCGTCACCGGAACGGGTGAGATCGACGGGAAGAAATGCGCTTTCTTCGTGATGGATTCCGGCTTCATGATGGGCAGCATGGGTACGGTCGTGGGCGAGAAGATCAC
>JAEEGL014099856.1_pt1 | contig 13315 bp, 6 predicted proteins | sample 9134231 | NCBI WGS metagenome assembly JAEEGL01 (sample SAMN16246548, study PRJNA631951) | gut metagenome | biome: gut microbiome; feature: rumen; material: fiber-attached | host: Bos | place: Iran: Karaj | collected 2018-10 | reverse complement strand
AATTATATACTAAAGAAGGTAATACCACAAGAGCAATAAGCCGCGGCACAGGGCAAAACAGGGCGCGGCGCGCGTCGGCCATTCCCGGAAAAGCGGAGCTCTCTGCCTGCTATTCCACGGATTTGAGAGATTCCACCATCTGTACTTTCTTGAGCGGGATCTTGGTAAACAGCAGCACTAATACGGTAAATCCGATGGTTATCGCAAACGCCATCAGGTAGCTGAGCGGTTTTACGGTCTGTCCGAACATTACCATCTCCATGCTTATTATGTTCATGATGAAGTGATGCTCCAGCCTGCCTAGGGGAAGCCCCAGTATGGCTCCGGCAGCGGACAGCAGCATTATCTCCTTGAACAGATAGGAGTCTACCTCCGTGTCGTGGAAGCCGAGCACTTTAAGCGTTGCGATCTCGCGTATGCGTTCGCTGATGTTCACCTGTGTAAGGTTTACAAGGACCACGAACGCCAGCGCGCCGGCCGTCATTACTACTACAAGTATTATGAAGTCCAGCGCGGAGATCATGTTGGTGAACTGCCTGGTAAGTCCGGAGAAGTCCATGATGCTCTCGTAGCCTTCCTCGCCGCTTATCTGCTCCTCTATCTCCGCCGCGGTCTCTTCGCTGTTGCGTATGACTATGGAATTGTAGTGCACAGGCTCGTCGAAAATGCTTTCGTAGTAGTCCTGCGACATGTAGATGTAGTGCTGGAAATACAGCTCGAACACTGCGTTTACGCGTACCTGGGCCTTAAGTCCGGAGGCGGATTCCATGGTTATTACGTCCCCGTCCTTTATGCCGTGGAGCTTGCAGAATTTTTCGCTGACGACTATGCCGCTGTTGCGTATTCGTATGGGAGTCTTCCTGTCCGTTTCGCGCAGCCTGAGCATGTCGTTGCCGTCGCGGGCATCCATCACCACTACGTTTATGGCCGCGTCGCTGCCGTCCAGATATACTTTGCTTGCGTAGGTCATGTATGGCGCTACGGCTTCGTTGGCCTCGTCCTTCTTAAGGACTTCCATAAGCTCGTCTATCCTTTCGTCGCCTTCCATGTTAACGGTATAGTTGTAATTGTATAGCTCGCCGAACTGGATGGATACAATGTCCCTTATGGAATCCTTTACGCCCCAGCCTACTACAAGGAGCCCGGTACATCCGGCAACGCCGATTATCGTCATGAGCGCTCTGGCCTTATAGCGTATAAGGTTTCTGGCGGTTATTTTTCCGGTGAAGGAGAGCCTCTTCCAGATGAAGGGGATCTTCTCCAGTATTACTTTTTTAGCGTTCTTAGGTGGCTTGGGCCTCATCAGCTGACTGGGCTGTTCCTTAAGACTCTTATTTACAACGTAGACGGTAACTCCGCACATAAGAACGGCGAACGCAAGAATGCATATTGCTATGTACAGCGGCGGAAATACCATCACTCTGTCGGGCAGGTCGTACATGAGGCGCCAGACTTCGTAGATGACCACGGGGAATATCGCCATTCCGACCAGTATTCCGATGACGCTGCCGATCAGCGACGCTGCCAGCGCGTACACGGCGTATTTGCCTGTTATCGCTCCTCTGGAGAATCCCAGGGCGCGGAATATTCCTATCTGGCCGCGCTGCTCGTCCACGAGTCGGGTCATTGTAGTAAGGCAGACGAGCGCCGCTACAAGGTAGAACAGTACCGGCAGGGCTATTCCTATGGATCCCATCTGTTCGGCGTTGCCGGAGTACATGTACGTGGAATAGTGGCTGCCGCGGTCCAGAACGGTCCACTGGGCGTCCGGGAGCTCTTCCAGCTTCTGCCTTGCCTTGCGTATCTCAAGCTCGGCTTTTTCTGTTTCGGTCTGAAATTCCAGCAGACCTTCCTGGTACTGCTTAAGACCTTCCTCGTATTGTTCCTTGCCGACGCGAATGCTGTAGCGGAGCGAACCGAGTTCCTCGTTGGCTCTCTGTTTGGCTTCCGCCGCCATTTCTATCTCGCGGTCGTAGACTTCGTAGTAGACGCGGTCTTCGGATATGCCGCGGATCTTTTCGAAGTAGGCCGATACTCCGCCGGGATATTTGGCGTCCAGCTCGTCCATGTTGGCCTGTATCTGCTCCGAAAGGACGGAGTCCGGAAGGTTGCTGAGTATGCTGCTGTAGGCGTTGTAGGACGCGTAATCCGTGCTTACCTGGGCAAGCAGTTCGTCGAAGGGCATGCCGCTTTCTTCTTCAGCCTGCGCTACGTTCTGCTTAGCCTGCGCTACGCCGGGTCCGTACTGTTTTTCCAGATCCGCCTGGCGCTGCAGCAGCACCGCCATTGCGGACTGCAGGGCTTCTATCTGCGCCTCGCCGCTTATTATCTGGATGTTGGCGTCGTCCAGCTGTTTCTTGGCGTCGTCCAGCTGCTGCTGGCCTTCCGTGCGCTTTTCTTCCAGTTCCTTTTCGCCGTCTTCAATCTCCTTGCGGTAGTCCGCCAGAAGGGTCTCCTTAAGGTAGTCCTGCTGAGTGCGGACCATAGGTTCTATGTCGTCCTTGGCCAGATCCGTAAAGTCCTCGTATCTGCGGCTGAAGCTCTCCAGTTCCGCGGCGCCCTTTAGCGTTGCGTAGACTGTTGTGTAGTATTCGGACTTGAAGTTGAATCCGGGTATGTAGATCACCAGGTCCAGATTCCTGTTGTGAAGAAGGCTGGTGCCCAGAGTCTTTGCCAGGTACGCGGGTGTCTTGACTACGCCGACCACGGTGTAGGTCTTATGGTAGAGTTTTTCGTTGATGTCCTCGTCTTCGGAGAAGAGCGTGAACACTTCGCCCACGCGGCGCTCGCCCTTGGTCATTCCAACGTCAAGCACCAGAGCCTCGTCGTTGTTTTTGGGCAGCCTTCCGGCGATCAGCTCGAAGCAGTCTATGTTCCTTTCGACCTCTTCCGCCCGGGTCACCCTTATGCCGCCGTTCTTGTCTTCGCTCAGAACGTCCATGAGCTTGCTTGCGAAGACCTGATCGATGCTCTCGTCGGATGCTATGGCTTCCACGTCTTCCTTGCAGAAACCGTACGACGAATAGAACTGCAGGTCGTGCAGCTTGTACTTGTCCGCGTAGCGGTCCACGCTGGTCTCCATTACGGGGCGCGTGGACAAAAGACCCATCATGAGGGCAGTCCCGATAAGGACTATCAGCAGGAGGGAGAGGAATCTGTTTGAAGTTTTCCGTATCAGACGCAGTGTGTCTTTGTTGAACATCGGAAAAAGCGAGTGCGTTTAAAACTAGTATTCTATGTCTTCTATGTTTCTGGGGCTGTCGTTTATCTCCACGGACTGGATCTGCCCGCTCTTTACCCTTATTATCTTGTGGCCCATGCCCGCCAGGGCGCTGTTGTGGGTTATCATCACCACGGTCATGCCTTTTTCGGTGCACATGTCCTGCAGCACCTTAAGGACCTGCTTGCCGGTAACGTAATCCAGGGCGCCGGTAGGCTCGTCGCAGAGCAGAAGCTTAGGGTTCTTGGCAACGGCTCTTGCTATCGCGACGCGCTGCTGCTCGCCTCCGGAGAGCTGGGAGGGGAAGTTGTCCTTTCTGGCTTCCAGACCCACCAGTTTAAGGACTTCCAGGGAATCCAGCGGGTCCTTGCATATCTGCCTTGCCAGGTCCACGTTCTCTCTGGCGGTAAGGTTCTGCACCAGATTGTAGAACTGGAAAACGAAGCCTATGTCGTAGCGCCTGTAGTCGCACAGCTCTCTGTCCGTGGCCTTGGAGATGTCGTTCCCGTCTACGGTTATGCTGCCGGAGCTTACAGTGTCCATGCCGCCGAGAAGGTTGAGTATCGTGGTCTTGCCCGCGCCGCTGGCGCCCAGGACCACCGCGAACTCTCCCTTGTCGATGCTGAAGGATACCTGATCGAGCGCTCTTATCTCGACTTCGCCCATGGTATATATCTTGCTTACGTCTTTAAATTCGATGAAACTCATGGCTTTACCTACATTAACGCGGAGATGTCGTTGTCCAGCATGGAGAGGAAGGAGTTGAGGTATATCTTTACCATTAAACGCATGTCTTCCTTGTTGCTTTTTGACTCTCTGAGTATCGTCTTTATGCCGCTGAATATTGAGTGCGCGTAGCACTGCGAAAGAATGGCCAGGCGCTCGTCCTTGCGGTCCTCCAGACCGAAGTTGCCGGCTATCAGCGCAGCTATAAGGTCCGCGAACCAGTCGGTTATCTTCTTGTTAAGTTCCGTGCCCATCATGAGTATGCTGACCTCTATCCTGTGGGAGTCGTAGATGTCCACCAGACGGTCGCTCATGGTGCTCAGCCGTTCCTTTATAAGGGGCAGGGGCATGTCGATCTGTCCGTTTTCTCTGCCCATGGAAATAAGGCCTCCGCTCAGTTCCCTGACAGTATCGTCGAAGAGTTTAAGAGTGGGGGAAACTATGATGCTGCTCAGTTCTTCCTTATTTTTGAAGTACCGGTAAAGGTTTCCCACGGTCATCTTGCTTCTGAGGGCTATGCGTCTCATGGAGGAGCCTTCGAACCCGTGCTCCAGGAATTCTTCCCTTGCGGATTCCAGAATGGTCTCCCTTACGTCATCTTTTTGTACCTGCGGCATAAATGAACCTCCGTTTACTTTTGATATTCTATACCCGGCGGCTCAAAAAGTAAACGCCTGTTTACAGAAATGCCGCAGCTTAAGAAAAGTTGTAGATTTTCACACCAAATACAAATATATGCGTTAAAATTTAAGATAATATTTGATATAATAATTCAATTAGCACATTACGGTCGCAAGATCGAGGGGGATAGAAATGAGTCAAAAGGGAAAGAGTTCAAAGTTCAAGGCTGCCGCGGTCCTTACGGCCGTGCTCCTGCTGGTGCTGTGCGCCTGCGCGCCTGGTAATAACAATACAGCAAATAACAGCGAACCGTCCGGACAGGAAGGCAACACCGTTCCTTCCAACGAAGCAAAGCCGGACCCGGTCCCTTCGGGAAACGAGGCTGCGCCGGATGAAACCGTGCCGGATGCGCAGAAACTCTACGATCAGCTGAAAAAACTGTGCGACGAGGCTCTGGGCGGCGGAGAAGGCGAGCTTACGGCTACAAGAACGTACAGCGTCCTCACTAATACTCCGGGCGGATACGGATGGGTATCCGAAGGTACCGATGCATATACTACCAGCTTCTATACGGACAAGGACGGCCGCGTGGAGATGGTGCGTCTTATCAGCAGGGACGGATCCGCGGCTCGTGAAGGCGAGCTTCAGTATAAAGGCGTAAAGTACAAGTATTCGCTTGAGGAACATCAGGACGGTTCCGTTGAATGGAGGGAAGGCGCCGCAGAGGCAGGATGCATAACGCTTCCGGTCCCGGAGGCTCTGTTGTTTGAGCTCCCCGCGCCGGAAGAACTGGACAGCATCGTTTTCGAGTATTCCAGCTACAAGCTTTCGGTCGGAAGGGCTTATTTCCGCATCCTTACGGAGGACAAGAGCGCAGAGCCGGCATACTACACGCTGGAGGATGTAAAGGCAGAATACTATCTGGACGAAGACGGCAAGCTTTCTTCCTGCAGCTGGACATATTCGGACAGCTGGAGCACGGAGGGCGTTTCCGTGACCGAGAACGTAACAGCGGAGGTAACGCTGGAAAAAGACAGGAACCCGATGCCCTCAACATGGTTCAGGGACAGCAGCACCTACGTCCGTCCGGAATATCCGGAGATAACGGAGACAGCCAGAGAAGCGCATTTCAACCTTCCCGGCAAGATAGTATTCGATGTCCGCATTCCTAAGATAAAGGACGGACTTCCGGGCGCGGATGCACTTAACGGCATCATAGAGCGCGATCTGGACTACGAGCTTACCATGAACGAGACACTGCTCGCCGCTCAGGAGTTCGACTACTACACCGTCCGCCGGGCGGATTATTCCGTGATAAAGCTCGGAAAGAACTACGAGATCCTCGTGGACTGCAGTCTGGGCTCTGCGGAGGGCTCCGGCGCCGCTACCTGGGGGCACAGATACTTCTACGTTCCGGATAAGGGCGGAATGGTATCTCCAGAGACGTTCCTTGGCATGATGGGCTACGACAGGGAGTCCTTCCTTGCTGCGGCGGACGCGGATGAATACTACACGGACTACAGCGAGAACAAGATGACGGAGGACTTCAGCTACGAAGAGCTTCTGGGCATGTTCTACTTCGATCAGAACGCGGAACTGATCTTCGTGCCTGATCTTATGTTCTAAGGAAAAAAACAGATGATAAAACGACTATCTAAATGCATCAGGGAATACAAGATATTCACCATCCTGTCGCCGATAATGGTGGTGGGAGAGGTGGTACTCAGCGTTCTCATTCCGCTGTACATGGCGGACCTGATAGACAAGGGCATAGACGTCGGAAACATGGAAGTCGTAAGGAGTATGGGCTTTAAACTGCTGATCCTTGCACTTTTGTCCATGCTGTTCGGCGTTCTGGGAGGCGTTTTTGCTTCCACCGGCGCGGCCGGCTTTGCCAGCAACGTCCGCAGGGACATGTACTACAACATTCAGAGATTCTCGTTCAGCAACGTGGACAAGTTTACAACGGCAGGTCTTGTAACAAGGATGACCAGGGACATAACCCAGGTGCAGATGTGCTACATGATGCTTACCAGGATGCTGTTCAGAGCTCCCACGAGCGTGGTGTTCGCGCTGGTGGCGGCGTTCCGCATCAACAGCAGGCTTCCGCTGGTGTTCGTATGCGTACTGCCCGTACTTGCCGCAGGGCTCTTCCTGATAATGAAGTTCGCTTTCCCGCTCTTCGAAAAGGTGTTCTCCCTGTTCGACAAGATGAACACCGTAGTGCAGGAGAACGTCCGCGGCATAAGGGTAGTAAAGACCTTCGTGCGCGAGAACGAAGAGATAGAAAAGTTCGACAAGGTCTCCACGGAAGTGCGCGACACATCCGTAAAGGCCGAACATATAGTAGTTGCGAACGGCCCGCTGATGACCTTCTGCATGTATGCCTGCATGCTCCTGATATCCTGGATAGGAGCAAAGATGTGCATAAATTCCAGCATGTCCACAGGTCAGCTGATGAGCATGTTCTCCTACGTAATGCAGATACTTATGAGCCTGATGATGTCCTCCATGCTGATCCTTATGCTTACGATGTCCAAGGCAGCGGCCAAGAGGATAATAGAAGTCCTGGATGAAGAGACGGACATAGCCCAGCCCGAGGTTCCGGTAACGGAGATAAAGGACGGCTCCATAGTGTTCGACGACGTGGACTTCGCTTACGGAAACGCCAAACCCTGCATAAAGGACGCCAGCTTTACCATTAAGAGCGGTCAGACCGTAGGAATAATAGGCGGTACCGGAAGCGGCAAGACCAGCCTTGTCCAGCTGATCCCCAGACTGTACGACGTTAGGGAGGGCAGCGTGTCCGTGGGCGGCACGGACGTTAAGGAACTGGATCTGGAGACCCTCAGAAAGAGTGTCGCAATGGTGCTCCAGAAGAACGTGCTGTTCGAAGGCACGGTAGCAGGAAACATGCGCTGGGGCAACGAGAACGCAACGGACGAGCAGATCACAGAAGCACTTAAGACCGCGCAGGCCTGGGAGTTCATTTCCGTGCTTCCGGAAGGTCTGAACGCTCCGGTGGAGCAGGGCGGAAACAACTTCTCCGGCGGTCGGCGCCAGCGTCTTTGCATAGCAAGGGCACTGCTTACTCAGCCTAAGATAATATTATTCGACGACTCTACCAGCGCTGTGGATACCGCAACGGAAAGGGCGATAAGGGAAGGCCTCAGGAACGCCATGCCCGAATGCACCAAGATAATAATCGCGCAGCGCATATCGTCCGTGGAAGACGCGGACATGATAATAGTTCTGGACAACGGAAGGATAAGCGGCATAGGCACTCACGAAGAGCTGCTGGCCGGCAATACCATCTATCAGGAAGTCTATGATTCCCAGACGAAGGGAGGTGACTTCGATGAGCGATGACAGGACCAGGAAAAAGTCCAGCGAAGAGCAGGGCCGCGGTCCCGGTACCATGGCTGCTGCTCACGGAAAGATAAGGCTGGACAAGAACAGCGTAAAACTGTTTACAAGGCTGATGAGCTTCATGAAAGGCAGAGAGCTTGCGATGCTTGCGGTCTCCATGGCGCTTATGATAGTCACGGCCCTTGTAAGCGTAAGATCGTCCACGTTTACGGGTTCCATAATAGACGACTACATAAAGCCGCTGATAGGATCCGCGGATCCGGACCTTAACCCGCTGCTTAAGGCCATACTGTTCATGGGCGGTCTGTATGTGATCTCGATAATAGTCAACTTCCTGCTGAACAGGATCCTTGTGGACGTAAGCAACAACGTGCTTAAAAAAATAAGGATAACGCTGTTCAGGCACATGCAGAAGCTGCCAATAAAGTACTTCGACAACAGACCGTACGGCGACGTAATGTCCATATACACCAACGACGTGGACAACATCCGCGAGCTTATGGGCAACGCGCTTCCCAACATGTTCTCGTCGATGATCACCGTAATTACGATATTCATCGCCATGGTGCGCATAAGCCTTGCTCTTACGGGAGTGGTAATGGCAACCGTCGTTGTGATGTACCTTATAACCATCTTCCTGGGCGGCGCTTCCGCCAAGTACTTCAGCCTGCGCCAGAAGTCGCTGGGCCAGATGAACGCCTACGCGGAAGAGCTCCTCAACGGAATAAAGGTGGTAAAGGTGTTCTGCCACGAGGAGCAGGCCAAGGCAGGCTTCGACGTAAGGAACGAGGATCTGTTCGTTAAGACCGCAAAGGCCAACCGCCTTGCTAACGCGCTGATGCCTGTAATGGTAAACATAGGCAACCTGCAGTATGTAGTGCTTGCAATGGTGGGCGGAGCCATGGCAGTAAGCGGCAGCGCCGGAATGACTCTGGGCAAGCTGGCTGCGTTCCTGCTGCTTTCCAGAAACTTCACCAGGCCGGTAAGCATGATCTCCCAGCAGATCAACACCGTGGTAATGGCTCTTGCGGGAGCAGGCCGTGTGTTCGAACTTATAGACGAAAAACCGGAAGTAGACGAAGGAAAGGTGACTCTCGTAAGAGAGGACGGCAAGTACTTCTGGAAGTCTCCGGACGGAACGCTTACGGAGCTTAAAGGCGACATACGCATGCACAAGGTGGACTTCAGCTACACCGGCGACAAGCTGGTGCTGGAGGACATAGACCTGTTCGCAAAGCCCGGCCAGAAGATCGCCTTCGTAGGTTCCACGGGCGCCGGAAAGACGACCATAACTAATCTTATAAACCGCTTCTACGATGTTGCGGACGGCGGCGTTACATACGACGGCATAAACATCAACGACATTAAGAAGGACGACCTCCGCAGGTCCCTGGGCATGGTGCTCCAGGAGACCAACCTGTTTACAGGCACCATAGCGGACAACATCCGTTTCGGAAGGCCGGATGCCACGGATGAGGAAGTGATCGCCGCGGCCAAGCTTGCCAACGCTCACGACTTCATAGAGAAACTGCCGGAAGGATACGACACCGTTATCAACGGTACCGGAAGCCAGCTGTCTCAGGGGCAGTGCCAGCTGCTGTCCATAGCGCGCTGCGCCGTAGCGGACCCGCCGGTAATGATACTGGACGAGGCCACATCCAGCGTAGATACCCGTACGGAAGTGCTGATCCAGCGCGGAATGGATGCCCTTATGCACGGACGCACCACGTTCGTAATAGCTCACAGGCTGTCCACGGTAATGAATTCCAACGCCATACTGGTCCTGGAGAAGGGCCGCATAATAGAGCGCGGAGACCACAACGACCTGCTGGCGCAGAAAGGCAAGTACTACCAGCTGTACACCGGAAAGACGGAATAGACCCGGCATGTCCCGTCAGGACCTGCCGCCCATGTACGCATAACGGTCCCGGAAATAAAAAAAAATTAAGCGGAGCTGAAAGAATATTCAGCCCCGCTTTTCTTCTTTTAGCAAGACATTATGCCTCTTTTGGTGTATAATTATCCTGTAGTATTTTGATTTGTTTCAAGGAGGTTCCTTTATGGCAAAAAAAATGAAGACGATGGACGGCAACAACGCAGCTGCATATGTTTCCTATGCGTTTACTGATGTTGCCGCTATCTATCCTATAACACCGTCGTCCCCGATGGCGGAAGTTGTGGACGAGATGGCAGCCCACGGTCAGAAGAACATCTTCGGCCAGAAGGTAAGGGTAGTTGAGATGCAGTCCGAGGCCGGCGCTTCGGGTGCTGTCCACGGATCCCTTCAGGCAGGCGCTCTCACCACTACGTACACCGCTTCCCAGGGACTGCTGCTGATGATCCCGAACATGTACAAGATCGCCGGCGAGCTTCTTCCGGGCGTGTTCCACGTTTCCGCCAGAACTCTTGCCGCGCACGCGCTGTGCATCTTCGGCGACCATTCGGACGTAATGGCCTGCCGTCAGACAGGCTTCGCGCTGCTGTGCTCCTCTTCCGTTCAGGAAGCCATGGACATGGCAGGCATAGCTCACCTTTCCGCGATCAGGGGCAGGGTGCCGTTCCTGCACTTCTTCGACGGATTCAGAACTTCCCACGAAGTACAGAAGATAGAGGTAATAGACTACGACGTATTCAAGGACCTCATCGACGTGGAAGCTGTAAAGGAATTCAGAGCCAGAGCTCTCAATCCGGAACACCCGGTCATCCGCGGTACCGCCCAGAACGGCGACATCTTCTTCCAGGCAAGGGAAGCTGCGCAGAGCTACTACGACAACCTTCCGGAAGTAGTCGCGGACTACATGGAAAAGCTCGGTGCCAAGACCGGCAGAAAGTATAAGCTGTTCGACTACGTAGGCGCGCCCGACGCGGAGAGAGTCATCATCGCAATGGGCTCCGTCTGCGACACCGCCGAGGAAGTAGTAAACTACCTGAACGGCAAGGGCGAGAAGGTAGGCCTTGTAAAGGTAAGGCTCTACAGACCGTGGGCTCCCGAATATCTCAAGGAGGTCATCCCCGCCACAGTTAAGAAGATCGCAGTCCTCGACCGCACCAAGGAACCCGGAGCTCCCGGAGATCCTCTCTATCTGGACGTCCGCGACATGTACTACGACGAGGCCGAAAAGCCCCTCATCGTAGGCGGAAGATACGGACTCGGTTCCAAGGATACAACGCCGGGACAGATAGTCGCGGTATACGAGAACCTGGCTAAGAAGAGACCCAAGAACCAGTTCACCATAGGCATAGAAGACGACGTCTACATGTCTTCGCTGCCGGTCCAGGAAGTAGCTACCGAGCCGGAAGGCACCGTACGCTGCAAGTTCTGGGGACTCGGTTCCGACGGAACGGTCGGCGCCAACAAGCAGGCCATCAAGATCATAGGAGACAACACCAAGCTCTACGCACAGGGTTACTTCTCCTACGATTCCAAGAAGAGCGGCGGTATCACCATTTCCCATCTCCGTTTCGGAAAGAACAAGATCAGATCCACCTACCTCATCACCACGGCTGACTACGTGGCATGCCACAACCAGGCATACGTACATCAGTACAACGTCATCGAGGGCCTCAAGAAGGGCGGAAACTTCGTTCTCAACTGCAACTGGAGCGACAAGGAACTGGATGCGAACCTCCCCGCATCTCTCAAGCGTTACATCGCGAACAACAAGATCAACTTCTATACCATCGATGCAGTGGCGATCGCAAAGGAGATAGGTCTGGGCAACCATATCAACATGATCATGCAGTCCGCATTCTTCAAGCTCGCCAACGTCATCCCCATGAAGGACGCCGTAAAGTACCTCAAGGATTCCATCGAGCACACCTACGGACGCAAGGGTAAGGATATAGTCGAGCAGAACTGCAAGGCTGTCGACAGAGGCGTGACTGGTCTCCACAAGGTGGAAGTCCCCGAAAGCTGGAAGACGGCTGAAGACAAGAAGGCAAAGGCCTCCAAGAACCCGAAGTTCATCGACGAGATACTCGTTCCCATGAACAGACAGGAAGGAGACAAGCTCCCCGTCAGCAAGTTCCTCGGAATGGAAGACGGACACTTCCCCAGCGGAACATCCGCATATGAGAAGAGGGGAGTCGCCATCAGCGTTCCCAAGTGGGATCCCGAGAAGTGCATACAGTGCAACCAGTGCTCCTTCGTATGCCCCCACGCGACCATAAGACCGGTGCTTCTCGACGAGAAGGAACAGGCTGCAGCTCCCAAGAGCTTCGTTACCGTAAAGGCGACGGGCAAGGGCCTCGAAGGACTCACCTACAGGATGCAGGTATCTCCTCTCGACTGCCTCGGCTGCGGAAACTGCGTTGATATCTGCCTCGCAAAGGAAAAGGCCATAACCATGGTCCCGCTCGAAGAGCAGCTTTCCGAAGCAGCGAACTGGGAGTATTCCAGAAAGGTCACCGAGAAACCTCAGGCCATCAAGCCGACCGTAAAGGAAAGCCAGTTCAGGAATCCGTACTTCGAATTCTCCGGCGCCTGCGCAGGCTGCGGAGAAACTCCGTACATCAAGGTCATAACCCAGCTCTTCGGAGACAGGATGATGATCGCAAACGCAACGGGATGCTCCTCCATCTGGGGCGGTTCCGCACCTTCCATGCCGTATACCACGGACGCCAACGGAAGAGGACCTTCATGGGCCAACTCCCTCTTTGAAGACAACGCCGAGTACGGTCTCGGAATGGCCACAGGCGCACGCCAGAGAAGAGACGTTCTCCAGGGCGTAGTTAAAGAGCTCTGCGAGACGACGGAGAACGCTTCCGTAAAGGAAGCCGCATGCGCATGGCTCGAAGGCTTTGCAGACGGCGAAGGTTCAAGAGACCGCTCAGAAGCTCTCCTCAAGGCCATCAAGGAAGCCAAGCTCACGGGCAAGGCAGGAAAGCTCGGAAAGGCAGTCGCTGAAAAGAAGGACGACCTCGTAAAGAAGTCCGTATGGTGCCTCGGCGGAGACGGCTGGTCCTATGACATAGGCTTCGGCGGACTCGACCACGTGCTCGCATCGGGAGAGGACATCAACGTTCTCGTATTCGATACGGAAGTCTACTCCAACACGGGCGGACAGGCCTCCAAGGCCACTCCGACCGCAGCTATAGCAAAATTCGCGGCATCCGGAAAGAAGATCAAGAAGAAGGATCTCGGAATGATAGCTGCAAGCTACGGATACGTCTACGTAGCTCAGGTAGCCATGGGCGCTGACAAGAACCAGTTCCTCAAGGCTGTAAAGGAAGCCGAAAGCTATCACGGACCTTCCCTCATCATCTGCTATGCTCCCTGCATCAACCACGGCATCAAGGGCGGAATGACCATGACCCATAGCAACGAGAAGGACTCCGTAGCCTGCGGATACTGGCAGCTCTACAGGTACAATCCTCTTT
>JAEEGL012163780.1_pt1 | contig 13315 bp, 27 predicted proteins | sample 9134231 | NCBI WGS metagenome assembly JAEEGL01 (sample SAMN16246548, study PRJNA631951) | gut metagenome | biome: gut microbiome; feature: rumen; material: fiber-attached | host: Bos | place: Iran: Karaj | collected 2018-10 | reverse complement strand
CGGGTAGGTCTCCTGCGGGCGCACAATGTGCGCCCCTACGAAATAACCTGGGGGCGGGGTCAGTATTGCAGCAGCGCGGCGCTGCCGTCGTCGCTGCCCTTCTCGATGGACCGCACCTCGGCGGTATAGCCGTACTCCTTGCTGACCTGGACGGAGAAGCGGTCGCCGACGCGGCGGCCGAGCAGCGCGGCGCCGAGCGGCGAGTCCTTGCTGATGAGCCCGTGGAGCGGGTCGCAGCGCACGGTGGTGACGACCCGGACGGTGTTCGTCTCGCCGTCCTCGACCATGTAGACCTCCACCTTGTCATAGAGCCCGACCTCGTCCTCGGCGGAGGTGTCCTCGATGACCTTCGCGGAGGCGATCATGCGCTCGAGATAGCGGATGCGGCTCCGGTTGCGGTTCTGCGCCTGCTTCGCCGCCTTGTACTCGTAGTTCTCGCTCAGATCGCCGAACGCCCTCGTGCGCTTGACCTCCTCGATCAGCTCCGGCATCAGCTTCAGCCGCCGCTCGTCGAGCTCTGCGCGCATCTTCTCGATGTCCGTTTTTGTCAGTTCGTTATTCATTTCCTCTCCCTCGCTTTGCGCGAAAACCGCCCGTGCCGGATCGGCACAGGCGGTGTTTCGTTTTGGGGTCCGGATGAGCTCAGACGAGCTCCAGAACGGCCATCTCGGCGGCGTCGCCGCGGCGGGGGCCGATGCGGGTCACGCGGGTATAGCCGCCGTCGCGCTCCGCGTACTTCGGCGCGGTCTCGTCAAACAGCTTCTTCGCGACGTCCTCGCGGGTGATGAAGCTGAGCGCCTGGCGATAATTCGCGAGTCCCTTTTTCTTTCCGAGCGTTATCATCTTCTCGGCAAGGGCGGAAACTTCCTTCGCGCGCGTGTAGGTGGTCTCCATCCGGCCGGTGTCCAGAAAATCTGTCACCTGCTGACGAAGCATCGCCATGCGCTGGTCGGTCGTCTTGCCGAGCTTTCTTGTACCGGGCATTTTCGGTTTCCTCCTATCAGTTGTTGTCTTCGCTTGCGAGGCTCAGGCCCATCATCGCGAGCTTCTGCTCGACTTCCTCGAGGGACTTGCGGCCAAGGTTGCGAACTTTGATCATTTCATCTTCCGTCTTGCTGATCAGGTCTTCCACGGTGTTGATGTTGGCTCTCTTCAGGCAGTTGAAGCTGCGGACGGAGAGATCCAGCTCCTCGATCGTCATCTCGAGGACCTTGTCCCGCTGCGCCTCGACCTTCTCCACGACCGTGGAGCGGGAACCGATGTCCTCGCTGAGATCGGTGAAGATCGTGAAGTGGTCGCAGAGGATCTTTGCACCCAGGGAGACGGCGTCACGCGCGGGGATCGTCTTGTCGGTCCAGACCTCGATCGTGAGCTTGTCAAAATCCGTCTGGTTGCCGACGCGGGTGTTCTCGACCGTGTAGTTGACCTTCAGGACGGGGGTGTAAATGGAGTCCACGGGGATGGTGCCGATGACGGCCTGTGCGGGCTTGTTCTTCTCGGCGGAGACATAGCCTCTGCCGTGGCAGAGGGTCAGCTCCATGCTGAGGGAGGCGTCCGGGCCCAGCGTTGCGATGTGGAGATCCTTGTTCAGGATCTCGACCTCGCCGTCGGCCTTGATGTCGCCGGCGGTGACCTCACACTCGCCGCTGGCCTCGATATACATGGTCTTCGGGCCCTCGCTGTGCAGCCGCGCGATGATCCCCTTCACGTTCAGCACGATCTCGGTCACGTCCTCCTTCACGCCGGGGATGGTGGCGAACTCGTGCTGGATGCCCGCGATCTTGATCGCGGTGACGGCCGTGCCGGGGAGAGAGGCGAGCAGCACTCTGCGCAGGGCGTTGCCCAACGTCGTGCCATAGCCGCGCTCGAGGGGTTCCACGACATACTTGCCGTAAGAATCATCGGACGGAGTTTCAATGCACTCGATACGCGGCTTTTTGATTTCAATCATTGAATAAATTGCCCTCCTTTACAGGTCTGTGCACCTGTGCACAATTCATGTTCAGCTTACCGATTCAAGGGTGGTGCAACTTACTTAGAATACAGCTCGACGATCAGGTGCTCTTCGATGGGCAGATCGATATCCTCTCTCGCGGGAGCGGCCGTGACCTTGGCGATCATGTTGCTCACGTCGTAGTCCAGCCACTTCGGCGGCTGACGGTAGGCGTTGGCCTCGACGTTTGCCTTGATCTTCTCAAGGGACTTGCTGGAATCCTTCAGTGTGATGACCATACCGGGCTTCACGAGGAAGCTGGGGATGTTGACCTTGTGGCCGTTGACGACGAAATGGCCGTGGGAGACAAGCTGGCGGGCCTCGGCGCGGCTCATGGCGAAGCCGAGACGGTAAACGACGTTGTCCAGGCGGGACTCGAGAATGCTGAGCAGATTCTCGCCGGTCTGGCCGGGGCGGCGCTCCGCCATCTCAAAATAGCTGCGGAACTGGCTCTCGAGCAGTCCGTAGTAGCGCTTTGCCTTCTGTTTCTCACGCAGCTGCTGACCGTACTCGGAGGTCTTGCTGCGGCCCTGGCCGTGCATGCCGGGCGCGTAGGCGCGGCACTCCATGGCGCACTTCTGGGTGTAGCATCTGTCGCCCTTCAAAAAGAGCTTCTGGCCCTCTCTGCGGCACATGCGGCAGACGGCTTCGGTATATCTTGCCATTGTTCTTTCCCTCCTTCAATCAGACGCGGCGACGTTTCGGAGGACGGCATCCGTTGTGGGGGATGGGGGTCACATCCTTGATCATCGTGACTTCAAGACCTGCGGTCTGCAGCGCGCGGATCGCGGCCTCGCGGCCGGAGCCGGGGCCCTTGACGAAGACCTGGACGGTCTTCAGGCCGTGCTCCATCGCCGCCTTCGCGGCAGTCTCGGAAGCGGTCTGGGCGGCAAAGGGGGTGGACTTTTTGCTGCCGCGGAAACCAAGACCGCCGGCAGAGGCCCAGGACAGGGCGTTGCCCTGCTCGTCGGTGATGGTGACCATGGTATTGTTGAAGGAAGAGCTGATATGCACCTGGCCCTTTTCAATGTTCTTGCGCTCTCTGCGGCGCGTGCGGACGACTTTCTTCTTCGCATTGTTAGCGGCTGCCATTTACATATCCCTCCTTACTTCTTCTTATTGGCGATGGTGTGCTTCGGACCCTTGCGCGTGCGCGCGTTGGTCTTGCTGCGCTGTCCGCGGACCGGAAGGCCCTTGCGGTGACGGACGCCGCGGTAGGAGCCGATCTCCATCAGGCGCTTGATGTCGAGCGCGGTCTGACGGCGGAGGTCGCCCTCCACGACATAGTGCTCGAGGCACTCACGCAGTTTGGATTCGTCGGAATCCGCCAGGTCTTTCACGCGGGTATCGGGGTTGATCCCGGTCTCCTCCAGGATCTTGGTTGCGGTGGTCCTGCCGATGCCGTAGATATAGGTCAGAGCGATCTCGATCCGCTTATCCTTGGGCAGGTCCACGCCGGCGAGTCTTGCCATAGCTTTCAATCAATCCTTTCATTGATTTCATACCGATCGTCCCGGAAACTCACTGCACCTGCAGGTATGAGATTAGGTGCGTCCGGTTTGTTACGGGGCAGGCGTTTTCGCATCCTTCGGACGCGATCAGCCCTGTCTCTGCTTATGCTTGGGATTTTCGCAAATAACCATGACCTTGCCCTTGCGCTTGATGATCTTGCACTTCTCGCACATGGGCTTAACGGACGGTCTGACTTTCATTTCGTAAAACCTCCTGTTTCACTTCGTTCTCCAGGTGATCCGGCCGCGGGTGAGGTCGTAGGGCGACATCTGGACCGTGACTTTATCGCCGGGAAGGATCTTGATATAGTTCATCCGGAGCTTTCCGGAGATGTGTGCCAGAATGGTGTGGCCCCCGCCGATATCCACCTGGAACATGGTGTTGGGGAGGGATTCCACGACTGTGCCCTCCAGCTCGATCATATCGTCTTTTGCCATGATTTTCCCTCCTTGGCTCAAATGTCGTCTGCCATCGTTAGGATCTCCGGCTCCCCGTCGGTGATGAGGATCGAATTTTCGTAATGGGCGGACAGACTGCCGTCCGCGGTCAGGACCGTCCAGCCGTCCGGCAGGACCCTGACCTCCCAGCCCCCCGCGTTCACCATCGGCTCGACCGCGATGGTCATGCCTTTGACGAGCCGCGGCGAGCCGTGACCTTGCACAACGTAGTTGGGGACCTCCGGATCCTCGTGCATCACCGCGCCCACGCCGTGGCCGACGTAGTCGCGCACAACGGAGAAGCCGTTCGCCTCGGCGTACTGCTGCACGCCGGCGGAGATGTCCCGGACCCGGTTGCCCGCGCGGGCCGCCCGGATCCCCTCGAAGAAGCTCTGGCGCGTGACGGCGATGAGGCGGAGCGCCTCGTCGCTGCACGTTCCGCACGGGAAGGTCCCCGCGCAGTCTCCCACGAAGCCGCGGTAAGTCGCGCCGACGTCCACGCTGACGATATCGCCCTCGCAGAGCTTGCGGGACCCCGGGATGCCGTGGATGACCTGGTCGTTCACGCTGATGCAGGCGCTTGCGGGATAGCCGTTGTAGCCGAGGAAGGTAGGCTCGGCGCCTGATTTTTTGATGAAATGGAAAACCTCTTTGTTGATCGCCTTGGTGGTGACGCCGGGTTCGATCATCTGCCGCGCGACACTTCTCGCGCCGGCCGCGATCCTGCCGGCCTCACGCATCCGCTCGATGTCCCACGACGATTTGATTACGATCGCCATAGACTGCGTGCCTTACAGGCCGAGCGCCTTGACGACCTCCGCGGTCGTCGCCTCGATCGTGGGCTGGTTCTCCACGCTGCGGAGCTTGCCGCGCGCGGCGTAAAACTCCTTCAGCGGTTCGGTCTCCTTGTGGTAGGTGACGAGGCGCGCCCTGACGGTCTCGGGCATGTCGTCCTTGCGGACGGAAAGCTCTGCGCCGCACACGTCGCACTTGCCCGCCTCCTTCGGGGGATGGGCGACGACGTGGAAGGTCGCGCCGCACTCCGGACAGGTGCGCCGGCCGCTCATGCGGTCGATGATCGTCTGGTCGTCGACCTCGATGGAGAGGGCGCAGTCGATCTCGATGCCGCACTGCTCCAGCGCTTCCGCCTGGGGGATCGTGCGGGGCATGCCGTCGAGGATGTAGCCGTCGGCACAGTCGCTCTCAGCGAGGCGCTCCTGGACGATGCCGATGATGACATCGTCCGGGACGAGCGCACCGCTCTCCACATAGCTCTTCGCCTGCAGGCCGACGGGAGTCCCGTTCTTCATGGCCTCGCGCAGGATGTTGCCGGTGGAGATCGTGGGGATGCTCAGCATCTGGCTGAGGACCTTCGCCTGGGTGCCTTTGCCGGCGCCGGGGGCGCCGAGAAGAATCAGTTTCATAGCAATTCTCCTCCCAACTCACTCCAGGAAGCCCTTGTAGTGACGCATGAGCATCTGGTTCTCAAGGGCCTGCACGGTCTCGATCGCGACGCCGACCACGATGATGATCGAGGTGCCGCCGAGGGAGATGCCGGAGGTCCGGCCCACGTCGCTCCAGTGGCTGATGAGATAAGGCGTTACGGCGATGATGGAGAGATAGATGGCGCCGAAGAGCGTGATCTTGTTCAGCACCTTCTGGATGAACTCGCTGGTCGGCTTGCCCGGGCGATAGCCGGGGATGAAGCCGCCGTTGCGCTTCAGGTTGTTCGCGACCTCGATCGGGTTGAACTGGATCGTGGAGTAGAAGTAACTGAAGAAAATGATGAGCAGGAAGTAAACCAGCGCGTAGAGCAGGCTCGTCGTGTCGAACCACTTCAACGTCTTGCCCGTGAAGGCGGCAACGGTGGCCGGCAGCGAGGCGATGGACTGCGCGAAGATGATGGGCAGAACGCCGGACATGTTGACCTTCATGGGAAGGTGCGTGGCCTGGCCGCCGTACTGCTTGCGCCCGACGACCCTGCGGGAGTACTGCACCGGGATGCGGCGCTCGGCGTCGTTCACGATGACGATCAGGATGATCAGGATCAGCGCGCCGATGAGCATGAGCACATAGGCCCACCACTTCAGGCTGCCGTTGGCGATGTTCGTGATCGAGGTGATGATGTTCGACGGGAAGCGCGCGATGATGGACGCGAACAGGATGATCGAGATGCCGTTGCCGATGCCGAATTCGGTGATCTGCTCGCCCATCCACATGACCAGCGCGGAGCCTGCGGTGAAGGTCAGGATGATGACGATGGCCTCCCAGACGCCGGTCTGGGTCAGGATCTCGAAGGAACCGCTGACCGTGTTGTTGCGCAGCAGCATGTAGTAGCCGAAGCCCTGGAGCAGCGCGATGCCGACGGTCGTGTAGCGGGTGATGTTGTTGATCTTCTTCTTTCCCTCTTCCCCCTCGTCCTTTGCCATGCGCTCGAGCGCAGGGATCGCGATGCAGAGAAGCTGGATGATGATGGAGCTGTTGATATAGGGCTGGATGGAAAGTGCAAAGATCGTCGCGCTGGAAAACGCGCCGCCGCTCATGACGTTGTACAGACCGAGAACGGTGTTCTCAAGAGAGGTGAAGTACTGGCCAAGGAGCGTGACGTTGACGTAGGGAACCGGGATGGCGTTGCCGACCCGGTAGAGAAGGATCATGAACAACGTGAACAGGATCTTCTTGCGGATCTCCTCGATCTTCCATGCGTTACGAATAGTCTGCAGCACTCAGACCACCTCAGCCTTTCCGCCTGCGGCCTCGATCTTCGTCTTTGCGCTTTCGGAAAAGGCGGTCGCCTTCACGGTGAGGTTCTTGGTGAGGTCGCCGTTGCCGAGCACCTTGAAACCGTAGCGGCAGGAGCCCAGCACACCGGCGTCCAGAAGAGCCTGGGCGTCGACAACGGCGCCGTTTTCAAACTTTTCCAGGGCGGAGACGTTGATCGCCTCGAGCGGTTTGGCAAAGATGTTGTTGAAGCCGCGCTTCGGGATGCGGCGGGCAAGCGGCATCTGGCCGCCTTCGAAGCCGACGCGGGTGCCGCCGCCGGAGCGGGCGAGCTGGCCCTTGTGACCGCGGCCGGCGGTCTTGCCGTTGCCGGTCGCGTGGCCGCGGCCCTTGCGCTTGGCAACATGGGTGGAGCCCATTGCGGGGGAGAGTTCATTGAGTTTCATGGTTCGGGCCCTCCTTATTCTTCTTCGGTGACCTGAAGCAGATAGCCGATCTTGGCGATCTTGCCGCGGGTGCACGGATTGTCAGGCTGCACGGTCTCGTTGCCGATCTTGTGCAGACCGAGGGAGTTGGCAGTTGCGATGTGCTTATCCAGTCTGCCGTTCAGACTCTTGACAAGCTTAATTCTGAGATTCGCCATAGCTTCAGCTCCTCCTTAACCCTTGACTTCGGCAGCGGTCTTGCCGCGGACGGCGGCGACCTGCTCCGCGTTGCGGAGGGACTTCAGCCCGGCCACGGTCGCGGCCACGACGTTCGCGGCGTTGTGGGAGCGCAGGCACTTCGCGCGGATGTTGCGGATGCCGGCGGCCTCGAGGACCGCACGGGCAGCGCCGCCCGCCAGGACGCCGGTGCCTTCCGGCGCGGGCATCATGAGAACGCGGCCTGCGCCGGCCTCGCCGATGACCTCGTGCGGGATGGTGGTGCCCTCCAGGGTGATGTTGATGATGTGCTTCTTGGCGTCCTCGAGGCCCTTGCGGATCGCCTCGGAGACTTCGTTCGCCTTGCCCTCGCCGTAGCCGACGCGGCCCTTGCCGTCGCCGACGACGCACAGCGCCGCGAACTTTGCCACGCGGCCGCCCTTGACGGTCTTGGAAACGCGGTTCAGGGAAACCACTTTCTCGTTGAACTCGCTCTGCTCCTCTTCGTTGCGGCGGCGATTGTTTCTGTCGTATGCCATCAGTCGGTTCCTCCTCCCCTCAGAATCTCAGGCCGCCCTCGCGGGCGCCTTCTGCCAGTTCCTGGATGCGGCCGTGATAGATATAGCCGCCGCGGTCGAACACGACCTCTTCGATGCCCTTCTGGAGCGCGCGCTCGGCGACAAGCTTGCCGACCTTGCGTGCGGCCTCCTTGTTGGAGCCGGCGCCGAAATCCTTCTCGACGGAGGAGGCGGCCACGAGCGTGGTGCCTGCGACGTCGTCGATGATCTGGGCGTAGATATTCTTCTCGCTGCGGAAGACGCTCAGGCGGGGCCGCTCGGCCGTGCCGGAGATCTTGCCGCGGACGCGGGTGTGGCGCTTGATGCGCTGGCTTCTGGTATCGGGTCTGTTAATCATTTATGCGCACCTCCCCTTATTTCGCGCCGGTCTTGCCGACCTTGCGGCGGACGTACTCGCCGGCGTACTTGATGCCCTTGCCCTTGTACGGCTCGGGCGGACGCTTCGCGCGGACGTCGGCTGCGAACTGGCCGACCTGCTGCTTGTCGATGCCGTTGATCACGATCGTGTTCGGGTTGGGAACGTCGATGGTGATGCCGTCGATCTCGGGAATATCGACCGTGTGGGAATAGCCGATGTTCAGGATGAGCTTGTTGCCCTCCTTCGCGGCGCGGTAGCCGACGCCGTTGACCTCGAGGGTCTTGCTGAAGCCCTTCGTGACGCCCTCGACCATGTCGTTGACCAGGGTGCGGGTCAGGCCGTGCAGGCTGCGGCTCTGCTTCTCGTCGTCCGGACGGGTGACGGTGATGACGCCGTCCTTCTGCTCGATCTTCATCTGGGGGACGATCGTGCGCTCCACGGTGCCCTTCGGGCCCTTGACGGTGATGTGGTTGTTCCCGTCGACCTTGACTTCGACGCCGGCGGGCACGGTGATGGGCTCTCTGCCGATTCTTGACATTGTTTCCGCCCTCCTTACCACACGAACGCCAGGACTTCGCCGCCGACGTGCGCGGCGCGCGCCGCCTTGTCGGTCATGATGCCCTTGGACGTGGAGATGATGGCAATGCCCAGGCCCTTGAGGACGCGGGGCAGCTCGTCGGCGCCGGCATACACGCGCAGGCCGGGCTTGCTGACGCGGCGAAGGCCCTGGATGGCCTTCTCCTTGCCGGAGAGATACTTCAGCGTGATGCGGATGACGCCCTGCGTGCCGTCGTCCACGATCTGGTAAGCCTTGATGTAGCCCTCGCTGAGAAGGATCTCGGCGATCGCCTTCTTCATGTTGGAGGCGGGGACATCGACGGTGTCATGCCGCGCCGTTCCGGCGTTGCGGATACGGGTCAGCATATCTGCGATGGGATCAGTGATTTGCATTCGGATTTTCCTCCTGTATTAGAGTTACCGCGCCATGGCGGTTTGAGCGGCGAGGTTCCGCGTGAATGCCTGATTCACCGCGGCCTTTCGCCATCTCTCCCGGTTTTTTCGAAAGCCGGGAAAAACGATCCAACGCCTTCCCCGCGCCGCCGCAGTCGCGGCGCGGGAGAGGCGGTCAGAAGCAGTTACCAGGACGCCTTGCGGACGCCGGGGATCTCGCCCTTGTAGGCGAGCTCGCGGAAGCAGATGCGGCAGATGCCGTAGTCGCGCAGATAGGCGTGCGGACGGCCGCAGATCTTGCAGCGGTTATACTTGCGGGTGGAGAATTTCGCAGGACGGGCCTGCTTCAGCTTCATCGAAAGTTTAGCCATGGTTCCTCCTCCCTTCGCTTATTCGTTGCCGCTCGCAAACGGAGCGCCCAGCAGACGGAGCAGCTCGCGCGCTTCCTCATCGGTCTTCGCCGTGGTGGTGATGGCGATGTTCATGCCGCGCAGCTTGTCGATCTTGTCGTACTCGATCTCCGGGAAGATGATCTGCTCCTTCAGACCGAGGCTGTAGTTGCCGCGGCCGTCGAACGCGTCGGCCGAGATGCCGCGGAAGTCGCGGACACGGGGCAGCGCCACGTTCAGCAGGCGGTCGAGGAACTCCCACATGCGGTCCTGGCGCAGCGTGACCTTCACGCCGACCTTCATGCCCTCGCGGAGCTTGAAGTTCGCGACGGACTTGCGGGCCACGGTGGCGACGGCGCGCTGGCCGGTGATCGAGGAGATGTCCTTGATGACGGCCTCGAGCGCCTTCGCGTTGTCCTTGCAGTCGCCGCAGCCGACAGAGACGACGATCTTGTCCAGCTTCGGGATCTGCATCACGGATTTGTACTGGTATTTCTCCATCAGAGCGGGAGCAACTTCCTTCAGATACTTCTCTTTCATTCTCGTCATGTCAGTTACCTCCTCTCTTACAGCTCGGCGCCGCACTTCTTGCAGACGCGGACCTTCTTGTCGCCGTCCACCTTGTGGGCCACGCGGGTCGGCTTGCCGCACTTCGGGCACACGACCATGACCTTGCAGGCGTAGATCGGGGTCTCCATCTTGATGATGCCGCCCTGCTCGCCCTGCTTCTTCGGCTTCTGGTGCTTGGAGGCGACGTTCACGCCCTCGACCACGAGCTTGCCGGCGGACGGGTCGGAGCGGAGGACCTTGCCCTCCTTGCCCTTGTCCTTGCCGGAGATCACGACGACCTTATCGTTCTTCTTGATGTTCATGCTGTAACTCCCTCCTTAAATGACTTCGGGAGCCAGGGACAGGATCTTCATGTATTCCTTGTCGCGCAGCTCACGAGCGACCGGCCCGAAGATACGGGTGCCGCGGGGGGTCTTGTCATCACGGATCAGGACAGCGGCGTTCTCGTCAAAGCGGACGTAAGTGCCGTCCGCGCGGCGGACGCCGGAGCAGGTGCGGACGATGACGGCCTTGACGACCTCGCCCTTCTTGACCTGGCCGCCGGGAGCGGCCTTGCGCACGGAGGCGACGATCGTGTCGCCGATGTTGCCGTACTTGCGCTTGGAGCCGCCCAGAACGCGGATGCACTTGATCTCCTTGGCGCCGGTGTTGTCGGCGACCTTCAGATAGGTTTCTTCCTGAATCATACTGGACCGCCTCCCTTACTTAGCCTTCTCAACGATCTCGACCACGCGCCAGCGCTTGTCATGGCTGAGCGGACGGGTCTCCATCACGCGGACTCTGTCGCCGACGCCGCACTCGTTCATCTCGTCGTGCGCCTTCAGGCGGTAAGTCCTCTTCACGATCTTCCCGTAGAGGGGATGCGCGACGCGGTCCTCGACGATGACGACGACGGTCTTGTCCATCTTGTCGGATACGACCTTGCCTACGCGGGTCTTCCGGGAAGTATTTCTGATTTCATCCATATCTTCTTACCTCCTCAGTTCTGCTTCTCGCGCAGGACGGTCTTGACGCGCGCGATATCGCGGCGGACCGCGGTGATCTTCACAGGGTTGTCAAGATGGTTGGTAGCGTGCTGCATCCGAAGCATGAACAGGTCCTTCTTCAGGTCATTCAGCTTGCTCTCGAGCTCCGCTGCGGACATATTGCGAATTTCGGCTGCCTTCATCTTCATTCACCTGCTTCCTCAGACGTCTCCTCGCGGGCGATGATCTTCGTCTTGCAGGGCAGCTTGTAGCTGGCAAGGCGAAGCGCTTCGTGCGCGACCTGATCGTCGACGCCGCCGACCTCGAAGAGGACGCGGCCGGGCTTGACCACTGCGACCCAGTACTCGGGAGAGCCTTTGCCGGAGCCCATACGGGTCTCGGCGGGCTTCTGCGTCACGGGCTTGTCGGGGAACACTTTGATCCAGACGTTGCCGCCGCGCTTCATGTAGCGGTTGATGGCGACACGGGCCGCCTCGATCTGGTTGCTGGTGAGCCAGCAGGGCTCGGTGGCCACCAGGCCGAAATCACCGTAGGCGATAAAGTTGCCGCGGGTGGCCTTGCCCTTCATACGGCCGCGCTGCTGGCGGCGATATTTCACTCTCTTCGGCAGAAGCATTACTCGTTGCCTCCTTCTTTCGGCGCTGCGGGAGCAGCGTTGGGACGCGGACCGCGGTTGTAGCCGCCCTGGCCCGCCGGGCCGCGGTTGTAGCCGCCCTGGCCGCGGTTGTCGCGGTTATAGCCGCCCTGGCCGCGGTTGTCGCGGTTGTAGCCGCCCTGGCCGCGGTTGTCGCGGTTGTAGCCGCGGTTGTCACGGCGGTCGCCGCGGCGGCGGTCGTCGCGGCGGTCGCCGCGCTTGTTCATATCCATGACGCGCGGGGTGGAGCGCAGCGTGGTGGTCAGCACCTCGCCCTTGTAGATCCAGACCTTGACGCCGATGCGGCCGTAGGTGGTCGCAGCCTCGGCGAAGCCGTACTCGATGTCGGCGCGGATCGTCTGCAGGGGGATGGTGCCCTCGTGGTACTGCTCGACGCCCGCGATCTCGCGGCCGCCCAGACGGCCGGCGCACATGACCTTGATGCCGAGCGCGCCCATGCGCATGGCGCGGCCGATCGCGTTCTTCATGGCGCGGCGGTGGGAGATGCGCTTCTCGATCTGCTGCGCGATGTTCTCGGCGACGAGCTGCGCGCTGGTGTCCGGCGTGCGGACCTCGACGATGGAGAGGGCCACCGGCTTGCCGATGAGCTTCTCGACCTCGAGACGGAGGCGCTCGATCTCCGCGCCGCCCTTGCCGATGACGACGCCGGGACGGGAGCAGTGGATATAGATGCGGACCTTCGCGCTGTCGCGCTCGATCTCGATCGTGGGAACGCCTGCGGAATACAGGGTCTTCTTCAGATACTCACGGATCTTGTGGTCCTCGACGATCAGATCGCCGACCTTGTCGGGGCGCGCATACCAGCGGGAATCCCAGTCCTTGATGACGCCGACGCGCATTCCGTGCGGATGAACTTTCTGTCCCATATTCTGCCTCCTCCCTTATTCTTTCTCGGCCACAACGACGGTGATGTGGCTGGTTCTCTTGTTGATGCGGTACATCCGACCGTGGGCGCGGGGCTGGCCGCGCTTCAGGATCGGGCCGGGATCGGCAAACGTCTGGGACACGTAGAGCTTCTCGGTGTCGAGGCCGAGGTTGTTCTCCGCGTTGGCGACGGCGCTGTCCAGGACCTTGACCAGCAGCTCGCTGCCGGCCTTCGGGGTGTGCTCCAGGATGGCCTTCGCAAGCTTCGCATCCTTGCCGCGGATCAGGTCGCAGACGACCTTGACCTTACGGGGAGAGATGCGCGCATATTTCATCTGTGCTCTTGCTTCCATCTTCTCTCCTCCTTACCCTGCGGTCTTGCTGCCGGAGTGGCCGCGGAACGTGCGGGTCGGCGCGAACTCGCCCAGCTTGTGGCCGACCATGTCCTCCGTGATGTACACGGGAACGTGGCGGCGGCCGTCATGGACGGCGATCGTGTGTCCGACGAAGGACGGGAAAATCGTCGAAGAACGGCTCCAGGTCTTGATGACCTGCTTGTTGCCGGACTTGTTCATCTCGTCGACTCTCTTCAGCAGCTCGGGAGCGGCGAAGGTGCCTTTTTTCAAACTTCTGCTCATGGACTCTCTTCCCTCCTTACTT
>JAEEGL016750219.1_pt1 | contig 13316 bp, 9 predicted proteins | sample 9134231 | NCBI WGS metagenome assembly JAEEGL01 (sample SAMN16246548, study PRJNA631951) | gut metagenome | biome: gut microbiome; feature: rumen; material: fiber-attached | host: Bos | place: Iran: Karaj | collected 2018-10 | reverse complement strand
GGGGGCAACTCACCCCACCAAGCAATACCTGATGAAGTCGTCACGCCATTGACGGTGTAATGTGTCTGGATGCCGATACGATACTTGAAGAACGGTTCAACCTGAATTCCATTTTCAATTAACTCTTCTACCTGATTTGTTAAGCCAGGGAAGTGCGGACCCCATAATTCAAAGTTAGCTGTAGAACCATACCCTTGAGCTTCTTGAGGCAGAATGTTGAAGAGGTATACGTTGGCCGTTGGCTCTGTGAATTCCGAATAAACTTCTGGGTCAAAGACGTATAGTTTGTTGTAATCAGTGTAGATGCTAAATGAGAACTTCGTCTTGTCAAGGACGGTATAAACTGGTTCACCCCCGACATCCGTGGTGTCTAAATCCATGTTATAGTCATCAGCAACTGGATTAAGAGAGAAGTCTAGACCATAATCAAGTAAGAACCATGCAGACGCAACCGTATAAGTACCATCATCATTAATAATTGGAGCACAATCATACCATTCCAGCATCCATTCTTCAGGGGTACGTGGTGTCGGCGGTGTGCCGAATCCAGTCGCAGTGAGCACACCATTAGCAATGGTCAAGGTATAGGTGGCCGACTCACCGTCAAGGTACAAATTGGCACCATCGCACAGGTTGACACTCGGATTGCTAGTGGTCAGCCAATAGTAGGTGTCGTTCCCAGTGTAGCCACCGTACCAGTTTCCAGCATCATCCTTGACCTTGAAGGCTCCTTTTAAGGTGCGAGTGAGAACATACGAGCCGTCACTCTTTGCAACAAATGGAACCATTGCTTCTTCATCTTCATTCCATTGGTTAAACTCACCTATCAGATAGTAGGCCTCAGCGTTGGCTGTAAGGCTGACAGAAAAGGCCAAACAGGCAAAGAGTAAAAAGATAGTTTTTTTCATTGTCTTATGTATTCGTTATTAATGTGAATTCTCTGAGATCTCGTCGCGGGTGAGCTTCTTGCGGTCCATGGCGTACCAGCAGTAAGCGATGTAGGCCAACACGAAGGGCACAAGAATGCTCACGATGCTCATGGCGGTGAGCGTGAACTCACTGGATGAGCTGTTGCGGATGGTGAGCGACGACTGCACGTCGAGCAGCGAAGGATAGTAGGCAGTGTTGTTGTAGCCCAGCACACCGAAGAGCGCGAGCACTACAAGCACGGTGCCTAGTCCGCCGAACCAGATGCCACAGCGATAGTCGGGCTTGAGCAAGGTCTTGCCGATGCCCCACAGCACCATCACCACACCCACAAGGAAGATGATAAGGAACCACCACATCTGCAGGAAATTGATCAGATAACGGTAGTTGACCCATTGTGCGTTTCCGTCGGCATCAACCTGCACACCCGGACTGCACAACAAAACGGCAGCCGTTGCCAAGAAGAGGAACACAAAGATGCCGCCGTTCCAGTCGAGCATGCGACGCTGGCTGTTGCGCACGTCCTCATCGTCGATATTGTTGATGAAGTAAAGCGATGCCAACACACGTGCCAAGAAGAGCACCATCAGTCCAAAGAGCAGGTTCTTCCAGCAGGCGATGGCCTCGAGGCCGTGCAGCGGCCCCCAGGTGCTGATGGCCGACGAGTCGACATTGAGGATGTTGGTCTTGGTGACGGTGAACTCGGCACCGAAGAACATCGTGGCAACAGCCACACCCAACAAGATTGGGCCGACGATGCCGTTTATGAGCAGCAGCACGTCATAGAAGTTGTGTCCGTAGACATTGCCTTGCTTGGCTCGATACTCATAACTGATGGCCTGGATGACAAAGCTCAGCAAGATGAGCATCCACAGCCAATAAGCGCCACCGAAACTGGTGGAATAGAACAGCGGGAACGATGCGAAGAACGCTCCGCCAAAAGTCACCAATGTGGTGAACGTGAGCTCCCACTTGCGTCCTAGCGAATGGGTGAGCAGATTGCGGCTCTCGTCGGTATAGTGAAAGAGCATCGACTGTCCGCCCTGCACAAAGAGCATGAAGACCAACAGCGCTCCCAGCACCGACATGATGAGCCACCAGTAGTTTTGTAATATCGTGTAGTCCATTCCTTTTCTAATTGAGAATTGAAAATTGAGAATTGAGAATTATTGGGTGGTGGTCATAACCCCCACCCGAAATTTCTCTTTATCCTTTAACAACATCAAGGTCTTCTTTTGACTTTTTGCTGACTTGGCGGCAGATGATGCTGATGTCGGCGATGAGCAATGCCGTGAAGAGCACCGCAAAGATCCAGAAGGTCAACTGCACGTAGCCGGCGCTGAGGTCACTGATGGCCACCTTGTTGGGCATGAGGTCCTGAATGGTCCAGGGCTGACGTCCCACCTCGGCGACAATCCATCCAGCAGCACTGCACAGGTAGGTCAGCGGGATGGTGATGATGCACAACCAGTACCACCACTTGTTCCACTTGGCTTTCTCCAGAATCTTTGGCTTATAGACAAAGAGCAGAGCCAGAAGCAGGAACAGTACCAAGTAACCACCGATGGTTACCATCAGGTGGAAAGTGTAAAAGGTCATCGGCACATTGGGGACGGCCTCCTCGGGACTGTCGAGGTAAGCATAGCCGAAGTACTGCATGTCTCGGTTGATGGCAGTGTGCAGACTGTCGGTCAGCATCTTGTCGCTTGCACGGTTTGCCGCGTCATACTGCGCGAGCATCTCTTGCACGGCCTTTCCGCGCTGGATGCGCTCAGCATAGGAGACGGTGTTGACACTGTCACCATTGGCATCGAAGCTCACACCATCGATGATGTCCTGGATGCCCGGGACAAATGCGTTGAAGTCATGCGTTGCAAGGAACGACAAGCCATAGGGGATGGAGATGTCAAACAAGTAGGGGTCTTCATCGTTGGTCACCGTCTTGGCAGGATTGATGATACCCGCAGCGACGATGCTCTGCTTGAAGTCGCCCTTGTAGAGTCCCTCCATGGCGGCAAGTTTCATGGGCTGGTACTTTGCCACAGTCACGGCGCTGGTGTCGCCCGTAATGCTGGTGAGGATGATGCCGATGACACCGACCCACGCCCCTACCTTGAGGCTGCGCTTGCAGTGCTCTACATTGCGTCCCCTGAGCATCATCCAGGCACACACACCCACGACAAAGACACCACTGAGCGTCCAGGCGCTGAGGACGGCGTGGAAGAACTTGCTCATCGCCATAGGTGAACAGGCTACCGCCCAGAACGAGGTCATCTCGTTCCGCATAGTGGCAGGATTGAACTCGCACCCCGTGGGGTACTGCATCCAAGCATTGGCCACCAGGATCCACAACGCGCTCAAGCTCGCGCCGATGGCGGTGAGCCAGGTAGCGGCGAGGTGGAAACGAGGACTAACCTTCTTCCATCCGAAGAACATCACGGCGATGAAGGTCGACTCCATGAAGAAGGCGAGGATGCCCTCGATGGCCAGCGGTGCGCCGAAGATGTCACCAACAAACCAACTGTAATTGCTCCAGTTGGTACCGAACTCAAACTCCAGGATGATACCCGTGGCGACACCGATGGCAAAATTGATGCCAAAGATGGTCATCCAGAATTTGGTCGTCGCGAGCCACTTCTCGTCGCGCGAGCGTAAGTAAATGGTCTCCATGATGGCTACTATCACGCCCAAGCCCAAAGTGAGCGGCACGAAGAGCCAGTGGTAAATGGCTGTGAGGGCGAATTGCGCCCTCGACCAGTCGACAAGTGTTGTTAGTTCGTTCATGTATATATAGTTATCAGTTATCAGTTTTCCAAGACTCGTCTCGGAAAACATAGACATGTCTTGATTCTTGTTGTAGTCTTAATGGGCTTCCCCCTCTTCAGGGGGGAGTGAGGGGGGCGTACTCACCATCTGTTGGCGGACGTATTGAGCCTTTTGCTCGTCGGTCGAGGCCTTGGTGGCGAGGAAGTCGGGGAAGAAGATGAAGCGCAGGATGACGAAGAACACAATCACCTTGATGGCAATGATGAGCCACAGGGTACGCCCCAGCGTCATGGCCTTGAAGCCGTCGACATAGAAGTACCACACGCGCTGCAGCCAGTTGTTTCCCCGCAATTTCTCCTCTTGCCCGCTCATGACTTTAACGCATGCGGTAGGCCTGCATGATGGCCTGGACCTTTTGGGTGATTTGCTGGGCCAGAGTCTTGTTTGCTTGGCTCTGGGTTGCGATGCCGGTGAGGTTACCTGTGGCCGACTCAATGACGCTGGCATCGAGTTCGCCCTCGTCGATGAGGCCGTTCAGATAGGTGAGTACGCTGTTCAGCTCATCGTCAGTGACCGTGTAATCCCACTTGAGGGCATCCTCGATGGTGACGGGTTTCCAGCCCTGGTTGTTGGTGCAGTCAATGGGCTGTATCATGATGTCGGGATAAGCATTGCGAATCTGCGCCAAGCGGCCGATGTTGTCGCGGAACGAGCTTACGAGGTAATCGACAGCGGTGTAACGCCAAGTGCGCTGGCCACGGCTCACACTGTTCTTGTAGCAGGTGAGTGGATCGTTGTAGACGGGCACAAGGGTAATCTGCTGCATGCCGGCGCGTTTTGCCTTGTCGATGACGTTCTGCAGGGTGTGTTCTCCCACTAGGTTCGCGTCATAGATGAGTCCCGCCTTCTTTAAGTTGAGCTGCTTGATTGCCGTACTCTTGCCGCTTGAGGGCGGTCCAGTGACGATGACCAGGTCGCGCTTGCCGTTGCGTATGGCCTTCTCGAGCATGCGGTCATAGACGGCATCTGTCACCAAGACCTCGGCCTCCTTATAGTCGGCGGCATTGGGTCCGGTGTAGCCCAGTGGTCGGAACATCGCGCGCACATCATCGGGGTCGAGCGTGTTGCCTGCCGAGCCTAGATACTTGTCCACGAGTTGGTTCATGCGCTGCTGCGCCCACACGGCGGCCTCATGCTTGATGTACTGCGGCTGCGGCGACTCAATGCTGTAAGCCGACGGATAGCGGTTCATGCGGTTGTACTTGCGGATGTCCATGAGCTTGGCCTCGGCAAAGTAGGTGTCGCCGGGCATCTGGTAGCGCGCGTTGCCATTGGGGTCCTGCTTGAAGAGCATGAGCGACTCCTCGCCCTTGTCGACAAATGTGACATAGCCTCGTGGCGAGAGGATATACTCATCATCGCCGAGGACGGCGTTGACCAGACAATTGGTGTCCCACATGCGTTGGCCGGTGTCGCAGGTATAGTAAGTGTAGACCGACTTGATGGGGTTGCGCTCGGTGTATGACAAGTCAATGAGGACATCCTTTGGCGGATAGTCCATGAGGTCGCCAATGTTGCTGGGCGACATGACGATATCGACATTGTGTGGCAGCTTGTCGTAGAAGATAGCCGACTGCTTGGAGGCGGCACGCATGTTGTAACCGCTGAGGCTATCTCCTGACTCGAAGCGTCCCGACTGGATGTAGACGGCCTTGACTTTCTGTCCAAAGAGGTCCACACCGTTCAGTGACGAGAACTCGTCTGCTCCCGACTGGAACAGTTCGGCAATCGTGGTGACAAAACCAATGGCTACAATCACCACCGACTTGTCCTCGGCCTGGCTGAGGAGTTTGCGGTAGAGACGGTAGCCGTCCATGAAATTATTGTCGGTCAATGTGCGCTCGTACAGCGGGTTGCCTTGTGCGTCCTTGAGGTCGCAGATGCCGTTGTAGGGGATGAAGCAGCGGGGATTCTTCACGCCGTTTCTCTCCAGTCCGATGGGGATATTGGGATGGCCATAGTAGGTGTTGAAGATATCGACCAATTCAGCGTTTTTCTCGCCCTCTCGGTCCACGACGACGCCCTTGAGATCAACCTTGCCTTCATCAATGTAGTGATGAATCATCATCAGTGCGAACAAGTCATCGGTCGAACTGCCGAAATCCGAGTCGAGGATCATCTGGATAGGTTTATTTTCTGGTTGCGGCTGGTAGGTGGCCGTTTGGTTCATTGTCTGCGTCTTGCATGCAGTGAACATCACTGCCATCGCCACAGCCAGCATCAGGTTCATGCCATGGTAAATGGCAGTTTTGAAATGAGATTTTGTCATATCTGATAGGTTTTAGTTATTGTCAAGTGGCTTTAAAAAGTTGACAAAATTACTAATAATGTGTCACAGTTGCAAATTTTTTGCCACTTTTTGCAATAAAGGACCCTTTATGATACAATGGGGACGGTTCTTAATTGTATCAAATTTGCGAAGATGATACAATTTAGAACCGTCCCGTGTTGTATCATTCGAGAATTATTTGTATTTTTGCGGCCTGAACCAGATTAACTAACATTATGCCTCGAAAATCCAGAGAATTAAGTCCGACAGGAGTATACCATGTAATGATGCGTGGTATCAACAAAACAACTATCTTTCATGACGATTTGGACTACATGAAGATGTTAAAGACCCTATCAGTAGTAAGCACAGCAAAGGACAAAAATGAGACTTCAACTCTCCCCGGCTGCGCTATATATGCCTACTGCCTGATGCCCAACCATATACACCTACTTATCGGCGAGGTTGGCGAAACGTTGGAGCGAACAATTAAACGTATTGGCGTTTCTTATGCCATTTACTACAACAACCGTTATGAACGTACGGGGCATCTATTTCAAGATCGATTCAAAAGCGAACCGGTAGGAGACTCAAAATATTATGTCACATTGCTTCGCTACATCCATTTCAATCCAGTTGAGGCCAGACTGGCTAAATTACCAAGCCAATACAAATGGAGCAGTTGGCATGAATTCGAAAACCCGTCCCCCGAACATGTCAGAATTTGTGCGCAATCAGTTCCATTTGGAAATGCTGACTGGCAAGAATTGCGAGAAACGGTTTTACAAAATCCCGAAATAGAACGATTCGTGTCAGCTATTGAGACAGAACGAGCCAACAATCATGCCCACTCGAAATTCATAGCAGAAAGCCTCCTGCCCGAAGGCATCAACATCTCGGATATACGAAATCTCGCGAAAAAAGAAAGAAATAACTATATCATTCAAGCTTTGTTGGCTGGAATAAGCCAGCAACAACTAGCTCGAATTTTGGGTATCAGCAGACCAACGATTCAACGTATTTGGCACAAGCACATCCAAAAATGATATAATTAGGGACGGTTCTTAGTTGTATCAAATTAGCAAAAATGATACAATTTAGAACCGTCCCCGATTATATCAAAATTAGAAAAATGATACAGATTAGAACCGTCCCTGATTGTATCATTTTGAGATTTGGGCGTTGACGAAGCGGTCGTTGTTGTAGATGTCTCGGATGACGCGTGTGTTGGTGAAGCCGTGGTTGTGCAGGAGGTCGGCAACCTCGTGGGCGAAACGGCGGTTCACCTCGAGGTAGACTCTTCCACCAGGAGCCAAGGCATTGGCGGCATGGAGAGCGATGGAACGATAGTAGAGCAATGGGTCGTCATCGGGGACAAACAAAGCAATATGCGGTTCATAATCAAGCACATTGCGTTCCATACCGGCCTGTTCGCTCACACAGACGTATGGCGGATTGCTCACCACGATGTCAAGCGAGGCAGGCGCCCCCAATGGCATGGAAAAGATGTCGGCCCGGATGAATTTGACGCGTGTTTTCAAGGCTTGGGCGTTCTCCTGCGCCACCGCGAGCGCCGCGGTGCAGACGTCGATGGCTGTGACCTGGGCGAATCGCAGGGCACGCGCCAATGAGATGGCGATGCAGCCAGTACCCGTACCCACATCCATGATTCGCAAGTCCTCGCAATCGCCGTACTGGTCCACAATCATGTCAACCAATTGCTCGGTCTCGGGCCTCGGCACGAGCGTGTCGGGGGTCACCTTGAAGCGGTGTCCATGAAACTGCGCCACTCCCAGTATGTGCTGGATGGGTTCTTGCCGCTCGAGGCGGGCTAGGATTTGCTCCAGTTTGGCGGGGAAAAACTCAGGCACCTCATGGTCGGCGCGCAACACCAGGTCTACGGGTGAGCAATGCAGGATTTCGTCCATGATCAGACGCGTCATGGCATCGACTTCGCCTTTGCCGTAGACGGCATCCAGACGGTCGTGCATCAGTTTGGAAGAATCTTGATAATTCATGGTCCAAAAGTAGGTGTTTTTTGGTGTTCACGCAACTTTTCGTGTAGTTTTCGCGTTAAAAAGGTGTAAAAAACGGCAATTTGCCCTTTAATATCTTAAATGATGATGTCCGTTAACGTGCATTGTACTAATTTTACACGCTAATTTTGCAAAGCAAAGTAATGAGATCAAAAAATCACATCATTCTCCTGATACTCCTGTTTGCCGTGGTCGCCACCTCGTGCAAGAAAGACAAGGATGACAATGACGATACCATCGTCTACTCAACGAGCATCACCAACGCGCTGGTATCCTCGTTCAATCTTCAGGCCAACGAGAACGTGCTGGCCAACCTTGACTCGGTACACTTCACCGTCGACCCCGTTCGCAACCAGATATACAACGTGGACTCGCTGCCGGTGGGTACTGACGTGTCGCATCTGCTGACCAAGTTGACGTTCAAGTCATCGGTGGGCACGGTAAAGTATTACCTGACCTATAGCAAGAATGGTTCCGTCCAGCGTGACACCATCACCTACAGCAGTTCATCGACCGACAGTCTGAACTTCACCGGCACGGCTGTACTTGAGGTGAACTCTTACGACGGCACAGTGACGCGCCGCTATGCTATCCATGTGAACGTGCACCAGAACGAGCCCGACTCGTTGAGTTGGTCCCTGAGCGCGCGGCGCGACCTGCCCGGTGCCGCCGATGACAACCTGTCGCAACGCACGGTTCGTCTCGGTGACGAAGTGGCTTGCCTGGTTCAGACCGCCAACGACTACCGTCTTTCCTTGACCCAGAATCCATCTGGCTCTTGGACCACCACAACGCTCTCGCTAGGGTTTGAGCCCGATGTCAACAGTTTCGCCGCCAGCGACAATGCCTATTACCTGCTTGACACTTCTGGCGAGCTCTACACCAGTGATGACGGCTTATCATGGACGACAACCGGCACGCACTGGCTGCGCATCATCGGTGGTTACGATGACCGTGTGTTGGGCATTACCGCCGACGAGAATCCGCTCCTCGATGAGTACCCTCGCCGCGACGGGTTCACCGCTACGGCTGTTCCCGCCGACTTTCCCATAAGCGACCTGTCGCAACTGGTGCTGTCGGAGCACAAGTGGACTGTTGCACCGCAAGCCGTGATGGTGGGTGGCACGCTCGCCGACGGCACAGTAGGCCACAAGACATGGGGCTATGACGGCAACACCTGGGCCTGCATCAACAGTGAGAACGACACCCTTCCAGCTCTGCGCGGAGTGACACTCATTTCCTACTACACCTACGATGTCAGTGCAGTCAATTACAAAGCCACACAAAAACCCACTTGGCTGGTGATGGGTGGTTTCAAGGCTGACGGTACGGCAAACCGCACGACCTACATGTCTCGCAACCAGGGCATCACATGGAGCGAAGCGTCCAGCATGCTCCAGTGGCCCGACCACCTGCCGTCGATGGGCAATGCCCAAGCTATCATCGTGAACAAGACCACCAGTTCCAGCCATGCTCCGCGTCGCGTGAGCCAGCCTGTGACAGAATGGGACACACCTTACATTTACCTGTTCGGCGGTTATAACGCCCAAGGCGTGTTGCTGAACAACGTGTGGTGTGGCGTGATTAACCGCCTGACCTACCAACCCACCTATTGACAATGAGACGGCTACTGGTCATACTGTCACTGGTGTGTGCGTGCTTGCCCTCGCTGTTTGCCCAAGACTACCGCTATGAGTTCGGTCCCGCGCTGGGCATCAGCGGCTATCTGGGTGACGTGAACAACAGCAACATGTACAAGCACCCTGGCATCGTGGGCGGCGGCACGTTCCGCTACATCGCCAACAGCCGGTGGGCCGTCAAGGGCGACCTGCTGTATGTGGGTCTGAAAGGCGACAGCAATGACATGCAGAGCAAGTTCCCCTTCGACGAACGCTACTCGTTCAAGTCAAACGTGATTGATCTGGGAGCCCAGCTGGAGTTCAACTTTTTCCACTTTGGCTCTGGGCCTCGATACAAGAAATACAAGCGCATCTCGCCCTACATCACGTTGGGCTTAGGTGCCACGATGGCGTTTTGCGACGGGAACACGGGATTTGCGATGAACCTGCCGATGGGTGTCGGGGTGAAATATAAACTCAAAGAACGCCTGAACCTGGGATTCGAGTTCACCATGCGCAAGTGCTTCGGTGACAACATCGACGGGTTGAGCGACCTCTACGGTGTGACGCACTCGTTTGCCAAGAATACCGACTGGTACTCAGTGGCAATGTTCACGGTGAGCTACGAGTTCAGCAAGCGATGCGTAAAATGCCACTATGTGGATTAGTTGATAGTTGATAGTTTATAGTTGATAGATATTCGGCTAAAGTCTATATAAAACGATGAACGGACAGATAGCACAAATAGATAAGACAAGGGTACCGCGCCATGTAGCCATCATCATGGATGGCAACGGCCGCTGGGCCAAGTCACATGGGTTCGACCGCAGTGTCGGTCACAAGACCGGTGTGGACACTGTGCGCAATATAGTTGAGATTGCCAACGATGTGGGCGTGAAGTACTTGACGCTCTACACCTTCTCTACCGAGAATTGGAATCGTCCTCAGGCCGAGGTGGACATCTTGATGAACCTTGTTGTTACGGCCATCGAGCGCGAGACCGCCGACCTGATCAAAAACAATGTCCATTTGACGGCGATTGGCGACCTGAGCCGTATGCCCGCTTTTGCACGCGAGCGCTTGGAAGGTTGCTTCCGCGACACTGCGCATTGCACAGGACTGGAGTTGTGCTTGGCGTTGAGCTACTCTTCACGCTGGGAGCTGGTGCAGGCTTGCCGCGCCCTCGCCACCGAGGCAAAAGAGGGTCATCTGGATCCGCAGGACATCACCGACGAACTGCTATCGAACCACCTGACAACCTCGTCTATGCCCGACCCTGACCTGCTCATCCGCACAGGCGGCGACCTACGCATCAGCAACTATCTGTTGTGGCAGATTGCCTACAGCGAACTGTACTTTACCGACAAGTACTGGCCCGAATTCAGCAAACAGGACTTTGTCGACGCCATCCTCGCCTACCAGCAGCGCGAGCGGCGTTATGGTAAGACGAGCGAACAGGTCCAGAACGAGACGGCTTGAACAAGTTTAGTTTTTCACGAATTATCGAATTAAATTATTTCTATGCGATATAAGTCACTTCTGCTACTGACCGCAATGGTTGCGGGTGTCCTGACGATGGGTGCCCAAGAGACCTATACGGTCAATGACACCATCTTTAACCCCAAGGTCGTGTTCACCAACTCCCCCTCGGTCTACGAGCTGGCTGGTGTGCGCGTCCAGGGTGTGGACAACTACGACACCAACATCATCTTGGGCTATTCGGGCCTGTCGATCGGTCAGCGCCTGGAGATTCCGGGTGACGACCTGAAAGCCGTTGCCAAGCGCTTCTGGCGCCAAGGTCTGTTCAGCAAGGTGCAGATTCTGGTCGAGAAGACCTATCACGACAAGGTGTGGCTGGTGTTCAACCTGCGCCAGCAACCGCGCGTGTCGACTGTGAACTACGTGGGTATGAAGGGTGGTGAGAAGAAGGACATCCAGGAGCGTCTGGGACTGGTGCAGGGCAGCCAGATGACACCAAACATCGCCAACCGCATCAAGCAACTGGTCGAGAAGTACTACGCCGACAAGGGCTTTGAGAAGGCTGAGTGTACCGTGCAGCAGAAAGAGGACCTCAGCAACCAGAACGAGGTGATTGTTGACATCATCGTCGACAAGCATGACAAAATCAAGGTGCACAAGATTTATATCGATGGCAACAATGTGTTGAGCGACCGCAAGCTCAAGCGCGCGATGAAGAAGACCAACGAGAAGTGGGACATTCTTAAAATCTTCAGCCAGAAGAAGTTTGTGCGCACCGACTACGAGGACGACAAGCAACGCATCATCGACAAGTATAACGAGAAAGGCTACCGCGACGCGGTCATCACCGCCGACAGCGTGGTGAACTACGACGACAAGACGGTAGACGTTCACATCACGGTCGACGAAGGCAAGAAATACTACATCAACAGTGTGTCATGGGTAGGCAACACCGTCTATCCGTCGGCAGTGCTCAACGAGGTGCTGGGCATCCGCAAGGGCGATGTCTACAACCAGAAGTTGCTGAACAAGCGCACTCAGGAAGATGACGACGCTGTCGCCAACCTGTATATGAACAACGGTTACCTGTTCTACCAACTGATTCCCGTGGAGGCTCGTGTACAAGGCGACTCGATTGACCTTGAGATGCGCATGTTTGAGGGCAAGCAGGCGCGTATTAATAAGGTGGTGATCAATGGCAACGACCGCTTGTACGAGAAGGTGGTTCGCCGTGAGCTGCGCGTGCGTCCCGGTGACCTGTTCAGCAAGGACGACCTGATGCGTTCAGCACGCGAGATTGCGCAGACTGGACACTTCGATCCTGAGAAGATGGACATCCGTCCTGAGCCCAACGAGGACAACGGTACAGTTGATATCATCCTGAACCTGGAGTCAAAGGCCAATGACCAGATTGAGTTCTCGGCCGGTTGGGGTCAGACGGGTATCTTGGGCAAACTGAGTCTGAAGTTCACCAACTTCTCCATCAAGAACTTGTTCCATCCGTCGAGCTTCAAGGGCATCATCCCGCAGGGCGACGGTCAGACATTCACCATCAGTGCGCAGACCAACGCGAAGTACTACCAGGCCTATAGCGTGTCGTTCCTTGACCCGTGGTTCGGTGGCAAGCGTCCTAACTCGCTATCAGTTTCGGGCTTCTACAGCCGCCAGACAGGTATCAACTCGTCGTACTACCACAGCCAGTACACCAGTTACATGCAGAATTACTACATGAACAATTATTATGGCGGTTACTACGGCAACTACTATGGCAACAACTATTACGGCAGCAACTATTACGAGAATGCCTACGACCCGAACAAGTACCTGCAGATGGCAGGTGTGACTGTGGGCTTCGGTAAGCGTCTGAAATGGCCCGATGACTACTTCACGCTGATGGCGGACGTGAGCTACCAGTGGTATAGCCTGAAGAACTGGGAATACCTTTATTATATGCAGAACGGTGTGTCCAACTCAATCGTGCTGGGCTTCACCCTGTCGCGCAACAGCATCGACAACCCGTTGTACACCCGTCGCGGTAGTACGTTCACGCTGAGTTTCCACGCCACCCCACCGGCAAGCCTGTTCGGCAAGAAAGACTGGAAGGCATTGTCAGAGAGCAGCCTCGAGGCCGACAAGAAGGAGCTTTACCACTGGATTGAG
>JAEEGL014933555.1_pt1 | contig 13316 bp, 11 predicted proteins | sample 9134231 | NCBI WGS metagenome assembly JAEEGL01 (sample SAMN16246548, study PRJNA631951) | gut metagenome | biome: gut microbiome; feature: rumen; material: fiber-attached | host: Bos | place: Iran: Karaj | collected 2018-10 | reverse complement strand
TGATACGGAAAACTTATTGTTGGTGTTAAGACTTAATCCGGAAAAGAAACCTCCCCCTGAGGAGGTTCCTTCGTCCTGTGCCATAGCACCACTGCCTAATGTCATCAGAGCCGCAACTATTACTAATTTTTTAGTCATAATTTACGATCCGTTTGATGATTTTTTATTATTTAGCTTTAGTGTACTCTGCAACTTGTTTCATTGCCTCTTCATACAGTTTCTTTGCCTCTTCGTATTGCTTATTCAAATCGTTTACGTTAGCCTGAGTTTCAGTAACTGCTTTTCCAAGAGCTTCAATGTATGCTTCATAAGTCTTACCGGTGGCTAAGATGGTTTGATCTGAAGATGATACAATATATTTACCATCTGTACCTTTTGAAACATATACAATCGGTGATGTAACTCCTGCTGGTGTATAAACTTCACCTTTCTTAGCGGCAGCAAGTTTTGCTTCTGCAACTGTAAGGTCTGCTTTTGCATCTTCAAGAGCCTTTTTCAACTTGATTTCTGCTTCTGCGTAAGCCTTCGCATACTTTTCAGGATCATACGTAAAGGATTCTGCTGCGCCAGTCTTTGTGAAAGCGGTTTCGATAAGACCTTTGTACAAGGTCTTCAAGTTTTCTTTTGCAGCCTTTTCTTCTTGGATTGCCTGATCTATGATAGCCTTAGGTTCGATAACAGGTGTTCTCTTTTCATCACTGTATACGCTATATTTAGCAACTGAATCAGTAGCAGAAGCCTTAGCAGCCTTTTTGCTTTCAACCTCTGCCAAGAGTTTCTTGCCTTCCTCGGTGTAACGTGCTTCGTATACAGCAGTCTGCAATTTAGCACGGTCTGTTACGAGTTGTTTAAGAGTTTCTACAATGCTCAACTCTGCTGTTGCAGCATCGGCTACGTTAACATGAGATTTAACCGTTGAAACAAATTTTGCTGCTTCTTCATCGGCTTTAATCTTGTTAGTCCACTCAGGAATAACAATGTTTTTCTGACGCAAGTATTTAACATATACGCTGTTTGCAATACCGAATTTGTCATTATTATAAATATCAGCCTCGTAATCAGACAAAGTCTTACCGTCGAGAATTGTTGACAAATCTTCTGCTTTCAATCTGTCAGGTAAGTCAAATACAAAACGCGGTGCATTGTCAATGTTGTTAGAAGTAATATCAGACGGTTTAAAACCAGCAGCATCTTCTTTGTTACGTTTTACTTCCTCATTCAATGCTAGACCTCCATGTTTTGTATCGTCAAGATCCTTTTCGGATACTAATGTTTTAGCAAATTTGTTCTTTTTGTCTGCATAACTATCACCGAACAACGCTTTACATGCATTTTGGAAAGCAGTTACGGTCTTGTTGTAAGTAGGAATAGCACCCGGATAGTCCTTAGAGTTATAAGTACTACCAATCAACAACGCTTTAATACCAATTTTGTCTTTTGTGTCATTATTTAATTCTTCTACTGCATTATTGTATGCATTTGTCGCGTTGTCCATTGGAGTCTTGAGTGAGGGTTTATCAGCAGCCGAAGCGTTATTGTATGCTTCTACTGCGTTATCCATCGCAGTCTTAAGAGTCTCAATAGTCGCTACTTGTGCATTATAATTCTTTTTCGCATTGCACAAATTCTTAAACGCATCTTCATATTCTTTCTTGGCTTTAAAGAAAGTGTATACTAATGCTCTGTCATCAGTCGGAACAAAGTCAGATTTTACATTTTCTGAACGGAAAAGATTTTTCTCCTGATCTTTCAATGTTTCTTCTGCGGTCTTCTTGCTGTTCTTATCTGCTTTGGTTTTTGCAATAAACTGACCGATAACACCAGTAATTAACTCCTGATTCTCAGGATCAGTTTCACTTACTGCATACAATTCAGCAATTGCTGTTTTGAAGTTAGCATTTGTAATTTCCTGTTTGGTTGATACAAATTGCTTAGAAGCAGCATCATAGATGAAGGCTAAAGGTTTCTCTTCTGTTGATTTTTCTTTTGCTTGGTCAATATCGTAACCATCAGTGATTTTGCCTTTCCAATTACCTTTCTTGTCAGTAATATATGATACTAATGTAGCATAATCTGCTGCTGAAATATCATATTTATAGAATGCTGATTTAGCGTCGTAATCTTCAAGTTTTTTCTGGAACGGATCGGTGTAAGCCTTGTAAGCGTCTTCGGCTTTTTGAAGATCATTCTTAGCAACAGTCTCCAAGTTTTTCTTCTCAGCCAAAGTTTCTTGACGTTTGATGTCTTTGTTGGCGATGTCAACTTTGATATAGTTATCAGCATCGTTGTATGCTTTTACCCAAGACTGATAATCAGTTTTATCTTTCAAGTCTTGCAATTTCTTCAAGTTGTCTTCTGCTGCGGTAACTGCAAGTTTCTGCGTTTCAACGCCACCTTGTGCCTCCTTAGTTGCTTCAGCTAATGACAAACTGATAGTATCTTTTGCAGTAGAAACAGCGGCTTTGTATTTCTCTTCTGCCAATGTAGCCTGTGCTTTTACAACATTGAATTTGGCTTGAACCCATGCATCAAAAGTTGCTGTCAACAAACCTTCTGCATTTGTTTTTGCTGTCAACAAGTTTTTAGCAATTTCATCAGTTGTAGCAGCAGCAATAAGAACTGAGTCTGTTTGTTGTGCGGCTCTTATTGCCATATCTTTCTCCAATGCTTTGAGATTAACCTTGGTCTGCTCAATTTGACGGTTCAATTTTGCGTATGAAGAAGCCAAGTCAGCAGCATATTTCTCTTTCAAATATTTTAAAGAATCTTCTTTTGCCGCAACTTCTGCTTCATATTTATTTGCAATATAGATAGCATTAATCTGTTCTTTGTTCAACTCCTTGCCAGCACGTACTTTTTCTACGGCTTTCTCGGTTTCAGCTTTCAAAACTGCAAGTTCATTTTGTGCTTTTGTTACAGCTGCGCTAGATTCTTTTATTTGTCTATCAATCTCCTTCATTTGGGTAGCGATAGCCTCTTGTGCTGCTTTTTGTTTTTCAATTTCAGCAGTTTGAAGTTGAGTTTGAGCCAAAGCGTTTTTGTAAGCAGCCTGTGCATTTACTTCATTTGCTTTTGCTTCGCGAAGTTTTTCAATGCTACTCGGTTCGTCGGTGTCAACACAACTTACGAAAGAAGTGGACACTCCTGCAGCCAACATCAATGCGGCTACGTAGTAAGGAATATTTCTATTCTTCATAATTGATATAATTTAATAGTTAATAAATAAATTAATTCTTTTTTTTGTTAATTTGGATCAGCGTCCTTTTTGACTGCCGTCCTATATAACAACGGCAAAACTATACCAATATTTTGAAATCTCAAAAGTTTTTTTTTGTTCATTTTATTCATTTTGGGTATTTTTACGGATAAGTTACTGTTTTTTAGGAAGTTAAAATTAGTTAACTTTACAAAAAATTAATATAATTAACAATTAATTAACGTAAGATGGCACACTTATTTAATATAGAGTGGAGTGCAGGCGGCTCGCCTGCGGATAGTAAGAATTTTGGCGGGCTGGAAGCCCGCACTCCAAAAAAAAGAAAAAATAAAATAAATTTGGGTTTGTTGTAAAAATAAAATACATTTGCGGAAATAAAAACAACAGAATTATGACTACAAACGAATTAAGAACGGAACTTTTTCGTCAGATAACCCCTTTGCTTGATGACGAAATTTTGATGCTAAAACTTTTGGCTGTTATCAGCAGTTTGAAGCAAGAAGCCCCTAATCAGGTGAAAGTATTAACACGCGAAGAACGTAAAAAGCGTTTTCTGCGTTTGGCAGGGGCATGGTCAGAGGACGAAGAAGGCGAAGAAATGTACCAAATGATGGTTCATAGAAACGAAGGAAGAACTGCAAACAGGGACATACATTCATTTGATTAAAATATGGCAAAATATCTTATTGACACAAATACTTGGATTGAGTATTTTCATAACCGTAGCGGAGTCAGGGAACATTTGAAAGAAATACCCGCTGAAAATATTTATGTCTCCGAAATAACAATTGCAGAATTGATTTACGGCGCGGTTCATAGCAGGAACGAGGAAAAACATCTTAATGAAACGTATGAAATTTCCGAAACGTTTAATGTGGTTGCTATCAGTAACGTTTTGCGGCAATATGCCGATTTGCGTCATGCATTAGTGAATCAAAACCAAAAGAATGTCGGTGATTTTGATATATTAATCGGTGCAACGGCATTACATTATGATATGATTGTTGTTACAGACAACATAAAACATTTCAAACTTATGCCGGAAATAAAAATCGAAAACTGGGTAAGCAGATAATTGGAGTGCAGGCGGCTCGCCTGCGGATGATAAGAATTTTGGCGGAAACAAATACGAATTGGTATTGTACCGGGGATTTTATATTATTACCGGGGGTTTACACCCCCGTCTATTATGTGCCGCCCCGTTGGGGCTTTGCGGCGCGTTAGGGTTTCCGCAACAGTTACGACACCCAATCGGAAATTAAAGCCCCAACGGGGCGATACATTATAGGCGGGGGAGTAAACCCCCGATAAAAATGACCAATGTTAGCAAAATGAAATCGCAATAATTCAGAATAAAATTTTAGTCATTCGTAATCAGCAAGTTATGATTGACCGCGATATTGCTGAATTATACGGGGTGGAAACAAGAGTGCTAAATCAAGCAGTTAAAAGGAATATTAAAAGATTTCCTGACGATTTTATGTTTGTCTTAAACAAGACAGAAAAAGATGAACTGGTCACAAATTGTGATCGGTTCAATACTTTAAAACATTCAACTGTCTTGCCGCTTGCTTTTGCAGAACAAGGGGTTGCAATGCTTTCATCAGTATTAAAAAGCAATGTTGCCGTCGATGTAAACATAAAATATGCGGGCATTTGTTCAAATGCGGCATTTTTTGCAAAACAATCTGACTTTTTTTGATGAAATTGTTTCCTTAAAACTTCATCAAAAGGAGTCAGACAAAAAGATAGAGCAACTTTTTTCCCTAATGGACAAATATAAAGTCAACGATACAAAAGGGATATTTTTTCAGGGGCAGATTTTTGACGCATACGCAAAGTTTGAAAGTTTTATCGCTCAGGCAAACAAGAGTATCATCTTGATTGATAATTATGTGGATATATCTGTACTTGAACGTTTTACAAAGAAAAACATAGGCGTTTCAGTAACTGTTTATACTACTCCACAGACAAAACTTTCGGCACAGGACATTCAAAATTTTAACGCTCAATATCCGCTGTTAGAAGTAAAATTTACAACAACAATGCACGACAGATTCTTAATTATTGACGATAAAATTTTGTATCACATCGGAGCATCACTCAAAGATTTAGGGAAAAAATGTTTCGCCTTTGATGAATTTGATTCGGATTTTATTGCTGATATTTTGGCAAAAGTGTGAATATATAAACTTTTGTACCGAAAAGACAGATTTTTGGCAGGTATTGTACCGGGGGTTCGGTATTGTACCGGGGGTTCGGTATTGTACCGGGGGTTTACACCCCCGTCTATTATGTGCCGCCCCGTTGGGGCTTTGCGGCGCGTTAGGGTTTCCGCAACGATTACGATACCCAATCGGAAATTAAAGCCCAAACGGGGCGATACATTATAGGGGGATTAGTATTTTTACGTCATATCCTCTATTGACAACCCTTTAAATTCAAATTCGTATTTTGAAAACTCCTTTGGAAGGTTTGCTGCTTTTTGACGGAGAATGTCAAGATTGATTTTGTTAGGATTGCGTTTGATTTCGGCAATAACACCTTTGCCCGTAAAATCGTTTACGGCAATTAAATCAATTTCGTCTTCTGAATTTTTCTTCCACCATGAGCCGACAGAAGTAAATTCGCCGCCTGCCATGAATTTATCTCTGAAAAACTGCACTAAACTCAGTCCCGAAAATTCCGCAAAATTGTCTAAAATATTCTGTTTCAACATTTCAGAGCGGTTACTTTCTATAAGGTCCTGATACGGATAAACAAAACGAAACCAAAAACGCAAAAAATTGTCTTTTATCCTGTATTTCGTAAGGCGCGTACCGGCTTTTGAAAACATCGGTTTGAGTTTGCAAATCATTTCGTAATTCTTTTCCAAATTATTGAGATACGCGCCAGTATTTTTCTGCAAAACGCCGTCAATCTGCGCTTGAGAACTCTTGCCGGAGGCTATCAGTTGAAGTATAGAAAAATAAATGTCGTACTCGTTGGAAAACTTGTTTATTGTCAAATCCCTGCCCTCTGTCAAAAAATAAGAATCCCGCTTTGTAAGAAAATCCGCCATTTTTTCTTTGGTAAAACATTTTGCATCGACAAACAGTTCGATATACTTAGCAACCCCGCCCGTAAAAGCATACAATGCAAGCAAATCTTCGTTCTTGAAATTAGGAGCATTGTCTAAGAAAATCTGCTGCAAAACTTCCAGCTCAAAAGGTCTGATAACCATTTTGTTAGTAGCGCGTCCGTAAAGCGGTTCGGCTTGATTTTCGAAAATTTTGACCATCAATGAGCGTATTGACCCGCAAACTATCAGGTTGATTTTTGCCGCTCTATGGTATTTGTCCCAAAGGTGCTGAATCTGCCCGAAAACCGCCGGATTGATTTTGTAAAAATTCTGAATCTCGTCAATAACAACCGTAAAATGTCTTTTCTGAGCCTCCTGCATGATGATTTCAAACAAGTCGGCAAAACAATCAACTTTTCCGTAAATGTTAATGTTTAGTGCTTTGTTGATTTCGGCTTGAAACTTTTCGCAGAGCATATTCTCGCTCATTCGCGCCACAAAAAGGTAAGCAAATGTTTTTCCTTCCAAACTTTTGAGAATAAGCGAGGTTTTTCCTATACGCCGACGTCCGCTGATAACGGTAAAAACTGCGGTTTCTTGCGACTGTAATTCACTGTTATTCAAAAGTTTAATTTCGTTTTCTTTATCGTAGAATTTCATAATACACCATAGTTAATTTAACGGCGGTTAAATTAATAGAAATTAAATTAACTCACAAATCTTTTTTCCGAAAACTTTTTTCCGGTGTTACAATCCGTTAAATTTTGTCATTTGCTTGTATTTTACCTCGTCAACTACTTCGAGATATGGTTTTATGGCATTAAGGGTTTTGTGTCCTGTCCAACGCATAATGATTTCTAACGGAATACCAAGGCGTATGGAGTTTACGACAAAAGTTTTTCGCGCGGTGTGGGTGGTTATACATTCAGATTTTGGCTTAACGATAGTTTTTCGGACGTTAAAAAAAAATGATTTTGTTGAAGTAAGATGGCACACTTAATTTAATATAGAGGGGAGTGCAGGCGGCTCGCCTGCGGATAGTAAGAATTTTGGCGGGCTGGAAGCCCGCACTCCAAAAAAAAATTTGTTTTTATCATAGAAATAAAATAAATTTGCAGTAAGGAAAGTTTCCGCAATGGTTACGATACCAGAGTGGAAATTAAAGCCTCAACGGGGCGACACATTATAGCCGGGGGTGTGAACCCTCGGTTCGGTGGCGAATACATAATAATAACAAATTTGCCCCACGGTTGTTGAATGGCGAATATATAACAAATAAAAAATGTATAAATTGTAAAAAAATGTATTATGGAAACTATGGTTTTAGAGCCGGAAACGCTCAAATATTGGAATCTAATAAAGGATGCAAGTTTTAAAGTAAAGGACACTTTAATCTCGCTGCTGTGGAAATCTATGTTTGACGAGCAGATAGTATCCGCAACCAAACCGTTAACTGACGAGCAACGTCTAAAAGAGATTACTGAAATCCGAAAACATAGAGAAAAAGAATTATGGGCAAAAATGCCTGTCATAAAACCGGAAGATATAAAAATATCCCCGTGGGTGGAAAATATCGTAAAAGATGTGCCCAAAATACCAGAAGATACTGATTATGACAAAGTAAAGTTGGACTATTTAATGGAGAAATACGGATGATTAAAGTTTTTTTGGATACCAATATTTTGATTGATTATTTGGCACAACGGACTAATTTTTATCAAAATGCTGCACGTATAGTCAGTATTTGTAGAAATAGCGGCTTTAAAACGCTTATTTCATCATTGTCGTTTGCTACTGCAAGTTATATATTATCAGCGCGAAACAAATTGTCATCAGAAACAATTAAAAATCTTTTTAACAATTTTATCGTAGCCGCTGAAATTACGTTGGTTGATTCGCTAATTGTTAGAAAATCAATTAGTTCAAAATTTGAAGATTTTGAGGATGCAATGCAATACTATTCAGCAATGCACGAAAATGCAGATTTTATTATAACCAGAAACAAGGCTGATTTTATAGAATCGTCAATTCCTGTTTATGAGCCGGAAGAGTTTATTGCAAAATGTGTGGGCGCATAAAATATGCGGGGGTTTATGACACTACGTGTCAACACGGCCGCCTAACGTATATCGCCGCGCCGCTAATATTCCCCTTCAAATAATAGCAGATATAACCAAACTGCCTTTGGACGTAATAGAAAAACTTTAAGATTGCGGTTACAATCCGTTAAATTTTGTCATTTGCTGGTATTTTACCTCGTCAACTATTTCCAAATAGGGTTTTATGGCGGAAAGGGTTTTGTGTCCCGTCCAACGCATGATGATTTCCAACGGTATGCCAAGACGTATGGAATTCACAACAAAAGTTTTCCGCGCGGTGTGGGTGGTTATACATTCAGATTTTGGCTTAACGATAGTTTTTCGGACGTTGCCTTGATAGTAGGTTATCGGGACGGGACGGTTGAAGTTGAGCCGCATACAAAGCCTTTTCAAAACTTTTTCCGCTAACGAAATATTGTATTGCGGAAAAACATTCGCACTCAAAAGACGGTTGTAACCCGCCAAAATCTTTTTTGAATACTTGTTGAGTTCTATCCGCAGCCTGTCGGAAGTTTTTTGGGTAACAATGGTTATAAAATCGCCGTTGATGTCTGACCATTTGAGTTTTTGCATGTCGGAAAACCTCAGCCCCGTAAACGCACAAAAACAATACATGTTTCTGATGTGGTTTTCGGTCTCGGTTTCGGTCTCGGCGTTGAGAAGTTTGAAAAGTTCGTCCTTCTCCAAATAGATTACAGGCTTGGAGATGTTTTTTAGTTTCTGCTTGTATTTCAGGGTTTTAATATCGTAAAAATCCTTTTTGTCAGCCCATCTTAAAATTGTTTTCAGACGGTCGGTAAAAGTTTTTATCGTGGAATTTTTAACTGTTTTGGCAAGTTTTTTCTCGAAATCAAGCATAAAATTTTCATCAATTTCACTTATCAAAACGTTGCCCTCGTGTTTCAAAATGGCGTTGAGGGTCGCATTATAAATTTTTACTGTCGAGGGCTCTAAATGATTGTTTTCGGAAAGAAATTTTTCAAAAACGTCATCAATTTTTTCAGAAATTTTCTTTTTTGAAGTCAGGTTTTTAATAGTCTGAATTGTGGGATAAGAATTAGTTAAAAGTATACTTTTAGTAAAGAGTTGTTCGATTTTCAGGGTCATTTGGTTGATAGCGTTGTTTATGATTACGGCGTTTGTTTTTGCCTTTTTTGATTTTGCCTTAACGGTTTGAGTTTCGGGATTCCATTCGTTGACGTTAACGGAAAAACCGAGCCTAATATCCACTCTTTTGGAGTCGAAAGATACGCGGCAACGTATAGGTGCAGTACCATCGGCGTTGCATTTAGAGAGAGAAAATCTATATGAATATTTCATTTGCTGTTGTCTTTTTTCGGGCTGCAAAATTACAGAAAAAAAATCATTCTGCCAAAACTTTTTTTCGGGTGCTTTTTCGGGTGTTTTTGTGTAAAAAAGGTTGAAAATTAGTGTTTTGTAATATTTGAAGAATAGAAATATTCCTTACTACGTAGCCGCATTGATGTTGGCTACAGGAGTGTCCACTTCTTTCGTAAGTTGTGTTGACACCGACGAACCGAGTAGCATTGAAGAACTTCGCAAAGCAAAAGCAAATGAAGTAAATGCACAGGCTGCTTACAAAAACGCTTTGGCTCAAACTCAACTTCAAACTGCAGAAATTCAAAAAGCAAAAGCTGCTCAAGAGGCTATTCAAACGCAAATCAAAGAATTGGAAAGACAAGCTGCAGAGTCTAACTTGACAGTAACAAAAGCACAAAATGAACTTGATGTTTTGAAAATAGAAGACCGAAAAGTTCATGAAAAAGCAATCGCTGCTATTGATGCAGTAAAAGATGCTACGATGTTGGATTACAACAAATCAAAGTCTATTGACACAGCTCTTGTATATGAAACAAAAGTTGCAGAAAAAGAGGCTGAACTCAAACAGTTGAAAGATGAGGCAGAGGCAAAATTGGCATCAGCAGCGGCAAAATTGCAGAAACAAATTAACGATACAAAACGTTTTCTCATCTCTTTGGATATGGAGAACTCAATGAGAAATGCTGAGCAGTCAGACTCAGTTCTTATTTATGCTGCTGAAAATGACGAAATCGCTGCTAATTTGTTGACAGCAAAACAAAATGCTGACGGATTGGTAACCAAAACTTTTGATGCATGGATTCAGGCTAAATTAGAAGTGCTCAAAGCACAATCTAAGTTGACAGAAGCTCAATACGATCTTGACGTAGTTGCTAATGCTGATGGAAAAGATAAAGATGGAAACACTGTTGAGGGTGAAATTTCATTTCAATATGCAGAAAAAGGTGTTGAAAATGCAAAACTTGCAACGGCAGCGGCTCAAAAGAACTTGACTGATTTACAAGCATTGAAAGAAAATAAAGATTATCAGTCTTGGATAACAGCATACGAAAATGCACAAAAGTACATAGATGTTGATCTTGCAAACAGAACAATTGAACGCCAAAAAACATTAGCAGATAAGAAGAAAGCGAAAATTACTGCTGAAGCCGCAGAAAAACTTGCTGAAAACACATACAATGATTTTGCAAAAACTCAAAAAGCGGACAAGAAAGCGTATGATGAAATTCCTAACTTCTATGAGTATGACCTCAAAGATGCTGCTAATACGTATGCTAATTTGATTGATTACATCTCTGGTGGTAAACAATGGGAAGAAAAACTTGGTAAAAAAGATGAAGGTGGTTCTGCTTATCCGATTAAACAAGGAAATGCAGATGATGTTAAAGCAAACTTCGCATTCAACAATAGTGTAAGCGGTGTATTCTTTGTATCACACGAAAAGAAAGAGGGTGCTGCTGATTATACAGAAGCCCCGATTATGAACAAAGACTACGCTACAAAAATTGCTGTTTTGTATAAAGACGGTAAAGAGGGTGATGCTTCTGTATTCGGTCAGTTTATTGCTAACACTAAAACTGATACAAAGGCAAAAGAGGATGCAGAAAAAGCACATGCTACTATCAAGAAAAAAGTAATGGGTTCTGATGGTAAAGGTATTAATAGTACTGACACAGAAGAACCGGCAGTTAAAGTTTGGAATTCTTATTTATCAGCATACACTACTGCGATAAGTGAATATAATAAAGCAAAGAAAGCGTATGATGCTAAAAAGAATGATAATAATGTATCAGCGTCAGCAAAAGAAGAGTTGCAGAAAGATATGTGGAAAGCTGGTGCTACGTTAGTTAGCAATAAGACTAAGTTAGCGGGTCAATGTCAATCTCTCTTTGGTACAGACTATGCTAAACAAAAAATAGCAAAAGTTGCAGACAACACTCCTTCTGAGGTTGAGTATAAAGAAAATGTAGCAGAGGCAGGAGATCCGCAAAAAATATCTAATTTTAATGAGGACAAATTCATTCTTGCATTACCGGTTGCTGAAGCGCAAAAATTAACCGATGAAGCATATAGTAAGTACGGTACTTATTCAGAATATTTAAAAGGAGAAGAACTTACTATTCCTGAGTGGACAAGAAAAGTAAAAGCTGATGCTGAGGCTGCTAAATTCGTAAAAGAGGTAAAAGCAAAATCTACGGGTCAAAGCATTACCGAAACTCTTGATGCAATTACAAAGAAACAAGATGAGTTGACTGTAGCCGTAATTACCGCTTTGAACAGCGACGATGCTAAAAAAGCGTTGGCTGATTGGCAAACGAAAAAAGCTGCTAAGACAGCTGCTGAGGATGCGGTTGAAATGTACGAAGAGTATTACAAGAAGGGTGATGATGGCAAATATACTACGGAGGTAGCACATGCTAAGGCAGTTGTTGACAAGGCTATTCAGGACGAAACTGAAGCTCAGAAAACGTTGGTAAATTTGTATAAAACTCTTATTGAGACATTATACAATAAGACATATACTCCTTCTGGCGAAGGTGCAAAAGCACTTACTTACGATCCTAAGACCTATGATGAATTGTATGCAAAAGCAGAAATTGCTTTGAAGAAAGCAGTTGAAGAAGCAAAAGATGCACAAGCAACTGCAGAAGCAAAACTCACTGCTGCTCAGAAAGGTGAGAAATATACAACAGGAGCTGTTACATTCGATATCTTCTCTGTAACAGCTTCTGAGGAAACAACTGCTGCAACACCTGCTGCAACACCTGCTGCTGGTACAATAGCTAAACCAAATGTAAACATACAGAAGTTGAAGTATACTGTTGGTAAGAATACGAAGACAATTTCAACTACCACTAAGGCTGACTACATTGCTGCTCTCAATGCAGCGGTTAAGGAAACTCAGTCTAACGTAGACGATTTGAATACTCAATACGAAGCTGCAAAGAAACTGTATGAAGAGGCAATGAAACAAGTTGCTACTTACTTAGAAAAAGCTAAATAATAAAAAATCATCAAACGGATCGTAAATTATGACTAAAAAATTAGTAATAGTTGCGGCTCTGATGACATTAGGTAGTGGTGCTATGGCACAGGACGAAGGAACCTCCTCTGGGGGAGGTTTCTTTTCCGGATTAAGTCTTAACACCAACAATAAGTTTTCCGTATCATTGATGTTAGGTAACGCGAACTTGTTTGATCAAGATTTGAGTTACGTATTACCGAAATACGGGAGCAGTTATGGTCTCGGAGCGAACAACGGCACTGAAAAATCAACAGATCCGGGCGCATATATTAAATTAAACAATTTAGGTCAAGGCAGTATTACGAATATGGCGGGCATCCGCTTTGGATACTACATTACCGATGGAATTGATGTTAATATGTCGTTTGGGATGGATTTGCGCTCTACGCCGCACAAAAACTACGTAGAGAACGAAGAAGTCGCTGGTTTGACGATTGAAGGTGCAAAATATATTGAAGGTAAAATACAGAACAATTGGTTGTTGAGCGTAGGCGGCAACTATCACTTTGGAGTTTCAAACGAGAGAGTAGATATGTATGCCGGAGTTCAAGTAGGTTATCAACACGGACAGTT
>JAEEGL013851121.1_pt1 | contig 13316 bp, 12 predicted proteins | sample 9134231 | NCBI WGS metagenome assembly JAEEGL01 (sample SAMN16246548, study PRJNA631951) | gut metagenome | biome: gut microbiome; feature: rumen; material: fiber-attached | host: Bos | place: Iran: Karaj | collected 2018-10 | reverse complement strand
TCGCCGACTACGCTACGTCCATCGGTGTCAACGCGCAGGCGCTCGGCACGTTCGCGTTCTGCGGCGGCGCATACGCGCAGGCGCTCGGCGACTACTGCGCGTCCATCGGCTACAATGCCCTCTCGGAACAGCTCTTCGCCCTGGCGATAGGCGTTCTTTCTCGCGCATACGGCAAGGAGTCCGTGGCGATTGGCCCGGCGGCGGAGGCGCACGGCATGGAATCTCTGGCCATTGGCGCGTATGCAAGGGCCGGAGACAAGAACGGAGTCACGAACCTGGTTGACGGCAGCCTGGCGCTCGCCCTCGGCTACAAGGCGACGGCCACGAACATCGGCGCTGTGGCAATCGGCCCACGGTGGGTTTCGGAGAATTTCTTTGTGCAGCGTCTCACGGGTTCGGTGGCTGGCGCGCCGTACAGCATCGCGGTAGGGGGAACGATAGATTCCAGCGCCACCAACTCCATCGTGCTTGGAAACCGAGCCGTCAGCACAAACAGCAACGCCGTGGTGATCGACGCCAGCGGAAACACCTCGCTGAATGCTGGCGTACACCATTCGCACGGCGACGGCACGATCACGTTCGGTGTAGACGGCGGACTGGAGAAGGTCTATATCGGCGACACGCCCATGCCTGTTATTATGGAGGCGTATTCGCCGACAGGCCACACCCATACTGCCATTACCGACGGCACTAATACCATTACGGTGGGGCGGGATGTGTATGGCGTGATTGGCCGAACCGTTGTGACTAGCTATGTAAACGAGGCAACAGGGGTTTTGCCCCTTAGGGAGTATGACACGGAATATGAAATAATTGCTTTTGGCGATGGCGTAACCCATGATCTCTTTTGCATGGGCGGCTCCTGGATGCTGCTGTTGAACGGAGAAACTTATATGTGTAGCGGGAGTGGATTATACGCCCCGGTGGTGACGGCACAGACGGAGCCGCCGCTTGTCTTCACGCGCCAAGAGACAACAAACGTATTGATTGGCGTCATTGGCCGTCTCGCCCTCACGAACGATATTCCGTCTGCGTCCAGTTCAGTAACGCCGCAGGTGGTGACGAACATCGTGCGTGACATTTCCCGTGGCGGAGTCTGGGACAAGGAACTGGAAGTGTGGTGGTCGCCGATCATGGAGGACGGCGCATTGCGTTACGTCGCCACCACGAACATTGACCTGGAGGCCAACCCATGAAGCGACTCTTCGCCATCCTCTTGTTGTCGGCTTGCTGTTTTTGCGCCGCCGCCTATGACACGACCAACACCGTCCTGATGGTCGATCAGCACGGCAGGCTGAATGCGGATGGCGTTGCGTCGGTCGCGCAGGTGGCGACCAATTCCGCGAAGGTTGCCGTTGCGGAGCAGAAGGCGGAGATCGCGCAGAACACGGCGACTTCTGTCAGCAACTCCATACAGACGGTGGTTCAGAATCTCATGGCGAACAACGAGGTGATCTATCGCTCCGGCTTCTCCGATTCGTTCGCGCCGCTGGTCGTGTTCACGGATTCGGACGTCCTGGCGATAACGGAAGCCCGGTGGACTACGCGCTCGGCGGCGCAGCTTGTCGTGGAGGTCGATTACGTCTGCACCGTCAATCTCGGCACGACCAAGCCGACGATCATGCACCGCGAGACCATCGCTGGCGGCAATTCGTCGTTTGCGGAGCTGGACGCCGAGAACGTGACCACGCCGACATACCATGCGGAGCAGCGCGAGTTTGGCGGACAGACCTTCTCCGGCTACTACACGGTTACGGCCACGATACCGAATCCGTCCAGCACGACTACGTATTTCTTGTGGATCAAGGCCGAGGCCGATGCCCCGGCGGGGGATGGCGCGACGCTCGATCTGGCGGGCGGCGTTACGGGCGGCGTTACGGGCGAGTACGAGTGGGGAGATCGGGTGCTGACCTTCCGGGGCGGCGTTTTGATGGAGGTGGAGTGATGCTTGAAGTTCTGACTATTCTCCTCAAATGGTGGGCTGCGGGGATTGTAGCAATCGCGGTCGCATTCCTGGCTGTCTATGGCCTTGCGCACGCGTGTCACGCCTTGCGCGTCTTCGCCAGGAAGGGCAGGACGGTGATGCTTGTGGTCGCCACGTTGACCTCCCTCTACGGAGGCAGCAAGGTCTTCAATCTGCTTCCGCGCTTTTCGTCTGACGATGATCTGACCGTGGTGCAGGCGGAAATGAACGTCGCAACGAACGAGACGGACTACACGTGGCTAAACGTAAAGTGGATAGGGCCGGACACGAACACGCTAGTCTGGGTGCGAGATGGGGTCGCCGAACGCTGGCAGGAGTTTCCGCTGGGAGACTGGAACTACGTCGGTAGGACGTTCGACGGAGTGACGAACACGGTGGAGTATTTTATCAATCCCGGCGTCGCGGCATCGAATGTCACGGCGTATGCCATGTATCATCTCGGAAGCAATCTGCCGCCCGTGGAGATACTGGACGGCGACGGGATCAGCGTGATCTCGTTCGGCGCGACCTCTCATCAGGTTTCTATCCAGTATGGCGTGAATCCGGCAGCATTGGGGGATATCCTGAATTATGCCGTGATCGAGAAGGCCGAGACCGACGGAATCTGGAGCGAGATGTTTCGTGATGTCGTCATGCCGTCCGTCACGAACAACTGGACGAACACGGTGGTGATTGCGGGCTTCTGGGTTGGGCGCACTACGAGGTGGCGCGCAAGATTGGAGGTGGTCACGCCATGAGGACGTGTATGCGATTCCGGCTTTTCGTGTACATGACGCTCCTGTCGTGTACATGCTTCGCGCAGGACAGATCATCATCTGTCGCGTACAACTCCAGCGTCGTCACGAACAAGGCGTGGGAGCGAAGCGTGGTCATGCGCCACGAGCCGACGGGCGCGATCTACAACGACAAGAAGACTGTCGGCAGCAGCGCCGCGATCCAGGCGGCGGATATCGCGGCTGACGAGGCCGCCGGAATCTCCGAGGCCGCGCACGATAACATGACGAACCAGGTCAAGCGACTCGAAGATGCGTCGGCGAGCGCGTCCACCAATTCCCTCGCGCTTGCGCTTGTCGTGCGCCCGGAGACCGACAGGACGAATCTCACGTACTACGTCGTCAAGACGGAGAGCGACGGCACGGTTGACACGCAATGGGTGTGGTGCAACTGGAGCATAGACTTCCCTCCGAACAGGTTCGTGGTCTACCAGACGTTTGGGCAATGTGCGACCAACAAGTTCAACTGGATCGCATGGGGCGAGACGACTAACGTGACTGTAAACGGGCGCACGTGGCAGGGATGCCACAAGGGCACGGTCACTCGTCCGTCCTGGGCGCAGGGGAAGTCGTGCCTCGACCTGCCTAACGACAGGATCGGCGGCCCGTCTGGATTCGACTTCGGGGACTGCACCATTACCGTGGGTGGCCAGACGCCGTTCACGGGATTCGTGACAAACCGCATTTCCAACGAGGTTCTGTATTTCGACCAGGGATTTTGCAAAGGAAACCCGGAGGAGTCTACGCCATGAAGAAACTTCTCGCCATCATGCTTCTGGTTGCGCCGCTTGCGGTGCTTGCGGAGACCAACACGCTCGAACAGGCGCGGGCGGCGTACATCGAGGCCCGGCGTATCTACATGGAGGCGCGCATGGCCGCAGGGCTTACCAACGCCGTGCGCCAGACTTCCGCCAGCGGGACGATTTTCACGAAGTCGCAGAAGAAGTTTTTCGAGAACCGCCGCATCTGCATATCGCGCGACACGACCACGATACCCGGCAGCGTCATAACGACCTGGTATCGTAATGGCAAGCCGGACACCCAAGGCCCTGCCGTAGTCACCAATGTCCTGCATCGTATCACAGGGACGATACAGGACAATCCCTTGCAGTCGCGCATCGCGGCTTTGATCGAGAGGGCCACAAGCGCGGAGGCGCGCGCCGCCCGCCTGAATCGGCTAAAAGACTGGCTTGCCGAGCAGCGCGACAAGGCTTTGCTTCCCACGACAAAGGCGATCTACCAGGCAATACTTGACAGGATGGAGGACAATCAATGAAGGACGAGAAGAAAGAAGTATCGCCGCAGAACGTCGGCTGCATAATCGCCGTCATAGGCGCGATCATCGCGGCTATCGGTGCAAGTCTGATTACGGGATGCGTGAACTGCTACACGCGCTGGCCCACGACTGATGAGAAGATCACAATGGTTTACCAATGTTCGCGCGAGGCCGCTGGGCTGTCCGTGCTTGTCGCGTTTCCGCAGATGATGAGCGATTGTCCGGGCGATAATGGCTACATGTGGGAAAACATCTTCACCGTTCCGCTCGGTTGCCTGTGTCTGTGTGACGCCGCCGTGGAGGCTTGCATTGACACGGTGTGTCTGCCAGTTGACTGGCCGCTTGCGGCATCGAGGAAAGGAGGCAAGTAGCCATGTGCATGAGAAATTCAGAAGAGGGCTGCATCCTCCAGGAGCAACAGGAGCAACTTAAAGGCAAGGTCGAGAACATCGACGAGCGGCTTACGAAGATAGAGGTGGATTTCGGCAAGATGCGCTCTGAAACGCAAGAGGGGTTCAAGCAGGGGGCGCAGGCCATGCAACAGATCAACACCTCCGTCTCGAATCTAGCCCACGACTTCGGGCAGCGCTTCAACAACATCGAAACTACGGTGGTTGCCGAGAAGGTCGAATGGGGGAAGACGCTTCGCAAGATTCTCGTCTGGACGGCGAAGATAGTTCTCGCCGGAGCGGGGGTGGCGATGGGCGTCACCACGTTGAGGATGTTTATCAAATGATTTCCGGCGGCATTCCGCTTCCGGGACAACGAAAGGAAAAAACGATGAAATCACTACTGGTATGGCTGGTGAAGAAACTCATCACCAAGAACGCGCTGAAAGCCGCGATCCACGCGGCGAACAAGCGCGTTGCCGAGAAGGCCGCCAACGAGCGGACACAGCAGATCATGGGCTACGGCGAGGATGCGTCAACCATTGTGGCCGCCTATCTCAAGGCGTACACGAACGACGGACGCATCGACGACGCCGAGCGCGCCGAGATCGACGCCCTGTGCGACGCGACGCTGGACAAGTATCTGTCCGACGACACTCTGGAAGCCGTCATCGCGGCAGTCGTGAAGTGAGGTGCGTCATGGGTAAGACCGTAAAAGGCAAAGCCAAGACTGCGGCGAAGATCGCCAAGGCGGATCGCAAGATCGCCCGGAAGTGCAAGGGCAAGTGCGCGGCGATTGTCGCGGCGCTCGGGCTTGCGCTCCTGTACGGATGCTCTACGTCCGAAAGCGCGCAGCCAGCGAAGGCAAACACGATGAACAACACGTTCGATGATTGCATCATCGTTGTCGCCACCCATGCGAGCGTGTCGAACCGCATTGTGACCGCCGAGGGCACGAAGGACATTCCTGCTGTTGAGCTGTTCACACAGACCCAGAGTTTGGAGTCCAGCGGAACCGAATCGTTCGCGCAGACGGCCACGCAGACGCCCACCACGGACATCAAGCCCGACCTTGACGTGCACTACAACGACGCGATGAAGAGCGCCACGGATGCGTCCAAGGGCGTGCTGGAATCGCTGATAGACACTTCGGCAAAGTCTGTGTTGCAGATGATGGCCGAGAAGAAAACGGGCACGGTGGCAGTCACGAAGACCGACGGCACCCCCGCGACCGTGAAGTGCGAGAACGGCCAATGCTCGCTCTGCACGGATTGCGTTCCGCAGCAGCAGTAACCATCTGTCCGGCGGCGCGCGTCGCCGGACGGACAACCCGAAGGAGCAAACGAAAATGAAAAAGTCATACATGTTTCTGATCGCGTCGGCCATCATGGCTCTTGCGGCTTCCGGCTACATGGCCATCGGCATCGGGAGCGACGGCAGCTACGCCGTGGACTTCCCATGCCGCGTCGTGAGCGCGGAGGTCATGCTTGCCACGAACACGTCCGCCAGCGCGACGTTGAGCGTGGTCAAGTCCGTGTCCCGCGAATGGGACGACCTCACGATCTTGACGAACGTCTCGTACAACTCGGAGACCATCGTGCGGAACTACACGGCCACGAACGTGGAGCGGCACCTTCTCCTGAACGACGGGTTCAGGTATCTTGCCGTGAACACGCCGATTGCCGTCTCCTCGAACACGGAGAGCAACGGGCAGCACGTCGTGACGGTGGCGACGAACAACGTTGCGATCTACATCGCCACCAACACGATCCCGTACACCTGGAGCGTCATGACGAACGTGTGGTTCTACCCCGCCAAGACACGCAGCGTCGTGATACACACGAACAGGGTGCCCGTTGTGACGAAGACGCATCACGTCGAGAGCCTTTCGGTCACGAATCAGCTATGCACGGTGTCGTGCGGCGCCAGCGGGTACGGCGCCACCAACGTCGTGAACGGCGCATTCCTGAAGAACGGCGACAGGATCATCGGCAGCGGCACGGCGTTCGGCAAGTCTCCCGTCGTGACGGTGTTCGTGGAGTAGGCAGATGGCAACGGCAATAAAGATAGACTCTTTCGGCGGCATCCAGCCCCGTCTCGACCCGACGTCGCTTGCGGACACGCAGGCAACGCTGGCGCGGAATTGCCGTCTGCACACCACCAAGCTGAATCCGATCCAGCAGGCCCGCAGCGTGGCCGACTTCCCTGTCCGCCTGGAAGGTGGGCTTACGGACGTCGCCGACGCGAAGACCATAGCGATATGGACTCGCGGCAACGGCGTCCGCGACGTCATCGCGTGGCCGGGCCTCGTGACGGTGGCGCCGTCGAACATCAACGACGACGAGCGCTTCCGCATCTTCATCACGGGCGACACGGGCGTCGGCGACGCCAATGGCGAGAACCAGCCGTGCGCGCTCGTGTCGTCCAAGGACGGGAAGACGTACGACCGCCACCGCATCTTCATCACGGTGCCGCCAGCCACGACTGTCACGGACTCCGTGGATTTCGAGGATCTGGACATCGCCAACCTCCGCTACGCCTACTTCTTCCAGACGTGGGTTGACGAGTACGGCTACGAGAGCGGCATGTCGCCTGTGCTGCTGGACGAGCAGGGGAACATGGTCGAAGTCCAGTACAACGACGGCGACGCCGTGACGTGGAGCGGCGTCGAATCCAGCGACATCCCGGCGGGGGTGGTGGCGCGCCGCCTGTACAAGACCATTGCGGGATCGAGCGAGCAGACCGACTCCATCAAGTTCGTCATCGAGCAGAAGATGGTCTCCGGCACCACGGACTTCCCGGACTACCCCAACATCATCGTCAAGGACGAGGACACGGGCGAAGTGACGTCCAGCATCACGTCGATCCCCGTCGATCTCGTCTGGATGACGGCCATGCCCGGCAACTTCTACGTCGGCTTCCCGCGCTCGAACCCGCGCCAGATATGCTTCTCCGACGTGAACCTCCCCACGTCCTTCCCGGACGCCTACAAGTATTCCATCCGCGACTACGCCATCGGCATCGCCGTGGCGGGCAACACGGCGTTCGTGCTGACGAAGGGCTATCCGTGGGCGATCTCCGGCACCGACCCGAACGGCATGACAGCCGCGCAGATCGTGAGCGAGCAGGCTTGCGTGTCGGCGCGGAGCATCTGCGCGTTCGAGGGCCAGGTGTACTACGCCTCGCAGGACGGCATCTGCATGTTGTCGGAATCTTCGCTCACGTCCACCGTCATCACCAGGGCGTATTGGGACAAGGCGTCGTGGGCGGCGCTGAACCCGTCCTCCTGCATCATGAAGAGCTACGACAACGCGCTCTTCTGCTGGTTCACGCTGAAGGACGGATCGCACGACGCCTACATCATCGACTTCGACATCGGCGGCAATCCGATCATCACGCAGCACGACGATCACGCCTCGTGCGCGTTCACGGACGTAGAAAACGACAAAATCTATTTCGTGGGGGTGTAGCGCATGGCAGTCCAGTATACAATCAAGATCGACGGCAACACCAAGACGACCACCGCTACCAGCGCCACCGTGACGGGAACGCCTTACGGGCTTTATCCCAACTCGTCTCGCGGGTCTAATACGACATGGTATTCGGTGGCATATTGCTGGCAGTACACCATTTCTGGCACGAAGTATTATCAGTACAGCACGATGCAGTCGCAGGTGAAGTATACGCAGAATGCGGCCTCGACAAAACTTATCACCCCCAAGTTCGGCGGCACGAACTACACGACGTACTATAAGGCGTCAAATACTAGTTCCGCGTTGAACAGCGCCGTGGGGGCGTCCAACGCCATTTCGTCGGGAACCATCTACGACGCCAATGGAAACGCTCATACGTTGTCCATCACGGCCACGCCAGTCGTGAACTATTATACCGTCACCGTCCAGAAGCGGCTTGACAATGGGAGCCTTTCGACTGTCTCGTCGAGTTCCTACAAGGAAGGGTCGAATGTCTCGATTCCGATTCCTGCGGCGTATGCCAACTCCGTACTGTCGGGCGTCACCCAGAACGGCGGCGCACTTTCGTACAGCGCAGGCGGGTACAGCGTCTCGAACATATCCACCAACTACACGTTCATCTTTTCGTTCACATCTAAAGTCGCCGTCACGATACAGCACAACACGGGCGCGAAATACATCTACGCGAGTTCTACGACGACGTTCACGGGCGAAGGCACATCGGCAACGTGTACGTCTGGCGCGCAAACCATCTACGTCCAGCCAGGCGCGTCGCTCTTTGTTTCGGCGGAATCCTACGACGGCTATGTGCTTTACTCCAATGCGATCACGGCGTCCGTCGGCTCGTATGGGACGATCACGGGAAATGGCAGCACATACATCGACGCCTGGAAGACCTGCACCTCTGCCGTGACGTTCACGGTGAACTGCTCGCAATTCTGGCTCACGCCCGCCATCGCCAACTCCGCGCAATCGGGATGGGGCGCGCCGACGATCAACGGCTCCACATCGTCCGTGGTGCTGAAGCCGAACACGACGTACACGCTGGGCTTCAGCTCCTACACCGCCGGAACCCTGGCGGCGCAGGTGAGCTACTGGAGCATCGGCGGCGGCAACTACTCCACGACGTTCACGACTGGCGCCACCGTCACGGGCAGCCTCACGGCATACCTCTACTTGCAGCAGACCAGGTGGCAGCTGACCGTGGCCAACGGCACGAACGCCAGCTGGGGCGGCGTGTATCTCGGCGCGAGCGGGACGGAGACGAGCGGATGGTTCGCCAGCGGCACGAACGTGACGGTGCGGTTCGTCTCCGCCATGGCCAGCACCATTGCGCCGCAGGCGAGCCAGATCAACTACAACGGCTCCACGGCGTCCTGCGGGAACACGGCCACCATCACGACCACCAGCGCGTCACTCACGGCGACGATGTACCTCTCGCAGACGCGCTGGACGATGAGCCTCGCCTACGGCAACTCCGGCACGGAGACGTGGGGCGAGATAATGTTCAAGCGGCACAGCGACTCCGCGTGGGTCACGGGCGCGGGGCGCTCCATCTACGTCGCGACTGGCGAGCAGATAGACCTGCGGTTCGGGGTGAACTCCTCGCTCGTGCAGACGATACACCCGCAGCTCGACCATTGGACGTTCCTCCAGCAGACGTCCTCGCCGACCCCGGAGAGCGACGGGTCGTCCTCTGTGACCGTCACGCTCGGCAGCGTCTCGGCCAACTTCACGGCATACGCATACCTCGCGTCGGCGTGGCGGAAGGTGACGATCCAGCGCACGGACTCCGGCGCCGCCGCGTGGGGCAGGTTCTACCTGGGCGAGAGCGGCACGGACACGGTTGGCTACTACGCGCCCGGCACCACGATCACGATGCGCTTTGTGCGCGACACGTCCTACGACACGAAGGAGCGTCCGCAGGTCAACGGCATCACGATAGGCACGGAGAGTTCCATATCCGGCGTTGACGGCACCTACTCCTACACCTACACCCTGCCGTCCGGCGTGAAGACCGACCTCACGATCTCCTGCACGGCGAAGCAGACCGCGTGGCCCGTGGCCGTCTCCAGCGGCGGCAACGGCTCGGTGAGGGCGTCGCGCGTGGACATCGGCACGGGCACCGTCGTCCAGAGCATCAGCGCGGCGGGGACGATCTACCTTCGCTCCGGCACGACGGCGGAATACCTTGCCGTCACGCCGCCGCCGGATGCGCACTTCGCGTTCAGCGCGTGGACGAAGAACAACCTCTCCGACTACGGCGGCGACGCGTCGCACGTCCAGCTGTCTACGGCGGCGAACGCGACGATCTCGGCGGCGTTCGAGCGGAGCGAGTTCTGCATCACGGGCACGAGCGACCTTGACGCCGTATGCGACGTCTACATGCAGGACAAGGCGGAGCCGAGCGCGTACTATCCGATCTCGGCCACGGCCAATCCCGTCGTGGTGTGCAAGATCAAGGCGACCTACGCCGACCAGTACAAGGTGGCGTCGTTCTCCATCGGCTCGCAGGATGGCATAGCGCCGCAGTACAACGCGGCGGCAGACCTCTACTACGTGGAGGTGGCGAGCAGGAGCGACGTGACTGTGACGGCGCACGTCGTGCAGACCTACTTCAACCTCTCCGTCAACGTCTCGCCCGGCAACAAGACCGACTTCGGCACCGTGGTCGTATCGTCCGGCGACCAGGAGCTTGCGCGGGACGGGTTCGCGGGCCGCCTGCGCGAGGGAACCGCCGTCTCCATCGTGTTCTACGAGAAGTACGGCGGGCGCGTGGTGCAGATCGTGCCGTCCGACGAGATAGACAGTCCTGTCCAGACGGACTCCGCGATCTCGTTCGCCATGCCGTCTGCGGACTGCTCGGTGTCGCTGACGCTCGGCGCGAAGGAGACGTACGCGCTCACCGTGGGCGTGGTGAACCTCGCCAGCGGCGACGCGGCCACGATTCCCGGCATCGTCCGCGTGGCCTCGCGCACGTACCCGAACGTTGTCGTCGGCGCCACGGAGGACGACGGCGTTGCGAAGACGTTCACCGTGTACAAGGGCGAGGAGTATTCGCTGGTGGCGTCGCCCGTGAGCGACTACCTCTCGCGGCGCTATGCGTTCATCGGCTGGCGCGACGCGTCCGCCGCGATCCCAGGCGCGACGGATGCGTCGCTCAACATCCTCAACACGAGCGAAGCGAGCCTCACGCGCTACGCGTCGTACAACGCGCGCGGCAACGGCACCATCACCATCGAGTACGCGAAGAAGGAGGGCGCCACAATCACCTCCATATCCGCAGACGAGGCGAAGTACCTGCTCACCATCGACAACACGGAGGACATGTACGACGCGACGCATTGGCTCATCGGCACGGACGTCAGGATCGGGTACACGGCCAAGGGTTCCGCCTACGACCACGACGGCGACGCCTACAAGTGGACGCCCGTGCAGGTGGACGTGGCGCTCGCCAGCGATGACTACGGCACCTCGAACGCGATATGGGATGACGGGCTGCTGACGCAGAACGGGTCGTTCGCCATGCTCGGCGACATGAAGGTGCGGCTCGTCCTCACGCAGACGCACGTTCCCGGCTACACGACCATGCACGTCGGCTTGAAGCAGTCAACAATCCTCATGGGCGAAGTCAGCCTCTTCTCCACGGAAATGGACGCCCACACCTCGGACTCCACCGGGGCCACGGCGCTTGTGAAGAAGCAGAAGAAGGCCGTGATCATGGCGGCGCCGCGTCCGGGCTACGCGTTCGCGGGATGGTTCACCTACGCGAACGGCGAGTGGACGGCGGTGGAGGGCGCGAGCGCGGTCTTCGAGATCGGGTACGTCACGTCGCCGACCACGACGTACTACGCGCAGTTCGTGGCGTCCGTGGTCTCCAACGTGAAGGAGTGGAACGGCAACCCGAACGTGGCCAAGACGTGCGAATGGCGGTCTAAGGTGTACGTCGGCTCGCAGTTCTTCAATCTCTCGTGCTGCCGCGTGTACGCGGACGCCTACCCCGTGACGCTGAAGGTCTTCACGGCGTCCTCGCCGGAGGGCGTGTTCGGCGACAACGCGCGGACGGTGGAGGTGACGATAACGGGCCAGGGGCCGCGCAGGCTCCCGATGATGCGCCCGGAGAAGTATTTCGCGTTCAAGGTGTCGGGGTACGCGCGGATAAACCACGTCGGGATCGGGTCGAGCATGGAGGCGCTGAAATGAGCAACTTCAACTCGTCAATCTCCGTCGTCGGCATCACGGAGCCGAAGGTGCAGCAGGCCATACTGAAGCTGCTGGAGAACTCGCTGAACCTTAACGAGCGACTGAAGACGCAGGTGGCCGCGCTCCAGGAGCAGCTGCGCAGGCAGAAGGTCTACTTCGATGCCAAGATAAACGAACTGAACTCATCGGAGGGACAATAGACATGAGCATTGCATCCAACACGCAGGCCGTGACCACGTGGAAGCCGTACCAGTACACGGGCTTCGGGTTCGCGAACAACGACTACGGAGGCCATTCCGTCCTGGACAGGAACAAGACCGCCGCCAGCGTGGCCGACACCTATCAGGGACTGGCCGACAGCCAGTACGCCTCTGCCATCGGCGGCCTGGAACAGCTTCTCGCGTCGCTGAACGGAAACGATTCCGCCGTGAACTCCCTCACGGGCAAGCTCGACGGCTCGTTCGACGAACTCGGCAAGGTGAACGGCAGCCTGATGGACGTCTACGGCGGCCTCGGCGGGACGCAGAACCAGCTGCGAGACTACTCCAACCAGCTAGGCTCGCTCCACGGAACCATCGGCCAGATTTCCGACAACGTGAACCCGGTGTTCGCGGCGCTCACGGGCATCGGGGAGAACCTTCGCGGGATCGCCTCGCCATTGGCGGGGAACCTCGACGCGATCAACGATGTGGTCTCCGGCCTGTCCGGGATCGGGGACAGCCTCGCGCCTCTCGCGCAGAACGGCGCTGGCATCCAGGACTACCTCACCTCCGCCACGGAGAACGCATACCGCATCAACCAGTACGCGCAGCAGGCGGCGGACGCGGCGGGGCAGATCACGAACCAGGTGAACGCTGCGAACAACTCCGCAGGGCAGATCGCTGGCGTCGCCGACCAGATGGGCGGCTTCTCCCCGCTCCTCCGGGAGTACGGGCAGCAGATGTTCGGCACGGGCGGCGACCTGATCAACTACGGGCGCGGTTTCCTCGACCAGGCGCAGGCGCTCATGAACATGGACGCTTCCGGCGGCGGACTCATCGCGTCGTACATCAACGCCATATCGTCCATCGACCCGAACCAGTACGTGTCGCAGCAGGCGGCGGACGTGCAGGCATCCTTCGCAAACCAGCTCGCGCAGCAGAACCGCGCGCTGGCGCGTTCCGGCGTGGACGCCGGATCGGTGCGCTCGGTGGCGCTCAACCAGCAGCTCGGCCAGGC
>JAEEGL012012964.1_pt1 | contig 13316 bp, 11 predicted proteins | sample 9134231 | NCBI WGS metagenome assembly JAEEGL01 (sample SAMN16246548, study PRJNA631951) | gut metagenome | biome: gut microbiome; feature: rumen; material: fiber-attached | host: Bos | place: Iran: Karaj | collected 2018-10 | reverse complement strand
CCTGCAGCAGAACAAGGCGCTGCTCAATGCCTATCTGGGACTGATGATAGGAGGCTGACATGGCAGCGCTGAACCAGGAGCAGAGGCAGACCCTGCATGTGCTGGCCTTCATGTTCTTCCGCATGGGGCTGTTGGAAAGGGCCGGGCGCATTTACGACGGCTTGCGCGCCCTTTCATCTCCGGGACAGCCTGATCGCCTGGCTCTTGCCGGTCTTGCCGCCATCGCCCTGGAAAAGGGGGACGGCGCGACCGCGCTCGGCTTTTTGCGCCAGATACTGGGCGCCGGGGCCTTGCCCTCGCGCCAGGCGGTGTTCCTGCTGCTCAAGGCCCAGGCGCTGTGGCTGGAAGGCAGGAAGGAAGAGTCCCGTGCAGCCCTTGATGAATATCTGTTCCTGAACAGCGGCGAAGGGGAAAGCGCATGAGCCTGATGGATAAGGCCTCTACCGGCGTCCAGGTGATGACCAGGCACAACGACATCGCCATGGTCGCCCTGCTGGTGATCGTGATCACCCTGATGATTGTTCCGCTGCCGACGCCCCTGGTGGATACGCTCATCGGCATGAACATGACCCTGTCGTTCCTCATGCTCATGATGTCCATGTACATCAAGACAGCGCTGGACTTCTCCGCGTTCCCGACCATGCTGCTGTTCACCACGCTGTTCAGGGTGGGACTGAACATAACCACGACGAGGCTCATCCTCCTGCAGGCCGATGCCGGCGAGATCATCTTCACGTTCGGCGATTTTGCCCTGGGCGGCAATTTCGTCGTTGGCGCGGTGGTATTCCTCATCCTCACCATTGTGCAGTTTCTTGTCATTGCCAAGGGCGCCGAACGCGTGGCCGAAGTGGGCGCACGCTTCACGCTGGACGCCATGCCCGGCAAGCAGATGTCCATCGACGCTGACATGCGCGCCGGGGTGATCGACATGGAGGAGGCGCAGAACCGCCGCAACCGCGTCCAGCTAGAAAGCCAGATGTACGGCGCCATGGACGGCGCCATGAAGTTCGTCAAGGGCGACAGCATCGCCGGCATGATCATCGCCGTCGTCAATATCGTTGGCGGTACGATCATCGGCGTGACCCAGCATGGCTTGACCGCGGCTGAAGCCCTGCACACCTATGGTATCCTGACCATCGGCGACGGTCTCGTTTCGCAGATCCCCTCGCTGCTGGTTTCCATTTCCGCCGGCATCCTCATTACGCGTTCCGGCGACAGCGGCGGCAATGTGGGCGCGCAGGTCGGTCAGCAGTTTTTCAGTCAGCCCAAGGCGCTTCAGATGGCCGGCGGACTCATCTTCCTGTTCGCGCTCATTCCCGGCTTCCCCAAGCCGCAGCTGTTCGCCTTGGCTTTTGCCGTCGGCGGGTTCGGCTACGTGCTGAGCCGCATCGCATCGGCACCCGCCAAGCCCGACCACAAGGGAGAGCTCTCCCGTTCGCTCGCACCTGCCGTGGAGCAGAAGAAAGTGCGCAAGACGAGCGGACCGCAGGATGAGTTTTCTCCGACCATACCAATCATCCTGGATATCGCCCCGGATATCGGGGATTCGCTGGATTACGATTCCCTCAACGAAGAGCTGGCCAGCCTTCGCCGTGCCCTGTACTTCGATCTGGGCGTGCCATTCCCTGGCATTAATATCAGGCCCAATGCCTCCCTGCCATCCCTGGGGTACCTGCTCAATCTGAACGAAATTCCCATGTCTCACGGCAGGCTGGAAAAGGACATGGTCATCGTGAGGGAGAAGGAAAGCAACCTCTCCATGCTGGGTGTCCAGTACAAGGTGGGCGATCCCTTCCTGCCCAACGTGGAATCCATCTGGGTGCCGGCATCAGACCAGGGCAGGCTTGAGAAGGCCGGGCTCATGTGCATGACCCATGCCAAGATATTGGCCTACCACCTTTCGCTGGTGCTCGCGCGCCATGCTTCGAGTTTCCTCGGCCTTCAGGAGACGAAATATCTGCTTGACCGCATGGAGGAGCGGGCCCCGGACCTTGTCCGCGAAGCCTCGCGCCTTTTGCCCATACAGCGCATCGCCGAAATATTCCAGCGCCTGGTGCAGGAGCAGATCTCCATCCGCGACCTCCGGAGCATCCTCGAGGCGCTCATCGAATGGAGTCCCAAGGAAAAGGATGTCGTCATGCTTACGGAGTACGTGCGTGGAGCGCTTAAGCGCCAGATATGCTACATGTACTCCAAGGGGCAGAACATGCTGCCCGCCATCCTGATGGATCCCTCACTGGAGGAGACCATACGCAAGTCGGTGCGGCAGACATCGGCGGGAGCCTTCCTGTCGCTTGACCCTGACACTTCGCAGAAAATCGTCACGGCCGTGGGCGAGGCTGCGGGTTCCTACCAGAACAGCACGCAAAAGCCGGTGCTCATGGCTTCCATGGACATACGGCGATATGTGCGCCGGCTCATCGAAAGCAAGCATTACGACCTGCCGGTGATGGCCTACCAGGAAGTGACCCCGGAGATATCTATCCAGCCCATAAGCCGCGTTCGCATTTAGGATGCCCCATGAACAGCGTAGCCATGGAATATGCCAGCCAGGCGCTTTACCTTGTCCTGATCATATCGCTGCCGCCGATCGTCATAGCCTCTGCCATAGGCATCTTGCTCAGCCTTATCCAGGCGGTCACGCAGCTGCAGGAGCAGACACTCACCTTCGGCGTCAAGCTGCTCGCCGTGGTGCTGTCGATCTTCCTTCTGGGAGGATGGATGGCTGGCGAAATCCTGCGCTATGCTGAAGAGATATTCAACCGTTTCTACCTGCTTTGAGAGCGCCATGGAAGAGTTGCTCGGTGGCTATCCCCTTTTCGACCATCTTATTGCGTTCCTTGTAGGCACGCCGCGCCTGTTCATGTTCGTGCAGACGGCTCCCTTCATGGGCGCAAGCCTGGTGACGGGACAGCTGCGCTTCACGCTGGTGCTCGCCCTCTATGTGGTTTTGCATCCCGTGGTTCTTGGCAGCCTGCCTGCGCTGGGAGGCTTCCATACTGCCGCCGTCATCCAGCTGGGAGCGATCATCGTCAAGGAAGTGTTTCTTGGTCTGCTGCTTGGTCTTTTGGTCGGCATGATGTTCTGGACGATACAGTGCGCGGGTTTTTTCATCGACAACCAGCGCGGGGCCGGGCAGGCTGCAGAGGCGGACCCCCTTTCCGGCGAGCAGACCTCGCCGACCGGATCGTTCCTCTTCCAGAGCGCCATCTATGTTTTCTTCTCCACGGGAGCCTTCGTGGCCTGCATGGGGCTTGTCTACGCAAGCTACGATGCGTGGCCGGTTTCGTCCTTCCTCCCCAGCGCCTTGGTGCAGAAGCCGGATGTCGCATTATTCTTCGCGAACAAGGTGGGGAAGCTGGCACTGAACATGATGCTCCTCTCCGGGCCTGTGGTCGTGGCATGCCTGCTTACCGACGTTTCCCTTGGGCTGATCAACCGCTTTGCGTCGCAGCTCAACGTGTACATTCTCGCCATGCCCATCAAAAGCGGGCTGGCGTCGCTGCTGCTGATTTTCTATTTCAGCATGCTGATGACCGGGGCGGTCAGCATGTTCGATACGTTTGGCGATGACCTCCGCTACCTGAAGGCGCTGCTTCCATGAGCGACAAGACAGAGCAGCCAACACCGAAACGGCTCCGCGAGGCGCGGGAAAAGGGCGATGTCTGTAAAAGCCAGGACATCGCTCCGGCTCTTACCGTGCTTGTGGTAGGCCTCTACTTTACCGCCAATGCGCAGAATGTTTTCGAGGCGCTTCGCTCCATGGTCGTGCTGCCAATGGAAGTCTTCCAGCTGCCTTACGAACAGGCGATGGCGCTGGCGGTGCCAGTGGTCATTCACTGCTCGCTCGTCGTGGTGCTTCCCGTGGTAGCGCTCGTCATGGCGACGGCGCTGGTGGCGCTCCTTGCGCAGACCGGCGTGCTGTTCGCCTTTAAGGCGGCCATACCGAAGCTGGAAAATCTGAGCCCGAAAAAATGGTTCCAGAAGGTATTCTCGATAAAGAATGTCTTCGAATTCGTAAAGAATATCATCAAGGTCGCCGTGCTTGCCGCCGTGGTCAACGTCGTCCTGCAAAAATATCTGCCCATGCTGTTCAGGATGCCCGGCGCAGGCATAGGCGCCATGTGGAAGGTTCTCGGCCAGGCCATCAGCGACCTTGTCCTGTATGCCGCTGCGGCGTTCTGCGTGATAGCGGCGCTGGACTATCTCTACCAGAAATACAAGTATACCCAGAACCATATGATGACCAAGGACGAAGTAAAGCGTGAGTACAAGGAAAGCGAGGGAGATCCCCATATCAAGAGCAAGCGCAAGCAGCTCCATAAGGAGATGATCGCCCAGAATTCCCTGGACAATGTAAGAAAGGCCAAGGTGCTTGTGACCAACCCCACGCACTATGCGGTGGCGCTTGACTACGACAAGGAAAAAACGCCTCTGCCGCTCATCCTCGCCAAGGGCGAGGGGATGCTTGCCCAGCGCATGATTGAAGTGGCGGAGCAGGAAGGCATCCCCATCATGCGTAACGTCCCTCTTGCCCGGGCACTGTACAGCGAGGGGACGGAGAACGCCTATATACCCAAGGAACTCATCGCACCCGTAGCGGAGGTGCTGCGCTGGGTCCAGAGCCTGGAGCGCTGATATGCCAGACACCCAAGAACCGACGGGCGGAACCATGCAGGAACACCCGGAAAAAAACACCTTATATTCGCTCCTCACGCAGCTCTGCGGCGATCTTTCCGTCGGCAGGCGCGCTGACGCTGACATGCTTTTCGCGCTGACGAAAGAGGGGGCCGGACCGGAAGGGCTTGTCCGCCTTGCCGAAGCCTTCGGCATGATGCTGGTGCGCGTCGAGGCGCGCGAGTTCCAGAATGCGCAGCTCATTCAGGAACTGCGTACGAAAAATGCAGAACTGGAGGCGCTCCACCAGGTCCTGCTCGCGAGGAACGAGGCGCTCGAAAAAACCGTGGATGCAATGTTTACCCCAGGGCAGGGCATCGTCGGGCAGAGTGAATCCATGCGCAGGGTGTTCGACCTTGCCAGAGCCATCGCGCGGCGGCCGATCAATACGCTCATTTTGGGTGCCACCGGCACCGGCAAGGAAGTGCTGGCCCGGTACATGCACCAGCAGTCCCCGCGCCGCAGCAAGCCCTTTGTCGCTGTTAACTGCACTGCCATCCCCGACACGCTGTTTGAGAGCGCCATGTTCGGGATAGAAAGTGGGGTCGCAACAGGCGTGACGCAGCGCAAGGGGCTTATCGAAGAGGCAGACGGCGGGACGCTGTTCCTAGATGAGATCGGGGAGATGAACCTGGCCAACCAGGCAAAGCTGCTGCGCGTGCTGGAGCTGGGAGAGGTGACGCGTCTTGGCAGCGCCCGTCCCGTCCCTGTGGACATCCATCTGATTTCCGCCACGAACGCCCGGCTGGAGGCGGCCGTAAAGGAAGGACGCTTCCGCGAAGACCTCTACTACAGAATTAATGTGGTGGAGATGCGGCTTCCGCTGCTGCGCGAGCGGGGGGAAGACATCCTGCTCCTCGCCCAGTCCTTCCTCGAGCGCTTTTGCGCCGAGATGGGGCGCGGCCGGATGACGCTTTCCCCTTCGGTCCAGGGGCTGTTCCTGCGCTATCCATGGCCGGGCAATGTGCGCGAGCTGCATAACGAGATGAAGCGTGCCGCTGCGCTTACGGCTGGGGACAGGGTTGAGCTCCAGGACCTCTCAGGAAGGATCCTCGATTCCGAAGCAGGCAAGAATTACACCAGCCAGGCCGGAATAGCCCAGGAGCAGACATCTCTGCCGTATAATCTTGAGCAGGCCGAGGAGCTCCTCATTCAGAGGGCGCTGAAAGAGGCCGGCGGCAAAAAGGCGAAGGCTGCCGAACTGCTGGGAATCACCCGCGAGGGACTGCGGAAGAAGCTGCTTCGCATGGAGGGGGATGGCAAATGAGCTTTTCGCTGCGCTCCAAACTGTTCTTGCTTGTCGGCCTTGCCGTCGCCTTTACGGCGTTGCCTGTCATTTTTTTCAGCCGTGAGCACATCACGGAAACCAGCGTTGCGCATGAGCGGGAGGCATTTGCCAATACCCTGTCGCTCGTCGAAGACGGGCTGAGCGTGCGCTACCTGCACCTGCTCACGTCGGAAGTGGCAGCTGTCCTCGACAGGAAGACGGACCTTAGACAGTATGCCGAGCTGATATCCAAGGGCATGGACATCAGCGACGAAGACTGGATGGAGTTTTTTAATCTGTGGCGACGCGTGCTGGCTGAGCAGGGGTATCACATTGCTGTGTTCGGCAGACAAGGCGAGGCGGTCATCAAGGACCGCCTGATTGAACAGGCTACGGCGGAAGGCGTCCTGGATTTTAAGGGGCAGCCAGTGCGCACCATGACCATTCCTGAGCTTCGGAGGAATTCCCAGGAGCAGTTTGCCGTCGTGCGCGGAGCGGATCCCCTCGTGGATGGTGATCTGCCCCTCCTCCTTTTCTTCATGCCCGTGAAAGAAGAATGGATGCTGGTGCTCGCCTCGCCTGTGGCAGACACGGAATCCGGCAGGAAACTGCTAGAGGAGCGCATGCTGCTTGCGACGCAGGAGCGCCTTGAAAGCCTGGAGAGCACCGGAGCGTCCATTGCCATCCTCAATAGCAAGGGAGAATATCTTGCCGGAGGGAGCGGAGGGCCTGCCCTGCGCAGCATCCCTGAGGATGTCTTGGCAAAGATCAGGAAGGGCTCACATGTGGAAGGCATGACGAAAGATGGCTCGTCGCTCTATCGCCTGGCATACTTTAAAGCCCTGGACTGGTATGTCATGGCTTCCATTCCCATGGCAGCCATCACCGGCCCTGCGGAAACTCTCACGCGCAGGCTGCTTATTGCCGCTGCCGTCCTCCTCGTCGTGAGCCTTTTGCTGACGTTGGTCCTGACGGTGAAGATTCTGTTCCCCCTGCGTCTGCTGACAGAGAAAACCGGTAAAATCGCCGCGGCGGACTTGAGCAGCGGGCAGGAAGGTCTCCTGCTCGCCGATACCGCCAAAGGACTTCCCGTGGAGAGAAAGGACGAAGTGGGCAAGCTGGCCCTTTCCTTCGTCAACATGGCCAGGGCTCTTTCCGAGAATATCCGGAAACTTGTGGAAACGACGGCCGTGAGCCAGAGGATGCAGGGCGAGCTTTCCGCCGCGAGGGATATACAGATGGGCATACTTCCTCCGCCGGACAGTGCCCCTTCCGGCGGAAGCTGTGCTGTAGCCGCTTTCCTGCAGCCTGCCAAGGAAGTCGGAGGAGACCTGTATGATTTCTTTACGGCTCCGGATGGCAGGCAGGTGGTCGTCATCGGCGATGTCTCGGACAAGGGCGTCCCTGCCGCGCTGTTCATGTCCATGACGGTGACGCTTGTGCGCTACGCTATTGCGGAGGGTCTGTCCTGCGCCGAAGCCATGGAACGCATCAACGATCGCTTGGCGGAAAACAATCCCAGCTGCATGTTCGTGACGCTGTTTATCGGCTTGTTCGATCCGGCCACAGGCGTGCTTGAGTATGCCAGCGGGGCGCATTGCCCTCCCATCACCGTCAGCGCGGACAGCGGCACACCGGTCAGAAAACTCAGCGAAACAAGCGGCCCGCTGGTCGGCGCCATGACGGGCATGGACTATGCGCCGTGCCGTGCCGTGCTGGAACGCGGTGAATACTGCCTGCTGTATACGGACGGTATTTCCGAGGCCATGAACGAAGCAAAGGAACTCTTCGGGGAAGACGGTATAGAGCACTTGCTGGACGGGCTGCGCGGGGCCGACGTGAAGGAAGTGCTCCGGAAGGTCATGGAGGCGGTGGAGAAGCACCGCGGGGCGGCGTCGCAGTCAGACGACATCACTATGCTTTGCTTCAAGCGCCTGTAGGATCCGGGAAAGCGTACGCGATGCTGAAATCGGCGCCCATGGCAGGGGTCTTGATTCCGCATCCGACAAGCCCGCGTGCGAGGAACGTTTTGTGGCCCTCGAAGTCCATGGAGAGGCAGGACTGCTCAGGAGGCAACAGCTTTAACCCGTCGCCGCCAGCCATGATGAACCTCGGCTTGCCCCCGTATTTAAGGGCAAAGGCGCGGATGCTCAATCCCAGGGAAAAATGCAGACTGAGGCTTGGCAGGTTGCCCGGCCATATGGTCGCCAGGGAAAGATCCCTGCCGGAGCCGGCGGTCAGCGCCATGTTCTTCCGGATCAGCGTGCCGGCGAGGCCGCAGCCGCGGAAGCTCTCCTGTACGAAGACTGCTTCCAGGTGCCTGACCCTTGTCAGATGAGGGGCGTCAAATCTCAGGGCGCGGCCGAGGTTCTCTTCGTCATCCGGAGAAGGAAAGCGGATCACGCTTGCCCCGGCGATGCGTCCACTCTCGTCCACCGCAAGGAGGATGTTCCCCTGCCCTTGGATAATGGACGCAAAGAAATCCGGGCCGTCAGCAACGAACATGTCTCGGCTGGGAAGATCGTGCTCGATGCCGGCAGCAAGCAGGGCAAGGGCGTCAAGATCGCTTTTCCGGGCCTGGATAAAATGCAGGTTTGCCATGGTCATTCCAGGATGAGCGGGAGCGCCTGTGACGAAAGCGCCCTTGCAAGTGAACGGTAGTCCAGGGAGAAGGAAAGGGGCATGCCCTCTTCAATGCGTTCCTGGCTGGCGGTAGCGTCGAACACGGAGTAGGCGGAGGATGCACCGGCAAAGCGTAATCCGGGGATTTCCGGGTTCGTGCATTCCATTGCCGTATGAAAGATCCCTGCGTCCAGCAGCGCCAGCAGCCTGCCTTGCTTGCGGCGGCATTCCAGGACCCTTGCCTCAAGGCGGAAGGTGTCGCGGCGCGCCCCGGGGATCGGGGCGGCGGAAAGGGGGTAGACGCCCAGCATCATGCCTGTGCCGCAGCGGATTTCATCGACGCCGGCGGGCAGGTGATGATGCTTCGCGTATTCGAGGATATCCGTACCTCCAACGGAAATCGTCGCGTCTGGAATGAAGGACTGTATGTTTTCCAGCGTTCGGGCCGCGATGCGCATCGTTTCCGGCGTAGGGGGGATGGGGCTGATGCAGGCGAAATTAGCAGAAAGGCCGAGGACGGTGAAGCCCAGCGCACGAGCCTTGTGGCACAGTGCGGGAAGCTCTTCTGGCGAGGCCCCGTCACGGCAGTCCCCTGTTTCCAGCGGGATGCGCAGCGCGGGCAGACGCCCATGGCAGGCATTTCTCAGCTCCAGCAGCGAGTAGGAGGATCCGGCATACACGGCGTCATGTCCACCCGCCGCAGGCATGAGCGCAGGGGGAGGGGAATAGATGTGGTGAAACGCCATCCCGGCAAGGCGTGGCAGGGAATGACCGGGCCAGGCGATTACGCCGAGACAGTTGACCTGTGCGTCCGAAAACAGCGCGTGCGTTAGGTCAGGGTGCAGCGGGGCTTCTTTTAAGACGGGCATGAGCCTGGCGCCTGCGGCAAGGCAGAGGCTTTTCAGAAGCGCCAGGTTATGCCGAATAGCGTCGGGACGGGCTATAAGCGAGGGCATCAGGCATCTTCCCCCTGGACCGGATGCTTGGGAAAGCTGAAGGCGAGGAAAGCTATACCGGAAAGCAAGGTGAAAGCGATCAGTATGGAGAGCCCGGAATGCACGCTCCAGACTGAGGTCATGAGCCCGAGGCTGACCGGGCCGAGGACCTGGCCCAGACGCATGGCGACATTATAGGCGCCCATGGTCCGCGCCTTGCCAAAGACCGTGGCCGCCGGCAATGAGAGGGCGTAGGCCCCTTGCCCGTTGGATACGATGGCTGTGCTTACGGCAAGGAGAATGACGCTGAGAGTCGCACCTATGAGTTTGTTCTCTGTCAGGAGCGCGGCCACGCTGCATGCAGCCAGGAGCATAGCGCAGAACAGGGGGCGGGGCATTGACCTGGACTTGTCGATGAGCCTGCCGCAGAGCGGGCCGGCATACATGACGATGATGCAGTAGCAGAGGAAGATCCTGCCGATGCTGGACGGCGATACGCCGGATTTGCTCAGCGACAGCGGGATGAAGTACTGGAACAGACATACCGTGATGAGCGCGTTGGGTATGATCAGGAAAAGCAGCAGGCTGCCCATGCGTCTGTCGAGGAGGAAGCGCAGTAAGCCCGGCCGGGAGCTTTGCTGTGCGCCGGATGCCGCTTCCCATTGTTCTCTGGGGAGGAGGACAAAAAGCACGCAGGCCGTGAGCATGAGCATGGCGCAGGTCACGGGGAAGACGGCGTGGTATCCCAGCCTGTCGGCGATGAGGCCGCCGAAGGTGCTGCCGCACAGCGTGCCCGCATAAAGCCCGGCGAACATGAAGGCCAGGTTGCCTGCCCTGCTGCCGCTGTCGGAATGGGCGATGACGAATACCTGTGCGGAGAGGTTGATGAAGCCGTAGCCCAGCCCGCACAGCCCGCGCGCGGCGATGAAGAGCATGGGGCCGCTCGAAGCGGTGCTGGCGGCCGCTCCGGCGCAGCACAGCAGGACCCCGGCAAGGAGCATGGGGCGCCAGCCGGCCTTTTGGCTCCACGCCCCGCCAAAGATCATGGCAATGCCCGCCATGAGCAGTTCGCAGGAGACAGGGAGGCCGGAAACGACGTCCGGCGGCAATCCCAGAAGGTCAAGGCCGAGTTCGCCGATGCGCATGGGCACATAGGACATGGACATTTCCGTGGCGAACAGGCACGAGAAGATAATGGGGCGCATAAAGGCCGGCGATGAGGAAAATGCCCTCACGCCGCCGGAACTGTTCAGGAGAAGGAAGAGCAGCTCGCAGAGAAAAAGTGCTGCCACGACCGTCATGGTGAGAGTGTCGAGCAGGACGGAGCGGAGGCTTTTTCCTGCGCTGCCCCAGTCCATCACGACGGAGACGCTCCCGGCAGGGGCGCCAGAATTCCCAGGGATGTCCATGGAAACGGCGCGGTTTGCGGAGGTCATCTCCTGCCACTGTTCCTTTGTCATGGGAGCGTCCTTGCTGGCCGTACTAATGACGCCGCGCCCCGGGACGGAAATGGCCATGCCGCATGAGGGCATGCCCCGCTGCCGCTGCATCATCCAGCTGTCGAGGCCGGCAATGGCGTCCAGCGGCATGCCCAGCCGGGCAAGGCGGGACAGTTCCCATTGCGTTTGCTGTGCGAGAAGATGGCCGGTATGGGATAGTCCGTCATCATAGAGGCGGCCGAGATACGGGGTGACGACAAAGAGGAAGAGCAGCTGACCAAGGCAAAGGGGCATGAGGAGACATGCGCGCAGACAGCCGTTCTCGTGCATGGCGGCCATGCGCTGCAGGAGGCTTTGCCGCTTGCTGCGCTGCATGCGGAAGAGCACGAGAAGAAGAACGGCAAACGTCGCGCATTCAGCCAGGCTGATTGCCAGGAAGCGCATTAAAAGGCTGCGTATGGCCAGAGAGAGCTGGGACGTGATCCGCGACCGCTCCGTGACGACAAAGACATGCCCAGGGGTGTTGCCGTGCCCGTCTTCCACGGCATGGCTGGCGCATATGCGTGCGCTAGTCGTGAATGTTTCGGGGATCTGCTCTCCCTGATGGTGGCCTTCAGGGAGGGGAGGGGAGACTGCGCTGCCGTCACCCATGCGGGCGATGACGCGCAAGGATGCGTCCGTCACAAGGATGTCATCGGCATCAACGTGTCCCTGGTATCTATTAATGACACTGGCTGCGGTTTTCGGCGTGAGCTTTTTGCCGGCGCGCGTAACGAGACTCAGGTGATCCGCGATGTCACGGCTCACAATGCTGTTCAAGTGGAGCGGAGGCTCCTGGAATTGCTTGTATAAGGAAGAAAAAACCAGAGCTCCGTAGAGGATCTGCGCACAAAGCAGGGCAGCCAGTCCGCAGAAGAAGATCTTCTTTTTCCCACTCATCGGTGCGCTATGGGATGCTGGTGGTAAATATTGTCAACGGCAGCGAGTATTTCCAGCGGGGGATTCCAGCCGATGCGCATGGCTGTCCGCAGATTGATCGTGAGCCCCAGTTCTGGCTCGAATATCTGGCTGACGTCGCGCGGTTTTTTCCCGTTGATGACAGCGGTGATGGATTCAGCCTCGAACAGACCGATATCTTCAAAGTCCACCTGCGAGAGGCTCATGAGCACGCCGTATTCCACGAACTGCGGGCCTGCCTGGGAAAAGGAAGGTATTCCGGCGGCAACGACGGGCGCCATGAGCTCCGGGACCCTGCGCAAGGGCGTTGAAGTGTAGGTGAGGTACAGGGCATCCGCTTCCTTGGCCAGGGATTCGACGCAGCCCTTCAGGTTTCCAAAGGCTTGGTTTTCGTCGGGAAGATCCAGAGGCGCGGAGCGCTTCACGAGTTCAATGCCGAGCTCCGCCGCGGTTTTTTCTATTTCATCCATGGCGGCTGTATTGCGGCCTTCAGGTGTATCCTCGAAGGGGACGCCCAGCTTTTTAAAGTGGAAAATTTCGTGGAACAGCATCAGCTGCCTCTTGAATCTCCCCGGTTCAAGCTGCGCATGGACATTATTTTTTCCTGAATCCTCAACGGAATGGACGATACCTGCAGCAACAGCGTCGGTGACGCTCATGGAGAAAACGGGGATGCCGAGATCTTCCTCGGCCATGTCTACACCGCTCCATGTGCCCATGGCGATGATCAGGTCGACATCACCGCGTTTGCGCACGCGTTCCTTGATGGCGTTTTTAACGAGTTCCCTCGCTGCGGCGTCCCACTGCGCGCTGTAAAAGCCATCCCTGAGGAATGTGACCCGTCCCTTGGCGTGCTCCGCCAGCCATTGCCACATCTCCCGGGCGCTTTCCGAATTTTTCGGTATCTCCACCTGCCCGTTATCGATCATCCCCAGCCGCTCCAGCCCCCTGGCGGTCCATGCCAGCGTCTGCTGATAGTTGCCAAAAGGTCCGCCCTCGACATAGAGGACGCGCCATGTCTTTTCTCCGTGTGCGCTGGAAGAGGCAGCGGCTGCCGGAAACGCAATGAAAAGGACAAGGAGGATGTTCAGCAAAAAGCGCACAGCGGGCATGGGCAATCCTTTGTGCCTGCCACGTTTCATGCAAACAGGAACCGCCTGAGATGATGTTATCAGGCAGCACAAGCATGGAAAGACAAGACACGTGAGAAAACTATAGGAATGGAAAAAAAACGTGTCAAGCAGGCAACTCAGCGATATCATGGGCGACTGGCATGCCGCCGCCGGGTCTCTTTTTCAGCGCTGAACACCTCCAACATCATTGCCTGATAAAGCTTGCGCGTGCAACAACGCTGGCATGGCGCGTTTTGCCGGCCATGCCGTGCAGCGTGTGCCGTACAGTGTTCTAACTACGTAATAT
>JAEEGL010674517.1_pt1 | contig 13316 bp, 9 predicted proteins | sample 9134231 | NCBI WGS metagenome assembly JAEEGL01 (sample SAMN16246548, study PRJNA631951) | gut metagenome | biome: gut microbiome; feature: rumen; material: fiber-attached | host: Bos | place: Iran: Karaj | collected 2018-10 | reverse complement strand
CCGGCGGGCGTGCCGGCAAGAACGGTGATCTTCGAGTTCACGCAGTAGCAGTTGTGGATGTTGCAGGGGGCGCTGGAGGCACCCTGAACGCCGACTATACCGCCGAGGGTGGCGTAAGCGGTGGCTTTAGCGCCGCCTCCGTTGATCTCGATGCCGTCGGAGAATGTGTTCTGAACGGTTATGGCTCCGGCGGCTCCGATGATTCCGCCGATAAAGGCGTTTTTCGCGTTTCCGTCGGGGACTGCGGCGTCGGTTTCTTCGTGAGAAGAGATCTTAGCGTTCTTGACCGAGCATCCGGAAATGATCATCTGTTCGACGGTCGCGCCGGTGGTGCTGGCGCGGCCGACGATCCCGCCGATCGTGGAACCGACGACTGAACCCGCCGACGTTACGTGGCAGTTTGAAATGACCGTCTTCCCGCTTCCCGCGGTGACCATCATATGTCCGGCGATAACGCCGGCGTATTTGATGCCGTAAACGCTGACGGCTTCGACGCTGAGGTTTTTGACGGTGCCGTCCTTGACGACTCCGAAAAGTCCGGCGTAGTCGCCGGTGGTATTGACGGTAAGACCGGAGACGGTGTGTTCACCGCCGTCGAAGGTGCCGGAGAAGCAGTTGGCGCTGGTGCTTCCTATAGGAGTCCATTCCTTTCCGTCGAGATCCAGGTCCGCTTCGAGGCGGATGAACTGTCCGGCGTAGGAGGTGCCTTCGTTGACAGTCTGAGCCAGCTTTGCGAGTTCGGCTTCAGTGCGGATGATAAAGGGAGTCGCCTCGTCGCCTGTGCCGCCGAGAGAAGCCGAGACCGACTGGCCGTCCCATTTAGCCGAAGCGGGAACGGCAAACACGAAGAGCGAGAGGACAAGCGCCGCCGAAATGATCAGCGATATCACGTTACTCTTTTTCATTTTTATTCTCCTTGATTTATTGAATTAGTTGAAATACACGCTTTCGATCTTGTCGAGTCCCTTGTTGATCGTACCTGTCTGACGGGCTACGTTGCGCAGATACGCGGTCGGGGTGGAGATGGCGTTCGTCCGGAAGGCGTTTGCCGTATAGTTGCCGAATGATTCGGCGTAAAGACGTCCGATGTCGAAGCTGACGGTCTCGCGGAGGATGTCGTACATCTTAGCGCTTTCGGGAGCGTCGGCGTATCTGACCTTCATCGCCATCTCGAAGACCTCGGGGGTCACGAGGCGGTAGCTCTCGGAGGCGAGGCATTCAAGAGTAGCGGCGGCGACGTCGGGACGGCTGCTGCTCTCGCCGATGGCGTACATGGTGAAGGGGTGTCCCACGTTGGTGGAGTAATTCGCCTGATCCTTCGTATATTTCGGCTGGGGGATGATCCCGAAGGGGAAATCGATTTTGGATTTGTTGGTGGAGTTGTCCTTCCCGGCGACTATGAAGCAGCGGTCCATGATGAAGGTGGCCTGCTGATTGAAGAAAATGTCGCGGATCGAGGTCTTGTTTTCATAGTAAACACCCTCGCTGGAGAGGAAGCTTCCGACCAGCTCGCAGACGTCGGCGGCTCTCTGTCCGTTGAAGTCGGGAGAAATCCCGAGATGACCGTCGGGGTTCTTGATTATCGAAGTGATTCCGGCAGCTGTCTGGAAGGCGTCGATGTTGACCTGGTAAATGACCATGCCGTAGGTGTCTCCGGCGGATTTCTTGTGGTCGTCGTCCGAGTCGACGTAGGTGTCCTTGGTCATCGAGAAGAGGCGTTCCATCGTCCACTCGTTGTCCTCGACCAGCTCTTCGGGGGTCTTCGAATAAAGCTCGTTGCCGGTCATGGAATTGTAAATATCCCGGTTGTAAAAGGTGCCGGTCATCATCCAGAGCAGGTTTGTGGAGATGTCGCCCGAGGCGAAGAAGAGTTTTCCGTTGATCTCGCATTCGTCGACGAGAGCCTTGGGCCACCAGGGTTTGTCAGTATTTATGTATTCCTCGGATTTGAGATCGCGGAGATATCCGGAAAGGGAAAGAGTGGGGGGCGTGCGGCTGTACGTGGCGTAGATGTCGTAGGTGTGATCGCTGGATTTATAGTCGGCGTCCACCTTAGCGATATATTCGTTGATATAGTCGCCGCTGCCGCGGGATTCATAATATTTGAGCTCGATGCCCAGACGGTCGCATACGTTGGCGTTTCTTCTGAAAATGGCGCTGTCGATGTTGTTCCCGTTTGTCTCTTCAACGTAGAACTCGGTCATCGTGTAGTCGTTCCACATCAGTATGCCGATCTCGTCTCCGAAATTATAATCGCTGCGCAGATCGTCCTTTTCAAAGCCTTTGTCGTCGTACTTCGAATCGGTGGTGTTTTCCGCGTCGGGGCCTGACGAAGCAACCGCTTCCGGACCGGTCGTCGTGTTCCCTTCGTTCGCCCCGTTGCCGCAGGACACGGCAAGCGGGAGGATAAGCAGAAGGGAAAGAATCAGAAGCAATGTTTTTTTCATTGTATTTGGTTCCTTTCGTTATTTTACAGTTTGAGTATGTACTCCGCCACCGTGTAGGCGTATTTCGCGAGAGGCGCCTTGAGCGGTTCGGGCAGACTGCGGAAGGACGCGAGCTCGTAAATGAAGCCGCCTTCATATGAATGGTCCTTCAGGACGCGCATGACGCGCTCCCAAGCAACCGTACCCATAAATGGGATCTGGTGCAGGTCCTTTTCTCCTACGTTGTCGTCGATGTGGGTGCAGACCAGCCGGTCGGCGACGCGTTCGAGCGCCGGGATCTGATCGGCATACTGACGGTTTCCGTGTCCCGTGTCCCAGCAGATCCCGGTTTTGCAGCCGTCAAAGAGGGAGAGTACCGCGAAAAGCTCATCGGGAACCGAGCCGAAGCGTCTTCTTCCGTCCACGTCAGCCATATTCTCGAAGGCGAATCCGACTCCGCGGGACGCCACCGCCTCGTACAGGGGCATATAATAGTCGCGGTTGAAGGCGGCGTCGTCCTCCTCGTCGACGTCCGGCTTGTTCCTTCCGGAGACCGGATGCATCACCGCCCACGGAATTCCGAGACGCGCGTCTATTTCAAGGGCGCGCTTCATCATCCGGAGGAAAAATTCGTTGTATTCGCAGCCGGGATCCTCGAGACTCTTGCGTCTGACCGCCGGCTTCGGATATGGCGGATGGCTCTGGACGAAGGTGACGCCGAGGCGGGCGGCTTCGTTGCCGAGGATATCGGCGTATTTTTCCCAGTTGTCGTCTTCGCAGAACTCGCTCGCTCCGCGCTGCATCGGACACATATTGAGGTCTATCACCTTATAGCCGCAGGCGGCGAGCTTTGCGAGCGCCTCCGCCGTGCAGGGTTTTCCGGGCTCGTATACGTAAAAGGGATTCGTCATGCATCCCGGTTTTGCGATCATAAATAGTTCCTCGTTTCGTCATATTTTTATTTATTATACTTTATAACGCAACAAAAGTCAATTCTTTTCTTGACTTAATATGATTATTAAGTTATAATATCATACGGGAAAAAACGGGCGCGGCTGACGCGCGCCGGAAATCTCCGCCCTGCGCGGAAAAACCGGAAAGGAAGAAGAAAATGAAAAAAACTATCAGAACCTTTTCCATCGTTTTCGCTCTGCTGCTGGTCGTATCCTGTTTTGCGGGATGTGCCAGTGAAAACGGGCCTTCCGACGAGGTAACGACTCCTCGTGCCGAAGTCACCGAAGGAACGGCCGCGGCAACCGAAGAATCCAAAGCCGAAGAATCGACGGCGCCAACCTTTGCCGAAGCCGATTACGGCGGAGAAACGTTTACCGTTTATATGAGAGTAAACAGCACCTACAACGCCGAATACATCGACGCCGAGGGTGAAAACGGCGACGTGATGAACGACAACGTATGGCGCCGCAACGTCGCCGTCGAGGAAAAATACAAGATCAGCATCGAGACCAAGACGGCGAAAAAGCCGCATTCCACCGTCGTCAGCGACATTTCGTCGGGCGCGCTCGATTACGACCTAATCATCGACAGACGCTGCGAGCTCGCCTCTCTTGCCACGTCGGGCGTGTTTGCCGATTTCAACAAAATGGGAATCGATTTTTCCCGCCCCTGGTGGGACGACAACGCGAAGGGGTACGAGATTGCCGGAAGGCGCTTCTTTATGGCGAATGACGTCAACGTCAACAACCTTTCGGGCGCGAGATTCCTTTATTTCAACAAGGATATGGTCAATTCCTTCAAGCTCGATCAGCCGTACGAGCTGGTGAAAAAGAATCAGTGGACGCTGGACAACTTCCTCGTCCTCGTCAGGAGCGCCTCCGAGACCCGCGCCGAGGGTGAACTGGGAATTTACGGGCTCCTCAGGGAGACGGGAGCGAGTAACGGCAACCACATGCACCTTCTCGTGGGATGCGGCGTCAAGGCGACCGAGGTGGATGCCTCCGGCGAGATCTCGCTGACCATCACCGACCAGATCGAAAAGATATCCAACATATACGAAAAACTCAAACCGGTGCTGGAGGATACCACTCACGCCCTGACCTACGATCAGACCTGCACCATGTTCAACAACGGAACCTACAAGAACAAGTTCGACCAGGGCCGCGGCGCCTTTGCCGCCGGACACTTCCTGTTCGTTCAGAACGGTATGGGCGTCGCCGTCCAGTTTGCCGATATGAGCGACGACTACGGACTCGTTCCAAATCCGAAATACGACTCGGATCAGCAGAATTACTACCACAAGATCGATAAATACTCGGTGATCTGGGCCGTCCCGAAGGCTGACGGCGTCGTCGATTACGAACGCGTCGCCAACGTCTTCGACTACTGGGCGTACGTCTCGTCCAATACCGTCATGCCGGCTTTCTACGAGATCACCATCAAGACGAGACGATTCTCCGACGCGACGGCTTCGGATATGCTCGATATAGTCAAGGGCTCTCTCGTTTACGACGTCTGCGATATTTTCGGTATCAAAGTCAACGAGTCGCTTGACGCGGCTTTCACCAGCGGAAACGTAGCCAGCACCATCGGCGGGAACTACAGATCGACGACGGCAAGGTCGCTCGACAAGCTCGTCAACGATATCAAGGAAAAAACCTGAAAGGACCGGTAGAACTCTATGAGAAAAAACATCAGGATAGGCGTCTTCGGATGCTGGCGCGGTAACGCGTACATCAGATCATTTTTCGAAGGAAAGATAGGCGGGGCGCGTATCACGGCTCTCTGCGACAAGAAACCGGACAGACTTGAAAAGGCTCTCGCTCTCTGCCCGAAGGGGCGCTACGCCCCGAAGACCTTCACCGATCCCGACGAATTCTTCGAATCGGGACTGTTCGACGCCGTCTGGCTCTGCAACTATTTCAACGAACATGCCAAATACGCGATAATCGCTCTTAACAAGAACATCCACGTTTTCAGCGAGACGATGGCTGCGTCGACCATGGCGGACGCCGTGGCTCTCTGCCGCGCCGCCGAAAAGAGCAAAGCGGTCTACTGCATGGCCGAAAACTACCCTTACTCCCGCGGGTGCTTCGAGCTCAAGCGGATCGTCGACGGCGGAACTCTCGGCAAGGTGATCTTCGCCGAGGGAGAATACGTCCATCCCATGGGACCGTCTGATACCTTCAAGTATCACGATCCGAAAACAAACGGTCCGTACCACTGGCGCCGCTACAACCCCGCGACCTACTACTGCTCTCACGCTCTTGCTCCGCTGATCTACGCCACCGGCGAGCATCCGAAACGGGTCGTCGCCATGACCGCCCTCGATTCCGACGAGAGAATAAAAGAGTTCAAAAAGTTCAAATGCGACGCCGCCGGCGTTATGCTGATAAACACCGACCGCGGCTCGGTATTCCGCGTCAACGGCTCGACCAGCTGCGCCCCTCACGGCAACTGGTACCGCATAAGCGGTACGAAGGGCGGAGTCGAAACGGTCAGGGGAAATCAGAAGATGATCCGTCTCTGCTACAACAGCTGGTCAAAGCCGGAAGGCGCCGAGGGAGAGACGGTCTACGAGGCGCAGTGGCAGAGCGACGGTGAATTCGCCGACGCCGCCGGACACGGCGGGGGGGACTACTGGGTGGTCAGATACTTCCTCGAGGCCGTGCGCGGCGAACGTGCACCCTTCCCGGACGTTTACACCGCCTGCGAGATGTCGGCGGTCGGAATACTCGGCTGGCGCTCGGTCATAAACGGAAATATCCCGTACGATATTCCCGATTTCAGGAACGAGGCGGGAAGAGAGCGCTGGCAGGACGACAGACAATATCCCTTCCCGTCCGAAGACACACCCAACAACATCCCCTATTCTTCGCGTCCGGTAAAGCAGACGGAGGACTGGTAAAAGTGTCTTTCGTCATCGGTATCGATATCGGCTCGACCGCCGTCAAGGCGTGCCTTTTGTCGGTCGGAGCCGGGGCGAAGACGGTGGGACGGGGCAGCTGTTCCTATCCGACCGAACGCCGCGGTCTTGCCGTACTGCAGGATCCCGACGACTGGAACCGGGCGGCCGTGAGCGCCGTCAGAGAGGCGTGCTCGTCTCTTTCCCCGGAGGATAAAAAGAAAATAGCCGGTATTTCCCTTTCCGCCCAGGGAGGAAGCGCCTACCCGGCGGACCGGGCAGCCAAACCCCTCGGACCCGCCTTTACCTGGATGGACAGAGAGGGCACGGAGGAGGCGGACGAGCTTGAAAAAGCACTTGGCGAAGCCGTCCGTGACCTGTGCGGCTGGGGCAATTCACCGACCGCCGTCACCTCGAAGATCCTTCGCATCCGGCGCCGCGACCCGGGACTTTTTGAAAAGGCCGCGTACTTTTACACCACCGAGGAATCTGTGACCGGATTCCTCTGCGGTAATTATGTCACCGATCCGACGGGCGAGTGCATCACCCGACTGTACGACCGCGGACGCGGCAGATACGATCCGGACACGCTCTCGTACCTCGGAATAAGAGAAGAGCAGCTGCCGACGGTCGCCCCCTGCGGATCCTTCGCGGGGAAGCTTCTTCCGGACGCGGCGGCGGCTCTCGGTCTTCCCGACGGGATACCGGTATTCGTCGGAGCGCACGACCAGTACTGCGCCTCCCTCGGCAGCGGAGTGACCGAGCCCGGTCAGCTGCTTTGCGCGACGGGAACGGCGTGGGTGCTGTTCGGAGTTTCGGATACTCCTCCCGCGGCTCCGCCCTATCCCGCCTGGTGTCCGCATCCGATCCCGGGAAGATACGGATTCATGACTTCGATGTCGGGCTGCGGAGGCGCGATAGGCGCTTTTGCCGAGGCGTCGGGCAGCACGCCCGCCGAACTCGACCGGACGATAGTTTCCGCGGGAGCGGAAGAGATGAGGCGGCGCACGAAGGATCTGTTCGTCTGCCCTCTGCCTCCCGGACAGAGCATTCCGCACAGGGAGGGAGTGTGCGTTCCGCTTTCGGAAAGCCGCGCTCCCGCGGCGGAAACCTTCCTTGCCGCGATGGAATCGGTCGCTTTCGAAGCACGGATTCTCTGCGAGGCGTTTGCCGCCGGAGGAGCAGGGACGGATACCGTCGTTATGTCGGGCGGGGCTTCGAAAAGCCCGCTCTGGCGCGGGATCCTCGCAGCCGTGATGAACGGCAGACGCCTGCTTCGCCTCTGCGAAGCCGACGCTCCGGCTCTCGGCGCGGCGCTCGTCGCCGCCGCCTCGTCGGGCGCATTTTCCGACCTTTCCGAGGCCGCCCGCTCGGCTGCTTCGTTTATACCGGTCGGGTCCGATCCGCGCGACGCTGAATACTACGAAAACAAATATCTGGAATACAGACGGTTTGCGCTTGTCGGATGACGTCCGCCGGCCGCCGGAAATCATTCCACGGAGGTTATAATGAAATCTGAAAACAGAATCAAAATCGGCTTTCTGCCGCTTTACATCAAGCTTTACGACGACTGCGGCAGCGGCGCCAAGGCGCGCCCGCGTCTCGAGCCCTTTGCCCGCCGGCTGACCGACATGCTCGAAGCCGAGGGCTTCGAAGTCTTCCTTTCCCCTTTCTGCAGGGTAAAGGAGGAGTTTGAGCGGGCCGTCGCCAATTTCGAAGAAGCGGGCTGCCGCGCTATAGTCACCTGGCACGCCGCCTATTCGCCCTCTCTTGAAAGTATAGACGCCCTTTCGGGAACCAAGCTTCCGATCGTGGTGCTGGATACCACCGAGACCTACGATTTCGGTCCCTGCCAGGATCCGGGTGAGATCAGCTACTGCCACGGGATCCACGGCGTGATGGACATGTGCAGCATGCTTCACCGGGCAGGCAAGGAATTTGCAATCGCCGCCGGTCACGTGGGAGATCCGTCGCTCATCAAACGTACCGCCGGATATCTGCGCGCCGCCGCGGCCGCGACCTCGCTAGCCGGTTCGAGGACCGGATCGATAGGCGGAAGCTTCGACGGAATGGGAGACTTCCTCATTTCCGACAAGCAGATGCTCTCCCGCTTCGGGGTTACCGTCGTATATCCCGAAAAAGGCGAGATGGTCTCCTATCTTTCCGAGGTCGACGACGCCGAGGTGTCTGCCGAAATGAAGGCGGACCTTGAGAGGTTCGGCATTCTCGAGCCCTTTTCCGCCGAATCGCACGAGATCACCGTCCGCAACTCGCTTGCCGTCCGCCGCTGGCTGAAGGAACGCGACCTTTCGGCTTTCACCGTCAATTTCCTTGAGATCAGACCCGAAAGCGGACTGCAGATAATGCCCTTCATGGAAGCCTGCAAGGCGATGGAGCGCGGCGTAGGATACGCCGGAGAGGGAGACGTCCTTACCGCGTCCCTCGTCGGAGCCCTGATGTCGGGATTCGAGAACACCACCTTCGTCGAGATCTTCTGCCCCGACTGGCGCGGCGGATCGCTCCTGCTCTCCCACATGGGCGAGTTCAACTACCGCCTCGCCGACGGAAAGCCGGCGATGAAGGAGATGTCCTTCATATACGGAGAGGCAAAGGATCCGATAGTCGCCTACGGCAGGTACCGCGGCGGGAAGGCGGTATTCGTCAACCTTTACCGCGGGACCGAAGATTACCGCGTCGTTCTTTCGGACGTCGAAATGCTCGAAGTGACCGACGGAGAGGACAGATTCTCGGCGAAGGTCCGCGGCTGGATGAAGCCGCGCAAGCCGGTCGGAAGATTCCTCGAGGATCTTTCCCGCTGCGGGGCGACTCATCACAGCGCCCTCGTTTACGGTGAGTCGACGGCGTCTCTCGCCTTCTTCTGCCGTCTGCTGGGACTTGAATACGATATAATATAATCTGATAAATCCGATAAACGGGGCGGCAGGTCGCGCCTGCGCCTTGCCGCCCCGTTCCGAAAGGAATTCAAAATGCCACCGGATGCGGCAGCCGTGCCGGAGAGAAAGTTTTCGCTTCTGCGGCGCGACGTGGATATGACGCGGGGAAGCATAGCCGGAAATATGGTCCGGTTCGCAGTCCCCCTGCTGCTGGGAAATTTTCTTCAGCAGCTGTACAATCTTACCGATACCTGGGTGATAGGTCGGATGGAAGACAGCGCGGCGTACGCCGCCGTCGGGAACATCGGACCGGTCATCAATATCCTTATCGGCTTCTTCCTCGGTTTTTCGACGGGAGCCGGTGTCGTCATTTCCCAGTATTACGGGAAAAAGGACTATAAGGGCGTTCACGACGCCGTCCACACGACGGTCGCCGCCACGCTTGTTATGGCGCTGATCTTCACCGTCCTCGGTGTCTGCATGACCCCGCTGATCCTGCGGGTAATGCTTCACGTCGATCCGTCGGATCCCGAGACCCTCGTCGTTTACCCCCACGCCGTGCGGTACCTGACGATCTATTTCTGCGGCGTTTCGGGACTTCTTCTGTACAATATTTCATCGGGAATCCTTCGCGCCGTGGGCGATTCGGTCCGTCCTTTTATCTTCCTGTGCATTTCGGCCGTCAGCAACATTCTGCTCGATTTTCTTTTCGTCTTCGGATTTCACTGGGGCGTGACCGGCGTCGCGCTTGCGACGGTGATAGCCCAGGCGGCGTCGGCCGCCTTTGCCGTGACGGTGCTTCTGCGGGCGAAAAACTGCGTGAAGGTGACCCTGCGGGATATCCGAGTCGACCGGGAGATCCTCGGAAAAATCTTCCGCGTCGGGCTTCCGGCAGCCGTTCAGACCTCTCTTACCGCTTTTTCAAACGTTTTCGTTCAGTCGTATATCAGCGGTACCAACGGAATACAGAAGATCAATATGTCCTCCTGGACGACCTACTCCAAGGTGGACGGGATAATTTTTCTTCCGCTTCAGTCGCTGGCTCTCGCCGCCACCACCTTCGTGGGACAGAACCTCGGCGCCGGGAATCCGGACAGGGCGAGAAAAGGGACGCACGTCGCCTATTTTATGGCGGTCGGATGCACCCTCGCAGTGATTATTCCGGTGGAGTTCTTCTGCCCCTATATCGCCGAATTCTTCCAGAGCGACCCGGACGTCGTCGCCGGAGCGGCGCTCCTTCTGCGGGTTCTTTCCCCCTTTTATCTTTTCAGCTGCGTCAATCAGGTTTACAACGGGGCGATGCGCGGAGCGGGCGACAGCACGCCGCCTATGATAATAATGCTCACCGCTTTCGTTTTTTTGCGTCAGATCTATCTTTTCGTGATGACTCATTATATTTCGAACGATCTTCTGCCCGTCGGGCTGGGATACCCGTTCGGCTGGTTCATGTGTATGATAATGACGCTGATCTATTATAATTTCTTCTTCAAGTATACAAAGAAAAAAGTCGTATAATTCCAATAATGAAAGGCAGTACAATGCAAAACGATTCGACACCCGTATGCACCAGATTCGCTCCGTCTCCGACGGGGTATATGCACATCGGAAACCTGCGCACCGCGCTTTACGCATATCTTCTCTCCCGTTCGACGGGAGGAAAATTCATAGTCAGGATCGAGGACACCGACCGCGAGCGTCTCGTTGCGGGCGCCGTAGACGTCATCCTCGACACCCTGAAGGTCACCGGCATCGACTACGACGAGGGCCCCGTCAAGGGAGGCCCAAACGGTCCGTACGTCCAAAGCGAGCGCAAGCCGATATACCGCGAATACGCCGAAAAGCTCGTCGCTCTCGGTCACGCCTACTACTGTTTCTGCTCGGAGGAACGGCTCGCCTCACTTCACGAGGAGAACGAAAACGGCGGGTACGACCGTCACTGCCGCGATCTGCCAAAGGACGAAGTGCGCCGCCTTCTCGATTCGGGCGCCCCGTACGTCATCCGTCAGAAAATCCCGCTTGAGGGCACGACGACCTATACCGACGAGGTCTTCGGCGAAATCTCGATGGAAAACAAGGATATGCAGGACCAGATCCTGCTCAAGGCGGACGGCTATCCGACCTACAACTTCGCCCACGTGGTGGACGATTATCTGATGGGCGTCACCCACGTCGTGCGCGGCAGCGAGTATCTGACTTCGACGCCGAAGTACGTTCTCCTTTACGATTCCTTCGGCTGGAAGAGACCGAAATACGTTCATCTGCCGCTTCTTATGGGAAAGGACGCCGACGGAAAGATCTCAAAGCTTTCAAAACGCCACGGCGCCGTATCCTTCCAGGACCTCGTGCGGAACGGATATCTTCCCGAGGCGATAGTCAACTATATCGCCCTTCTCGGCTGGTGCCCGAAGAACACAAATCAGGAGATATTCTCGCTTTCGGAGCTGCGCGGGCTCTTTTCGATAGAGGGTATAAACAAATCTCCCGCGGTCTTCGATTACGAAAAGCTCCGCTGGTTCAACTCGGAGTACATAAAAGCGCTGCCGGACGACAGATACAACGCTCTGGCGCTGCCCGAGCTTGAAAAGGTCTGTCCCGCCGGGACGGATATCTCCGCTCTCGCCGCGCTGCTTCACACACGCCTTTCATCCTTCGGCGACATTCCGGACGCCGTCCGCTTCGTCGCCCATAGACTTCCGATGGAGGGCGATTTCTGGACGAACAAAAAGAACAAAACGACGCCGGAGAGCTGCCGCGATATCCTTTTCGCGGTCCTGCCGCTTCTGGAAGACGCCGCCGACTGGACCAACGACTCGCTGTTCGGGCTGCTCAAGGGCTACGCCGAGAGCGCCGGGATCAAAGCGGGAGCCGTGATGTGGGCGGTGCGCATAGCCGTGGCGCGTCAGAGCGTCACGCCGGGAGGCGCGACCGAGCTTATGGTCGTCCTCGGGAAGGAGGAAACTCTTGAAAGAATCGGGATGGCGATATCCGAATTCGGATAAACCGAAAAAAAGCAGGCACGCCGCCGTCGATTTTCTGATTCTCTGGATCGTTTACGCCGTAGCGGTCGCCGTGCTTTTCATATCCGTTCTGGTCTTTTCGAGTTCGCTGGAGAGATCCCCGGACCTGCGTCTGATAATCGCGGTCCTGATGATAGCGGACTTTTTCATCCCCGCGCTGTTCTTTTATCTGAACACCCGTCTTTACTTCCGCAGGCGGGGCGAGCGCGCGTCGCTGCCGCTGCTTATCGTATCGGATATAGTTGCGGCGGCAGCCGGTGCGGTACTGTTCGATCTTTGGTTTGGGGACGCGACGCCGGTTTTCGCCATACTCGCGCCGGTAAGAGCCGTGTCGTTCGCGCTGTCGGCGTATCTTTGCTTCCTGCTGTATACCGAAGACGGAGGAAAGAAAACCGCGGCGGCGGCGCTCGTCCGTTCCGCTCTTTTACCGGCGCTTTTCGTTCTGTTCGGATTCCTCTGCCGGGGGCTGACTTCGGGATTCCGGTTTGAAGTTGTGGTATTTTTCGCCGCCGTCGGATGCATGATCGTTGCATCGCTGTCCGCCGGCGCCGCGATACGGAAGCTCGGCAGGCCGCTGCTTCTCATCGCCTGGGCGGTCTGGGTCGCGCTTTCGATTACAGGCGGCTGGGAGGCTACGGGTGCGACAGCGTTTTTGGTTTTCACACAGTCGGAAATCCTCAGCCTGACGGCAGGTTTTGTTCTGGTGTTTTCCCCGGCTGTCGCGTCGTATTTTGCGGGAGATAAGATCTTCGGATCAAAGAACACGGTAAACGTCCAAACGGAGCGATCATACGGGTGATTTCCCGTTTTCTGAGGCCCTCATCAGGCGCCGGAGGCGACGGAGGGATTGTTACCAAGCCAATCGTTTACTGCCGAACTATAGCAATTATCGGTCATACCAAACAATCCCTCAGTCACGCGACGGGCGCGTGACAGCCCCCTTTGCACAAGGGGGCCAAGTACGTTGCGATTCTTTTGGTGCCGGTGTCGTCTCAATTATTTTACCTTAATAACATATCATTTCGTATCCCGAAAAGTTGTTGCCTCCGAAAAGAGCGATACGCAATAATCTTGCCTCCCTTGTGCAAAGGGAGGTGTCGCCGGAGGCGACGGAGGGATT
>JAEEGL010032455.1_pt1 | contig 13316 bp, 9 predicted proteins | sample 9134231 | NCBI WGS metagenome assembly JAEEGL01 (sample SAMN16246548, study PRJNA631951) | gut metagenome | biome: gut microbiome; feature: rumen; material: fiber-attached | host: Bos | place: Iran: Karaj | collected 2018-10 | reverse complement strand
GTACAGTTGTTAAATCAGAAGGTTCTGGACAAGACTATGAAATTAAAGCTTCTTCTATAACATTAGAAGGTGATTGTCCATCTGATTATCCATTACAAGCTAAAGGAAGACCAACAAGAGAATTTTTAAGAGAAATAGCATATCTTCGTCCTAGAACTAATTTATTTAACGCTGTATTTAGAGTAAGAAGTATTGCAGCTTATGCTATTCATAAATATTTTCAAGATAATAACTATGTATATTTTCATGCTCCGCTTATTACAGCAAGTGATTGTGAAGGAGCAGGGGAAATGTTTCAAGTAACAACTCTTGATTTAGACAAAATAAATGGTAAAGTTGATTACTCAAAAGATTTCTTCGGTAAAGAAGCAAATCTTACAGTTAGTGGTCAATTAGAAGCTGAAACATTTGCTATGGCGTATAAAAAGACCTATACATTTGGTCCAACATTTAGAGCAGAAAACTCAAATACTAAAACTCATGCTAATGAGTTTTGGATGATCGAACCAGAAATAGCATTTTGCGATTTAGAAGAAGATATGAATATCATGGAAGACATGCTTAAATATGTTGTTAAATATGTCTTAGATAATTGTAAAGAAGAATTAAATTTATTTGATAAATTTATGGAAAAGGGTTTAATAGATAAATTAAATAAACTTGTTACTTCTAAATTTACAAGAATAGATCATGAAGAAGTAATTAAAATCTTAAAAGAAGCCGATGTTAAATGGGAATTTGCTCCTGAGTATGGAGAAGATATTGCTAAAGAGCATGAAAAATATATTACTGAATATTTTAATGGACCAGTATTTATTAAAAACTGGCCTAAAGATATTAAAGCTTTCTATATGAAACAAAATTCTGATGGAAAAACAGTTGCTGCAGTAGACCTTGAAGTACCAGGTGCAGGAGAATTAATGGGTGGTTCTCAAAGAGAAGAAGACTACGATAAACTTGTTAATAGAATGAAAGAACTAGATATGGATGCTTCTTCTATGGATTGGTACTTAAATCTACGTAAGTTTGGGGGATGTGTACATTCCGGATTTGGAATGGGATTTGAAAGATTACTTATTTATCTAACTGGAGTAGATAACATAAGAGATGTTATCCCATATCCAAGAACACCAGGTAATTGCGAATATTAGGAGGCAATATGAAAAAAAATAAAATTGATATTTTAACTGTCGTATATGGTCTTTTACCAGTTATCTTAATTGTTTATATGTTTTTTAAGAGTGGTGATAATATTTTTGATTTGGCAGGTGATGTGTTTTTCTTTGCTTTAATTATTTTTGTCGCAATTACACTTTTATTCTTTAAAAACAGTATTCTTAGAAATGCATTTATTGCATTTAATATTATATTATCTATATTCTTCATGTTTATAATGCCAAAGTTTGATTATAGGCCTGCAAGTCATCAAGTTTGTTCTAATGGACCAGGCTATGATTCTGGTAGTATAGATACTGATTATGATGTCAAATGTGGCGAAGTTGATAAAGATTATATTTATATATGCGAAACAAAAGCAAAAAATGGTAAACTTATAAAAGTTCGTTGCCATGCAAAATGATTTAGGAGGTAAATATGTCTAAATTTACAAAAGAAATGGTTTTAGATTATGCAGATAAATTATTAATTGGTTTATCTGATGAAGAAGCCAATATGGTATTAGAAGAATTTGATGATATAGATAAAAATATTGATCAAATAAATAATATTAAAGGAATAGATAAAGTTACTCCTATGACTCGCACACTAGATGATTTTAATCCTACTTTAAGAGAAGATGTTGCTGTAGAATCTGATAATATTGACGATATATTATCTAATGCAGATAAAGTAGATGGAAGAGAAGTAGCAGTAGTTAAAGTAGTAGGTGGTGAGTAGCATGAAATATATGAATAAATCTATTACTGATTTAAGAGAGTTACTAGATAATAATGAAGTGACTCCTTCTGATTTAATAAGTGAATCAATTAGTGTTTCTCATGAAGTTCAAGATAAATGTAATGCATTCGTAACTATAATTGATGATGCTAAAGAAAAAGATAAGAATGATAATGTATTAAATAATATCCCTTACGGTATTAAGAGTAATTATTCTACTAAGGGAATTCTTACTACTGGATCATCAAATACATTAAAAGATTATGTTCCTTACTTTAATGCTACTGTTATAGAAAAGTTAAATAAATGTTGTGCTGTTCCTACTAATATGACTGTTATGGATGAATTTGGTATGGGGGGAACTGGTACTACAGGTAATACTGGTATTGTTACAAATCCATGGGATCATACAAGAATGACTGCTGGATCATCAGCAGGTAGTGCTGCTGCTGTAGCAAGTGGATGCTATCCTTTTGCACTAGGCAGTGATACTGGAGATTCTATTAGAAAACCAGCTGCTTACTGTGGCATAGTTGGATATAAACCAACATATGGAATGATTTCTAGATATGGGTTATTTCCTTTTGCATCTAGTTTAGATCATTGTGGAGTTTTAACTCGTAATGTTAAAGACGCTGCACTAGTTGTTAATGAAATAAAAGGAATAGACGAAAAAGATATGACTAGTTGGGATTCATCTAGTATTGATTTAACTTCTAAACTTGGTGAATCTTTAAAAGGGAAGAAACTAGCTTATATAAAAGAAATATGTGATATTAATAATTATGATAATGCTGGTGATGAATTAAAGAGTCATCTAGCTAATTTTATGGATAAGATAGATATGATTAAAAAAGCTGGTGCACAAGTTGATGCTGTAAGTGTAGATTATGATATATTAAAAGCTATATTTCCAACATATCAGGTTATATCTTGTGCAGAAGCTACATCTAATATGTCTAATCTAACTGGTATAGCTTTTGGACCACGTGGAGATGAAACTAAATATAAAAATATTTATGAATTAATTAAAGATCATCGTACTAATGGTTTTTGTTCATTAATTAAAAGAAGATTTGTAATTGGTTCTTATGTTTTACAAAAAGAAAACCAAGAAAGATATTATCGTAACGCTTGTAGAGCAAGAAGATTAATAGTTGATGCTTGGAAGAGTATTTTTAAAGACTATGATGCTATTATATTACCTGTTGGTTTAGGTGTAGCTAAGAAGTTAGATGATAATACTAAGTTGGATGCTAATTACACAGTGTTAGATGAACACCTACAAGTAGGTAATTTTGGAGGATTTCCTTCAATTACAATTCCTGATGGATTTATAAATGATTTACCAGTTGCACTAAATATAACAGGTAATTGTTATAAAGATGAAGATGTCATATCTATAGCAAGTGCTATAGAGGATTTAATGCCATATAAAGATCAAATAGCAAAGGAGGTATTATAATGAAATATATACCTACTATTGGGCTAGAAATGCACTGTGAATTAAAAAGTAATTCAAAAGTGTTTAGTCCAGCTAAAAATAGTTACGATGTTACTCCAAATGCTAATGTTAATGCTATTGATATGGCTTTCCCAGGAATTTTACCTGTAGTTAATAAAGAATGTGTTAGAAAAGCTATAATGATGGCAATAGCTCTTAATTGTAAAGTTCCAGAATATATGGAATTTGATCGAAAAAATTATTACTATCCTGATTTACCAAAAGGTTATCAAATAACTCAGTTTTATAATCCAGTTGGAGTAGATGGGTATGTAGATATTGAAGTAAATGGTGAAAAGAAAAGAATACTTATTCATGACATTCACTTAGAAGAGGATACAGCTGAATTAACTCACCTTTATGATACAACTACACTAAACTATAATAGATGTGGTGTTCCACTACTAGAATTAGTAACAGAGCCATCTTTACATAGTACAGAAGAAGTTTTAGCATATATTGATAAAGTAGTGGGAATGTATCGTTATTCTGATATTAGTAATGTAGATACTACTAAAGGAGAGTTACGTTGCGATGTAAATGTATCTATTGCTCCAGAGGGGTCAAATGAACTTGGAACTAAAGTTGAAGTAAAAGGTGTAAACTCAATACCTAATATTATTAAAACTATTGAATTTGAAATAGATAGACAAACTAAACTTGCTGAATCTGGTAAATATGATGAGGTAGTTCAAGAAACAAGAAGATTTGATGAAGCTACGATGACTACAATTCATATGAGAAGTAAAGCTGATGCAATCGATTATAAGTATTTTCCTGAACCAAATATTCCTTCTTATAAGATAACTGATGAGTGGAAAGAAGAGATAAAAGCATCTATTCCTAAATTTAAGGAAGAACGCAAAGAAGAATATATAAATAAATATAATCTAGATTCAAAAGATGCTGATATCATCTTAAAAGATAAGAAACATGCTGAATATTTTGAAGAATGTATTAAAGTTGGAATAGAAGCTAAAACAGCTGCTAACTGGTTTATTGTAAATATTTTAGGATACTTAAATAAAGAATTTATTACTATAGATGATTTTAAACTAAAACCTAGTGATTTAAAATATTTAACTGATCAAATATTAGAAGGTAAAATATCGTCTAAACAAGCTAAAGAAATATTTAATAAATCATTAGAAGAAAATAAAGATATTAAAGATTTAATTAGTAGTGAAGGATCTCAAGTGTCTGATTCATCAGAACTTGAATCTATAATTGATAACATCTTAGCTAATAATCAGTCTCAAATAGAAGCTTATCATAACGGAAAAACAAACTTATTTGATTATTTTGTTGGTCAAGTTATGAAAGAAACTAGAGGAAAAGCAAATCCAGTTATGACAAAGGAGATATTAAATAAAAAGCTAAATAGCTAACATTTGCTATTTTGCTTTTTTTATGCTATTATATCCAGCTATAAACGGAGGGGTTGTATGTCAGCATATAATAATCCAAGAGTGTATTTAGCAAATTTAGTTAAGTTTGAATATGATAAAGAGGAAAAAAAATATGTTCCTTTAATTTTAAATGCTAAAATTCCGGTTGTTTTAATATTAGGTAGTGGATATTTTACTGAGCCTAATAATGTATTTAATAATAAATATAGTATGCCTTTAAATCTTGTTGATTTAAATGCCTATGGAAAGGTAAAAACATACAAATACTATATAACTAATGCAACTCCTTTAAGTAGATATACTGAAGATGAAAACGCTTTTTTAGCAAATTTAAATCTAAATCTATTAAAACTTAATAATTTATTAAATTGCGATGGAAATTGGTATAAAAAAGAAGATATAAAACTTGATAGGGGCTTAATATTAGGAAAGATTAATCAGTCAGATACTAAAATAAGAGATGATTTATATATTGCTAGAATGGTTAGCAAAGTAAAAAAATTTCAAAATATTGAAGGTTACTTTAGTAAAGATGAATATGCCCATATTTCTAAGAATTATGGATTATTTACTTATGACAAAGGATGGTTTAAATCTATTTTAACAGGTTATGAGTTTCAAGAACTTACTAGGGATGACTTAAGAGAACTTGTAATGTCATTTGAAATAGATAGAGCATATTCCTCATTTCCTATAACAAGTAGAGAAGAAATAGGACTTTATGATATAGATACACTAAGAAACTTTTGCGCATCTAATTGCTTATATATTGATTCTTCTTCTGATATTTTGGGACAAATTAATTCCTATAAAGGGTTAGAAAATCCAGTTGATTTAAGATTTATGAGTGATCTTAAACATTTGGATAAGAGACTAGAATTACCTAAGCAAAAACAAGAAGAGTTAAATAAAGAAATAATGCTTAGAACATTGCATAAGTAAAATGCTACATTTTGTTGACACAATTTGACATTTTTTGCAAATAATGATATAATTAAATTACTTAGTGCAATGGGGGTTGTATATAGGTGAAGATTAAACTCATTGGCTAATGAGTTTTTATTTTTTACGGGGGGTATTATGAAAATTAATGTTGAATTTAACAAATATAATTCTTTTTGCAAAGACAGAATTAATAGGTTATTTGACGACTATTATTGTATTTCGATTGGTCCAAAATCAAGTCCGATTACTGAAGTGTTATCAAATAAAAATATTAAAAAACTTATTGAAAACCATAATAAAAATCTTAAACAATTTATGGAAATGGATCCGGATTTATGTTCCGAAGATGATATAATTGTACCTTTTGATGAAGATTTTAATGCCTGGGATTACATAGACAAAATTATAATTTCTGAAGATGAAGAATCAGCTCAGTATATAAGAGAAAATCCTATATTAAATGATTATGAGATATATATTATAGATGAAAGAGTAATATCCCGTGAAGATTATGAGCAATTGTCTCAAAAATTTAAAGGTATTCCTAATTTGCGTGTAAAACTTTGTGGTAATTCGAGATTTTGTTTGCTTTCTGAATATAAAGAGACTATAGAAGGTATTGAAAAAATATCTAATACTGTAAAAAAGTATGATCTAAGTCCAATTGAGCAAATCATGTTTGCTTATGATTTAGTAAGAAACCGTGTATATAAAGAAGTTGGGGAAAATGAGGACAAATCCAATTCTCGTAATATATCTGACGTGTTAAAAGGAGAAAATATTGTCTGTGTAGGTTTCCAAGAAATATTTAGCAACGTTTTAAATCAGTTAAATATAAGTAACGAAATATACTCTATTAGAAAAAAAGGCAGTATAAAAGGCCATGTTAGAACTAAAGTTTTAGTAGATGATGATAAGTACGATATTCACGGAGTTTATTATTTTGATCCAACTTGGGATTGCAAAGAAAATGAACAAGATAAAATATATCAAAATAGATATAAGTTCTTTGCAATGAATAGAGAAGATATGATGCGTTACGATGATGTACTTTATGAAAAGAAATCACCTATTTTATCTCAAGAAATGATAGATGAGTTTAACAAATTTTTAGAAACTAAAGATTTAAGAAGTCTTAGTTTTAGTACTGCAGCTAAAGTAGCTAAAGTGTCAAATTTATTTTTTGGAGAATTTTCTTTGTTTGATAGCATTTTTACTTATAAACAAATAGAAACTGATTTTGGTAATGATGAAGATGATTGTATCTATAAAGAATATAAAAATATGGATTTTGATAATATTAAGAAAATGTTTGAAACAATGGTAATGCAATATAATAGTACTAAAATTGATCAAAATAAACTTATGGATGCTATTTTAAAGGTAAGAAAAGTAGAAAGTTATGAGTTTCCAGAACAATATGATTTTAATCATAAAACAATTAATTCTATATTACAAAATAGCTTTGGTGTAAATTTTGAAAAAAGACTTTTATTTTCAATATTTGGATATGAAAGATTTAAAGATGAAGAGGGAGACGAAATTATTAAATACTTATCTACTAAAAATTTAGCTAGACAAGAAGAAGAGTTAAAACTGGTTAAAGCATTAAGAAAAGTATTAGAAAGTAAAAGATAAAATATCTTTTACTTTTTTAATTTGTATGTTATAATTTTCTATGATAATAGAGGTGGCTAGTATGTTTGGAAGAATATTGTTTATCTCAGATAACATGGCTGAAGTAGAAAACGTTTCTAAAGGAAATATTTCAGCTGATTTAATGAATGTTCACGTTATTTTTGAAACAGGAGATCAAAGAATCTTGGGTGAAGTAACTGAGATTAATGATGAAATAATTAAAATTAGATTTTTAGGAGAGTACTTAGATGGTAGATATGTTAATGGTATTATGCGTAAACCACTATTGTCTTCTAAGATTAGAATAATTAATAATAGCGAATTATTAGAATTAGTTGGACAACCATCTTCAAAAAGTTTTACTTTAGGAAAAAGTGCTGTATATAAAAACTATACTATTTATACTAATATAAACGATTTCTTCTCATCTCATATGTGTATTTTTGGTAACTCAGGTTCAGGTAAATCATGTGGTGTTTCTAGAATTATCCAAAATGTCTTTTCTGATCCAAATGTTCCATCTTTTAAAGCAAATTTATTTTTCTTTGATGCTTATGGAGAATATAAAAATGCTTTTAAATCTATTAACAAATATAATGATAAGTATTTATATAAGTTTATTACTACAAAACCAGAAGAAGAAAATGATGAGTTTTTACAAATTCCAACACACTTGCTTACTTTAGATGACTGGGCTTTAATGTTACAAGCATCTAAACATAGCCAACTTCCTATTATAGAAAGAACTATTAAACTAGCTAAGATTTTTGCTAAAGATACTGATGAAGCTAGAATATATAAAAACCACCTAATTGCTAAAGCTTTACTTGCAGTACTATTTAGTAGCGAAACAACTGCTTTAAAGAAAAACGAAATATTTACTATCATAGAAGTATGTAATACTCCTGAGTTTAATTTTGGAAGTGTTATTCCAGGACTAGGATATACTAGAACATTATCTGAATGTTTTGAAATTGATTCCAATGGTAACTTTGGTGAAAGTGTATTAATTACTAATTACATATTAAGTCATATTAAAGATGATGTAGAGAACATTGAAGTTCCTTTAGATAGTTGCTATTCAATAAAAGATTTTGCTAAAGCATTAGAATTTACTTTAATTAGTGAAGGATTTCAAAATAATGAAAACCTATATGCTGATGCAATTATCTTGAAAGTTAGATTAAACTCAATAATTACAAGTAAGGTAGGTAGTTATTTTGAAGGAAATAAATATACACCTGTACCTGAGTTTATTGATAGATTAACAAAAGTAGGAGATAAAAAAGCTCAAATTATTAATATAAACCTAGAAGACATCGACGATGTTTATGCTAAAGTAATAGTTAAGATATTTAGTAGAATATTATTTGAACATGCTAAAGGAAGACAAGATAGAGCACAAGATCCATACCACTTATTCTTAGAAGAAGCTCATAGATATATTCAAAAAGATTCTGATACTTTCTTAATAGGATATAATATATTCGATCGTATTGCTAAAGAAGGTCGTAAATATGGTGTTATATTAGATATTATTAGTCAACGTCCAGTTGAAATATCTGATACGGTTATTGCTCAGTGTTCAAATTTCTTGATTTTTAAAATGACTCACCCATTGGATATTAAATATATTGAAGAGATGCTTCCTAATATATCTGCAGATGTTATTGCTAAACAAAAAGTATTGCAACCTGGTAGTTGCGTAGGATTTGGTTCAGCATTTAAAATACCAATGATAATTAAAATGGAAATGCCTAATCCGTCACCATCATCATCAAGTTGTGATGTATCTGCGTGTTGGGCTAAAGATGTTTCTTCAACACCAGCAGCAGCTCCAATGCCAACAGCACCAATTGAACCTACTGGGCCTGCTGAATTTCAAGCTACTTAAAAAGACTATTACTAGTCTTTTTTTATTTACATTTATGTCTGTTATGTTATAATATTTTAATGTTTTAAAGGAGTATTTATGGAAATAAAAAAGAACAATATAAATAGCTATAATCTAGAAGAAATTTACGAAAATTATAAAGTTTTATTTACTGACATAAATAACGCTTTTTCATTTTTACATTTGGATGATGCTTTTTATTTACATTTAGTTTTAGATGAAATTAATAAATCAAAAATGTCTTACAAAGGAAGCCCTGCTTATGAACAATATATATCTAGTGCTGTAAAAGATAGATTAAAGGATATTATTACAGAACAATTAAATAATGATGATACTAGATTAACTTTGCTAAATGACTTTATTAATTTTAAATTTATAAGAATGAATAGTTATCGAGAAGCTTACGAATCTTTTAATTTGCTAAATAATTTTTTAAAAAGTGTTAATTTTGTAATTGAACCGGATTTAATGGTTAATCTAATTAAGAATAATGAAATTATTAGAAATATGCTTGGCTTTGTTTTTCGAAAATATAGCAAGTCAATAACCAGCGGTAATACAAGTAGTGTATTTAGTAATGATACTCTTATTTTAGCGGTTGAAATGTATTGTGATTTAGAAAATGTTGAAATAAATGATGAAACATTAGATAACTTAGATTTTGAGGAAAAAATACCTGATGATTTAACTTCTTATTTAAATGCTATATCTAGTTATTCTTTGCTATCTAAAGAAGAAGAAAAAGAGTTAGGTAGAAGAATTGCTAGTGGAGATGAGTTAGCCCGTAAAAAATTAGCTACACATAATTTAAAACTAGTAGTTAAAGTTGCTAAATTATATAAGACACTTGGTGAACTTGGTAATTTAACTCTTATGGATTTAATTCAAGAGGGAAACATCGGACTTATGAGAGCAGTAGACAAATATGATTACAATGTAGAAACTAAGTTTTCTACTTATGCTACATGGTGGATTAGACAAGCAATTATTAGATCAGTAGCTGATAAATCACGTAATATAAGGCTACCAGTTTACTTAAATGAGAAAATGAGTAAGTTTAAAAAAACATATAGAGATCTTGAACAATCACTTGGAAGAACGCCAAATATAAGTGAAGTAGCACGTTCAGTTGGAATTTCTTTAGAACAAGCAATAAGATTAGATTATTTAAAAGATGATACGGTCAGCTTGGATGAAGTTATTCAAATTAATTCCGAATCAGATGACTGTAATACAATAGTTAATTTAATTGCTGATGATGCAGTTAATATTGAAGATTCCTATTGTAATAATGAGATTAAAGAAGGAATTCAAAAATTAATTGATTCTTTAAAACTTAATGAAAAAGAGTTATTTGTTTTGCGTGCTAGATTCGGTTTTATTGGTGGTAGTGTAATGACGCTTGAAGAAATAGGAAGAAAACTAGGAGTTAGCAAAGAAAGAGTTAGACAAATAGAAAGTAGAATATTTAATAAAATATATCAAAGACCAAAACAACTATTAGATTTATCTATTTTTCTAAATTACCCTGAAGCTGGTCTTAGAAAGGTAGATAGTATTAATAAGATTGCTAAAACTGACTCCAATACTTCTAATAAAAGTATCAATAAGAAACTAAAACAAATCAGTGATAATCCAAGAAATATTAGAGTTGATAGCATTTATGAATATTTTAAAAAATATTCCAATCTTAAGATTTCTGATAAAGAAGTTATTGATTCTGTCCTATATAAAGAGATTGTATCTGAAAATGCTCCTGATAATTATGTAGTTCCTAAAGATGTAAAAGATATCTATTCAAGGATAACAGTACAGGATTGTGATTGCATGATGGATTTATTAAAAGATCCAGATATTAATGCTCAATTTGTTGGACTTAAAACTTATGAACTAATGATGGTATTATTAAGATATGGTTATATTAATAATAAAGGTTTTTCAATAACCACAATATCACAATTTTTAGGATTTAGTTATACTTTAACTACAAATATTTTAAAAAATGCCCTAGTAAAGTATCAGACTGTATTATATAACTTACATCAAAACAAGCGAATTAGAAAAAAAGATGAGAACAAAGATTAATGTAAAAACTGTGTAAAAAATTGTTATAAATGTGTTTTATAATAAAAATTATGGTATAATTAAATTACCTAGAATGATAGTTAGCTTATTTTATAAAACCGACTATGATAATATAAGGGAATCTAATTGGTATGATGTGTTGAAAACTGACATTATAGTCAGGATCCTAATTCATATCATGTGATGCCCACCTCGCGAGAGCGGGTTTTTATCAGCAAGCGACTACATTCTGGGTTTTTATTTGGAGGTAACTATGTTTGATAGATTAAAACTAATTCTAACAGATGAACAATTAGATAAAATAAACAATTTAAAAGTTTTAATTGTTGGAGTAGGTGGAGTAGGTGGATATGCTCTTGAATCTTTAGTAAGAACCGGTGTTAAAGATATAACTATTATAGATAATGATATAGTTGATGAATCTAATTTAAATAGGCAAATCATATCTTTTAAGAGTAACATTGGAAAGAAAAAAACTTTAGTGGCAAAAGAAAGATGTTTAGATATTAATCCTAATTGTAATGTAACTACCTATAATTTATTTTTAAATAAGGATAATATTGAAGAAATAAATTATTCTAAATACGATTATATAATTGATGCATGTGATACTATTACTACTAAAGTATTACTTATTAAAAAAGCCCAAGAAAATAATATTAATATAATATCTTGCATGGGAACTGGAAATAGGCTTGATCCAGAAAAAGTAACTATTACTAAAATATCTAAAACTAGTAATGATCCTTTAGCAAAAGTAATGCGCAAGTTGCTTAAAGAAGAAGGCGTTAAAGATGTATTAGTATGTTGGAGTAGCGAACTTCCTATTAAGAATAGTTCTAGAACCCCCGGAAGCGCCATTTTTGTGCCTGCTACAGCCGGTTTACTAATATCATCTTACATTATTCGCAATACAATAAAAAACGCTTAAAAAGCGTTTTTTTAATGTTTTTTATAATTTGGTATTAATATAGGACATATCTCTTTTTCTGTATTGAAATTTTTATTAAGTATTATGTCATCTAATTCATTATTTAAATACATTTTTGCTGCAATTCCAAATGCTGATTTATATAGAGGAATACTTCTAGTATATAGATAGTTAATTATTGTATTAATTTCTTTCTCGCTTAATGTAATTCCACTTACTATTATTCTAGCTTTAAGTAATTCTTCTGGATTATATATTTTAAATGCATCATCACGATCTAGACCATTTTCTTTAATATAATTCATGATTCTTTCTCTTGAAAATTTACAATGAAGAGCCATGAAATCATCAATATTTGTTACAAAATCGTCATCTTTAAATGGTATTTGTTTAATGAATTCTAATGTATCAAATTTATTGCCATATACAAACGCTTTATTAGTTACAGCATAGTTTAAATCATCTATTATATTGGTATAAATAAAATGTAGTTGTTTTTCATTTAAATCTTTTTTAATAACATATTCATAATATAAAACTAAATCATGTTTTTTTATCATATCCATTAGTGATTCAAATGTTTTTTTGTCTATACCATATCTTTTAATAAAATCATTAAACATAAAACTATCTTCCTTAGTTATATATTCTCCAACAATAAATCTTGCATATTTTAGCATGTCTTGTTCGCTTTCATCAATGTAAGCGTTAGCTACAGTTTTATGTATATCATTTTTATAGCTGTTTCTAAACTCGTTATAATATATATAAAAATTTTTAAGTAAAGGTCTTATTTCATCCAATTTAGGGTCATCTTTACCATATCTAATTAATAAAGTATATGATTTATGCATTATACTAGGATTTTTAAACATTTTTGATAATTTATCAAATATAATATATGGATTATCATATGTCTTAAAAATTTCATCTATTTTCTTTAGTTTATTTATTCTTAATTGTAATTCTTCATCAGATATTCTATATGCTGTTTTTTCAGCTTCTATCATT
>JAEEGL013955832.1_pt1 | contig 13317 bp, 13 predicted proteins | sample 9134231 | NCBI WGS metagenome assembly JAEEGL01 (sample SAMN16246548, study PRJNA631951) | gut metagenome | biome: gut microbiome; feature: rumen; material: fiber-attached | host: Bos | place: Iran: Karaj | collected 2018-10 | reverse complement strand
CTAGTGTAATTGTAATAGGATTATCTGTACTGCCGTTGTCCCAGTGGTCAAATCGATATTCAGGTGAATTGGCTATAGCCTGAATCACTACAGTAGAGTCACATCGTACAATACGATTGCCTGGTCCTAAAACGACATTTGCACTCCCTCGTGTAGTATCGTTTGATAGTACGTTGACAGAAATATCATAATACGGTGGGCATAAACTACCATTATAATACTTCCACGATTCCCATTGGGGATGTTCCCAAACATCAACATAATAGGCATCATATGAACATCCGTTCAAAATAAATACTCTTCCAGGTGCATTATTCCAAAAAGGTAATTGGTACAATTGTTCACCAGCAAGTGTAGGTGGGGTTAAAGGCATCATATATATAGTGTCCAATTGAATACACTGCTCAAAGGCTTGTTTGCCAATAGATGTAACGCCTTTACCAATAGTCACTGTCTGTAGGCTGGAGTCTGCCATAAATGCATAATTCCCAATAGAAGTGACACTGTCTGGAATAATAACATTGGTCAGGTTTTTACAAAGTTTAAAGGCTTCCTGACCAATAATGGAGACATTATTACCCAAGGTTATGCTGGTCAAACCTGTGCAATTCGAGAATGCTGCGGAACCAATGGTGGTGACGCTGTTAGGGATGATTATGGTACCCAAATAAGACATTCCAGAACAGAGCAATTGAGGTATTACGCTCACACTATTCCCAAAAGTAAAACTCGTAATATATGGACACCCTGCGAAAGCTTTGGTTGAACTGGTACCTGTAAAAGTGCAGTTGGCTGCGTTGAATTCAACAGAATCCAAACCAGAGCAGCCTTGGAAGGCAGATGGGCCGATAGTGGTAATGGTAATTGGGATAGTAACGGAGGTTAAACCATTACAGTTATAAAATGCATGACTGTATATTTCCGTGACTGGATAGACCGTACCATTATGAGTAATACTGTCAGGAATCACAAGTGAACCTGTTGGCTTGACGTAATAGCCCCACCCATTATTTTCAGGAGAAACAATTTTGATTGTTTGGCTTGAATTATTGATAGTATAATAGATATACTGACCTGATGGTGCGACGACAGACCCACTGTATGCCCAAACTTGTGTTGTGAAGGTTCCTAAAAATGCAATAATGCATTGTGTTATTATCCGCTTTTTCATATCTCATTCATGTGGTTTACTGTTTGGTAAATTCTAAATGGTCAGTTGGGTAGGGGTTGTTACCGATAGATATGGCATATTGTAAGTCAAGAATTAACGTTGAGCTAGTTAATTTTGTGACAGTGCCACTATATATTCCGCCAGCAATAACTATATTGTTGTCATCCATGGTGTAAGTGACCGTTTCGTTTCCCATTTTGAGCACACCACCATCTTTAAACTCCCATATACTACCAACAAAGGAATCATATCCAAAATCATTGCCATTGTCAGTATAGTTATCCACTGTGCATTTCCATTTGCCGAGGATACTTGCATTACCGCCTCCTGTGATATCATCTTTAGAACATGATGTTATTGCAGTTAGAGACACTATGCATAGAAGCATCAGAATGGTTTTATAAGTTTTCATTTTGTACCTCCTTTCGCGTCTTCAAATTCGTCGCCAATTTCTTTAATGGAAGAATAACCATCAAGTCGCCCATATTCAATAATAGAGCCGTCTTTTACTTGGTACTTTGGATGTTCTCCTCCAATCAGTTTCACGACAAGGATACTCCCGTCAGGGAATGACACCTCGTAAATCTTTCCTGTCTCAAATTTAATTACTGACATTTCTGTTTTTTTTATCAAGCCTACTCTTTTGGGATTTTCGGCATTCTCCCTACCTTGGCTCAAAGGAAACAAATCTATACGAAGAAAGTGGAGCCATCCATCAATCCTATCCCTGACGGTAGGGCTTCGACTCCCTTTTATGTAACAAGCAGATAAGGATTTTGGTATGCCCCACTTGTTGTATGTCGTACAATACGAATACATTACAAATGAGCATTCTCCAATATTCCTGCTTGTTACTTTTGTGAAGTTGTCGAAGTTTCACCGTCAGCAGAATAGCAAAAAATGCACTCTATTCGGCAAACGGATTTCTCCCCGTTTGCAAGTGCAAAAATACACATTTTTGCCGAACTGACAAAAAAAGATTGCCGAAGTCAATAATTAAAACTCGGCAATCGCTTATTATTACTGTGTTTTCAGACATTCTACCTGATTTGAAACTCTCGCTTCAGGCGTTGCACGGTGCTTGTCGAAGTATCTGTCAATTTGGCAATATCGGCAATCTTATAACCCTTGTCGAGATATGCCAGCACGTCTTTGTACTCCTCTTCCTTCTTCTCTCGGCTCTTGGTACTGCCTTTCTTCCTTCCGAGGGTTCCTCCCTTCTCAATGTAGATTCTACGACCACTATTAAGCCTATACTGGATGTTTTCCCTTTCCATTTCAGCACAGGTGGAGAGGGTGGCAATCAGTATCGGAGTGAACAGGCTCGGCTTGCCGTTTGTATCAAGCAGGTTCATCTGCTCCTTTTGGAAATAGACGTTGATGTGGCAGTCCACTAGGTCGCGGACGGTGGCAAGCACCTCGAAGGTGTTGCGCCCCAAACGGCTCAACTCCGACACAAGGAGAGTGCTGATGCGTTTCTCCTTGCAGAACGCTATGCAGTCCATCAAAACAGGTCTTTCATTGTTTTTCTTGGCTCCAGAAATATGCTCGGTGTAAACCTTGCAGATATTCAACATGCTGCGGTTTGCATACTCGGTTAGGTCTATTACCTGTCTTTCGGTGTTCTGTCGGTCTGTGGTTGATGACACTCTCGCGTAAATGGCTGCTGTGTTGTTCTTGATGTTCATAATATTCTTTGACTTAATTGATGATTAACTTTCGATACTGAGGCAATAATTCGTCAGACTTTTTTGACTTTTTTGACCGTGTTAGTTTTTTGACTGCTTGAATAGGGGGAGAGTGCAATGTTACACCCCCACCCACCGCAGCGGTTCAATAAACCTTCAGGAGCGTTTCCCAGCGGAACGACCTCCACCCACCGCATACACAATCGTAAAATGCACAAGTGGCATAGTTTTCTCGACTGATGCCCGTTCCTGTGGTGGTGGCTGATGCCAAAGCACCGTTGATGGTTCCAAAAGCCTCACGGATGCTACCGTCCTTCTTAACGAATAGGAAATGAGCCACACCGTTTTTCATCTTGCTTTTCAGTTCATTTATCATTGCACTTTTGGCAATGCCAATGGAAATAGAGTTGGTTCTACGGGCAATGACTTCGGCACGGGTGGCGGTCATATTGTTCACGATGGCGACTTGGCTAAGGGTTTTGCAGGTGTTGGTGATGATGTTGTTTTTCATAAAGCGTTGAATTTCTGTTTATAATTTAAATATTTGTCTTTTTTACCTCTTTGTTTTACAGTACAAATATACGATAAATGTACAATATGACAAAATCTAAAGTGTTAAAAATGTATAAAAGTCGTATTTCTATATGATTATTGTACAAATATTAGTATCTTTGCAATATTAAAACGACTCGTAGAAATATGGATAAAGACAAGAATCTCAAAGTAGTACACCTTGAAATAGATGGCGAACACTACTACTATGGCAGCATCACGGCATTGTGCGAGAATTGGACTCCAGAGCAAATCGGGGTCAATTATCGAGTGCTCAGAGATATGCGGATTAGCTCTGTCGGCTACTATAAGAATAGCAAGTGCATCATTCGTGTTGGCAAGCTTGTGGTGTCATCAGCCAGAAAGAAAAAATAAGAGGCACATACCTGATTTATGAGATAAATCAAAGAAAATGAATTAATTAAATAGCTTACCGATTCCTAGGGTGTGTTGTATATTGGGTTTTATCCCAATTAAACCATACGAAAACCGCAGCAATTAGCTAAATATTAACAATATACAAAAATTCCACACAAAACCATCTGCTACTTGAAGTTTGTCAATACTCCATAGGGAGAGGTAAGAAAAACTTGATTATTTCAGGGAATTGGAGTATATTTATATATAGAGATTGGAACGATACCACGATGTTCCGCAAGAAATAAGAGCAAATCAACCGTCATTGTCAGTAGTGGTATCCTGATAATGGCGGTTGGCTCATTTTGATACCATAAAAAATGATAGACAATAAGAAACTAATTGAGGTGATGCCTCTCATATCAGGCAATCAATACAAGATATTCGTATATCTTATCTACGGTTATCAGATGGCCGTTGAGACCTATAATCAACCATATTATGAGCGTACCCAAAATGAAATAGCCAAAGCCACAGGTGTTCCTCGCGCCACAGCACAACGAGCAATTACAGAATTGAGAGAAAAAGGGTTGGTGTCATATAGCACAAAACAACAAGGTCAAACTAAAACACGCGCCCGTTATACGATACCTAACTATGAGAAATACTTGGCTCACTATGATGCTAACAATGACAAAATAAATGCCCAAAATGATACATATAATAAAGATAATACTAATATAGATAAACAGAGTTCAGTTTTACAGTCAAGACCAGACCTAAAAGGACTGTACGATACGAGCATTGCATTAGGTGATGCTTTGAGGTCACAAACAACGATAGATGGATTAAATGAGATAAAAGAGAGATTTATTAAGTTGTGGGATGATGCTTCAAATCTGTATGTGTACAATTCCAAGTACCAAGAGGATAAAGATAAAAATTGGAGGACTTTTTTGAGACGATACAACGGTGCTAAAAGTCAGATTAACCTACAAACAGCTAAACAACATACACCAAAACAGGTAGATAAAAAAGATAAAAGAGAAATCTCCGAAATGGGCACCCCACGCCCCGCCGCGTCTCGCACGATTGCCAAAGAGCCCTTGTTGTTTTCCAAACGTTTTCCTAGCTTATACAAGGATGCACCATTTACACCTGCTTACCTGTTCTATTTTTTCGAGGAAACACAAAGACGCATTGATGGTATGAATTGGGTATATAGTGATGACCAAATTAAAGAGGTGTATGGCGAGCTTAAACAATGGATAGATAATGGTATGATGGATGACGAATGTCCTGTATCTTATGATAGCAATGTTATCCTCACAAGATATGAATGGAAAGAATACGCTCGACAACTGCTAAACAGAATAAATACAACACCCCAAAGGGGTAGTAGTGATAGTTGGCAAAAGGAGGCTGAGGAATGGCTAAAAATCCAGAGGTATCACAGTGATGATGATGTGTAGTTTAATTTGGAATATGCTTCCAATACTCAATCATCCATAGGCTCCGTTGCCTTTTCTCTGTCTCGCTCCAATGTTTCCCGTATCGTGGATTGTGAGAGCCTGTCAATGCCTTTGAAATCTTAGCCTTAGTCTCTTGGGATAGTTTTCTAGTTCTTCTTTTACGTGCCATATATATAAATATCCGCGTAGTGTGGATTCTCTCGCGCTGCGGTCAGTTATTTAGCAACACGTTGAAAAGGTCTAGTGGGGTGCTCAGTCTAAACGTTGGTTGTGTCTGAGCTAGTTTGTCGGGTTCCAATGTACCCCAATAAGCAGCGGCTGACAAAAATCCAAAGGAGTTAGCCTGTATAACGTCCGAGGCTTGGTCGCCAACGAATAAAACCTCTTCTCTTTTTAGGTCGGCAAACTCTGTGTGTTTTAGAGCTTGTTCAAATAGTGCCGTCTTTGGTAGGCTAACGCGCTCTCTCCCTTTCTCACCGTAGCGAGTTATGACAGGGTTAAATTTTAAGCCGTTGAGGTGTAGTGTAGGTGCTATTAGCTGTTTGACGTTTCTGGAAACTATGCCCCATGGCATATCATCAAAGAACGACAACACCCACCGCCAGCCGTTATACAGCTGAAAGTGTGGCACAAACGAGAGAACTCTGTCCCAATCAGGCTTATCTTGGTGCCATAACTGACGAGCTTGTTTCGTGTCAAATAAAGTTTGGTCGAAATCGACTAGAACTGCCTTAATGCTCATAATGTTGCTTTTTCTTATAATATACAACGAAATGAGCACTCATTAAAAAAAACCAAAAAATTTTTTGAAAATTTTTTTCAGCCCTGTGCCAATCGGAAAAGTTCAGTATGGTACGGCTTAATTCAGGATATGAAGGCGGGGTGATGTGGGTTGGGCAGACACAAAAAAACTGCCAAAAACAAGAAATATGTTTTGGCAGTTAAGGGGGCGAATAAGCCTCAAATCTCCATGATTGGGGGAAGATAATTTTATCTATCTTTCTGATTATTACTTCTCGGGAGTCTTCCAGGAGAAGAACACCTGGATGCCAGCCATTTGGTAGACTTGCAGGTGACCCCACTTGCCCATGCCGGAGAAGTCGGTGTCCCACTTGAGGTTGAGGGCGAAGTTGGCTGCGATGTGGGAGGAGAAACGATAGTCGAGTTTGACTTCGAAGTCGAGGTCGGTCTCGAACACGCGGCGCTGGAGCCAGTTGTAGCCAGCGAGTTTGTCCCAGGACTCGTCGGAGGCGGCGAGGTTGTATTCGCAGTCCTCGGGTTTGGTGAGGGTGCCGGGGTTGTCGACAAAGGCCTGAATGTTGTCCCAAGCCATGTTGGAGGGTTTCTTATAGTCGTAGAAGAGTTCGAGGCGTGCGTAGAGGTCGAGGCTGGGGAGGATGTCCTTCTTGAGGTACTGAGCCTTGACGTAGCTACCGAGGGCGAAGTAGGCGTGGGTCCAGGAGCGGTTGGGGTCGGTGGGATCGAAGTTCTTGTCCTGGATGACGCCATAGGTGTAGCCGCTGTCGATGAGGTCGTTGTTGAAGACGAAGGTCGTCTTGCCGGTCAGGAAAGAGAGGGAGACGGACCAGTCGGTCTTCTTGTATTCGAAGGAGAGAGCGGTGGTGAGGTAGGCGGGAGCGAAGAAGGAGGAAACCATCTTGCCCTCGTTGTCGCCGGCGCCGGCGTATTCGTAGCCGGGAGCGAACTGGGTCTTGAGGTTGGCGGTGAAACTGGCGCCCCAGTCCTTATAGGCCTTCCAGGAGATGGCCGAGGTGAGGTCTATTTTGTCGAGGCTCTTGCGGATGCTCTCGAAGCGGCCGCCGTCGGCGGAGTTGTCGAGGTCCTGCCAAGCCTGGCCGAAACCGAGGTCTACGACGTTGTCCCATACATATTTGGGATGGGTGTACTTGTAGTTGCCGAAGAAGGTGATGTTGAGGTCGATTTGCGATGTACCGGTAGAGGACCAGTTGTTGAACATCGACTCGTTGAGTTTGAGGGCTGGGGTGGAGGAGGTGGTCCAGGAGCCCTGGGGTTCGGCATCCTGCGCAAAGGCGGGAACGGTGGCGGCCATGAGGAACGCCGCGCAAAGAGCATAAATGCGTTTCATTGTTGTAGGGTATTAATTATTACTTGATTGATTTCGCCAATGAGGAATCCTCGCGAGAGGAGAAAAGAGGTGAGTTTCTGGCGCAAGGCCGCCGGGTCGTTGGTGGAGCGGCGCAGTTCGGAAAATTTTTTGACGGCCAGATCGGAGAGTGCAGCCAGGTAGTCCTCGTCGCTGATGGCGGCCATGCCTGTTTCGACGGCGGTACGGGGCAGATGCTTGAGGCGCAGTTGGTAGAGCACTTTCTGGCGGCCCCAGTGCTGGTGGAGGATCTTGCTTTCGCAGAAGGCGCGGGCATAGCGGACGTCGTCGAGGTAGTTCTCGGAGTAGAGGGCGTCGATTACGTCGTCGGACTCGACGGGGGTGGCGCCCCAGGTGACGAGTTTCTGGCGTACGGCGTCTTCGCATTGTTCGGCGAGGGCGCAATAGCGGCGAGCCCTGTCGAGCAAGGCGCGGAAGGAGTCGCTGTTGCGCATGTTTTTTTCCATCGTTCAGAGGGTCTGATTTGAAGTGCAAAAATACAACTTTTTTTTGAATCGGAAAGAATGATTTTGCCATATCAGTTTTTTTTTGTATCTTTGCATTTGGTATAATATATAAATAATTTTATGGCAAAAGGGAGAATATTATTTGTGAATCAGGAAATTGCGCCTTTTTCACCGGAAAGTGAACAAAGTTTGTTCGGGCGCTATTTGCCTGCAAAGACTCAGGAGATAGGACGCGAGATCAGGGTTTTCATGCCGAAGTTCTGTGAAGTAAACGACCGCAAGCACCAACTTCACGAGGTGATACGTCTTTCGGGGATGAACCTCATAGTGAACAACTGTGACCACCAGCTGATCATCAAGGTGGGTTCCATTCCGTCGGCACGCATGCAGGTTTATTTCATCGACAACGAAGAATACTTTATCAATAGCAAAGGACTGTTGGACGAGAAGGGGCATCCTTTTGCCGACACCGACGAGCGCCTGCTCTTCTTCGGGCGCGGCACCCTGGAGGCTGTGCGCAAGTTGGCTTGGCAGCCACACCTGATACACTTCACAGGGTGGTTTGCCTCGATGATACCTTTCTATCTGCGCCGTATCAACAAGGAGAACGCATTCTTCAGTGGCACAAAGATGGTCATCACCCTGATGGGGGACCAGTTTGACGGCCCCATTGGCGGCGACCTGGAGCGGAAGATGAAGACCGACGGCGCTACGGCCAAGGACCTGCGTCTCTATGGTCAAACCGACTACTTGGGATTGATGAAGTCTGCCATCACCTATTCGCAGGGCGTGGTCATTGGCTCGCCCAATGTGCATCCTGAACTGGTGGCTTTCGCCAAAGAGAACAAGCGCAATGTGCTTGACTACATTGAAGACCGCGACGAATTCTTCGCCCGTATCAACAAACTCTACGACAGTATCGTGGGCAGCAGTAAATTTGAGAACTAAACAACTGATATGAAATTCATTGACAAAGGTGTACTCGCATTGATGGCCGTAGCCATGATGGCTTTCCAGACGGCATGTACCGACGAGGAGTCGGCATTGGGTATCGACCTTGTGGACACTACCACACTCTACGACGGCATGATGGACACAATCTATGCCGACACTGCATGGACTGAATACGAGGATTCGCTGCTCACCAGCAACTATTCATTCGGTATCATCGGCAACTATACCGATGCCACCTTCGGTAGGGTCAGTTCGTGGTTATACACACAGATTGCCCTGCCGCCGAACACCAATGACATAGCCTTCGACAGTTCGCTGGAAATCGACTCTGTGGTGCTGACGTTGGCCAAGAGCCAACTCTTTCCCGACACCAGTAGGACGTACAACTTCCACTTCGAGGTGATGCAGCTGGCCGAGCCATTGCTGACTGACACTCTTTTCTATGCCGAAAACACGTTGCCTGTGGACGGGAACAAGATTTTCTTTGATGACAATGTCACTGTCGGCGAACTCGACACCGTGATCTCGTTCAAGCTGGACCCTAGTTTTTACAGCGTCATACGTCGTACGGCCACTGCTGAGGAATTCATTCAGCAGACCAAAGGGTTGCGTGTGCGGATGACCACTGCCGGCGATGAGGGTATGGTCAGTGTTGACTTCTCGTCGTCGGCCACGAATCTAAGGGCATACTATCACTATACGAGTGGCAACGACACCACGCTGGGGTTTTACACCTTCCTGCTGGGTGCCGGTACGTCGCATTTCACCCATTTTGAGCACAACTACGCCGGTACACTGTTTGCCGGGCACCCCCGCCTGCCGGGCACCATGCGCCTCTACTTGGAGCCGATGGGTGGACATCGTGTGCGAATGAGTTTTGACCGTGCCATCCGTGAATTCCATGCAGCGCATCCTTGGGCGGTGATTCACCATGCAGAACTTGTCATGTCGCTCTCGCCCGAGTCGCCTGCCATGCATCCCGACCAGATTCTTGCCCTCGGCAAGCAGTCCGACGGTTCGGACGTGTATATTGACGACCTTATCGACCTCTATACCCTTAGCGGATACGATGGCACGTACCATGAGGATGGGAACTACTATCGTATGCGTGTCACACAGCATCTGCAAGGCCTCATGCGTAAGGGAGAGGATCCTGGCATGCTGCTTCTGCTCAATTCGCGGCGCAATAGCGCGCAGCGTGCCATCATGCATGGCACCTTGTCGTCCAATTGTCCACGCATCATCTTTGTTTACACCGAATAGTACTAGAAACAAATCAAGAATATGAGACGTTTTCTTGCCATAGCTTTGATAGCATTCGTTGGCCTCCAAACGATGGCCACAGCCCAGACTCCTTACCAGAAGAAGTATACCAACAGCAATCAGCTCTCGGTGCAGGGCACCCTGAACGACCAGAACCGCCGTACCGGCAGTTGGACTTGGTGGTATACCAATGGCCGTATCTCGCAGGAAGGCACCTACGACAACGGGCAGAAGGTGGGTGTGTGGACGCTCTACTATGAGGATGGCAGCCGAATGGCAGAAGAGTGCTATGGTACTGGCACCTCGCGTTCGTGGCATCGCAATGGTGACTTGAAGAGTGAAGTGGCTGTGGAGAATGGCAAGAAAACAGGCCTGTATCGCTCGTGGCACGACAATGGCCAGAAGGAGGAGGAATACACTTATGTTGACGGCAAGCGGGAAGGCAACACGTTCCAGTGGCACCGCAATGGTGCCATGCGCTTCACGGGCCAGTATAAGAACGATGCTCTCCAAGGAGAAGCTGTGTGGTATTTCCCCAATGGCAAGGTTGATATGCGCGGCAAACTCGTTGACGGCGTGCAGGACGGCGAGTGGTTTTTCTACTGGCGTAGCAATGGTAAACTTGGTGCCCAGGGCACCTATGCCAAAGGCAAGGAGATAGGGCAATGGATATACTACTACGAGACTGGCGAGCGTTGGAGAACGGGTAATTACAATAACGGCAAGCGCGAAGGACTATGGACCACGTGGTATGAATCTGGAGCCAAGTTGCACGAAGGCCGTTATGCCGACGGCAAGGAGGAAGGTCGCTGGACCTCGTGGTACGAGGATGGCAAGGTGGACTACTATGGAGACTTTGATGAAGGCAAGATGGACGGCGAATGGCGTGGCCTCTATGACGACGGTAGCACCCGTTACATTGTCCACTATTCCGACGACGAGAAGGATGGCGAGGAAATCCGCTACTACCCCAATGGAAAGATTGAGTTGCGTCAGAATTTCAAGGACGGTCTCCTCGAGGGCAAGTATGAGCGTTATGACGAATCCGGGGCTCCTGTGGAGAAGGGTCAGTTTGTGGGTGGAGAGAAAGAGGGTCGCTGGACCTGGTATGAACACGGCCGTGAGGTTTACAAGGCCAAGTTCAAGGGAGGCAAAGAAGTCAAATGAGGTTGCTGCTTGCTTCCAAATCGCCCCGTCGCCGTCAGTTGCTTGGCGAGTTGGGCTATCCTGTTGAATTCATCACTTTGGATGTGGATGAGCATGTGCCCGACGGCACTCCTGCTGCTGCCACAGCAGAGTTGCTGGCTTGTCGCAAAGCTGGAGCATATGCTTCATCGATGATGGCGGACGATGACATATTGGTGGCCGCCGACACTGTGGTGGTGCTTGAGGAGAAGGTTCTCGGGAAGCCTGCCGACCGCAGTGAGGCCTTGGCCATGCTGCGCTCTTTGTCGGGCAACCGCCATACCGTATATACAGGTGTTTGTCTGCGCACCATCGCGCGGACAGTCTCTTTCACAGAAAAGACTGATGTCTATTTCCGTCAGCTTAGTGACGAGGACCTGGCATACTATGTGGACAACTACCGTCCTTTTGACAAAGCTGGAGCCTATGGCATTCAGGAGTGGATTGGAATGGTGGGCATCAGCCGCATTGAAGGCTGCTACTATAATGTGATGGGATTGCCTGTGGCACGGGTTTATGAGGCTATCCGTCGGTTGGCACCTTGAGTCTAGTTTTCCAGATACACCAATGAGTTGGCTCCGAGGCGTACCTCGCCGAGATCTATCATTTCGCGAATGGTGTCGCCTACCTGTTCATGCCCTTCGGCAGTGAGCAGTTGGATTAGTTGCCTGACCTCGACAGGACTTTTCTGCAAAAGTTCTTTTACTGCAGATTTCACATTGTCGGGTTTGCGATTTCTGCGCAGGCATACATCGCACACTCCGCAGTCTTTTTCTGTTGCCTCGCCGAAGTACGTCACCAGTTGTCGGCTGCGGCATTCGAGGTCGTTGCCAACATATCTAAGCATGGCATTGACCCGTTTTTGGGCAGCATCTTTGAGAAGGGCATAGTTGGCTTCGGAGGGATAGATGTTCTTTTCGTCGATGCGTTCGCTGGTGAAGGCAATCTGTGGTCCCTGTGGACGTTGGCGATACTGGAGGATATGCATCTCGTGCAGATGCTTCAGGTCGTTGATTACTTGTTGGGCATCCATGTTGCGGCTACGGGCAATCTTGCGTTCGTCGATGGGTGTGGCACCGTCCAATAGGCCGGGATACATCCTCATGATGCATTGCAGCATGTCACCCAGACGCTGGTGATCTACTTGGAAACGGTAGATTTCGTCTCGGGATGCGGGGATGTACACCGTTGAGTAGGCGTCCTCGATGGTGGGTATGGCTATCAGACCTTCCTTCTCCAGTATGCGGCAGGCACTGTAGAACTCACGTATGGTGAAGTTGTAGTTGAAACAAATCTGCTCAATGTCGAAATCGTACTGTGAGTCGGTTCCGCCGCCCATAGGTATGCGGTAGAAGTTGCAGAGGGCTCGGTAGGTGTTTCGTATCATCTTCACCGGCGGGAAGTCTGTTGCCAAGTCATGTACCAGTTGTTCTTTGTCGGAGGGGTCGCAAAGCAGCACGGCATAAGCCGTCTTGCCGTCGCGTCCGGCACGACCGGCTTCTTGGAAATAGGCTTCGAGCGAATCGGGCATGTCCATGTGCACCACAAAGCGCACATCGGGCTTATCGATGCCCATGCCGAAGGCGTTGGTGGCTACCATTACCTGGCAACCATCGCTCATCCAGCGAGCTTGGCGCCTGTCGCGTTCGCGTGCGTCGAGTCCGGCATGGTAATATGTTGCGCTTACCCCCGATTCCTCCAGGAAGCGTGCCAGGTTCTGCGTACCGTTGCGGCTGCGCATGTATATGATGCCTGTGCCTCCTATGCGGCACACCATGCGTAGCAGCCGTTGGTACTTGTTCCCGTCGTGAATCACCATATAGGCTAGGTTCTCGCGGATGAAACTCGACTGGAAGCGATGGCAGTCTCGCATGCGAAGCTGCGTGCAGATGTCGTCGGCCACTGCGGGTGTTGCTGTTGCGGTGAGTGCTATGACTGGCGTTGCCGGGTGGTACTGTCTTATATCGGCAATTTGGAGGTAAGGAGGGCGAAAGTCATAGCCCCATTGTGAAATGCAGTGTGCTTCGTCTACAGCAATCAGCCCAACCTTCATTCTTCGCAAGTGCTCGATGAACATGTGCTG
>JAEEGL011803481.1_pt1 | contig 13317 bp, 8 predicted proteins | sample 9134231 | NCBI WGS metagenome assembly JAEEGL01 (sample SAMN16246548, study PRJNA631951) | gut metagenome | biome: gut microbiome; feature: rumen; material: fiber-attached | host: Bos | place: Iran: Karaj | collected 2018-10 | reverse complement strand
CCGTGATCCTGTTAAGGATATATGCGACAAGTACCGCTGCGATCCAGCTTACGACCTGCTTAACGGCGATCTTCAGTGAGAATTCGATTCCGAAAACCGAGACCATCATGTCCGCTTTTACAAGGAGATCGAAAAGTGCGTAACAAACAAAATTCGTTAATGTTGTAAGTCCGCCGCTCACAAGATACATGAAGAGTTTGCGCTTCTTTTCCTGACTCTCTGAAAAACTCGGATCTCCGAATACTATCTTTTTAATAATTCCCATTTACTTTATACCCTTTTTGGTCTCGGATTTGTCCTGTCAGTAACCATTCTTCTTACAATATATACGGCTATGGTTATAATGACCGCCTCAATAATAGCAATAACAAGGAAAACGTCAAACAGATAAGAATACAAAAGTTCAGCCTTTTTGTCCGCAAATCTGTAAACACTGATGGAACCGTCGGTCAGATTATAGTAATAGAAATCCTTATTTCCGTTCTCATCAGCAAGATAAAGAATAAAATCCCCCTCACTGTTGCCGTAACCCGACAGTATCATTGTACCCGTATCAAAGAGCATGGGTTTAAACTCGTCAGGGATCACGACGTCATTCGGGACTTCCGCCATCTTAAGTATCCTTGAATACTCAACGAGCGTATTCTCAGGATCATATCTGATTATTGTTTTCGTATTGCTGTTATAGAAATAAAAGCCAGGAGCCTGGTTTCCGTCAAACAGATACAGCAGGATACTGGTAACACCCTCTTTTGTATAAGCAGGAACACTGTATCCGTTCACATATTTGGTGGTCTGCGAAAAGCCCTCCGGAACACTGACTTCATCAGGAATATCAAGGAAGGTGTAAGTATTACCGTCAATATCGGCAAGCGAAGCATTGTCAGGGATATTACTTTCACGCCTGAAAACATGAACTGTATAGAGCATCTGGTTGACACCGTCCTGTGCCGTGATCTTCACCTCGACGGAATTATCACCCATGGAAAGATGCTGGTTGCCGTCAATTACCACAGCGGCCCACAGATTGCTCTTCGTAACACTGACCTGAACTTCAGTTACAGCCCTCTCGACATAACAGCTGTATTCGGTAATGTTCGGGTTGAATTCCGGTGTGATCGATGCTCCCCTGATCTTTAATGAAGCGATGGTGGCATCGCTCGAAGGACCTATCCTTCCGACAGGAAGAGTCACACCGCTTCCGACAGATACCGTGACATCTTCTTCAAGAGATCTAAAACTCCCGGTCTCACTGATCCAGCAGTTGATCTCACCTGTACTTTCAGGCACCAGTCTCAAATATACTGTAAACAAAACGACAGCACTCTCAGATGAGAATGAAGCAGTTGTTATTTCCTCACCGCTGACATCTGTTCCGATGTTAGCCATCTGATCAGTACCGCTGACGGTAACACTGCCGTCAGTCTGTGTCTCGGTGAAAACAAAACTTGTAAGATCTTTACCCTGTTCATAGGATTCACACATCGCCTGGTCTTTATCAAAATTCAGGACAACAGGCCCGAATTCGACGATGTCAGGCATTCTGTTTGCAACAACACTGACTGTCAGAAGGTCTCCGGGGCCAAGATTGCTCTGTTTTGCTATTGCAGATATGACGATCTGGGAATCAGCCTTTACACTGATCCCCGGAAGATATGCCATACAAAATGATATCAGCAGCAAAGACGCAAAAACGGCAGTCAAGCCCCTCGCGGTCAAAGCTGATATCCTTTTGTATAATAGTCTTCTCATTCAGGCAAACTTCCGTAACTTTCAGGCATATTGTTATATACAGGAATTATAAATTCAAATCCGGCATCTGTCATACCTATTGAATCATAACTCCGGTAATATCTCATACCCTCCGAATATGCCATCTGGATATTCTGGGCATACTGATGATTGTATTTCTCGGTCCCGTCATCCAGGACATCGAATTTCTGGAAATATAATGTGTTCTGACCTCTGTCGATATATCCCGAAGCAATCCAGACAGCACCGCCCTTGATCGCCTTCTCAACAGAAGTCCATGGAAGAAGATACGATGCTTCGGTCTCTGTTATCTCCTGACCTTCCCAGTCTCTTCCCCACTGGGCATATTTTGCACCGTTGATCACAGCTCCGCCCGGTTCCGTTGTAGCATAAGCTCCGATGTTGTAGTAGTTGTAATAACCTTCCCATCCTGTAAGGTCGCCTCTCGAAAGAGCGGACTCACCGGAGTAACCCATCTCCTGGATTATCCTGCTCGCAAGAAAGTAGGGGGACACGCCCGCATTTTCTCCTGCTTCATAAATGATCCGGGCATAATCGTACTCATCGCTGTTATCCATGAACGATCCTCTGATTATCTCTTTTACACCTTCAACGGTATGGACTTTCGGATCAAAACCGAGCAGTTCAAATGAGAAGATCTTTTGAGGCGTAAAGAAATTCCTTGGATCCATATAATAGCTGACGACTTCTGTCTTGGCTGCCATCCAGTCGGGCTTATCATACACCTGGCTGTTCGGCTTAACATAAGACGGATCAGTCGAATTCTGGATAAGGCTTCTTCCCTTACTGTCTTCAGCTGCCAAAGCAGTGTCAAAGGAAAGATTTGTATAGTACGGAGTAAATACGTAATTCGGCTTAAGAGAATGTACAAGCCATAATCCGCTGTAATAACTCTCCGGGAACTTTGAAAGAGTATTGCCGTAAAAACCGCCTGAATCCTCACCGTTGAGGAAATAGAACCTGTATGAGTCTGATGTTCCGTCAAAACTGGTTACGGTACATGTGATCAAAGTCTCGCCCTGCGGCAGATCGAAGATCTGTCCCTGCTCAAGGTTTATCTCATTTCCGTATGAATCAGCAGTAATCGTTATATCTGCGGAAAAACCTTCAAGAGCAGTAGATCTTAACGCAATGCTCTTGGATTTACCGGCATAATAAGCATAGTCTCTTGTAAGGAAATCAAAATCAGGATAGATGTTTACCGGATCTCCTGAGACAGAATCCGCTAAATAAAGACCTGACAAAGCCCCGTTAATGGGAATGATGCCGGCTTTCTTTCTGTCCACTTCATATGTATTTTTTCCAAGATCGGTAAGCTTGACCTTATCCTTGCCGTCATCACCTGTCACAGCCATATAACTGCCGTCAAAGTATGCACACTCCCGGGACTGTATCATCGTATAGAATATATCTTTATCTATATCAGAACCTGAACCCGTTCTGCTGACGCATATGTAATAGCAGTTTGATACGCCCGAGATACCGGTCTCTTCAGCAACCGACTGAGTGTCCTGCTTTCTTCCCCTGAGCATCGCATAGGGAATACCCGGGTTCTCGTTGGTTCCGATCAGATCGCCTTTCAGATCATATAAAGATACTCTTATATCATCGGAAAGCCCGGCAAAATTAATATAGCAGTTGTCATCACCGCAGTCGATCATATACCACGCAGTTGCCTGTCCGCCGGGCAGATCGCTTTGAGCGACACTTCCCGGAGTAATAGTGATCCTGTCGGGGATCGTGATCTCACCGCCTGAGATCACTGTTCCTCTTCCGTCGGAACTTCTTAAGAGCGCATAAACTTCATGTCTTCCGGGAGCACAGTCTGCGGTGTCCCATGACAGGACAAATTCGCGGTAACCGTTTCCCCCTGAATTGTCATCAGAAAACTTCAGATAACCGTAATAAAGCGATCCGTCAACGAAGAAATCCGTTCTGACTTCATCACCGGTTGCAGTATAAGTGCCGGTTGCTTCTCTGATTCCGACTGTATACTGTTCCGGCGAATCGATAGTTGATTCAAGACTTACGTTGGATATCACGGATCCCCTGCCCGGTGATTTTCCGGAAGCCCTCAGATCCTTATCTTCAGAAGAAACAACTTTATCTATAGCATCGATCCTAGAATGATCCTTAAGATCTTCTATTATATGTTCAACCTCATCCTGTCTGATCTCACCGTATACTACGTTACAAAGATCCGAGGCGAACCTGGCATCTGATACACCCTGGAGTAAATACTCGGGAGATGTCATCACGGAGATCACATAATCGCCGCAGGATACCAAACCGTCTTCGACGCGTGATCTTGCTATCTTTATCTCTTCTTCGGAACACGAAGTCAGCTCCGCGGTACGAGCCACTATATCTTCAGCTTTCTTCATTGACCTTCTGTCCGGTTCTCCGATTCCGGTGTCAAGACTGAGCGCTGTGATGACTGATGCCGCGACGGCCAGAACTCCGCCTAAAGCTGCAACTGCAAAATACTCGGGACGTCTTATAAACATCTGTTACTGATCCCTTCCGGTGATCTTATCGAGTGTAAATCCGTAGGAAGGGACAAAGTGCTCCATAAAATAATCCACCTCAGGCATATTCATCTCTTTTATTATCCTGCCCGTTGATTCCTTTGCAGCTGCAAACTCTGCATTCCCCGTGCTCTCTTCTCTAAGGCACTTGATATATGCTGCGATCTTGTCAGCTGCCTTAACAAGCTTATGAATAAGTTTATCTTCCTCCGTTGATAACTCAGGTGACAGAAGTTCCAGATATACCCCTCTCATCTCCTCATCTTCCGGAAGAAGCTCGACAAGACTTGCCGCTGCCTCTGATTCAACTTCTTTATAGGCTTTGGTTATCTCTTTGTTGCGGTACTTTATCGGAGTCGGAAGATCTCCGGTAAGGATCTCCGTGCAGTCGTGATAAAGAGCATATGCCTGTACCTTATAAGGATCAGGCAGGATCGCTCCTTCGACATCTTTTTCGAATCTGTTATGAAGGAGGGTCAGCGCATGTGCGATGACCGCAACATCAAAACTGTGTTCTTTTATATTCTCCGTTCTGCTGTTGCGCATCAGAGCCCATCTTCCGATGTACTGCATGCGGTCCAGCATTGCGAAAAAACCATACTCTTCCCTGTTTTCCATATCTATGTCTCCGTTAACTCTTATACATCTCGTTAAAACAGCTTACAGCAAAAGAATCTGTCATGCCTGCAATGTAATCGGATACGTATATCGGGAGCGGAGTATCGATCCCTGCTTTGTATTCCGGATGATTCTTAACAAATTCCGCAAATTTCCTGATCGATGAGGACTTGGAATTCTCGGCTTTTCCGATATTCTGAACAGCTTCGTAGAAAGCGTCGAAAAGGCCCTCGAGCATAACATCACAGTACTTCTCGTATGTCTTAACTTTTCCTGCGGTATAGATCTTGGCGACATTTTCCTTGAGGGTGTGCTCCAGGGCATCACCTGCGTGATCAGACATCATGATGCATCCTTTGTCGATACTGTTCTCGATGATGTCCTGAACGAGGAAATTGATTATCTCCGAATTGGAGCTTCCCATTCCGTCAGCAACCACCGGGACGTCAAATTCACTTGCTATGACACCTGTTCTCAGGGCATCTTCGATATCTCTTCCGACATACGCGATCTTATCTGCAAACCTGACGACACAGCCTTCCATTGTAGCCGGGCCCTTGCGGTCCTTCTTCGGGATCAGATATGACAGATCTTCCTCCGTCTTATCTTTGCAGGGCACCAGTTTTCTTTCGGAATAGTATTCACCGCAGTGGGATATGATGCCGTCCCTGACTTCAAAAGTGAGATTAAGACCGCTGTCTTCATTATGCTTTTCGAGGATATTCAAAACACGCAGACCGTTCGATTCATGCTCGAAATAAAGCTTCGGATCGATCTGCTTAAGTTTCTTGTTAAGGACTCTTTCTCCGCTGTGACCGAAAGGCGTATGACCGACATCATGACCCAAAGCGATAGCTTTTATGAGATCAACATTCAGATTCAGTGCGCTTCCGATAGTCGAAGCAATATAGTCGACATAGATGACATGCTCTAACCTTGAACAGATGTGATCGTTAGCGGGATTGAAGAAGACCTGTGTCTTATGCTTGAGGCGCCTGAAGGCCTGGGAATATATGATCCTGCCCATATCACGCTCATAGCAATTCCTGATATCACCGTCATTTTCCGGGATCACCCTGCCTTTAGACTCAGAACATTTCGTGGCATTGACACTAAGGATCTTATCCTTCTGCTGCTGAAGCAAGCGTATCTTGGCCCTTGTCGCCTCGGATATCTTATCTGACTTTCCGATGCTTGCTATACTGTCGGAATAAAGATCCAGGAAGCTGAGATTATCTGACATCTTTTTGAAGTCTCCTTCTAAACACGATAGGTAATTATACTACATATCAGGCAGGCTTTTCTCGGTAATCCTTGTGCTTCAGGCTTTCTTAAGGCCTGCGGCATTTGCCAGCATGTTCTTGCGGTTGCCGTCAAAATCAACAGTTATAAGTGCATCTCCCCCCACAGGTTCCACCTTCAGTATGACTCCTTCACCAAGTCTCGGATGGATCACTCTCAAGCCTTCATAGAGATCACCCGGACCTAAATGTCCTTCTGAGGATACATTTGGCTTATCCTTGACAAATTGCGATTTGAGAGCTGAAGCGATCGATTTTCTGGACTTTTCCCTGCTGCTCTCTCCTGAAGGTTCCTCTTTGGAAGGTTCTCTCTTGGATCCCATAAGGTAGAGAAGATCAGGTTCGATCTCCTTTATGAATCTTGACGGACGGTTGCAGTTTGTCTGTCCGAAGAGAAGTCTCTGTCTTGAGAGGACCATGAAAAGATTCTTCTTGGCTCTCGTTATCGCAACATACATGAGCCTTCTTTCCTCTTCAGTATCCTCCGCGCTCTGGATGGATCTGTAGCTCGGGAAAACACCCTCTTCGAGGCCGATGATAAATACCGCGCCGAATTCAAGACCTTTGGCGCTGTGGATCGACATGAGCTTAACGTAATCGTCATTGTCGTTATAGTTGTCACCTTCCGTGAAAAGTGACGCATTCTCAAGATAAAGAGAAAGGATGCCCTCTGTTGTATCGGCGGTTGCGGTATCGAAGAAGAAATCATCGTCAACCTCGATCGGAAAGCCGTCACCTTCGTCTATCTCAATGCTGTCCACATCAACCGGCTCGGCACGGTGGGCTTTGTCGAATTCAGCAGCTTCAGACAAGAGCTCTTTCAGGTTTTCCACACGGTCGATTATCTCGCCTTTCTTCTCGCGCTGCTCGGTGATCTCTTCAATGATCCCGGATTCGTTCTCGACGTAATCGACAAAATGAGCAAAATCCAGATCGTTTTCAATGAGCTTGTCTCTCATCCCGTTTAAAAGATCCGTGAAAGAGCCTATCTTTCCTGCCGACCTTACAAGTTCCGGATAATCCACCGCATGCATGGCACACTCGAACATACTGATCCCGTCATTGATCGCATACTGTCTTATCTTCTCGATCGTGGTATCTCCGATCCCCCTTTTGGGGACATTGATAATGCGTTCAAATGAAATGTTATCCGCAGGATCATTGATCAGCTTCAGATATGCCAGGATATCTTTGATCTCTTTTCTGTCATAGAAACGCATGCCGCCGTATACCCTGAAAGGAATACCGAGATTATGCAGCGTGGTCTCTATGTTACGTGAGAGCGCGTTCATTCTGTAAAGGACGGCACAGTCAGAATATTTGAACTTGCCTTTATCAGCCATCATCTTGATGGTCCTTCCGACAAACTCGGCTTCTCCGGCACTTGTGTCCGCATTCATAACAATGATCTTATCGCCGTTCTCACCTGAAGTTCTGAGCCTCTTGCTCTTGCGTTTTTTATTGTTTGCTATTACGCAGTTTGCCGCATCAAGAATAGTCTTTGTCGAACGGTAATTCTCTTCGAGCTTAATAACTCTTGCACCGGGGAAATCCTTCTCGAACTTTAGGATGAGCCTGACGTCCGCACCTCTGAATGAATATATCGACTGGTCATCATCACCTACTACACAGATGTTGCCGTTGCCCTTTGCCAGCTGCATTACCGCACGGTACTGGGGCATATTGGTATCCTGATACTCGTCTACCATTACATATCTGAATTTCTCTCTGTAAAGCTCTGCTATGTCAGGGTTCTGCTCAAGGAGCTTTACCATATTGATAAGGATATCATCGAAGTCCATTGCATTATTTGCGAGAAGCTTCTCCTGATATCTTTTGTAGATCCTGGCAACAACACTGCGGTAATATTCCTTGCCTGCCAGAACGGTATATTCTTCAACATCGACAAAGGCGTTCTTTGAATTTGAGATCTCATTCTGAACTGATTTGGGCTTAAACTGGCTGTCTGCAATATCAAGTTCCTTCATAGAATCCTTGATAAGCTTGAGCTGGTCATCAGTATCGATTATAGAGAAATTCTTCGTGTATCCCAAAAGCTCCGCATGCCGTCTTAACAGTCTGGCGAAGATACTGTGGAACGTACCGCACCAGATATACTTGGAACGGTCTCCGACAAGCCCCTCTATCCTCTGGCGCATCTCATTTGCCGCTTTATTCGTAAAAGTGATCGCAAGAATAGATGAAGGAGCCACATTATACTTCTTCATCATATAGGCGATACGGTATGTAATCACTCTTGTCTTGCCTGAACCTGCACCTGCCAGTATGAGCAGAGGGCCGTCAAGATGAGTGACCGCATCCCTCTGTTCGTTATTAAGTCCTTCAAGCATCTGATCCGCATCCTGATCAGAAACCGGTTCACTGCTCTGACCGTAAATGCTCTCCAGATCTCTGAAAAAATCGTCTGAACTGTTAAAACTCTCGTCTGCCAAAATATGTATCTCCATAAAAATCGATTAAGCAGATTATATCAATAAAGGTTTTTGACCGCCGTCAAATAATGGGACAATTTTCTTTTAAAAAATAATAAGTTTAGTTTTATAATAGCAACATGAGTGAAAAAGGGCTTAAACATTTCAAGCTGAGCGGAGCTCAGACTATTCTTTTGGGCTTCGCGGCAATGATCATTGTCGGGGCATTTCTTCTCATGCTGCCCATATCTTCCAGATCAGGCGAATGGACAAAGATCTCAGATGCACTGTTTACAGCCACTTCTGCAAGCTGCGTTACAGGTCTTATCGTTTATGACACCTGGCAGCACTGGACCTGGTTCGGACAGATCGTCATTCTCTCTCTTATCCAGATAGGCGGTATGGGCGTAGTCACTATGACTACTCTCCTTACAAAACTGATCGGCGTTAAGATCGGTCTTCGTGCAAGAACGACTCTTCAGGAAGCCGTTGCCGCGCCTAATCTCGGCGAGATCATGAAATACACCAGATTCATCTGTATCGGCTGTGTTATCTTCGAGGCTTGCGGAGCATTACTGATGTCTCCGGTCTTCATAATGGAATACGGTCCTCTTAAAGGAATCTGGCTTTCAGTCTTTACCTCCATCTCCGCATTCTGTAATGCGGGATTTGATCTGAACGGTTCACACGGGGCTTTCTCTTCCATGATGCCTTACATGGATAACCCTGTTATCGTCATTACTCTTGTTTTGCTCATCCTCACGGGAGGACTCGGATTCCTTACCTGGATGGATATAAGAAGACACTGTCTTAAGTTTTACAAGTACAGTACCCAGAGCAAGATCATAATCGTCATGGAATTAATTCTGGTCCTCGTCCCCATGGTATATCTCTGGTTTGGCGAGTACAAAGGCCTTCCTCTTGATCAGAGATTCCTTGCATCTCTCTTCCAGGCAGTAACTCCGAGGACCGCCGGATTCAATACAACAGACTACAATACTTTCTCAGGGACAGGCATAGTAATGACAATGATCCTGATGCTGATAGGCGGCGCACCCGGTTCCACCGCAGGCGGCATGAAGATCACTACCGTCGCGATCCTATTCTTCACCATGATCTCCGTATTCAAGCGCGAAAAAGCGCCTGCAGTATTCAAGCGGAGGATCACACAGGAAGCCATTTCAGGTGCTGTTGCCGTATTCATGCTCGATATCCTGATAACCGTTTTCGGCGCTATGTTCATTTCAAAGATAGAAGATATCGCTTTCCTCAAAGCTCTCTTTGAAAGTGCTTCCGCGGTTGGTACAGTCGGTCTTTCAATGGGCATAACCCCGACACTTACGATATTTTCCAAGATCATACTGATACTGTCGATGTACACGGGACGAGTAGGCGGGCTTACACTTGTCTTTGCTGCAATATCGAGAAGATCAACAGTTAATAAACAATATCCTGCAGATAATATAGCGGTCGGTTGATCCGGCAGAAAGGAATAATCATATGAAGAGTGTACTCGTTATCGGAATAGGACGTTTCGGCTATCACCTTATCGATCAGCTGAATAAAGCGGGCGATGAGATCATGGCAGTTGACTCCTCCGAAGAAAGAATAAATCCAATACTCGGAATGGTCACCAGTTCTCTTATCGGAGATGCTACAGATGAACACTTCATCAAATCTCTTGGTGTTGAGAACTTTGATGTCTGCTTCGTAGCGATCGGAGACAAGTTCCAGTCTTCATTAGAGGCAACCTCACTTCTTAAAGAGAACGGTGCTAAATATGTTGTAGCCAGAGCTTCACGTTCCGTTCAGGAAAAGTTCCTGTTAAGAAACGGCGCTGATTCGGTCGTATTTCCCGAAAGACAGCTTGCAGAATGGTCCGCCATCCGTTATTGCTCGGCAACGGTTCTGGATTATCTTGAATATCCCGGCGAATACTCGATCTTTGAAGTCAAAGTGCCTGACAACTGGATCGGCAAGAGCCTTGCAGACCTCAGCGTCAGGAACAAGCTTCATCTCAATGTGCTTTCAATAAAGAGATCAGATAAACCCATCCTCGAATTCCCCGCCGACCTTGTTTTCGAAGAAGGCGACACAGTAACTGTTTTCGGAGCGGACAAAGACATAAAGAAAGCTTTCGGCATCAATTACTGAGATCAAATCGGTATTAATATAATTTTTCCGTCAAAACAAATACCACGAAAAGCCGTTTTTGTGGTATTTATTTTTGCTCCAGAAAAATATAAATACTTTCAAAATCAACAGCAGGATTTACGTGATCCAGTACCCGTTTTTATCAAACACATATTCCTTACCGTCGATCTTTACCTTACAGTCTTTAGCGTACCATCCGGAGTCATCGCCGTACCACCAGCCCTTTGAATCCTGCTTCCAGCTTGCTTTGTAAGGATATGTCCATGAGCCGTCACTGTTTAACCAGTAACCTCCGCACCACTCATTTGCGGCCATTACTCCGTCCTGCTTAAGGAAGTAGTACTTGCCGCCGGTCTTCTGCCATCCGGTGGCCATAATGCCCGAAGACTGCATATAATACCAGTTATTTCCGGATTGTACCCAGCCGGTCCTCATCGCACCGTCGGAACCGAAGAAATACCAGCTTCCGCCGATCTTCTGCCATCCTGTTGTCAAGTGACCTGAGTTCTCAAAATAGTACCATTCACAGTCGACAAGTTTCCATCCGGTAGCCATTATGCCTCTCAGATCAAAGTAAAACCATACTCCGCTGATCTTCTTCCAGCCCGTCACCGGCTTGCCTGATTCAAAGTACATCCATTTTGTGTCTGTCTGAAGCCAGCCGCTATTTACGATCGGTTCAGCCTTAACAGATACAACAAGTTTTCCTGCAGGCTGTGTAACTTCATAGTCAGATCCTGATGCGTTAAGTTTCTTTCCGTTTGCCATAACTGAAACGAGCTTATACCCGGCTTTAGGCGTTACGGTAAAACTGTATTCGTCACCATAACAAGATGTCTTGATCGAGAAGATGCCGTCCACTTCTACCATTGCAGGGTCATAATCCACGGTCATTTCGTAAAGGATGTCTTTGTACGTTGCTTTGAGGCTCACGTCTTCGTAAGGCATCGTAAATGTGGTCTTTGCAGCATTCGCATCCGCAAGCGTTATCTTGCCTTTAGTAACGACCCACTTATCAAATTCCTTGCCGGTCGGAGCGGCATTCGCAGTTACCGTTACCATATCTCCTGCTGTTGCAGTGTCACTTGCTGTCTTACCTGATATTACGCTTACATTGAAAGTATCTTCGAGCCAGGTTACCGTAAATGTTTTGCTGTAAACATCCCCGTAGTTGAAAGCAGCAAATAACTTGAATGTCTCGGAATAATCATTGTGAAATCTGATATCGTATTTCTTTAATCCGGTCAGCTCTGCCTCGCTTGTCCAAAAACCTCTGCTCTTATCGTATTTTAGGAGCTTGACATATCTTGGAGTCGAACCTAATGTCCAGGTGATGGTATAATCCTGCGATTTGTAGCGCGTAGTACTTTCGGGGGATGTCCAGAAACTGTAGGGATCCTTGCCCGTCCACTTTACGACAAACGGATCTGAATATATCTGTTTATAATTCTTGGAGGCCACAAGTCTGTATGAGGATACTCCCATGCTGTATCTGATCTGGTATGAAGATCCGTGGAAATCCACTCCCGCATACCAGGTAGGGTCATCGCCTCTCCGGTACTCAAGATTAACCCAGTCCGGTTCCTGACTTAATGTCCATGTGATCTTAAAAGAATCCGCATAATCGCAGCTTCCGCCCGTCGGTTGCTTGATAAAATAGAAATCGTCCGCGCTGACAGCTCCGCCAACACTGAAAACGATACCAAGTACCGTTACCAGCAAAAGCAAAAGGCTCAGCCCCTTTGTTTTTACACTTCTCATTCTATAACCTCCATTCTCCGCCATAAAGCAAAACACATAACAAAGGGAGATTATATCAAAAGTCCGCGATAATTTAATTTCTCATTGACAAAAGAGTTTTCAGCACACCAACTAATAAGGGTTGTCTCCGAGTGATCAACCCAGGGACAACCCTAAAATTCCATTTTATTCCGTCAGGAAATATTATCTTACGAGACGCTCTGTTTCCTGCGCGATAGCAAGCTCTTCGTTTGTAGGGATAACGCAGACAGTTACCTTTGAAGAAGGCTTGGAGATGATCGCTTCCTTGCCTCTTAAGCCGGCATTTACCTCATCGTCGAACTCAACGCCCATGAACTCGAGGCCTTCACACATAGCCTTTCTCATGTGGTCTGTGTTCTCGCCGATGCCTGCAGTGAATACGATAACGTCAACGCCGCCCATAGCTGCCGCATAAGATCCGATGATCTTCTTGCCCTGATATGCGAACATATCAAGAGCGAGTCTTGCTCTGTCGTTGCCTTCGTTGGCAGCCTTCTCGAGATCTCTGAAGTCGGAAGATACGCCTGAAACACCCTGAACACCGGACTGCTTGTTGAGGAGATTGTCCATCTCATCAGCTGTATATCTCTCATTCTTCATAAGGAAAGGAACGATAGCGGGATCGATGTCACCCGTTCTTGTACCCATGCAGATACCTGCAAGAGGTGTAAGACCCATTGATGTATCCTGGCACTTGCCGTCCTTAACAGCTGCGAAAGAAGAACCGTT
>JAEEGL011002849.1_pt1 | contig 13317 bp, 12 predicted proteins | sample 9134231 | NCBI WGS metagenome assembly JAEEGL01 (sample SAMN16246548, study PRJNA631951) | gut metagenome | biome: gut microbiome; feature: rumen; material: fiber-attached | host: Bos | place: Iran: Karaj | collected 2018-10 | reverse complement strand
CGAGGGCTAACTGTGCCCTCACGCACACTTTGGGGTGTATTATATACTTTACCGGCTTTTGTATTCAGACTCTGTTCGTTCTTTCAGTAATGCTTCCGACGGCCCAAATATCAGAACGGGCAGGTGAGGATACCCCGCTTTTTGTATGCCGTCAGCGATAGCTGGGAACCCTCTGACTCACGGGTATCAGTCAGAACAGATACTGACCGATGCCTCAAAACACGGTAGTAAAGAAAAAGATCATTGTAGCCAAGCCTTTCATAAAATGGGCTGGTGGCAAGGGAAATTTACTTCAGAAGCTGGAAGCGTTGCTGCCCGCTAATTTCGATGATTTTGAGAATGTCACTTATATAGAACCCTTTGTTGGCGGTGGTGCAATGCTGTTCCACATGTTGCAATGTCATAAGTGTATTACACGGGCCGTCATCAACGATATCAATGCCGACCTAATCCGCTGTTATGAGCTGATTGCTAGGACTCCTGAGGTTCTCATTGAACGTCTGAAAAGCATTGAGAACAACTATTACAGCGTAGAATACCCTTCAAGAAAGGAACTCTTTTATGCCTATCGCGACCAGTATAACAGCGAAGGAATACATCCAGATGAAAGAGCAGCTCTATTCATCTTCCTGAATCATACTTGTTTCAATGGACTATATCGAGTAAACGCTACAGGCAAATTCAATGTCCCATACGGACGCTATAAGAAGCCTGTCATCTGCAATGAGGAACTGATAATGGCAGATCACCGGCTACTCAATTCCGTTGAACTGGTGATTCGTCAGCCTGGCGATTATAAACTTGTAAGACAAAATCTCAGCAGGACCAATATGAACTTCGTTTATTTTGACCCTCCATATCGTCCCCTTAGTGTCACTTCCTATTTTAAGGAATACTCCAATAGTCCATTTGGAGATAAACAACAAGAGGAGTTGAAACTTTTTTGCGATAAACTATCGACACCAAACTGCCTTATTATGTTGAGTAATTCTGATAGTAAGAACGAAAATGGTGAGTCGTACTTTGAGGATTTATACGAAGGCTATAATTTTGAACGAGTATATGCTCCAAGATTTATCAATGCTTTCCCAGAGAAAAGAGTGAAGCTAACCGAAGTTGTCATTAGAAATTATTGATATGCTGAATAAATTAAGTTTCAAGCCTATATATAGAACTCATAAAGATTCCATTGATAAAGATTTTTATGTGCCATGCTTTACAGAGAGTATAAAACTCTATAGAGCAGTAGGTTTTTTCTCCCTCCATTCATTAACTCTGTCAATTGATGGCCTGATTCGTTTTGTACAAAAATCAGGAAACATACATCTGATTTGCAATCCGGATCTTTCCCTCTCTGATGTGGAATTAATAGAGGCGTGTATCAATATAAATGAAAATACCGTAGTAGAATCTTTGCTACGTTCGCTGTTGGGTAGTCAAGTTTCAGAAAAAGAAATAAGCGAACTGGATGTCGTCTGCAATATGATTGCAGAAGGGAAACTGTCTATAAGAGTAGCATACCAACCATTAGGCATCTTTCATGAGAAATTCGGAATATTTGTTGACGAATGTGATAACAAAATATATTTCAATGGTTCATTAAATGAAACTACATCAGCTTTTTTGTATAATCAAGAAAGCATTACAGTAAATTGTTCTTGGCGTAATGAAGAAGTTGGACATTTTATTAATGATGAACTGTGCTATTTTAAAAATTTGTGGGAAGGAAAAGAAGAATCTGTTGTCGTTATAGACTTTCCAGAGGCGGTCAAGAATCAACTATTGACTTGCTACAAAAAGAGTAAATCGTTAGAGGATGCTATAGATGCATACATAAAGAACAAAAACGGGGTTAAGAAAAAAGAATTATACCCCTATCAGGAAAAAGCCATCAACCAGTTCTGTGAAAATGGTTACCAGCATTTTTACGAGATGGCAACAGGAACAGGTAAGACATTCACTTCAGTTAAAACTATCAAACGTCTTAAGAAGGAGAAAAAAGATAAAATGTTTGTTGTGGTGTGCGTGCCACAAATAGATTTGCAAACTCAATGGGAGGCAGCTTTACGGGATGAAGGATATGAAAAAATATATCTTTTTGGAGGGAATGGTTCTTCATTTGAGAAAACTCTCGCAGAAGCAACAATTGATTATTATACAGATGACGATGATGTTATATGTGTAGCAGTGTATGACACATTTTTCTCAAAGATGTGTTCTGAGATTGGCAAAATTAAGCCAATATTCATTATAGTTGATGAAGCCCATAACCTTACAAAGGAAAATCTTTCTTCATTGATGAAGTTAAACCCTCAATACAAATTGGGACTTAGTGCTACCATTCAGCGTTTCAGCGAGAGCGAATCTGAAGCAATAGTCAGGTTCTTTACTACTGGTGAAACATTCTATTACGGAATTGAAGATGCTATAGATAATGATTTCCTTTCAAAATACGAGTATCATCCTATCTTCGTTCGACTTACAGAAGAAGAGACTGAAAAGTTCCAATTTAAATGCAAGCTACTTGCCCAAGAATTGAATAAGAAAGAGCCTGATCCTGAAGTTATTGATAAACTTCGCAGAGAAAGGAGTCTTATTCTAAAGCAAGCGTCAGGGAAAATTGAAAAACTAAGAGAACTTGCAGAAGAAGGATATAACTTCGTCAATTCTGTTGTCTATTGTGGGCAAGGTAAAGATGACGAGGGAGAATTTATTATCGACTCTGTTACACGAGCTCTTTATGATAAAGGATTTGTTGTGTCACAATTTACCAGTAGGACTTTAAATCGAAAGAGGGTCTTGTACGAATTTGAACAGGGGTATTTTGATACATTGGTAGCTATAAAGTGTTTTGACGAAGGCGTTGATGTCCCCAAACTTGACAAGATATATATCATGGCCAGCGATAGCGCTCTGAGACAAACTGTTCAGCGACGAGGTCGTGTGTTGCGCAAATGTAAAGAAAGTGGTAAAACAATAGCCTACATCTACGATATGGTTGTCTTACCCGCATATGAAGCAGGCACTTATGGGTGTGAAGGACTGCTTAAGATCGAATTGGCCAGAGCTAAGGAATATAATAGGTTGGCATTAAATAAGGATGCCAATGAGATAACATTTGGTGAAATAGAAGAAGCTTATCATATAACAGTAATTGAACAACAAGAATATGAATCAGAACCCGATTGAAGATGTGCTTGAAGAACTTCATTTTACTGAAGCTCAAAAAGAGGGATTTTGGCAGTTCCTAAATTATGCCAAGACTTGCCAGGAAACAGGCAATAATAAGCAGTTAAAATCACAACTTCAAGAGGTTGTGAGGAGTGTCATTGATAAAGAATAGCCCTATGAAGATCAATTGTATAAAATACCACAACTATCGTTGCTTCAAGGACTTGACAATTAAGTTTGACACGACAAGCAACAAGAACATTTCTTTGGTAATGGGTGTCAATGGCTCAGGAAAAACAGAAATGCTATTTTCGTTCCAATGGGTACTATATGGTTTTAACTTCAAGAGTATGCGCGAGAAGGAAGAGACACCATACTCGTTAAACTCGGCACTATATCATAAGTTGGAAGTAGACCGACACGCAAACTCCGTTGATTGCTGGGTAGAACTGTCCTTTACCAACAAAGGAACAGAATACTTCATGAAGCGCACTGAAACTTTCATGCGATTGAACGATAAAGTTATTTCAAACGAAAAGGTAGAACTAAGCCATACCGAAGCTAACGGAGAACGTTCTCTACCAGAAACCAACAAAGAAAATGTTGAAGAAATGCTTTCCAGGATTATACCAAAGTCAATTCTGGAGGGCATAACCTTTGATGGTGAGCGTATGAAGAAGCTTAATATGGTTGACGACCAGTCTATAGCAACTATTAAGAATGTTATATCGCTTGTTACCAATGAGAAGCTATTTGAACTTTGTCTGGGCGAAATAAAAGATGTAAAAAAAGATATCCATAACGAAAAAAAGAAACTAAGCCGGCAAACAGGTAATGTTTCTGCAGAAGAACTTGAAAAGGAAATAGAAGAATTGGAAGAAGCTATTGAAGATGCCGACATTAATCTTCATGGAATAGAAATTAACCAAGGAAAGGTCGATGGGAAATTGCAGGAAGTATCACAACAACTGTCAGAGCTTGAAGAAGCGAAGCAACTCGAACAAAAACGTAAAGGATTAGAGAAAGATTTCGATAGAGCAAAAAAGGACTTTGAAAAGAGCGTAGAGACATTCTATCAAAGGCTATCTGATGGGTATGCAATGGTAACAGATCGCTTAGTTCTTGATGTAAAGAATTCTATTGAAAATGTTGATATCCCTGCCGGACTAACAGTAGAGGCTGTCAAAAATATTTTGAAGCGTCCCAAATGTATTTGTGGATGTGATATGGATGATGACATACGAAAGCATTTAACAGAAATGTTGTCTACGCTTCCACCTGATAATATTAGTAGCACTCTTTTATATATGGCCAACCAGTTTGAAGGCGAAAAGAAGCATACCGGGAAACTGCTAAAAGAAGCTTATAATGCAATGAAAGCAGATGAAGCAGAAGTTGCAGAGATCAAAGTCAAGCTCTCTGAGATCTCTCAATCATTGGTGACGAATGTTTCTGGGACAATAAGAGAACTTGAAGCAGAACGAACAAAACTCCTCCAACAGCAAGGCGGTTTAATTAAAGACGAGGAACGCATCTCTCTCGAAAGAGATCGAAAAGAAAAACGTTTGAAGGAAGCAAAGAATGAATTAGAATCAGCTTCTGGAAGTCAGGAAAGGCTTAGGTATTTCGAAGAACAGTTGAAAGTCTTGGATCTTTTCAAAGAAGCCATCGAGAAGATAGGAGAGCGCAATAGTGAACTATCTCTACAGAGTATTAATGAATATCTCATGAAGGCATATTCTATGCTAAGTGAAGACAAGGGAAGGCGTATCTATTTATGTCAACATAATAAAAAGAATAAATATCGTCTTGTAACCTATGTCAAAAGCAAGTATGATACCCTGCATAGCAATTGGATAAATAGTGGGCAGATAAAAACTTATGAGGATGAAGGATTCACACAGAGTGGAATCCACGAGGAGATGGTACTCAAAGTAGCTGAAGGAAAATCGACGGGGCAAAGTAAGGTTAATTCTTTGGCCTTTGCAAAAGCAATATTGGATTATTCCAACGAGGACAGAACCACAGATAAACTGAAAGTTTCGCATGATTATCCTTTCCTCATAGACTCTCCCTTTACCGAATTGAGTGGTCAAAATCTGGAGAATGTGGCACAATATATTCATACATTTGCCAATCAAATTATTTTGATGGCTGATGATAAGAGCTATGGTGGAGTTGCTGCTTTTGTCGAACCAGAAGTATGTTCCAAGACAAAGCTACTTAAGAATGAAAAAGAAGGTATAACTTACATAAAATAAAAACGCCATGCCAATCAATATAGATACCACCTATCGTATTAATCGCAATCAAGATCAGGAAGAGCAAATGCGATATCTTTGGAGAGATTTGAGAGTATTCAATGACTATCATCAAATCTTAGTAATATCCGCACTAATTGGTTATGCAAACAGTGCTTACGTTCCCTTTGTAAACAAAGCTGAACCTGTTCAGATTATCAATTTTGAGGACCGGGAAAAGGAAATCATAAATTTCTTGGCTTATCTGAATGAGGGAAATCAATCTATCTTGCAGGAAAAACCTAAAGACGATCCAGACCGCAACAAGATGTATCAAGCGTTTGAGTGTTATGCAAATGGCGGTTTTCCTATTCTATGTAAGAAACTTGGAGTGGATTTTGTTGACAAGAGCAAGAACGACAGATACACCATCTTGCACAAGTATTATACCATGCTGGTTCAAAATGACTTAATGGATATTTGAATTATGAGAAAGCTACTCCCTCAAGCAAATACGCTGGCAACAGTTATTAGGACGTTCAAACTCATTGGCAATACGATGAATTGTACGTTAGCAGATATAGCGTCGTTTAATAATTTTGAATTGCGTCAAGCATCCTATTATTCTAATGCTTGCTATTTCCTTGACCTCATTGATGAAGACCTTAAACTGACACCTTTGGGTGAGGATATCATGACGGAGCCCAAAAATGCAAAGGTGAGAATCTACGAGTTAATTATCAAGCATGAACTCATAGGCCAGTTATTTGCCAAAACTGCCTTATATCCTAAAAGAAGGGTGATTAAGGATTGTAAAGAACTTGTAAGATCACTATATCCAGATTATGGAGAAGCCGTTATTGATCGACGAACAAGGTGTTTAATCGGTTGGTGTGAAGAAATCATAGATTATATGAGAACTTCGGATTAATGCGCATGGAAGAAGTCAAGAGAATCTATATTCTGCTGTTACATAATAGTGGCCTCAAAATCAAGGATATTTCAACAGAACTTGATTTGGACAAATACTATGTGGCAGATATTTTGTTTTCTACTGACAACATTCCATTTTGGTATCAAGACAGCTCTTCATTATGGTTTGCAAAAGAGGGCGCGATAGAGATAGATGAGCCAGAAGAAGATCAATTGACAACTCCAACTGTAGTCCCCAAAGTTATCAATACTGAACGTTTCCTTCTGGGAAATACAAGTGATGCACTCCGGTCGCATATAAGCAACTTGTCGAAATATCGGGTTTATTCAGACGATGAACTCGCAGAGTTGTTCAGACGATATCGAGAAGGGGATAAAAAAGCCTATGAATTAATTGTAAAAAGCCATCAGAAACTCGTGGCAGGTATTGCCGTTTTATATACCAAATACGGCGCACCGTTAGAAGATCTCATTCAAGAAGGGAATATTGGATTAATCAGAGCAATAGAACGCTTTGATCATATACGTTATCGTAGCTTTCAAAAGTATGCAAAGGGATGGATACTTCAAGCTATTTCTGCTTCTATGATATCCCTTCCATATATGGTGAGATTACCTCTCAATCAATTTGCATTATATCATAAAGTTCGTAAATTCAAAGAAAAATTTGAACAGCAGAATGGCTATTTACCATCTGTAAACGCCATTGATGTTGACGATGATGCAGACATTGAAAGAATTGCATTCTTAAACTCACTACCTGATAGCCTCAAAGAAATGACTCTATCTGAAGATTTAGATAAATATGAGAATCAAAACAATTCGATAGAGAAGAAAATTGAAAGTGAATATAATAAGAGACATGCTTGGCAATTATTAAATCGATTGAAGCAGAGAGAAAGACTTATATTACAGGGCTATTTTGGTATTAACTCAAAGGAAGAGGCGCTATCTTCTATTGGTGTAAAATTTAATTTGAGCCGTGAACGAGTTAGGCAAATTATTTGGAAAACAATACGCCTATTACAAGATTATTCTGGAATAAAGAGAGAAGAAGCAAAGATTGGTGATACGATTAAACTTGAATCTTCTGACCAAGTAGGAAGAGTTATTAACTGTAAAAATACCCCCAACGGTTCTGCAATTCTTACTATTAAAATGGAGAATGGACATACCGCAGATGTTTCAGTTTATGACTCTCCCTATAAAATCATATCCCACAACACTAAGAAAAAGAAACTTATACCACCACAGTCATCTGATTTTGTCAAGGAGAAAGACATGATTCAAACTGATTATGAAAAGCGTAGTGGTTCAGAAATACAATGTGAAGTTAATGAACTGGATAACATAAAAGTAGGGAATCGGATAGTATACAACGGAAAGAATTGCACAATATGTAAAATCTTAGTTCGAAATGGTTCATCAAGATTCCTTGTGAGATACGATAACGAGGTACTTGACTACGTTCCAAATGACAAGTCTAGATATAGAATCGCAAGTTCACACATACCCTCTCACAATATGGCTCCAGAGAAAGGGAATCGTCCCCGATATCAATTGTCTACATCATTGGAATACTTAGTCAAACAGAACATTATTACACATAAGCAATTACATCAATGTCACAAGAAAAAGTTAAGAACTATTGGTGATGTAAAAAAAATCATCGAGAAATATAATCTCAATCTATATTCTACTCGTTTCACGAAATATACTCTCGATATGTGGTTTGGTATTATTCGTTTGTTGGATAATAAAAACTAAAGGATTATGAATTGATGGCACTAATTCAACCGTATTACAAATCATTGAACAAAGACTTCACTCTTGTAGAAGGTGATTGCGTGTCGGTGCTTGAAGCATTCGACTTCAAGTTTGACATGATATTTGCTGACCCTCCTTACTTCCTGAGTAATGGCGGCATTAGCGTGAGTAGCGGAAAGGTGGTTTGTGTGGATAAAGGGAAATGGGACAAAGCACCTTCGCCAGAGTTCATCGATGAGTTTAATCACAAGTGGTTGTCTGCATGCAAAGATAAACTGAAGGATAACGGTACCATTTGGATTAGCGGAACGCACCACAACATCTTTTCGGTTGCAGACCAATTGTCTGATCTTGGTTTCAAGATACTGAATGTAGTTACGTGGAATAAGACTGATCCGCCTGATAATGTTTCTCATCGTGTATTCAAACACTCTGCCGAGTACATTATCTGGGCCAAGAAATCGAAACGGGCTCAGCATCGTTATAACTATGAGTTGATGCGTCAGTTGAATGATGGTAAGCAGATGACGGATGTGTGGCGTATGCCAGCTGTTGCGAAATGGGAGAAGTCATGTGGCAAGCATCCTACGCAGAAACCATTGAGTCTGCTGGCCCGTATTATCATGGCATCCACCAAAGAAGGCGACTGGGTGTTAGACCCATTTATCGGCAGTGGTACTACTGGTGTTGCAGCGTCGTTGCTTGGTAGGAAGTTCCTGGGTATAGATATGGAAAGAGCATATCTAGAACTTGCATCAAAGCGTCGTGAGGAGTTGGAGAATGAAGAGGTTCGTCAGGCTTATAAGGAAATGGTGCTGGTAGACTTCAACGGTGCCATTCAAGCCGAGAAACCTCATCATGTACTTGTTGGCAGAATTGGATCTGAAGAACAATGGGATTGGTTTGAGAAGTCCCATACCTATATTCTGCCCATCAGCAAGATTCTATCTATGCCGAAGTTGCTGGGTGCAGAGTATGTTCTGGTTTTTCTTGGAAAAGATTCGAGGAAAGCCCAATTATGCCGTATTTCCAGTTTGAGACCACAGGTGAAGACTCGGGAGCAAGTCACGGAAATGGCCTCGCGCACCTCAGACTATAGGCCCACACGCGACAATACATATTGGCTTATCCATTTGGAAAAGCCATTAGACATAACAAAAGGCAAAGTATTCAATAAGTCGCAATTGTTATCAAAGAATGAAGAGCGTGGGGTCTATTGGATAAAAAAATACGAAGAGACCATCAACGCGTTTGAGTGACCTCCTGTAGTATCTGACTGATTTTACACCAATAGTAATATGCCTCTGGATTACCGCGACGAATCTTGGCTACCTCTTTGCTGATAACAGGATAGATGGTCATTTCTTTCACGTCACCAACATTGCCTGAGTACTTCTCGATCTTATTCAGCCCATATTGGATGACTGTGGATAGATAGGCTGCTTTAGCTGCATCGCTGATGGCCATATCGAGCGTGTATCTGCCAACGTAGATATGGCTCTTCAATTTGTCAACGCCTTCTTTCAGCAATTCAAAGTCTTTGTTGGGATCTACCTTCCCTCGTGTGGCCAAAGCAAGTGCAGTGTTCCTGATGTCATCATAAACGACGCTGAGGTCTTCTCCCTTTCCACGATAGGACGACAGCTCAACGACAGCTATCGACTTGAATGTCTCTGCCGTTGTGGCAATATCCTCAGCGGCATCAAACAACCTGCCAATGTCATTCAACTGTTTGGCAACGTTTATGGTGGAGTTATGTGTGCCTTTGTAATATGGTACGCCACAGGTGTTTGGTGCAAACGCTGTCAACTTATCACCCAACATGTCGGCAACTGAAGGCACGTGGATAATGGTCTCGCTGCCGTCAGTCTTGATGAACGGATGCGAAAGAAGCTTATCCTCGATTTGGTGATAGTGATTATCTTCGAAAAGCACGTCAAGAAGCACAGAGTCTTCTATCTGGTCAGAATAAACCACCTCGAAGAATGATTTGTAGTGGCCCTTGGGTATATTGCCGTTTCTGTTCTCGCGGCGGATGACCTTGCAGTCCGTAAATCCGTATTTGTCGCAGTTCTGCAGATATTGCTCAATGTCAGTGCCAGGAGGGCAAAGCACATCGATGTCGATAGAGAGTCTTCGGGCCTCGCCACCGAGAATCAACAGGAGGCTGGTTCCACCCTTGAACGTCAGCGGGCATCCCTCTTTGACAAGCATTTCCAAGAGCGAGAAGGCGCGGATGACCTTCTCAACCAATTCGGGGTGTTTGAATTTATGTGATGAGCAGACCTTGTCGATCCATTCTTTTTCAAAGCATTCTTTCTGTATCATTATTCTTGATTGTTTCTAAATCCTTCATTATGGGGTCTTTTACATTCCTGCGGTCGGCATACCTGAGTAACCGATTCCTGTTGACATCATAGTGGTTGATGGCAGTTCTTAGCATCTCCAGATTCTCATAGCCGTGCAAATAATAAAAGTCTGCATCGACTCTTGTATCTACAAGCAGTTTCTCAAGTGTAGGTACAGGAACCTTGCCGTCAAGTGCCAGCGGAGCCTCAGTTATCAAGGGCTTCACGATGATATTCTCTTTACTGAAGTCTATGTATGTTGTCGCTATCTCCTTCGTTGGTGCCAGGAATATACGCCCCTTATACTTTGAAAGCAGCATATCAAATATGCTCTGTATCGTATCCCGGTTTGTCTCGACATAAAGCGTGTTATTTGGCATCATGTCGTGCAACAAAGGCGTAATGACATTGGCACTATATATACAAAAATCAGCATAAGGATATTGACTTGATACGGAGCGGTATAAAGAGCGCGCCTTTGCATTGGCTTTCACTATAAAAGTATTGGCAGGCTGTAATGTATAGACCCCACGACCCACCCTGCGCAACTTGCCCTTCTTGCATAGATTGCTCAGATGCCAGCTGAGCGTGTTTCTTTCAACATCTGAACACACGTCAGCTGGTATGTCATCAACAGAGAACCGTTGCATACCAGATGCATAGTTCAGGATTCTGGCGCTTACTCCTATCATAAACCTATTTTTAAGACGGTGCAAAGATAACTAAAAATCGGCAAACTTCCAAATTTTTGCCGTTTTTTAGTTTTAAATTTAATTGCTGTTAACAGATTAGCTTACTATGCGTTTAACAAACTGACAACCATAGAGAGCGTTAGAATAGTTAATAAAGATCAAAAATCGATCTTCATTGATCCGCCGATCAGGCGGTGATCTACTTTTTTCTTATCTTTGCCAACAGATATGAAAAAGGAAGGAAAGATGACTCAAAAAGAGGCTGTCAAGAAGGCTCTTGAAGAATTAGGAGGAAGAGCCAGATTGAGGGACATATACCCTCGGGTAATTCCATTTGTTAAATATAAACCTGGAAGTGATATAAGAGCCACACTCCGGCGATTGCTCCAAACCACTCCAGAAATATTCCGTCGTGTTGAAGGAATGAAAGGTTGGTGGGAGCTGGTGTCTTATCAGCAGGAATTAGCAGAAAAAGACAAGAAAATTGCCGAACTGACAAAGATGCATATATCTAAAGATGAAATCATCAAGGCGTTTAATGACTTTGATTCTTTGTCTGAAAGACTATATGCTAAACAAATGATGCAGATAATGTTTCGAGGAAATGATGCATGGGAACAGGCTTACAAGGAAATGAAAGCTGCTGGGTATTTTAAAGAAGAAGCTCCACAGTTCATTCTTATTAACCCTCAGTTCGGATCGCTTTATGAAATCAAAGGGAACAAAGAAGTAAACATAGGAAAAGGATATAATGGCGAAGAATATAATGACGAAGAATGATATACCAGATATCACCTTTACTGGAGAAATAAAAATTGATGGTGATATGTTCAACATTCATGACAATCAGAATGTGAATGTCTATGTGAATGGCAAGAAGAATATTGAGCATGAAAACTATGAATTTGTGAACTTGGAGTTTTTTGACCCTAACAAGTTCAATACTCCAGAGAAACAAAGCCGTCTCAGGAATATTCTAAAGGAAGCTATGAAGAAGATGGACATGGAATCTGGGATGGACAGCATTGCCATCTTTATTGCGTACATATATTATATAGAGAAGCTGGTAAACATCAAAAAATACACATCCTTGTTCACGGATATCGAAGGCTTGCTGCCAGGCATCCTGCCAAAGGTGGTTGAAGATGAAAAAGGGGATAAGAGGTATAGGAAATACACGGAATCGCTTGCTTCAGAAACAAAGAAGTGGTTTATTTGTGATGAATGCCTGCCGGAAATGAACAAGTGGACTTCGAATGAATTCAAGTACCAGGTGGAAGATGACAGAAGAAAAAGGATACAAGGATTAGTCAGATTTATATATACAGGATTGAAGGCCTGTGATGAGATAAGGTAATACCGGTCTTCATGTGGGAATAAGCATCAAACTTAAAAGGTTTGGTGCTTTTTTTATGTCTCTCTGTCGGGTGAGTCGGGTGGATTCCTGCAACTTTTTCGGGTGAGTCGGGTGAGCTCATTTATATCGTGAAAAAGCTGTAGAAAGTATAAAATCTCGTCGTAACTTTGTCATCGAAATCAGTCAGGAACGGGGCTCAACAAACACCCAGACCGCTGATGGGAAAGAATATACATAAAAATTATTAAGCAAAATGGCAAATTATGAGAATCTAAAAGTGATCAAGGTCTTCGACAAGAAGACGTTGGAGTTTGACAAGTTCTTTGATGAGGTTTTGGCGAAAAAGCAAGTCACCTTTATCGATGCGTTCCGTCCGGGACTCAGAGTCCTCTTGGCAGTATTCCGCCCTGTGGGGAGATACCAGCGTATTGAGATTCCGAAGAACGGTGATTTCATCTCTGTGGACTATTCCGTGTTTCCTTGTATCATTAAAGACGGGACTCCTATGTTCCTGTACGTCGTGCAGCACATGAAGGTGACAGATGAAGTGACGTTCGAGCCTAAGGAGGTGACGGAGCGCTGGAATGACAAGGCGTATCACGTACTGAGACCCATGACGAAGCGGGAACGGTGGATGTACGAACGTGAAAAGAGCCTGCATCCCTGGATGGCGACGGTGAAAATGACGGACGAGGAGTTCAGACAGCGATTTGAACAGGATCTGGGCGACGGGGCCGTCGGCATAAACTTCGGGAGTATGTATCTGGACCACTGGAGCTGGGTATGCCTCGACGTGATGAAACACTTCT
>JAEEGL010235956.1_pt1 | contig 13317 bp, 13 predicted proteins | sample 9134231 | NCBI WGS metagenome assembly JAEEGL01 (sample SAMN16246548, study PRJNA631951) | gut metagenome | biome: gut microbiome; feature: rumen; material: fiber-attached | host: Bos | place: Iran: Karaj | collected 2018-10 | reverse complement strand
GAAAGACGAAAACGGGACAGTGGTCTGTCAGACGCGGCGTCTTTTCGGCGGTCTGCAGCCGTTGTGCGGCAGGGGCGTGACATCGCGAAGCACTGTGATTTCGAGGCCGGCGGCGGCGATGCCGCGGACGGCGGACTCACGACCGGCGCCCGGTCCTTTGACTTCGATTTCGACTTCCTTGAGACCGTAGGTTGCCATGGCTTTCTTCGCGGCGTCGGTAGCGATGAGCTGAGCGACGTAGGCGGTGGATTTACGGGAACCTTTGTATCCGAGCTTGCCGCCCGTGGACCATGACAGGATGTTGCCCTGCATGTCGGAGATGGCGACACGTGTATTGTTGAACGTTGAATCGACGTGGACGATGCCCTGGAGGACCTGTCTGCCGCCTTTGGCCTTGCGTTTTACTTCGGCCGGCGCCGCCGCTGTCGTTTCAGGAGTGGTGACTTGCTCTTCTGCCATATTTACATTCCTATTATTAGTGGTAATTTTTTACTTGGCGTTGGCCTGCTTACGTTCGGTCCTGTCGCGGATGGCGCCGACCGTCTTCTTGCCGCCCTTGCGTGTACGGGCGTTGGTTTTGGTGCGCTGTCCGTGCACGGGGAGGTTTTTGCGGTGGCGTGTGCCGCGGTAGGAGTTGATGGCCATGAGGCGGCGGATGTTCTGGGCCACCTGGCGTCTGAGGTCACCTTCCACGGTGTAGTGTTCTTGGAGGATTTGCAGAATGGCGGTGATGTTCGCCTCTGTGAGATCGCCCGCTTTCGTTGACGGATCAATGCTGGCCATACGGCAGATTTCATCTGCGATATGGGGGCCGATGCCGTAGATGTAGCGCAGGGAGATGTTGATGTGCTTGTTGTTGGGGATGTCAATACCTAGAATACGTGGCATGTCCGTGTCCTGTGTTGTCTATGGTTGATGTTTGATTCGCGGTGATTAGCCTTGCCTCTGCTTGTGCTTTGGATTTGTGCAGATGACACGAACGACGCCTGCGCGCCGTATAATGCGGCAGTTGTTGCAAATGCGTTTTACGGATGCCCTTACCTTCATGACCTGATCCTTTTCTGATTGGTTTCCCATGTCGCCATGGGTGCGGAGGAATGCGTTTTTTTATGTTAATGATTTATATGCAAAATAAAAATATACCATCATATTTGGAAAAATCCAATTATGAGCAGGAAAAAAACGCCGGACGGCGTGCCGTCCGGATGATTTTTTTTGTCGATTTTGACAGTGTAAAGGCCTGATCTAGCGTTTCCGGTAGGAAATCCGTCCTTTCGTGAGATCATAGGGGGAAAGTTCCACGGAGACCTGGTCTCCGGGGAGGATGCGGATGAAGTGCATGCGCATTTTTCCGGAAATATGCGCGATGACCTCATGGCCGTTCTCCAGCGTGACGACGAACTGCGTGTTGGGAAGCAGTTCTTTGACGACACCCTCCACTTTTATGCAATCTGATGATTTGGGCATGTAAGCACCTCCGGCTCTTTCTGGGTTATCAATATCTGATGTTCAAAATGGGCCGACAGGGAGCCGTCCGCCGTGCGGACAGTCCAGCCGTCCTCCTTGTCTATGGTGATTCTCCATGTGCCGACGTTGACCATTGGCTCGATGGCGAGGATCATGCCTGGCTTGAGCTCGGGCGAGAAGCCCGGCAGTTTGTAGTTCGGCACTTGGGGATCTTCATGCATCTTCCTGCCGCAGCCATGGCCGACCATGTCCCGAACGACGGAGAAGCCCGCCTCCTTGACGACTTTCTCGACGGCCGCCCCGATGTCGCATACGCGGTTGCCCGGCACGGCGGCGGCGATGCCCGCCTCCAGGGAACGGCGGGTCGCATCGAGAAGCTTGTCCTTCAGGGGGGTGGAGACGCCGCCCGCGATGACGGAGCGCGCGTTGTCGCCGGTGAAGCCGCCGACGGTGACGCCGACGTCCAGGGAGACAATGTCTCCCGGATTGATGACTTTGTCCGCCCGTCCGATGCCGTGGACGACGACTTCATTGACGGAGCAGCAAATCTGGGCCGGGTAGCCATGGTAGTTCAGAAAAGCGCTTTTGCCGCCTGTCTCCTTGATGAATTCAGCGGCGAGCCTGTCCAAATCCAGCGTGGACATGCCGGGGGTGACGGCTTCGCAAAGACGTTGCAGGACGTATGCCGAAGCCTTCGCTGCGACGCGTACGCCCTCCAGATCCGATCCTTTGTAGATGTTGATTTTCATGCCCGATGTTTCAAGACGCCTTTTGTTATTCCTTTTTATTTTTTCAAGGCATCCAGCAGACGTGCGAAATTGACTTCGGGCGTGTCGTTCGTGGATGTCGTGCGGACCAGATTGCCTTCGGCTTCATAGAAGTCGATGAGGGGGGCGGTCTGTTTGGCGTAGACGTCAAGACGGTTGAGGGCGGCTTCGCGCGTGTCGTCCGTCCTCTGGTAGAGCTTGGCGCCGCAACGGTCGCAGATGCCTTCCTTCTTTGGGGGCATGGCGATGATGTTGAAGATGGCTCCGCAGGCCTTGTTGCTGCACATGCGGCGGGAGGTCAGGCGGGTGATCAGCATTTCATTGTCGGCCTCGATGAGAACGACGGCCGCCATGCGATGGTTGGTGCGTTGCAGGATGCCTTTGAGGGCTTCCGCCTGCGGAACAGTGCGGGGGAAACCATCCAGAAGGCAGCCATTGGCGACGATGTCGTCTTTCTTCAGCCTGTTTTCAACCATTTCCGCGACGATGTCGTCCGAGACGAGACCGCCTGCGGCGATGATGCCTTTGACCTTGTTGCCGAGGTCTGTTCCGGCGGCCATCTCCTGACGGAGGATGTCGCCTGTCGAGACGTGGACGGCTTTGGTTTTTTCGCAGAACATTTCGCCTACGGTGCCTTTTCCGGCTCCCGGCGGGCCGATGAAAACATAGATGTCAGCCATGGATATGCCTTTTGGTGATTATTGGGTTAAGGTTGTTGACCGGTACTTTCGTTCAGTGCTTTGCCTTGTCCGTTTCGCTTCCGCGGGAGATGATGACTTTCCCTTCTGCGACTTCAAGCAGGGCGATGTCGAGATTGGACTGCTCGTCGTTCGGGGGGAGGGGGACGAGGCGCTTCGCTCCTTTCGCCAATTGCGCCGCACGAGCGGAAACGCCATTGATGAAGAGACGGACGTCGTCAACTTTTTCGCGTGCTCTGGCCAGATATTCCTCGTTCATTCAAAACCTCCTATGGTGAAGATGATGCATGGTCTTCCTTGAAGACGCTATTTTTAGTAAATTTATAATATAAATCAGATAGGGGAGTTGTCAATTTTTTATTATCTCATGCCGAATGGCTTTGTGCTGTCTTCGCCGTCGAGGAAATCGATGGAAGCATGGAGCCGTCGATTTGTGATTCTTTATATATATGGTATAGTATATTGATGTCAAGGGGAGGTTGACGAAATGAAAATGGACTTTCAAGAATGAAAAAGACACTTCTTCTGTTCGTGATATTCGTGCTGTCCGGATTGGTTTCCGGCCAAGGGGTGGCTCCCGTGTGGTTTGGTGAAATCAAAGGGCCGTCTTCTGTTTCGCGTGAGGATTTCGCGCGTCTTGCGCGGGAGTTGCACATGGGGCTGAAGAAACAACTGAAGCCAAAGGCCTTGGCCGCATTGGCCCCGGAGGATGGAACGCCGCGCATCGTCTTTCTGACGATTGGCGACGATAAATGGCCTTGCAGGACATATATCGGCACGGGCTATTCGCTTCGCGACGCCATTGAAAAGGCCGCTGATTATCTCTATCGTGCGGAGAAGTCGCGTGTCGAAGATTTGCACAACCAATTGAAATCCATGCTTGAACAGGCCCGGACGGAAGGCGGGGAGAATGCCGTCGGCAAAAATTGGCGCGTCGTCGTAAAGGATAAGAACAAGAATGACATGAAGACGGAGGGGATGACCGTCAGCCAGGACTGGATTGAACGGGACAAGGATCCGGGGGCGTGGAATTGGCTGAAACTGGAGATCGTCCAGTTCACCAAATGGTCGGAAGGCTTTCAGATGGAGGAGACACGGATGGCTTTGGGAAGTATGGTGGGGCTCGCGTTTGATGTGCGTGCAGGCTTCGCTTTCACGCCGTCGCAGCTGACGGGGCGGTGTCTTTTGACTGAAGAGCGCAGCTTGTCCGCGCGGCAGGTCGGCGATTTCCTGGCCGATACTTTGAATCTTCTTTCGCTGAAAAACTGGATGGAGCTGTGCTCTATGAAGAAGCCGCAGACCGTGGCGCTTTTTGAACTGGACAGCTATTTCACGGACGGTGAGACGGTGACGCCGCTGTATCGCGGCCATCCCTATCCGACGTTGCCGTCACCGGACGGCTGCCTGCAGGCGGCCGTGGAATGCGGAAAGGCTGTCCTTGCATGTCTGGATGCAAAGGACGGTATGTTGAAAGCGCCTTTTCCCGACTGGTTTGCGGATGACGACAATGGCCGTGAGGACTTGGGAAGCCAATGTGAACTGGTCTTGGCCTACTGCCGTCTGGCGGCGGATACCGGTGACAAGCAATGGCTGGACGCCGCGAAACTGGCGTTCAAACCCGTTGTCGCGGGGGCTGTTCGCTACGGGGCAGGGCGTCAATGTCTGACGATTGTCGAAGACGAGGAACTGCCGGAAGGCTCGCGTGTGGTGCCGCGCAAGATCAGCCATTTGCGGACAAATGCCTTGGCGGCGTTGGCGATGGACGAGATGGCCAACGCCATGGGGGATGCGGCCGGCAAGGTGTTCCTGAATGACTTGCGGTTGCTGACGGCGCATGTCGCCATGCAGGCCCAGTCTCTTGGCGGTTTCCTTCAGCAGCGCATCATTCCGTCGGAGGAAGTGAAAATGGCCAGTCTGGCGGATCCGACGTCGCGGCTGGAGGCGGAGGCGCTTGCGACGCTTGCGGTCTATCGTGGTTCTCAGCGCTTCAAGGAGATGTCGTGGATGGAATTGGCCGATTCCAGTCTGGACTATCTGGTCGCCGAACTGAAACGGGCGGACATCCAGCAGTATCCGCTTTCGCCTTGGCTGGCGGAGGCGTTGATATGCCATTATCGGAACGGCGGCGACTACATGGCGGAAATGACCCGTCTTGCCGTGGCGGCGGATGCCGCGCGGGATGCGCGGCCGATTCTGGCCGACCATTACGGCATCGTGAAGGACTGGCCGAGCATGACGGCTGCGGCCGAGCATGCGTGGATTCTTTGCGCGTTGGCTGAGCGCTTTGCGCGGCGGGATGAGGCGGATCGCGCGAAGGCAATGTTGCATTCAGTCTTGCCGTATTTGGTCTTCCAGATGCAGGGGCGAATGGATTTCGCGACGGCGAGCGCCTTGGCGAGGCCAATTTATTACGTCGGCTTCTTCCGCGACCATCTGGAGGATTTCGGATTCGATCTGAACGGGCAGACCACGCAGATGCTCAGTCTGTTGCGGTTGCGCCAAATCTTGAAGGAGCACTTTGGCGGCGCAATCCCGCAGGAGGAAGTTGCGAAGACGACAAGCGAGATAAAGGCCCTTCGGGAGATGGCCGATGTCCATCCAAGTGTCCTGCTGGCGGACTTGCTGATTAACGATGCCGTTCCCAGCGGCCGGCATCATGATGTCAGCGGTGTGTTTACGGACAAACGGGAGGACAAGCTTCGCATCAAGGCTCCTTCCGCCCAGAGGATGAAGCCGAAAAAACGGCTCAAGAAGTAGGCCTGCGGATTGGCATAGGCAGATTATAAACACATGTTATGAATGATGAATTGGACATATTGCATGTTGTGGAAGCATGCGGTGGCGGCGTTCGGCGTCATCTGAAGCTGATCATGCCTGAACTGACGCGGCGCGGCATTCGCTGCGGCGTGTTTGCCTTTGGCGCGCGGTATGACCGTGACTTCCCTTCAGATCTGGCTCAATTCGAGCAAGTTGACGGATGCAAGGTCTGGTCGTTTCCGACCGAAGACAGCGGCATGATGTCGATTTGGCGTGCTGTTCGGCAGTTGCGCGGGATTTTGCGTGAGGCGCGTCCGCAGGCGATGCATCTTCATTCGAGCGTCGCCGGTTTCGTCGGACGTCTGGCCTGCGGGGCTCTGCCAGGCGTAAAGGTCATTTATTCGCCGCATGCTTTTGCCGTTCACCCAAGCCTTCCGTTGTGGGTGCGGATGTCGATCCGCATGATCGAGCAATGGGGGGCGCATCGGACGAATGCGTATGTGTTTGTCGGCCGTTCAGAAATCAGCGACGCGAATTTGCTTTGCCTTCCGCCGGAGAAGTTCCATTTGATCGAGAATGGTCTGGCGGACGACTATGAGCAGACACTGTTGGACCGCGCGGAAGCGCGGAGGCGTCTTGGGCTGGCCGATGATGAGACATGGGCGGTTGTGCCTTGTCGATTGACGAGGCAAAAAGGTCTGCAGCAAGTACTTGCCGCATTGGAACGATGCCATGGGGAGAAAGGCGGACGTCTACAGGTCCTGTTCTGCGGAGATGGTCCATTGAAGTCGGAACTGGAAGCATTGGCCGCCCGTCTGGGCGTGTCCGACCGTGTGAAATTCCCTGGCTTCGTTCCGGATTTGTCGTCATTGCTGCAGGCTTTTGACATGGCGGTACTGCCGTCGTTGTACGAAGGGCTGTCCTATGTTCTTTTGGAGTGTCTGGCATCGGGCATTCCGTTGATCGTCAGCAATATTCTGGCGAACGTGCCGCGGCCGGATTTACGTAACTGCTTGCAGACGTTTGAGGTAGGCGATATCGACACGTTGGCGGGTGCGTTGGAGAAAACGACGGATGAGCCGGAATGGGCGAAAGAGCGCGCCGCTTTCGGCGTGGAGTTCATGAAAACGGATTTCCGCCTGTCGAATCAGGCGGATAAATTAACGGTGTTGTACAATGGTCTGCTGAGAAGCGGGGCGAAGACGGGGCTTTGATGTCATTTTTGCAATTGGAAAACAGGAATATCGTGCTGATGGGCGTGGCGAACCGCCGGAGCGTGGCATGGGCTATTGCGCAGGTTTTGCGCGAGAATGGCGCGAATATCCTATATGTGTTTAAAGATGAAGAACTTCTGTCGAAAAACCGAGGACTGGTCGGGGCGGATGCGAAGACGATTGTCTGCAATGTGGAAAATGAAGCGGACATCCAGTCGTTCGGCATGCGTGTGCGGGACGTGTTTCCCGTCGTCCATGGCTATGTCCATTCAATCGCGTTTGCGAATTATTCGGAAGGAGTGAAACCGTTTCATGAGACATTGCGGAAGGATTTTTTGCAAGCTGTCGAGATTTCTTGTTTTTCGCTGGTGGAGACGTCAAACCAATTGAAAGATCTGCTGAGCGAGGATGCATCTATCGTGACAATCAGCATATCCGCAACGAAGATGGCGTCGGAAAACTATGGGTACATGGGGCCTGTCAAGGCGGCATTGGATTCCACGGTGGCGTTTCTGGCGAAGTCGCTGATATCGGAGAAACGACGATGTGTCCGCGTGAACGCCGTTGGCCCGGGGCTGTTGAAGACGTCGTCGTCGGCAGGGATTCCGGGTTATATCGACGCTTATCTTTACGCGGAGAAGGCAATTCCGCGCAAGCAGGCGTTGACGACGGAAGAACCCGCGAACGTGGCGGCGTTTTTGTTGTCGCCGCGTTCAAGCGGGGTGGACGCGCAAACCATCGTCGTTGACGCCGGCATGTCCATCAACTACTTTGACCGAAGCATTGTCCGGACGGTTTCGTCCAGTGGTGGAAAATCGGAAGATAAGTGAAATAAAATATAAAATATTAATAGTAATTGAAAAAATAAAGATATTAAAGGTAAGAAAATGACAGAATCTCTTTTGAATTTGGAAAAGGCGCATGTTCTTCACACCTACAATCGGAACATGGTTGTCACACGTGGTGAAGGGGCCTATATCTGGGATGGCGACGGGAAGAAGTACCTTGATTTCACATCTGGCATATCCGTCTGCAATTTAGGTCATTGCCATCCACGGTTGACGAAAGTCATCGCCGAGCAGGCGACGAAACTCGTCCATTGCTCGAATTATTACATCAATGAATACACGCCGGTTCTGGCTCAGAAGATCGCGGAGCATTCTTTTGGCGGGCGTTGCTTTTTCGGCAATTCCGGCGCGGAAGCAAACGAAGGCATGATCAAATTCGCACGCAAATGGGGCTGGCTGAACGGCGGGCGGAATGAAATCATCTGCATGGACAATTCCTTCCACGGCAGGACGCTGGGAACTTTGGCGGCAACTGGCCGGACCAAATATCGCGAAGGCTTTGGGCCGGACATGCAGGGCTTTTCATTTGCCAATCTGAATGATCTGGATTCCGTGAAGAAACTGGTCACGGACAAGACAGTCGCCGTGATGTTGGAGCCCGTGCAAGGGGAAGGCGGCGTCCTGCCAGTAACGCGCGACTTCATCGTCGGTCTCCGTAAGTTGTGTGATGAAAATAACTTGCTGTTGCTTTTGGACGAAGTGCAATGCGGCATGGGACGGACGGGAACGTATTTCGCCTATGAGCGGTTCGGCGTGAAGCCGGATGCAATGACCATCGCGAAGGCGATCGCCAACGGCCTGCCGATGGGCGTCTTCGAAGTCCGTCAGGAATACGGCGACGTGCTGCAGCCCGGCAACCATGGCACGACGTTCGGCGGCAACCCGTTGATTTCAGCGGTCGCCTGCGAAGTGTTCGATATCATGCGGGATGAAAACATCATCGACAACGTACGGACACAGTCATGGTGTTTCTTCAACGCGCTGAAAGATTTGCAGAAGAAGCACGATTTCGTGCGCGATGTGCGCGGCTATGGCCTGATGATTGGTGTCGAAATGGATACGAAGGAGCGTCTGGCGAAAGTGACGGCCGCTTGCAAAGACAAGGGGCTGCTTGTGCTGACCGCAGGGGAAAGCGTTCTGCGGCTGATGCCGCCATTGAACGTGACAGCGGATCGGATCGCCGACGCGTTGGATGTCATCGGTGCTTCTTTGGCAGAGGCTTAAGGCGTCATGCCGTAGAGATTCATTTTGTTTTCAGCAATGGTTGCAGCATTCCGAAGACTTCCGGGAATGAGGACGGGCGGTCTTCGGGATGCTGCGCGATCATCTTCGCCAGAATTTTGGCGAGAGCGGGATTGATGCCGTCCAGTTTTGATTCGACGGAAAGACGTATTTTGGAAAGATGCCGTTTGGCAAGCGAGTCGATTTCCGCAGCATCGAAGAAGGTCTTTCCCGTGAGAGCCTGATACATGATCATGCCGAGCGAATAGATTTCGGACGCGGCATCTTCGCCAGATCCGGTAAGACGTTCAGGGGGAATATAATAAGGTGATCCCGACACATATTCTTCGTCTGGATGCAAGGCGCGTTCACGCGTCATGCAGAGGCCGAAGTCGATGAGAATGGCGTAGCCTTTTTCATTGATGATGATGTTTTCTGGCTTAAGGTCGCGGAAAAGATAGCCGATTTTATAGATATGTTGTTCCGCGGAAAGGACATGCAACGCGATGGCGATGGTTTCCTCTTCGCCGAGCTTTCCAAATCGGGCGATCCGTTTGTCCAGCCGTTCTCCGGAGATGAACTCCATGACGGTGAAATATTCGTCGTTGTCATAGCCGGAATCCAGACATGCGGCGATGAATTCGGAATCTTTGAACTGTTCGGAGACACGTGCTTCGTTGAGCAATGCGAGGATATTGGACGGATTGGAGCGTTCGTCCCGCGAGAGGATTTTCACGGCGAGAAGACGCCCCGGATATTGTGTCGAGACGGCTTTGTAGACGGAGCCCATGCCGCCGCCGCCGGCCGGTTCGAAGAGATAGTAGGATTTGATTTTCTGCGGCGCGAAAAAACTGGCATGGCATTTCGGGCATTCGTTGAACTTCATGAGTGCGAGCGAGCCCAGCGGGATGTCGTGCCCGCATTCAGGGCAGGGGAATTTGCCTTCCTGCCAATGTTTTTCGAGTTTTCGCGGATCCGGCGTCTGGTTGACGGCGTTCATGGGGTGATTTCCTGATGATGAAAGAAAAATGACATGGCAATGGAAAATACAGCATATTTGATAAAAAATCAAGAAAATCAGCTGTGTGCGATGAACATTTTACGTTTGATCGGTGTCAAAACAGAAAATCTGCGTTTTTTGTTTGCAAGATGTGAAACTATACTCTATATTTATACAAGGTTATTGTAGCTTAGGGTGTTTCTTTTTGCGGACATCGCGTTGAAGAATATCAGAAGTAATTTAATCAGAGAGATTTGGAAGATACATAAAAGGAAAACAACATGAAGAAACGCGCGTTTTTATGGATTGCGGCTTTGGTGATGGGGGTCGCAATGACGGCTCAAGCAGCGAAGTTCACGATGGGAATCAGCCCCAACAACGCTACCGACCCGTGGTTGACATTCGGCATGAATTCGACAAAATCCCTTGCCGGTATGCCGCCAATTTTTTATGCGTCAGCTGAACTGTTGTCTTGGTTAGAAGGACCTGGCGATATAGAGGTCGCATATAACGTGGACGATTACAGCAAATTGACCATCTATATCAAAGAAGAAGCGAATGCAGCCTTGTGGAAAGTGTTCGTCCGTGATGATCAGAAATTCACCTTCAAGCTGCTGTCTGGCACCCTGCCGGCCGGTGGCGTGCTGAAACTCTACAAGGAAGGCGATGAGGCCAGTGCCGTCATTTTGCAGAATGGTACGGACGTCAACATGCAGGCGAATTCGATGTATCTGATTGACTACCGCGAAACGGCCAGCACGGCAGTGGCGTTGGCTTGCCCACCAGTGAAGCATTTCCAAATGACGCGGACGACTAATCCGCAGGTTCTTGATTTGGACGTTCCAGATGGTTACTCCCTGGCGGCGGATTCGACTGTGATTGCGTACAAGGCCGGGGAAAACGGCATGTATTCGGCGTTGTCTGGCAGCTATGGTACCTTTACGGCCTCCACATCGACGTTGAAACTGACGAAAACGACGGATGTGGATCGTATCCAGTTCAACTACTGGTATAAAAAGGGTTCGGTCACGACGGAGAAAGCGGTCGTGATTGTCGAAGTCAACAGCGGGATGGCGACATCATTGGTGTCGCGCGTCGATATCGCGACTAGTACGGCATATACGGGTGCCGTGGTGACGGTCGATCCTGCCGAAGCGAGTTATGCCGGCACGATGCTGACGTACAAGATTGATTATGATGACCAGACGGCCGGTAAGGAATTTACCTATAAAGTGCAGACTCCTCTGAAACTTGTCGGAATCAATGATTCATATGTTGTTGAATATGCGTTTTCCGACACGGAGGATTACGCAGGCGAATACACGGCCATGCCTGCTGGCGGCGCCAAATACACGAGCAATGCTTCGACCAAATATCTGAAATTGAAAGTGACGGTCACGGACAAGTGTGAATCCGGCGAAGTGGAGCCGTCGATCACCACAACCGATGTTGAAGTGATCGAAATGGCGAAGGTCGTGTTTTATGTGTTCAATGGTGGTACGTTGGACATCGACGGCAATGGCGAAATCACGGAAGACGATGCCATTATGATGTACAACTTCATCGCGTTGGGCGGTGTTGACGATCCGGATTCTATATTCGAGGATGTGATTACCCAGGGCGTCACGGGTGAAGTCGATGCTACCGTAGCGTTGGCGACGCTGAAATCTCTCGCCCGTTTCCTCGACTACGATGGAGGCGGCGCCATCACGGAGGATGACGCCATCATGATGTACAACTTCATTGCGCTGGGCGGCGTCGATGATCCGGATTCCATGTTTGAGGATGTGATCATCCAGGGCGTCAGTGGTGAAGTTGACGCGGCTACCGCGTTGGCGAATTTCAAGGCGTACGCGAAAAAGAATTAATTATACCTTATATATAAATAGCAAGTGAAGGAGTAAGAAAAGACCATGACGAAAAAATTGCTCAACTTAATGACAGCCATCTTCGTGACGTGCTCAATGGGCGCGTATGCGGCGTTGACGCTGGAGTTCGATCCGGCGGAGACGACCGTTGTGAAGGGATACAGTTCGACGACGACGCCCTCGACGGCCATCTATATTACTTCAGATGATGAAAACATCACGCAATTGAATCTGAAAGTGGCGCTCGGCGATGGCGTGACCATGGCCGACGGCGTGACATCCGGCACGACGGCGTCCGTGACGCTGAACAAGGATTTGTTCCAGCTGGCGTCTGACGGCAGCATTGATACAAATGAGACCATCACCATGACAACCGTCTCGAACGGGACGTTGACCATCAGCATGAGCATAGGCCTGAGGGCGACTGTTTCCAGAATCCTCAAACTGAAAAGCGGCGTGAAGACGAAGCTGTGCGATGTCAACTTCGCCGTCAATGTTTATGACACGCCCGAATCGGCGGACGCCACGAGCGCAAGCGGCTGGATAGCCGCTTGCAAAGTGGACAAAGTCAACTATTCTGATTACAATGATGACGGCATGACGTTCGTCTTCAATCTGCTTCGCACCCCCTTCAGCTTCGTGACGAATGACGGCGCGAATGTCACGCTGGATGAAGATGACACCCCCGTGGCGATCGCCGCGACGGATAAACAGCTCTTCACGGCCAAAGTGTGGGATGTTACAGCTGAAGCGATGGTTGCGACGGACGCTGTCGAATTTCTCTATGCCGACCCCATTGATTCAGCGATCGGAACAGTCACCGTTGAGGATGGCAAAATCGTCTATACGCCCGCTAAGGACTACAGCGGCAGCTTCACACTGAACTATATCGCGGATTTCACGGAACTCTCGAATTCGGAAACGTCCGCGACTGTCAGTGGCACTGTTGACGTCACGGTCAATCCGGTCAATGACGCCCCCGCGATTGCGTTCGTGGCGGATGAACTGGCCTTCGATGAAGGCGATGTCCTGACATTTGACATGACGTTTGAAGACGTTGATACGGCGTGGGATGACTTCACGAAGACCGTCACGCTGGACGGCGCGGTCATCGCCGGCGAATGGTCGAGTGGCAATGCTGGCGTCTATACGTTCACGGCTAGCGAAGCCTTCGGTTATGACACGGTCGCGCATCCTGCGAAGACGGCGACTGCCGCTTTGACCGTGACGCTTGACGACAATACTGGTGACGAAGGAGCCATTGGCACCGCCAATGCGGAGGTCACGATCAATGATATTGATCAGACCACGAATTTTGGCGCGACGGCCATCACGATTGCAGCGGATACGGATCCCGCCGTCTATGGCAGCAAGCTGACGGCCACTTTAACGAATGACATTACGGATGCCGACGGCGACGTGGCGGAAATCGCCTACCAGTGGTATCGCGACAGCGCGGCTGTCGCCGGTGAGACGG
>JAEEGL017364555.1_pt1 | contig 13318 bp, 14 predicted proteins | sample 9134231 | NCBI WGS metagenome assembly JAEEGL01 (sample SAMN16246548, study PRJNA631951) | gut metagenome | biome: gut microbiome; feature: rumen; material: fiber-attached | host: Bos | place: Iran: Karaj | collected 2018-10 | reverse complement strand
TCGGTGTTCTCGCGGAAGATACCCATGTCCCCGTCGCCCGGCTTCTTCACCGGCGAGGGCACGCCCTCGAACCAGCGCACCGGGCGCAGGCAGACGTAGAGGTCGAGCATCTGGCGGAGGGCGACGTTGAGGGAGCGGATGCCGCCGCCGACGGGGTTGGTGAGCGGGCCCTTGATGGCGACGAGGTGGTCGCGGATGGCCTCGACGGTCTCGTCGGGGAGCCAGACGCCCTCGCCGTAGACGCGGAGGGCCTTCTCGCCGGCGAAGACCTCCATCCAGGCGACCTTGCGGGCGCCGCCGTAGGCCTTCTCGACGGCGGCATTCCAGACGGTCATGGCGGCGCGGGTGATGTCGGGGCCGGTGCCGTCGCCCTCGATGTAGGGGAGGATGGGCTGGTCGGGGACGCGGAGGACGCCGTCGGGGCCCATGGTGATTCTGGAACCGAAGGGGGGAGGGGTGATTTTCTGGTATGACATGGCGTGCGACATGGTACCACCGGATACGGGCTTGACGCAACGGGGCGTTTTGGGGCATACTAAGCGAACATTTTTCGCAACGTTTCCATTCGCAAGGAGTTTTTACCATGTCTCGTCGCAAGCTGATCGCCGGTAACTGGAAGATGAACAAGACCGCCGCCGAGGGCGTCGCCCTCGTCGCGGACATCCGCAAGGGGCTTCCGGAGGGCGATCTTCCCGAAATCCTGGTCTGCCCGACATTCACGACGCTGGGCGCGGTGGTCGAGGCCGCCAAGGGCTCGCCGATCGAGGTCGGCGCGCAGAACGTGCACTGGGCGGCCAGCGGCGCCTTCACCGGCGAGATTTCCGCCGAGATGCTCAAGACCACGGGCGTCACGCACGTCATCATCGGCCACTCCGAGCGCCGCCAGTACTTCGGCGAGACGGACGAGACCGTCAACCAGCGCACGAAGGCCGCGCTTGCCGCGGGGCTCGTCCCCGTCGTCTGCATCGGCGAGACGCTTGCCCAGCGCGAGGCCGGCCAGACGATGGACGTGATCAACGCCCAGGTCCGCGCGGATCTCGCCGGCCTCACCGCCGCCGACATGGCGCCCGTCGTCATCGCCTACGAGCCCGTCTGGGCCATCGGCACCGGCAAGGTCGCCACCGACGAGCAGGCGCAGGAAGTGCACGCCTTCGTCCGCAAGGTTCTCGCCGAAATGTTCGGCGCGGCCGTCGCCGACGCCACCCGCATCCTGTACGGCGGCTCGATGAAGCCCGCCAACGCGAAGGGCCTCCTCGCGCAGCCCGACATCGACGGCGGCCTCATCGGCGGCGCCGCCCTCAAGGCCCCGGACTTCCTCGCGCTCATCGAGGCCGCCCGCTAGTCCGTTTCCCGCCGCAGACCGCAAGACCCATCATTTTCCCAAGGAACCTGCCATGATCCTCTACAACATCCTCATCGTGTTCGAAGCGCTCGTGTGCTTCCTCCTGATCGGCATCGTCCTTCTCCAGAAGAGCACCGGAGACGGGAACGGCCTGAGCTTCGGCGGCGGCGCCGAGTCGGTGTTCGGTGCGCAGACCGGCAACGTGCTGACGCGCGGCACGGTCATCCTGGCCATCCTGTTCCTGGTGAACACGCTGGTCCTCTGCGTGCTGCGGCCCGAGCGCCGCGGCGGCGTGAGCCGCAGCCAGCAAATCGCCAGCCAGCAGGAGAGCTCCGCCGCGGCGGTGTCCGCAGAGGCCGAGGACATCCTGAACAGCGCGGAGACGGCTCCTGTCGAGGCGGCCGCCGCTGTGGCGACGGAGGTTCCGGAAGCTCCTGCTGAGGCGGCGCCTGCCGAGGCTCCTGCCGAAGCGCCTGCTGCCGCTCCGGAAGCACCGGCCGAGACTCCTGCTGCGCCGGAAGCTCCGGCGGCTCCTGCTGCCGAGGCACCCGCAGAGGCACCGGCGCCCTAGTCCGCTGTAAACGGGGCCGAACCATGGCCCGAACAAGCCCATCCACGGAAGAACAAGCGCTCTCCGCCTCCGCAGGCGGGGGGCGCGTTGTGCTAGGCCATGACTGGCTGACGGGCATGCGCGGCGGCGAGCGGGTGCTGGAATACCACTGCCGCGCGTTTCCCGATGCGCCGCTTGCGACGCTCGTGGCCAATCTGCCTTCCGTTTCCGAGACGATATCCTCGCATCCCGTCCGGGCCTCGTGGTTCAACCGAATCCCCGGTGTGGTGAAGCGCTACCGGAACTTTCTTCCGCTGATGCCGCTTGCGGCGCGCACACTGCGGATTCCGGAGTGCGAGCTGCTGCTTACGTCCAGCCACTGCGTGGCGAAAAGCTTCCGAAAGCCGGCAGGGGCGAAGCATGTCTGCTACTGCTTCTCGCCGATGCGCTATGCATGGCTCTTCCACGAGGAATACTTCCCGAACCCGGTCAAGCGGGCGATGGTCTCGCCTCTTCTCGCGTGGCTCCGCGCCTGGGACCGGCGGACGGCCTCCGGCGTGGACCGGTTCATCGGGATCAGTCAGGCGGTGTGCGACCGCATCCGCCGGTTCTACGGACGCGAGGCGGATCTGGTCTATCCGCCGGTCGACATTTCGCGCTGCACACCGGCGCCGCAGGGGGGAGCGGAACGGGGGGAGTTTGACCTTGTGGTCTCCGCGCTCGTTCCGTACAAGCGTGTGGACCTCGCGGTGGAGACGTATACGCGGCGGGGGTGGCCGCTGAAGGTCGTAGGCGTCGGCGGGCAGCTGGAGGCGCTGCGTGCGAAGGCCGGGCCGACGGTGGAGATTCTCGGCTGGCGCCCGGACGACGAGGTTCTGGAGCTATACAGAAGCTGCCGGATGCTCGTCTTTCCCGGTGAAGAGGATTTCGGAATCGTCCCGCTGGAGGCGCAGGCGTGCGGGAAACCTGTGGTCGCGTACGGCAGGGGCGGAGCTTTGGAGACGATCAGGGATGGCATGAGCGGCGTGTTCTTCCCGGAGCAAACGGAAGCGGCGCTGGCGGAGGCCGTCGAGCGCGCGGCGGATACGAAGTGGGATACCGACGCCATCCGCGCCAATGCGGAATCGTTCGGACCGGAGCGTTTTCTGCGCGGTCTCACGGACGCGATTGCGGCGACGATTGACGGCTAGAGGTCCAGTACCAGGCCGTCCTGGGCGAGGATTCCGTCGAATCGGGCTGCGAGGCGGCGCTGTTCGGCGGGCGTGGCCGGCCAGAGTGTGCGGGCGATGTGGTCGAAGACGTGAATGGCGTCGGGAGCGAGGAGGTGGTCGGCAATCATGGACTCACGCAAATCGGCAACCATGCGGAGGTCATTGTGCTCGGCGAAGCGCCAGTCGTGGAAGGTGTTGCCGCAGGTGACATCCCAGATGACGGCCGTTAGCGGTTTGCCACCGAGGGCCCGCTGGAGGAAGTGACGGGCCTTGGCGCAGCACCAGGCGCCGTCAAGGGCATAGAGCAGGCGGATGCCGCGGCCCAGGAAGGCGTAGTGAAGGGGTTGCTCGGAGAAGTCGTCGGTGACGTGGTTGGCGGGGAGGGCGGTGACGGCGCAGCCGGCGGCGCGGAAAGAGTCACCGGGGAGGACCGGGCGCAGGTCGCAGAGGGAGGCATCCAGGCGGGCGAGGGCCTGGGGCGGACCCCAGACGCGGAGACGTCGGCGGGCGGTGCAGGCGATGTCGCGGATTACGGCAGGCTGGAAGTGGTCGCGGTGGGAATGCGTGACAAGGATGTCCTTGATGCGGGCGGGGGAGGCCCCGGCTTCGGCGAGGCGGCGGAGGACGGTGGGGCCGGCGTCGATGAGGCAGTTTGTGCCAAGCAGGGTTGCGGAGCTTCCGCGGGTGCCCGGGGGACATTCGGTCCAGTTCCAGTCGGCGGCGCCGGTGCCAAGGAAGGTGATTTTCATGGGGGAAAGTGGGGGACGTGTGCGAAAAGGCTTTCGGAAAGGCCGCCTTGCATGGTATGCTATGCGGCCACGCGTGTCAAACCCCTGATGCAGCGCGGGATGCCCGCGCGACGGGCGAAGCCAGACAGCGCCGAAGCGAATCCAATCATGACGACAAACGAACACGAAACCACCGATACTGCCGCCCCGACCCGGAAGGTGCGGGGCCTGGGCCTGTTTTCGGGCGGGCTGGACAGCATGTTGTCAATCTGCCTGCTGCGAGAGCAGGGAATCGAGATGGAGGCGGTGACGTTTACCAGCCCGTTCTTCGACTCCGCACCTGCCGTGCGCGGGGCGAAGGCAATCGGGGTGCCGTTGCGTCTGGTGGACTTCACGGACGACATCTTCGAGCTGCTGGAGCACAACCGCTACGGGTTCGGGTCGGGGATGAACCCGTGCATCGACTGCCATTCGCGGATGATTCTGCGCGCTGCGGAAATCCGCGAGCGCGAGGGGTTCGATTTTGTGTCCACGGGCGAAGTGGTCGGCCAGCGGCCGATGTCGCAGAATCGGAACTCGCTTAACGCGGTCTCGAAGACGTCCGGGGCGCGCGAGGTGTTGCTGCGGCCGCTCTCGGCGCAGCTTCTGCCGCCGACGCCGATGGAGGAGGACGGGCGCGTGGATCGTTCGCGCCTGCTGGCGCTGGAAGGGCGGAACCGCAAGCCGCAGATGGAGCTGGCGGCGAAATTCGGGATTACGGAATACCCGTCGCCGGCGGGCGGCTGCAAGCTCACGGAGCCGAACTTCGCGAAGCGCCTCAAGGAGATGAAGGCGCATGAGGGGCTGGGACGGCGCGAGCTCATCGGCGCGCTCAAGGTGGGGCGGCATTTCCGGCTGCCCGGCGGGGCGCGGGCGGTGGTCGGGCGCAACCGGTCCGACAACGAGGCAATCCGCGGAATGCTGGGGCCTCAGGACACGCTGATGCGGTCTGTGGATGTGCCGGGGCCGACGGTGCTGCTCGTCGGGCCGGCGTCGGACGACGACCTTCGTCTGGCGGCGGGGCTTTGCGCCCGCTACGCGGACGGGCACCGTCCCGAAGGTGTGCTGGTGCGCTTCGTCCGGCACGGGCAGCCGAATCTTGAAATCAGAGTCAAGCCGTTGGAGGCGAATGCGTCTGCCGGCTGGCTCATCTGACCATAAGGAACGAACCATGACAGCGACCAAGGAATACCTGTACTGGAACCGCGAAGCCGAGACGCTTTCGCGCGATGAACTAGCCGCCCGCCAGCTTGCGGGGCTGCGGAACAGCCTGAAGTGGGCGTTCCGGAGCGAGTGGTATCGCAATCTGCTGAAAGGTCGCGGGCTGGAGTCGCCGGAGGACGTGAAGTCGCTCGACGACCTGACGGGGCTGCCGTTCCTCACGAAGGACGACTTCCGCGATGCGTATCCGCTGCGGATGAGCACGGTGCCGCGCGATCAGCTTCTGGAGTTCCACATGTCCTCGGGCTCGACGGGCACGCCAGTGGTGATGGCGTACACGGCTGGCGACCTCGACCAATGGGCGGAGTGCATGGCGCGGTGCTTCGCAATGTCGGGGCTGCGCGCGGGCGATGCCTTCCAGATCATCCCGACGTTCGGGCTCTTCAACGGCGGCTTCGGCTGCTACCACGGGTGCCGCAAGGCGGGGCTCTTCTGCGTGCCGGCGTCGTCGGGCAACACGGAGCGGCAGATCCGGCTCATGCGCGACTTCGGCGTCAAGGGCTTCTGCTCAGTCGTGTCGTATGTTCCGCGAATCATCGAGAAACTCGACGCTGACCCATCCGGCGACCATGACATTCCGTCGATTCGCATCGGCATCTTCGGGTCGGAGACGTTCTCGGACGAGCTGCGGCGCAAGATCGAGCAGCGGCTCCACATCGAGTGCTTCGACATCTACGGCATGACCGAGACGGGCGGCATCGGGACGACGGGCATGGACTGCCCGGCGCACACGGGCATCCACGTGTGGGAGGACCAGTACATCACGGAGGTCGTCAACCCGGAGACGGGCGAGCCGGTGCCGGACGGCGAATACGGCGAGGTGGTCTTCACGTCGCTCACGCGTGAGGCGATGCCGATCCTGCGGTACCGGACGCACGACATCTCGCGGATCGTCGGGCGCGACAAGTGCCCGTGTGGGCGGACGCATCTGCGCATCGACCGCATTACGGGGCGTACGGACGACATGCTCATCGTCAAGGGCGTCAACTTCTACCCGCGGCAGGTCGAGCAGGCGCTCATGGAGATTCCGGGCGTGAAGGACGAGTTCCAGATCATCCTGGAGGAGCGCAACGGCATGACGGAAGTGACAATCAACGTCGAGGCCGAGCCGGGCGTCACGGGGCACACCGTGGCGAAGCACCTGCGCGAGCGGCTCGGGTTCCTGCCGAACGGCGACGTGTTCCCGGTCGGCGCGCTGCCGCGCACCGAGGGGAAGGCGAAGCGGGTCATCCGCCGGAAGCTGGACTAGCCGTGAAAGCAATCGACTTCCAGCGCCAGCTCGCGGAGACGGGATGCTACGAGACGCAGAGGCCCGGGCTGCGGTTGCCTTGGTGGCTGGCTACGCCTCTGTTCCATGCCCGAATGTCGCTGATCTTCGTCGCGGGCCACCTCAACGCGCGCCGGTTTCCCGATTTCGAGAAGACGCATTTCGGGGATTTCGGACTGGTGACGCTGAAGATGGTGGAGTCGCTCGGGACGCGAGTCCGCTACGAGGGCTTCGAACAGGTGCGCGGGGCGCGCTTCCCGGTGGTCTGGGTGGCGAACCACATGAGCCCGCTGGAGACGTACATCCTGCCGATGGCGCTGATGGCGTTCTCGCCGCTGACCATCGTCCTTAAGGAGAGCCTGGCGCACTACCCCATCTTCGGGCGCGTGGTGCGGTCGATCCACACCATCCGGCTCCGGCGCGAGAGCGCGATGGAGGATTTGCGCGCCACACTGGAGCAGGGGGCGAAGTCGCTGGCGGAGGGACGGTCTGTGCTCGTCTTCCCCGAAGGCCGTCGGAGCCGCACGTTCGACCCCGCCATGTTCAACTCGATTGGAGTCAAGCTCGCGCAGCGGGCGAAAGTGCCCATCGTCCCGATTGCCCTGCGGACGGACGCCCTGCAGATCGGGCGGAAGTTCAAGGACGCCGTGACGCTTCATCCGGAGCGGCCTGTCCGGTTCGGGTGTGGCGTGCCGGTAGAGTCCGCCGACCCGCGCGCCGCCTTGGCCGAGCTCCGCGGATTCCTCTGCGGGAAGCTTGCCGAGTGGCAGGCGGAATACGACTCCGGCGTTCCGCTGATTGAAGGGTAGAAAGTCCGAGCGAAAAAGTCCGAAGTCCGAAGTCCAGAGTCCGAAGTCCGAAGTCCAGAGTCCGAAGTCAGAGTCCGAAGTTCTGAGTCTATGTTCACCGTATCCTCATCCCCCCATTTCCATACGCCGGACACCGTGCGCCGGATGATGCTCGACGTCGTCATTGCGTTGCTCCCCGCCTGCGCCGCCGCGCTGTGGTTCTTCCGCTTGAAGGCCGCGCTGCTGCTCGTCGTGTGCGTTGGGACGTGCCTTGCGGTGGAGGCCCTTTGCCGGCTCGCCATGCGCCGTCCGCAGACGCTGGGCGACGGCAGCGCGCTCGTCACCGGCGTCCTGCTCGCGCTCAACCTCCCGCCCGACCTTCCGCTCTGGCAGGCTGCGCTTGGCGCCGCCGTCGCTATCGCCATAGCCAAGCAGGTGTTTGGCGGGCTCGGGAAGAACCCGTTCAACCCCGCCCTTATTGGCCGCGCATTTCTCCTGATCTCGTTCACCGCCACCATGACGACATGGACGCCATCGGGATGGCGGAGGGAAGAAGTCCAGGCGTCTGAGAGTCCGAAAGTCCAAGAGTCCGAAGTTCAAGAGTCCGAAAGACCGACGGCCGAAGCCGTCGCAGACGCGATGACTACGGCGACGCCGCTGGGGGCTTCCAAGGACCATTTCCGGAAGGTTCGCGCAGGGGATGGCGAGGGACGGCCTTTCGCCTGGGACTCTGCCATGCGGTGGCGGATGTTTCTTGGGAACGTCAACGGTTGCTGCGGCGAAACGTCCGCGCTGGCGCTGCTGCTGGGCGGACTGTACCTGCTCTGGCGACGGGTAATCACCTGGCATGTCCCGGTGGCCTATCTAGGAACGGTCGCGGCATTTGCGGCGGTGGCGCATTGGGTCTGCCCAGCGACGACCATGCCGGCGGACTTCCATCAGCTTGCCGGCGGCCTGATGCTCGGCGCAATCTTCATGGCCACCGACATGGTCACGACGCCGGTGACGCACTCCGGACTCGTCGTGTTCGGCATTGGATGCGGGCTTCTCACGATGATCATCCGCATGGTGCCGGGCGGCTCGTACCCTGAGGGCGTGAGCTTCGCGATTCTCATCATGAACGCGACGACCCCGCTTATCAACCGGGCCACCCGCCCGCGGCCGTACGGGGTCCGGCGGCACGGGTAGATGGACTCGCTCTACGTCCACGTCCCGTGGTGCCGGTCGAAGTGCCGTTATTGCGCGTTCCATTCCGTTGCAACGGGAGCCGGACTTCCCGACGGACGTTGGTTTGCGGAGGCAATTGCGCGCGAAATCCGCGAACGAGCCCCGGAAGGCTTCGCGCCGGAGGCGGTGTACATCGGCGGCGGAACGCCCAGCCTGCTTGGGGCAGACGGCGTATCCGCGCTGTGCACGGCGCTTCGCGGCGCGGCGGATCTGCGGAATGTCCGGGAGTGGACGTTCGAGGCGAACCCCGACTCGCTGGACGCATCGGTCTGCGCGGCGATGCTGGCGGGCGGCGCGACTCGGCTCAGCCTGGGGGCGCAGAGCTTTGACGACGCCATGCTCCGATGTCTGGGACGTCCGCATGGAGCGACGGAGATACGAAGAGCCGTCGCAACGGCCAGTGCTGAGGGTTTTGCAAGCGTGGGAATCGACCTCATTGCCGGGATTCCGGGGCTGTCGCCTGAAGCCTGGCACCGGACACTTGACGAGGCGCTGGCGCTGGAGTGCGACCATGTATCCGTCTACGCGCTGACGGTGGAGGAGGGGACGCCGCTGGCGGCGGATGTGGCGGCCGGACGGGTGTCGCCGGTATCGGACGATGCCATGATGGATGCGCTCGTCGAGGCCGAGAACGCATTGAAGCGCGGCGGGTTGGAGCGGTACGAGATTTCGAACTATGCGAAGCCGGGGCGGGAGTGTCTCTACAATCTCTCCGTCTGGCGAGGCGAGGACTATCTTGGCGTGGGACCGTCGGCGTCGTCGAGGATGGGGCTCGAGCGGCGGACGAATTCGGAGCTCGGTTCAGCAAAGGGACCGCAGATAGTTCGGCTATCCCCGGAGGAGGACCGCATGGAGCGCTTTCTGACCGGACTCCGCATTCACGATGGGGCGGAGCCAGGGCGGTGGCTACGCGGGGAGGAACGCGATCGGGTGAAGACAACGCTGGTGCGGCTAACGGGGCAGGGGCTTGTCGAGGTTGCAGGATCGGGGCGCTGGCGGCTGACGAGACGGGGGCAGGAAGTGGCCGATGCGGTGGCTGTGGAGTTGCTGTAGGTGCCTCCTCGCCTGATACCGGGTTTCGGAATTCGGATTGCGGGGCGAGGCAGCGCCTCGGGGCGGGTTGCCGCGAAATCGAACTCGGCGGCAGCGCCGTCGGACGGCAAAAATGTTTATTCAATTATCGGAAAAAGGATTGCATACAGATATGCCGCCATAGTCTTGCGTGGAAGACAAATCTTCGGAAAGAACCTTGCGGCAACGGGATTTTTCGGCGGATGCCAGAATCTCCGCATCGTAGAACTGGATGCCGTGAAGCGCCTGGATTTCAACGGCTCGCCGTACAATATCCGGCGTCATGGTTTCTACCCCGTTCATAGCATTCTTCACGCTGAAACTTCCATCCATAGCCTGAGTGGAAATCGAATTCGTCGACAAGCCTGCGCAACCGGGTCGAAGGACTTTCGTCTGGCGTCGTTGGAGCCTGGACGATTCCGGCAAAGAAGTCGCGAATCATCTGGCTCATTGTCGTGCCGTGCTGCGCCGCAGCATACACGCGAGCCTCGCGCACTAACTCGGGGAGCATAGAAAGGGTGATGCTCATGGTGAACTCCTATCGTTGCGTTCTGCACGTAAATATCGCATGGTTTTAGACGTACCGCAAGAGGAAAACGGCATACAAAATCGACCATGGCGACCCATTAGAACGGCATCATGCTCTCGTCATCAGGGTCGGCGGGGGTATCCTCTTCCTCTCCATCGTCGTTCCACTTGTCGGCGGGGAACCAGTCGATGAGCGTACCGCCCGACGAGAAGTAGTACGGACTGACGAGCCAGAGACCGTAGGCGTCCTTCACCACCTTGTAGTCGCGGATTTTGAATGGCCGGTCCTCATGGATGTCGATCCAAATCTCGTCCAGCCCGGGGACGGGATCGAAGAAGCACAGTTGCGCGAGTACTTCGGCACGTTTTTCATCGGGGATGATGTACTCCTCGACAACTTCTTTGCCGAAACGGTGCTTGATCGTGGGGAACGGAAGGCTTGTGGGCATCGGATCGCCCTCGGGAAGATCGGCGAGGAGTTTCTCAATGTCGCTTGGATTGTTGATCTCTGTCATGGTGTGTTCCTTTGTTGGTTGCCCTGGTCGTCAGGGACGCGGCCATCATACGGGAACACAGAATGAAAAATGTCGCCTGCGAGGCGACATTTTCATGTTTTGGGGGGGGATAATGGAGGGTTTTTCGCGAAATCCCGAACGCGGCGGCAGATCCGCCGCACGGAATGTGAAGCGAAATTCCGAAATAGGCGGCGAAGCCGCCGGCCGAAAACCCGAAATTCCGTGGTCGAGGGCGCGGCTGGGGCCGCGCCGGAGTGTCAGCGCGGCAAGCCGCGCTGTTTGGGGCCGGGTTTTCGGGATTTCGGGATTTCGGGATTTCGCGGGAGTGTCGGATTTTCCGGGCGCGGCGACTGCCGCGCAGCGGGTTGCCATGAAATCCCGAACGCGGCGGCTGCGCCGCCGCACGGAAACTGAAAAGAAAAATAGGATTTTGCGGAGGACATGTCACCTAGGTGCGCACACACTCATACTCAAAGAGCCTATTTCTTCTTTGGATTTTCAGCTGAATGCAGACACAGATATTTACCACTCTCGGATTGACGACTCCGGGAGCGATAGATACACAGAAAGAAAGTGCGATAGAACGTAAAACCCTTCCACGACGAGTCTTCTGTCCCGATCATCGTCATGAGGTGCCTTCATGCCATGAAACAGATTGCAACGAATGGTATAGATTCGTTGAAATGCAACAATTTCTGATGAATCGTGATCGAAAAGTGTTTCGTCATGCCATTCGTGATCCTCAAGACGATACTCTTTGACGCCGGAACGAATCTCTCTGTTAAAATCCGGAATGGTTTCATAGGCGGCTCTCAAGGAGTAGTTTCGCCCTGTCGCGATGCGAATTCGCTGCAAGGCGCACTTCACGAATTTTCGAACAGCAGTGCGTTCCGGCGTTTTTTCAGTTTCTCTGTACGCAGAATACAGGCTGTTGAAAGCCACATAGGCGCAGAAAAAACGCATGACATCCTGCATCACAGGGTCATTGGAGTGAAACGAGGTTTCCGTTGCGCTTTTGAACCACCCTTTGGCGAACTGTATGTTGTCGAACTGCATGGCGTTACCCTTGTAATCAGAAATCAGGATGTCAGATATCCGAAACAGACATGACGCGGCTTTCCGAAAAGGCGATTTTGGTCCCAACGGGTATTGGGTTGTAGTAGTTGTCTACTGTTTCTCCCAAGATCAACCCATTTTCAAAACCGACAATTATAACACGGACGCAAATTTCCTCTTCCGGCCCTTGAACAAGCTTGGAATGAAGCGTTGCGTAATCTCCGATTCGCAAACTATAGTCAAGTTTCTGGTCTTTGGTGTATGCTCTACACACTCCCAAAATGCCAGAGCGTACCATTACCTCCTCATCAACGTTTCGAAAATCGGATACATTGTTCATCATGGTTCGAGTTCTCCTGTTTGCGGGTATATTGCTTGCGGTTAAGTTATTCTGCAGGGACATATGAAATTGCAACCTGACTGAGGTTGTATGGGTGTATGACAAATGTACCAAAACCGTAATTGATGATTCCTGTCATGTCGCTACTATTGGAATGTGGACGTTTACCCCACAATGTACCATCGAAATAATCGAATCCATAGTAGGTAAACGTGGTACCGCTTGATGTGTACTTAGCAGTTATAACGACAGACCCGGCACAAGGCTTTTTGCTGAGATGCCCAGATGTGGCAACGCTTTCCGTTACATGCTGCGGAAGCGAGGATCCTTGCCGTGTGGCATATTGCGCCGTCGCGGAAGAACAGTTGTTTGAGATTCCGTATGCACCAGAGAAGTAGTCAATTTTACCAGATATTGACATTCCGTTGAACAAATTACCATTACCATCGTCAAGCACCTAGATATGATCCGATACCAACGTGGATCCACCATTTATCACTAAGGAACCTGGAATTGGCGGGTGTGACAAGTATCCTGCGGCTCCGGTGATCGTTTCCGACACCCACTCTATTTCCCCTTCGTCTTCCGCAGACACGTCGGATTCCGATGACACGATTTTATAGAAAGCTGCATCATTGGTGGAAGGAATGGAAAGACGAAGAGTTCCATCATCGTCAACGGATACCATAGATGAAACCAGTGGAACGGTACTCCATTCAGGTTGCCCAATGGTTGACGTCTCCTTCAGCCGTAATTCAAGAATTGCGGTATTGAGTTCTGGATCGACATCAATTTGAAGATTTCCGATGGCTAGCGCATGAATTTGGGAGCGAGTGAAAGTCTCTTCGGATCTTACACCAAGAGTCATAAGAGCCAGTGATGCACAAAGGATCGAGTTGTGTGCAATCTTCAAACAATGCTTCATTTGCTTCACCTCTTGCCCCTCTGTTGTTGGGATTGGCCTCTCCGGGGCAAAGAGAAGCCTCTCCTGATGACTCTCTGGAGAGGTTCTGGTAAGACCTATGCTGAAAATCAGAGGAGAGGGGCGCCATACGGCGCACCTCGCAACTAATCGTTCAGCATTCGAATTTACCAGATTCTCCAGAACGATGACTTGCGAGTGCAAATCGATACTGTGTACCCACGCGGTTTCCCGCGCAGACGGCAATAGCGTAGCAGACAGGGGGCGGAGAGGGCAAGGGGATTTTGCGGGAGTGTCGGGAACCCGGGATGCCGGAATCCCGGCTGGGTGCGGAATACCGGAAATTCGGGATCCCGGAAAACCGCCGGGAGAGCCGGAATACCGGGAATCCGGGATACCGGGATACCGGGATACCGCAGAGGGCCGGGATTCCGGAAATCCGGAATTCCGGGATGCCGCTGGGTGGGCCGGAATACCGGAAATCCGGGATACCGGTATTCCGGCTGGCTTTCC
>JAEEGL017223789.1_pt1 | contig 13318 bp, 13 predicted proteins | sample 9134231 | NCBI WGS metagenome assembly JAEEGL01 (sample SAMN16246548, study PRJNA631951) | gut metagenome | biome: gut microbiome; feature: rumen; material: fiber-attached | host: Bos | place: Iran: Karaj | collected 2018-10 | reverse complement strand
GAGCATAAATACCAAAAGCACGGGAACCTTTCCTGACCTGTCGCCCGACTTCCTGCCACTGGTGGTATGTCCCGCACAGTTCCGTTTTGCCGATAAATGCCATGATGAGCCTGTTGCCAAGGCTGTATTTCTGACAGGGCATCTTAATCAACGGATCATCTTCACGTCTACGGATTATTGTCAGCGCAATCTGTTCTGGGAAAGATTGTTCACGGAACATCTGCATAAGGTTTTGAACAGCTTTTTCTTTGGATAACATAAATCAATACCTCCTGAAATATAATATTTGAGGCCGGCCCCGACAGTTGTTGACAGGGTCGGCCTTGTTGCTGATACAAAAAATGAAGATTCACCAGGGAGACTTCCATGGAATCTTCTTCTCATATTCTTCTTCTGTAAATGGTTTTACGTTAGCAATTCTAATGCATATTGTGCGGGCACCAGCTACGTCATTATCTGTCAGTCTGTCAACCAGTTGCATGTACAGTGAATGTGACTCGTCGCAATATTTTTCACCTGGCCATTGGAGAGGGCAGAATCTGCAGTCAAAGCCGTCGTCGGAGTCAAAACTATGCGCGTAGCCCTCTTCGAATGCCGTGTTACAGGCAAAGCACAGATTGCGGATGTTCCTGTCATCTTCCGCAAAAAAATCCTGTAAAAGCCTTCGCTTCAGCTTTTCCAGTTCGGAATAGGCGGAGTAATAACCGGTTCCTGTGTAATTCTCTTTTGCGGCTTCTGCAATGGTCACGGCCAGCAGATACCATAATTTCTGGTGTTTCAGATAATTAAATTCCATTTTTCTTCCTCCTTTACTTCATAACCGCCATAAATACGCCAACCATGCCGATTCCGGCAACACCGACGCACAAGAATCCAACAGCCTTTATGAATGTGACTGCCATATGCGGTTGAATATCATATGCCATTTCGCGGCATATCCAACCGATGCCGTCGCAAAGATACTTCACCATCACAAAGACCCAGATCCAAAACCATAACAACGCTTTTTTCATACAAAAACTCCTTTCATAACTAACTGGCATTAACGTCGCCGTACGGCCTGATTCAGGCAAAAAAAAAAGACCTGCTACGGTAAGCAGGTCAAAGTCAATAGCCCCGGGGCAGAATCCCCAGAATCTGAACTTCATAAAAGAGACGAGGGGACGTCCGAAATTTTATACGGGATGAGCGTCTTTTAGAAAATTTTTTTTAAAAATTGAAATATGCAATGTGAAAACAGATTTGGTTTGCGTAATAGTAAAAACGAGCAGCGCGGAGAGCGTGTCTGCATCGCAACGTTATGCCGGGTTGCCGGATACCAATCATTTTTATGGAAGGCCCCCTGACAACAGGGCGCCGCGGTTGGTCAAAAGTAATGTTGCGATAGCGGATATGCTGACACTGCACTGGTCAAAAAATATCTATTTTAAAGGAGGATTTGCTAATGGCAAAATCCCTTTTGGAACGTCGTTTGGCTTTAGGGCTTACGACGAATCAGGTTGCGGCTCTGACGGGCCTGTCCCACCAAAGTGTGCGCAATTACGAGCGGAATCGCGGAAATTACGTCGCGCAGAAACACAAGCGCCTGACCGATTTGTATGATCAGTTAGAGCGCAAGGCCGCCAAAGCGGCAGAGGAGAAGTAAGATGGCCGGTTTTAATAAGAACGCATTAATGTTTTCTCAGGATCATCTGCCTGGGCAGATACAGGCCGTTTACGATACACTGCCGTACGTTGTCAGGATTGATCTCAGCCACGCCAGTTCCGGCGATCCGAACGCTGAAGATTTGTTCGCTGACTACATTCTTGGAATTGACGGGCACGCATACGACAAGGCCGGAAATCATTACTCCCTATCCTTTAAGAGCCGTTTTGTACCGGAAGACGACCGTGTACAGGATCTGCGTCTGGAAGCTATAAAATTAACGGATTCAGCTTCCCGCAAAAACAACAAATCAGGATTCATATTTGGCGGTGAAAGATACGCGTTTACTGGCTATGCGGATATCAACGTCCAATGGCTGGACGGCAAGAATTACGTGTTTCTCGGAACGGAACTACAGGCTTTGGAGATCTTTTTCGGCCAGGAAGATAATGAACTGGTTAAATCTGTAGAAATGAAATACTCCTATGACCGTGAAGGGAAAAAATTCTTTTCCGGCCGGTATTACGTGTTTGTGGACAAAGAACGATTCTGCAAGTGCATCAGCTGGTTTTGTAAACAGCGCGTCAATTATCAGAATAATGCGGGGGAGACAGATGCCTAAGAGTTTCAATTTGTTAAATGACTGGTTTGGTATTGAAACCGATGTTGTAGCGCAGTACCACCGGGCCAGTGAACGGAAAATGTCGTTTGTACGGCCCAGTATTAAAAGAACGATCTCAGAAGTTGAAAAGAAGTATAAGGTTAAGCTTACAGGTTTCAGCTACATACGTGAACATGACAGCATTTCTCATACAACGAAGGTCGCCGACAGAAACAGGAACCGTAAATACTTCATATGTATTATGATGGGCGGGCGGCTGTATCTGGAAGAATTCAATCCTTATGATTTTTTTGAAGATAGCGTATATGTCATCGTAGGTTTGGGTTCGTCATCGATTGTGTTGCCCGCTTTCAGGCTGAGAGAAATTTTTATGTATATTCCGGTCAAAGACTACGAGTTTGGAGATAACCGTTGCTGCATCGATAAAGATGTATTTCGGGCGGGTGTACGGGAGTATCTTGCGCACCGGAAAGAATCCTAATAATAATAGGCGGATTTGTATGAAGTTTCAGCGGGTCCGGATCGCGCTAAAGCGGCAGCGGCAGCGCGTTCCGGGCATCAGCTCAATTTGCTACAAATTGATTCAGAACCTTTAACAAATCCGCCGGTACACCCAGGTTTTCCAATGACTACATGTATTGACACCATCGAGATCTGTTACCCATTATCTCAGCACGAAGCTGGTTACATCGCTTACCGGCTGGACGCAGTAACTCATGCCGAAAACGAAGAACCGCGGAGCCATTTCCTTTCCACAGACCCGGACGACGAAGACAGCAATGTATTAGTATATGAACGCTTTTACCGGTTCATTCCAGGCATTACACGGATTAAACTTCTGAAGACGCGGGAAAAGTGGGTTATAAGGCAGACGGTATTCCGCTTCAAGATTTTTTTCTGGCTGAAGCCGGAGTTGCTGGTTACAGGACAGTATACCTTACAGCTGTTCCGTTGCAGCCCGGTCAATTACCTTGCGCTGCAGGAAGCCTATGCGGAAGCGATATACGAACTGTTCCCGCGGGCCTTTGGATATGCTCCGTTAGATTCCCAGTTGGAAACCTACCCGGAAGGATTCCCACCGTCTGAAGCATATGCAAACCAGAATTTGACCCGCCTGGGCTACCTCGGCTTGTGCCGAATCGAGAGGCTGGACATAAGCAAAAATATTGCCGTAAATGACGCTGCCCGGTTTGAAGAACTGGTTCGCAAAACTTATCAGGACAACCGGCAGCTGAAACTGAAAAAACAATCATACATGCTGGCAGATAATACGGTGAAAACGTTCAAAGCCTACGATAAGCAGAAAGAACTCAGGGAACAGCATACACGCAGCCCGAACCTTCCTGAACTGCTGCAGGCTGCTGATGGGGTAATCCGCATCGAAATATCGATTAAGAAGCCAGACAGGGCAACGCTGAAAACCCTGTTTGAACTTGACATACCGGCAGCGCCCAAATCATCGCCTGCCTATCTGCAGTGCGGACTTATCCCGTTCTTTTTTGCGGAAAGCAGCTGGGGCGATAAACTCATGCTTCAGCTCTGGCAGGAACATATCGGTACCGCGCCGTGGCTTTCAGGTTATTTTGTGAATCAGGCGATTGATTGCAGCCGGGCATGGCCGGAGACAAAGAAGCTGGCAAAGGACGTTTCCTACGTCATTTCCCGAAAACGCAGCCTGAACGAAGCCAGAACCGCGTATGTGGTTGGCGTTGAGATTTACGGTAAGAAGTATCAGGGAACCGCTGAAGAATTTGACAAAGCGGTTAAGTTCTTACGGAAGATCGGCGTACAGCCGTTCCGAATACCGCGCCGGTGGAAGAAACAGTCCCGGATTGAAGCCGACTTCAGAATGTATCCATCCGTGCACGAAGGGTTTAACCATTTACCCCGGAACAGACCTGGTATCCCGAGCGCGCCGGCAGAAATATATCAATTTATAAAAACGAAATTAATTGAGATCTATAAATCTTACAAACCGCCGTAGCAAGCGGTTTTGAAGTAAATTTCTGACTTAATATTACATCTATTTGCTGAGAATTTGTGAAGAATAATTATGACCAGGTAATAAAAATACTAATGAAAGAATCAAAGGAAATCAAAATGATGAAGGAAATCACATATTTAGAAGTGGAAGTTAAAAGATTGCCATCCATTAACCAAAACAGCTTTTCTGTAATGGTTAATACTATTCTGCAAGACCAGTCTTTACAGGAAGAGATTTTTGTTATTAAAGATAATAAGGTTTGCTCCGGCAAATTATATAAAAACATGTGCTATGGCGTTATTGACACGAAAGCCCAGGAAATGATTTCAAAAGCCGTGAGCGACGGATATACGTTGCACAGCATTATGCCGAACATCCAACGCTGCTACTTCGTTAAGGAATACTACGATACAGAATATGAAGTGTTTGTTGGACCAACCGAGAGCCACGAAACAACTTTGAAACTGATGCTGCTTTATGAGAAGGACAGTAAACCGGATGCCGGTGGGACTGAAGACAGTCCCCCGGAAGTAGCAGCCAACCAGGGCGAAAATGATTACTATTGCAAAATAAAACACAAAATGCCGTTCTAAATGATTTAAGAACCTGTTTCCATGCGGAACAGGTTCTTTTTTATATCCGTAAAAAATGGTATAATCTTATATTAAAGAAGAATCTAAACCATTAAAGGGCGGGCGGTCATTATGGCAGACAATTTCTCTTTTTTAAAAACAAAATTCCCGATACTGGCAAAGTTTGGAACGCTTGCAGAGCAGTATCTGTACAGCGACTCCAACTCTTGCCTGATAAAACTGCGTATGCTGGGCGAGACTATCGTTAACCTGATCTTCGGGTATGAGAAAATCAGCGTTGATCCTGAATTAAACGCAGCAAAGCGGATTAAAACGCTGGAAGACGAAGGCATCCTTGAAGAAGATTTTGCCGACATTCTTCATATACTGCGTAAGAAGGGCAACCTGGCTGCCCACGAGAATTATGATTCGGAACACGATGCAGAAGTATGCCTACGCATGGCCTACCGCCTCAGTGAATGGTTCATGCAGGTTTATGGCGACTGGCAGTATCAAAATAAACCCTTTGTTCTTCCGTCGGCCCAGCCTCAGCCGGTACCATTACAGGAAGCGGCAGAAGAGCCTACCCAGGAAGAAATTCTGCTGACGGAACAGGCTGCCAAGCAAGCTGAAGAAGCTCCTGTTATCGCCAAAGAAGAACGCCGTAAACAGTCACACGAAGCCGCCGCCAAGTCCAAAAAATCCGAAGAAGAAACACGCTATATTATTGATCAGAAGCTCCGCCAAGCAGGTTGGGAAGTGGATTCCAAGGCAATTACCTATGGCAAGGGCTATCGTCCCGAAAAAGGCCATAACTATATCATTTCCGAGTGGCCGACGGATTCTAGCGTTTATCAGAACGGTTACGCAGATTACGCACAGTTTATCGGTACCAAACTGGTTGGCATCATCGAAGCAAAGGCGGAACACAAGGACATACCTTCCGCATTGGACGGGCAGGCGAAGGAATACGCCAGCCATATCAAAGACTGTGACCAGCAATACGTTGTTGGGACCTATGGCAAATATAAAGTTCCGTTCGTCTATGCAACCAATGGCAGACCTTACATTGAACAGTTTAAGATCAAATCGGGCATCTGGTTCCAGGACTTACGGAAGCCGGACAACGCACCACGCGCACTAAAAGGCTGGTACAGCCCGGAAGGCGTGGAGGCGATGCTGGGCCGCGATATTGGCCAAAAGAATAAAGAACTGGAAGCCATGCCGAAAGATTTCCTGACAGACCCGGACGGACTGAATCTGCGGCCGTATCAGCTACAGGCGGTGGAAGCTGCGGAGAAAGCGATATTAGCCGGGCAGAGGAACATACTGCTTGCTATGGCGACCGGAACCGGCAAAACGAGATTAGTGCTGGCGCTGCTGTATCGCTTCCTGAAAAGTGAGCGTTTCCGTCGTATCCTTTTCGTGGTAGACCGTAACACGCTGGGTGTTCAGGCCATGGATACCTTTAAAAATGTGCAGCTGGAAGAGCTGCTGCCTTTGACAGATATTTACGACGTAAAAGACCTGGAAGATAAAACCTTTGATAAGGATACGAAGGTGCATGTGGCAACGGTACAGGGCCTTGTAAAGCGGCTGCTGTTCAACGAAGACGGACCGATGCCTACAGTATCCGACTATGATCTGATAATCGTTGACGAAGCCCACCGCGGTTATATTTTGGATAAAGAGATGAGCGATGCGGAGCAGCTCTATCGCAACCAGGCGGATTACCAAAGCAAATACCGCCAGGTCATCGAATACTTTGACGCCGTAAAGATCGGCCTCACTGCAACGCCGGCACTGCAGACAACAGAGATATTTGGCAAACCGGTCTATACGTATTCCTACAGAGAGGCTGTCGTTGACGGCTGGCTGATCGACCACGACGCGCCCTATACCATGGAAACCGTATTGAAAGAAAAGGGGATCCATTATAAAAAAGGTGACAAAATAAAAGCTATCTTACTGAGTAAAGATGGAAAGATCGATACAGCCCTGCTTAAAGACGATATGGATTTTGACGTAGACGATTTCAACCGTCAGGTTATTACGGAAGCATTTAACCGTGTTGTTCTGCAGGAAATCAGCAAGGATATCGACCCGGAATACAGGGAACAGGGCAAGACGCTGATTTACGCTGTCAACGATATGCATGCGGATCTGATCGTATCCATCCTGAAGGAAATCTATGCGGAAAAAGGCGTGGATACGGATGCCATCCTGAAGATTACCGGCTCTTCATTTGGCGGCAACCGTAAGAAAATTGAAGAAGCCATCCGCAATTTTAAAAATGAACTTTTCCCGTCTGTCGTCGTAACGGTCGATTTACTGACAACCGGTATTGACGTGCCTTCCATTACGACCCTGGTATTCTTGCGCCGCGTCAAGTCCCGGATACTGTTTGAACAGATGCTGGGGCGGGCTACACGCCAGTGTCCGGAGATACATAAGGAATATTTCCGCATTTATGATCCTGTAGGCACATACAGTACGCTGGAGCCGGTCACCGAAATGAAGCCGGTGGTAGTTAACGTCAGTGTAACGTTTGCCGAGCTAATAGCCGGCTTGGAAATCCTGACGGACGATGCAGATATAGATCGTCAGGCGAATCTGATTATTGCCAAGTTGCAGCGGAAGAAACGCCGTATGACCGACGAACAAATAAAAGACTTCTGCGAGGCGGCTAAAATAACCGGTATTGACGCGTTTGTTGAAACCGTACGCGCTGCCAAGCCACAGGGTGCCAAAGTGTTGCTGCTTGAGCGGAAACAGGCATTTATCGCACTGGACAGCCTGAAGGGCGGCTATGGCGGAAACAAAGAACCAATTATTGTTATATCCGAAACCCCGGATAAAGTAACCGATACAGGCCGTGGATACGGTGACAGTGCCCAGAGGCCGGAAGATTATTTGGAAGCTTTTACCTGCTTTATCAAATCCCATATTAACGAAGTGACTGCTTTGAATATTTTATGCAGCCGCCCGGCTGACCTGACGCGCGCAGATTTGAAATCTTTGCGTAAAGAACTGGCGAAGAATGGCTATTCTGAAAAAGAGCTGAATACCGCATATAATGAGGTTTTGAAAAAGCATACTGAAACCAATGCGGAAATCGCAGCGGATATTATCAGTATCGTCCGGAGAGCGGCTATCGGTTCCGCGCTGATCAGCAAGGAAGACCGGATCCATAACGCCATTGCCAGATTGAAGAATAAGCATTATTTTACGAAGCAGGAAGAGAACTGGCTGAAAAGGATTGAGAACTATCTGTTGAACGAATCGGTGCTGAATACGGATACATTTAACGAAGACAGCCGTTTCAGGGCTGCCGGAGGCTTTGCCAAAGCCAACAAAGTATTCGGCAACAAACTGGAAGAAATTGTAAAAGAAATCAATACATACCTGTATGACGACGGAGGTCAAACTGCATGAACACCCAGGAAATCGTAGGTAAACTTTGGAACCTTTGCAACGTACTGCGCGACGACGGGATAACGTATCACCAGTATGTTACGGAGCTGACGTACATTTTGTTTTTGAAGATGGCTGACGAGACCGGAACGGATAAGAACATTCCGGAGCAGTACCGCTGGAAGAATCTGGTTGCCAAAAGCGGCATTGAATTAAAGAAATTTTATAAAAACCTGCTAAACGATTTGGGTGAGAACAGCACCGGCCGTATCCGTGAAATTTATCAGGGATCGGCTACCAATATCGACGAGCCGAAGAACCTGGAAAAAATCATAAAATCAATTGACCAGCTGGACTGGTTCTCCGCTAAAGAAGAAGGACTGGGGAACCTGTATGAAGGATTGCTGGAAAAGAACGCAAACGAAAAGAAATCCGGTGCGGGCCAGTATTTCACGCCGCGTGTCCTAATCGACGTAATGACCCGCCTGATGAAGCCGCAACCGGGAGAGAAATGCAACGACCCGGCCTGTGGTACGTTCGGGTTTATGATTGCCGCCCACGAATATGTGAAGCAGCATACCGACGACTTCTTTGACCTGGACCAGGACATGGCTGAATTTGAAAGCAGGGAAGCTTTTACTGGCTGCGAACTGGTCCACGATACCCACCGGCTGGCTCTGATGAATGCAATGCTTCACGACATGAACGGCCGCATTATATTAGGCGATACGTTATCCAACGTAGGCCAGGCTATGAAAGGCTATGATTTGGTTCTGACCAATCCGCCCTTTGGTACCAAAAAAGGTGGCGAACGCGCCACCCGTGATGATTTTACGTATCAGACCAGCAACAAACAGCTCAATTTCCTTCAGCATATCTACCGCAGCCTGAGAACCAACGGCAAGGCCAGAGCTGCCGTGGTGCTGCCGGATAATGTTCTTTTTGCAGACGGCGATGGCGAGCGCATCCGCGTTGACCTGATGGATAAGTGTAACCTACATACGATTCTGCGTCTACCTACCGGTATCTTCTATGCCCAGGGCGTAAAGACCAATGTGCTATTCTTTACCCGTGGCACATCGGATAAAAATAATACAAAAGAAGTCTGGTTTTACGATCTGCGTACCAACATGCCGTCCTTCGGAAAGACCAACCCGTTGAAAAAAGAAGATTTTACTACGTTTGAAGTAGCGTATGAAGCCTCAGACCGTAGCGCCGTACAAGATGAACGCTGGAGCGTATTTACCAGAGCACAGATAGCAGAAAAGGATAATAGTTTAAACTTAGGTCTGATTCGTGATGATTCAATTGTAGATTATGAAGATCTGCCAGACCCCGTTGATAGCGGTGAAGAAGCCATTGCACAACTGGAAGAAGCCGTTGACCTGCTAAAAAGCGTTGTGCGTGACCTGAAGTCCTTACAAGGTCAGGAGAACTGATTATGGCTAAAATGATTAAGAAAGAAACCGCGCTGCCGTCGGAAGAACAACCATTTCAGGTGCCAAAAAATTGGTGTTGGACAAATTTATTTCGGCTTGTTGAGCTTTTTAACGGGGATAGAGGGCCTAATTATCCATCGAAAAGAGATTATGTTGCAAGTGGAATACCCTTTATCAATGCGGGAGCAATTCAAGGAGGGAAATTAGTCTCTTCCGAATACAATTTCATTACTAAAGCCAAATATGATGCATTGAGCGGAGGAAAGGTTCAAATTGATGATATACTATATTGTTTAAGAGGTTCGCTGGGAAAATCTGCAATTGTACAATTTAATACTCCTGGCGCAATCTCTTCATCGTTATGTATTTTAAGAGTAAAAGCAGGCATTACTGTAAAATTTCTTTTTTATTTGCTAAATTCAGATGTCATAGAACGACAACAAAATAAAGCAGAAAATGGTTCAGCACAACCAAATTTATCCGCTGCCAGTGTTCTGAACTATAAAATACCCGTTCCGCCTTTATCAGAACAATATCTTATTGTTGCTCGCATTGAGAATTTGTTTGCCAAGCTGGACGAAGTGAAAGAGAAGGCTCAGGCAGTTGTTGACAGTTACGATGATCGAAAGGCCGCGATTTTGCATAAGGCATTTACCGGTGAACTTACGGCAAAGTGGCGAGCAGAACATGGGGATATTTTCTGTTCTTGGGAACGTCTGAAAATATCTGATTTTGCTAAGGTACGTGGTGGAAAACGATTACCAAAAGGATGCAAATTGTTAAAGCAAAAGACAGCGCATCCTTATCTTAGAATAGCTGATTTTGGAAATGAATCTATAGATATGGCGGATATTCATTATATTTCTGATGAGACCCATGAACAAATTAAACGCTATATAATTAATAAAGAAGATGTTTATATTTCCATAGTAGGTAGCATAGGAAAATGTGGTACGATTCCTGATGAACTTGATGGAGCTAACCTTACAGAAAATGCTGCACGAATTATTACAGATGTTACGTTGCCTCAATATTTAGTTGGTTTTTTAAGCTCTCCTACTGCACAAGAAGTAATAAAAGGTAAAATTCATTCAGCTACATTAGGAAAATTGTCGTTGACTAATATTAACAGTATTGTTGTTCCTATTCCAATTATTGATGAACAAAAAGTGATAGTAAACTTACTTAGTGATCTGTTATCAAAGGAAATTCTTATAAAAGAAGCCGCCGAATCCGTCCTTGACCAAATTGATACCATGAAGAAATCCATCCTGGCCCGTGCCTTCCGCGGCGAACTGGGAACCAACGATCCATCGGATGAACCGGCGATAGAGTTGCTGAAGAAGGTGTTGCAGGAGCAGGGATAAAACGAAAGCAGTTGATGAGGTCATGGAATAGAAAAAGTCGACGACCTGGTTACAGTCGGTCAGGCTTATGCAGGGAACATCCGGGCAATTTTACCCGATATGAAGAAAACGGATTTTCAGTTTTTGATATACCGGCAGCGTTAGAAGAATACGGTATGTATCTTGCTGAAGAGCGGGATTGGAAAGTGGATAAATGTAAGGGAGGCCCATTCAATGAAAGCATTATCTTTGCATCCAATGTATGCCGCTGAAATTGCGGTAGGAGACAAACCTGAAGAGTATCGTACATGGCAAACGCCATATCGTGGCGACTTGCTGATTTGCGCCAGCGTTTATAATGACGGCTGGTTTTATCCAAGAGGATATGCCCTGTGTGTCGTAAATCTGTATGATATTAAATGGTCAGAAGAGGATGACTGCTATGCCTGGCTTCTGAAAGACATCAGGCCAATCATACCGTTTCCGGTAAAAGGCAAACTGCATCTGTACGACGTTGACGATAAACTGATTAAGTATGCAGATAAACCAGCAAACCAGTATCTGTTTGACTGGTGGCAAGATGATTTAAAGATCATTGTTCCGCCGCAAAAGAAGAAAGCGGAAACACCTAAACAGCAGGAATTGACGGGCAATTCTGTTTCAAGGAAGAAAAAAGCTGAGCCGCCGAAACAGGAAGAAACAGCATTACAAAAAAGAAGAAGATATCGGTTACATAGTGTTTACTAATAAACGGAAGAGATTTTCAGTGTGCGTGAATTCTTGGAAACGTGCTATGAGGCAAAAACGATGATTGTATAATGTAAGGGAAGGGAAAGAATTTATGAAAGGACGTGAAAACATGGATGAAACCAAAACAACAGAGGCATTGTTAAGGGCTATTCTTGAATTAATTGAAAAATGTAACACGATTGAAGAACTCCGGGAAAGCGTAAAGCGTATTATGGCAGAGGAGTAATGGGTATACGTTGTCAGAGAAATTGGAATGTCGTATAACCAAGGGGCAATTATTGAAGGTGGTGCTGATTCATGATGGTTAATGATGAAAAGCCTAATAATAAATCCGGTGACAAAACTGCTGCTGGTTGTCTTATAGTAATTCTTATTGCTATTTTCGCTGTTGTATTCTGGCTTTTAGATAGAGGTACACGCTCAAACGTGCCAGACGAACCTGTTAAACAAAAACAGACAGTGACATTGCCTGCTGATACTAACTACAACACTTCTTCTGTCAGCGGTGAAAAATTACAAGAAATGCGTAATGCCTACACTCAGGTTCTTACCAATACATTAAAACCTATATGCGTTGGCACTGCTATCCGTAATGAATCGTGGGTAAATGTGTATGTCAATTCGCTGTGGTATGAATTAAATAAAGGACAGAAAACGGAGTTTATAACACGTTGCAAGAACACTTATGTGGGTATGTTAGGCGCAAGGGGAATTAGAATTGATCAAAACACACTAAATATTTTCATTAACTTAAACACAAACGAAAAAATTTTAGGGAAGTGGTCTACTTTTGGTGTTTCTATTAATGAATAGGAAACACTACAACCTACAATTATATTTTATCAAATATCGGTTTATTTGGTTGCTTATATAACATGGAAAAACAGAGGGACAAAAAAAGGGACAATTTGCTTTTTTAGAATGTTAAAAAATGTTGTATTTTGTGATAAAATGAAATAAAAAAATCGGAGCTGAAATTTTCAGCTCCGAGAAAGTTCAGTATTTATCGCATTTATTGCTGTTTAATTGTATTTAAAAGTATTACAAGTATCAGCTTGGAAGGCTGGAGTTTTACCACTAAACTACACCCGCATGTCAATTTTGGATAACCAAAATCTACAAAATATAATACATGAAACAGTATGGTTTGTCAAGTTTAATTAAAAGAGGAGGGGTTATCATGACGAGAGTAAAAGAAACGATTGAACGCCACGACAAAGGTTACAACTGTGCGCAGTCTGTGGCCTGTACCTATGCCGATCTGGTAGGACTGGATGAAGCAACCATGTTTAAGGTGACGGAAGGACTGGGCAAAGGCATGGGCGGAACGCTGGCGACCTGCGGCGCGTTAAGCGGCGCCTGTGTGCTGGCAGGCATGAAACGCAGCACGGGAAACCTGGAAACACCGGACAGTAAACTGGAAACCTATAAGCTGGCCGAAGAAATCGTAAATAAATTTCAGGAGCAGTGCCATTCGTTAGTATGCCGGGAACTGAAAGGGCTGGATACAGGAAAAGTTCTGACTCCCTGCCCGGACTGCATCATG
>JAEEGL015997218.1_pt1 | contig 13318 bp, 11 predicted proteins | sample 9134231 | NCBI WGS metagenome assembly JAEEGL01 (sample SAMN16246548, study PRJNA631951) | gut metagenome | biome: gut microbiome; feature: rumen; material: fiber-attached | host: Bos | place: Iran: Karaj | collected 2018-10 | reverse complement strand
TTTGCTAAAGTAACAACAATTGTTTTTGTAAGTTATTTATGTTGTGGTATAAAGAATTTAAAGAAATGGGTTAGATATACTATAATTGGATTAGTAGTAGTTATTAATGCTATATTAATAATGTTAGAACCTGATTTTGGTACAGCACTAATATATTTATTTATAGTATTTGTTATGATCTTGGTTTTATCATTTAATAAAAAAGTTAAATTATGGATAATTGGTATCTTTTTAGTTGGTTGCTTAGGAGTAGTCTTGTTATTTACTAATAAATCGATTCAAGAAAAGTTTGCAAGGCAGTATAATCGTTTTGTTGATTTTGGTAATCCATGTAGTGAAGAGAAGTTTTATACATCAGGTAATCAATTGTGTAATGGATATATAGCTATTAATAATGGTAATTGGAAAGGATTAGGACTAGGAGATAGTACGCAAAAGTATTTATATCTTCCTGAAGCATATACTGATTTTATCTTTGCAATTATTGTTGAAGAATTAGGATTTATTGGTGGTACAATCACACTTTTATTAATATTTGTTTGCTTATGGCGGATATATGTTATTAGTAGAAATGCAACTGATCCTTATGGAAGACTTATATGTTATGGCGTATTTTGGTACTTACTATTGCATGTAATAGTTAACCTAGGTGGTATCTTTGGACTTATTCCATTAACTGGAGTACCTTTACCGTTCTTATCATACGGTGGTAGCTTTATGATATGTACGATAATGGCTTTATCAATAGTACAAAAAGTTAATATAGAAACTAAAATAGAAAATGAAAAATAAAAAAGATAAGTGATTATAATTCTTTTATATAATCACTTATCTTTTCATATACTTTAGTACTTACCTCTTTTATTTTATCAGTAGCATTAGATACACATACTCCGTGATAATCTCTTATCATTTCATAGTCATTATCAGAGTCACCTATAACATAAATATCTTTATCATTAATATTTAAATACTTTGATAAGAATTCTATTCCTTTTGATTTACTAACATCTTTATTCTTAATACATAGATAATATATATAAGTTTGTTTTACAGAAAAATAATGTTTATAGTTTAAATAGTTATAATTTGGATATTTCTTTTTTAAATCTTCCCATTTCTTTTTTAATTCTTTAGTATAACAATTCTCAAGAATAACTAAGTTAACACTAGATATATCTTTTGATAAATCTAAATAGTTTTCATAACCAGTATCATATGAATATTGTACTTCTTCATAAGTAATATTTTTTAATAAATCAGGTAGTTCATTAATTATATCTTTACTCATATGATGCCCTTGAAGTAATCTATAATTATTATCATATATAAGAGATCCATCAGCACAAGATAAGTAGTCAAAAGGTATATTATGCTTAATAACCTCATTTTTAATAGACCTTATTGATCTTCCTGTTGATATAACAACTTTAATATTTTTCTCTCTAATTCTATCTAATTCTTTTATTGTTTCTTTTAATTCTTCATCATTAATATATAAAGTATTATCATAATCTGTTACAAATAATTTCATTTAATCACCTTATTTTCATTATATCAAAAAAAGTGTCAAACTTTGACTTTTTTTTGAAAATATGGTAGAATACATACTTAGGTTTTGGAGGAATTATGAATAATTCAAATGGATTTAACTTATTCATTGATTTAGATGATGTTTTGATTGATTCTCATAACGAAATGAATGATGATTTAGTTAAAGCTTATGGAAAAGAATACGATTGGGCAAATACAGTTGATGCACAAAAACATTTTGATGAGCATCTAAAAGAATTACTTAAGAATCATGGAATTAGAGGAAAGATTGCCAGTGAAAAGATTGCAAAAATACGTAGTATTGTTGCAAGAGATGGACTACGTTATGATCTTATGCAAAGGATGTTTAATGAAATTCATGAATATGGATTTGACTCTAATTATGATGAAGATGATAATGAAGATTTTCATTCTCATTTAAATAAATTATCAAAATATTTTATCTTAAAAGAAAGATTACTTGATGCTAGAGATACAAAGTTATTTATTGATAATCATAAAGAAGAAGGATACGGAGTATTCTATGAAAGATATTATACAAAAGAAAGATTACTAGCTAATGATAAAGATAAAAATAAACCAGAAGTAGTAGAAAGATTATCTAATGAAGGTAATTTTGAAGGAGTTATTAAGATTCTTTCACATTATAATGGTCCTAATGAAGGAACTGCCAAAGATAAATTCTGTAAAGAATGTTATCCAAGTGCTGTATTTATGCCATTATTTTTCCATGAGGTTAATAAATTTGATAAGAACTTTAGAAGACCTAGATATAGTAAAGCAAAATATGTTATTGAAGAAGGATATGATATCCATAAATCAATTTTAATTGATGATAGTATGGAGAATATTAATGCTTGGATAACAAGAGGTGGAATTGGTATTGTTTATGATCCAAAATGTAGACATCATGAAAACGAAAAATATTATGTAATTCATAATTTTACATTTGAAGAAATCATGAATGTTGTTAATCGTATTAAGGAAACTTACGATTATAAAGCAAAGCAATTAATTAAATAAATTAAAACACTTGTTTGACTTGTAAAAAGATGTCAAGCAAGTTTTTTTAATGTGAATAAACATAGATAGATATAGTATAATCTTAGTAGGAGGAGGACTGTATGTATCTATTAACAAAAGTAGTATTAGCAGTAATGTTAGGTTTTGTTTCATCAGCACTTTTTGGTCTTATTGCAATACCTTTATTTAAGCATTTTCATATTGGTCAAAGAATAAATACATACGTAAGTCATCGTAATAAAGAAGGTACTCCTACAATGGGAGGTTTAATTTTTATATTATCAACTCTTCTTGTAACTTTATTTTTATTAGTTACGCATCGTATTGAATTTTCAAATGAGTTAAAAATGGTTATGTTTGTATTCATTAGTTATGCCTTTATAGGTTTCCTAGATGATTACTTAAGTATAAAGAAAAAAACAAATGAAGGACTTACAGTTTTACAGAAATTATTATTACAACTCGTGGTTGCCATCATCTTCTTCTATCTATATATGAATAATAATGGACAGACGGCTTTAGAGATTGCGACCTTAGGTATTAAGATAGAAATGAAATGGTTATATGGACTATTTATTCTTCTTATCTTAGTAGGTAGTAGTAATGCTGTTAATTTAACTGATGGTTTGGATGGACTTGCTGGAGGACTTGCAGCTATTGCGATGATTGCCTTCAGTTTAATAAGTTTAACTGTAGGTTATACAGATATGGGTGTATTTACTTTAATACTAACGGGATCAATAATAGGTTTCTTAATATACAATGGTCATCCTGCAAAAATATTTATGGGTGATACGGGAAGTTTAGCTCTTGGTGCTGTAATGGGTGCGATTGCTATTATTACGCACCGTGAATTAACATTATTTATTGTTGCTTTTGTATTTGTTCTTGAAACATTAAGTGTTATCTTACAAGTATTCTGGTATAAAACATTTAAGAAGAGAATATTTTTAATGACCCCAATACATCATCATTTTGAAAAATTAGGATGGAATGAAATAGAGATAGTTAGACTATTTTGGGTTTTTGGTTTCATCTTTGCAATGGCAGGAATAATCTTTGGTGTATGGATATAGACTATTTTAAATAAAATTCAAGTAAAACTTGAATTTTTTTATTGATATAAATATAATAAAAGTGTTTTGAAGAGATGTATATGGGAAAAAGAGATTTATTTATTAAAATCCATAAACCAATGATTGAATTAGCTAATGAAATTCCATCAAGTGATAAATTAATACTAATGGGTAATCATCCTAATAAATTAGATTCTTTACTAATATCAAGTTTATCATCTGATATTACATTTGTAACAAATCCTAATGAAAAGAAAAGTTTGTTAGTTAAATCTTTAGATTGTGATTTACATTCAAAAAATATGGGTAATCTAGCTAATCTTTATATTGCCTTATTAGAAAATAATGTTTTATGTATTTTTCCAGAAGGTGAGATAAATGATAATGATGAATTAAGACCTTTTATGCCTGGAGCTATGACTTTAGCAGTAAGAAGTGGTGCTAAGATTATGCCTTTTGCTATAACTGGTAGTTATAATATTTTTAAAGGAGATCCTTTAAAAATAAATGTTGGTGAACCTTTTATAGCCAATACTAAAAATACTGATGTATTTGAAAAAGTGTTAAAGAAGAGAATAATTGATTTAAAAAAGAAATAAGAATTGAGGTGATTATAATGGAGAGTAGAATATTAAATCTACTAAAAGAAGGTCATTCCTTTGAAGAGATAGAACAAATATTAGATTTATCTAATAAAGAAATGAAATCTATTTTAGAAAATATTAATAAAGAAATACGTAATCATTATAGTCACATTAAATATTACGAAAATGGTAAAAGAGGATTTTCCAAAGAAGAAATACTTGAAAGTGGAGTTATAACAGAAAAGAATAGTGATTATTATAAAAGTGTTGTTATATCTGATACCCATTTTGGTAATCATAAAGAAGATATGTCTTTATTAAATAAAGTATATGATTATTGTATTCAAAGTAATATTCATAATATATATCATTTAGGTGATTTAGTAGATGGCACAACAGGACCTGATGAAAAAGAACTTAATTCTAAAGAACAAATTGAACATGTTGTATTAGATTATCCAATAGAAAAAAACATTCTTAATTTTATTCTTCTTGGTAATCATGATTTAGATACTATTAATGAAGACTTAACACTTCATGATGCCATAATGAAAAATAGAAGAGATATGATGTGTTTAGGTTATGGTACTAATGAATTTCATATTAAAAATGATAAAATGATTTTAAAACATTCTATTTTAATAGATAAGACAGATAATAATTATAGTGGTAAATTAATATTTAAAGGTCATTCTCATCAAATGAAATTTGTTGATGAATTAGATAATTATAAAATATTTGTTCCATCACTTAGTAATTTGCAATTTGTTGATGGTACAGTACCTGGATTTTTACTTTTAGAATTAGGTTTTCATAATGGATTTATTAATGAATGTGTTACTACTCATTATGGAGTTATTGATAATAAGCTTATTAATATGAATAAAATAAAGGTGAATTTAAAGTGTCATAGAAAAGAAGATTATATTAATAGAGAGGAATCTTTTGTTAAGATAAAGCGTTAAATAATAACGATTTTACTTACATAAATTATATAAATTTGATATAATATATATGTAGTTAAGGGTGTTTAGATGAAAAATAAAATATTAGAAAAAGATTTAACTTACTTAAAACTAGATTCTAAAATTATTGAAGTATTAAATAATAATAATATTAATAATATAAATGATTTGTGGGGTTTAACTAGAAAAGATTTAAAGAACTTAAAAATAAGTGATAAAGATATTCATAATATAATTGTGAAATTACAACTTAATGGATTAGATTTAAATAAAAGAAAATATTGATAATTTATTATCAATTTTTTTATTATATATTGTTTTCAATATTTTATTTATGTTATAATTATTTTGTAAAAATAGGAGTGCAAAATATGGATAATAAAAAGAAGATAACAACAGTAGTAGTTTTAATGGCAATGGTTATTACCTTAGGTAGTGCTGTTGTTGCTAGGAAAATGGCAAGAAATAATGAAGAAGCAAATATGGGAGATATGATTGATAATGAACATCGTGTTGATGATGTTACTATTGAAGGTAATAAACTTGTATATAAAGATAACTCTGTAAATTATAATAAATATGTTATCTTACAATATGCAGGTAATACTGATAAATATACTGAAGATACTTATTATTGGTTTAATACGATGGAAGATTATCAAGTTAATTTTAGAGATCTATCTGATATTAGAATTGATTATAATCCTGAAACATTAATGATTAGAACAATGTCAGGTATTAAAGAAAAATCTTGGAATGATGTATTAAGTGAATTAAAGAATAAAGGTAATATTCAAATAATTAGATAGGTGTTATATGGAACTTAAATCATTTGTAATTGGTATATTAATTTGCTTTATTTTATCATTTGCAGTGGGGTTAGAAAGACAATATCGAAGAAGATTTATTGGTTTAAGGACAACTATATTATTAGCCATTGGAACTTATATGTTTGTTTCAATGTCTTTTATTATAGGAGCATCAAAAACTGATTTAACACGTATTGCAGCAGGAATAGTATCAGGTATTAGTTTTATTGGTGCTGGTGTTATCATTAAACAGGGTAATAAAGTACAGGGATTAACGACAGCTGCTACTTTATGGTGTGATGCAGCAATAGGTGCATTGTGTGCAACAGGTGCATACTATGAAGCTATATTAGGATCTTGTATTGTTATTATCGTTAACTTAGTATTGAGAAAAATTAGTTATAGCGTTAATGAGAGTGTTTATAAAAAAACGGCAAGATTACATTACTTATTAACTATTGGTTGTTCACAGAATAATATTAATGATATTAGAAAAGAAATTGGAAAAATACTAAGTAATAAGAATTATGACATTATAGTTGATAATATTGATATTAATAAAGATAAGTCAAAAGTTGATATGGAAATATATTTTTCTATTAAAGCTGTTCAAAAAGAATATGTTGAGGAAATATTGGATAAATTAGATGATGATCCAGATATCATTAAAATAGATGTGATAAAGAGGACTAGTGACTTTTTTGAAGAAGAAGGAGAGTTTTGATGAAAAAGATTATATTTGTAATAATATGTCTTTTTTCTTTAACAGGTTGTGGAAACAAATTATATAAAGAAAAAGAAAAAGAAGTACTATCTAATGATTTTGCAGTAGTAGAAGAAAATATTAAAAAGATTAACGATAAGTTAATTATGTTTCCTGACTCTAATACAGAAGATGAACTAATAACATATTTACTTGTTATTAGAAATAATAAAGATAGATATAGTAATGAAGAACTTAAAGATATTGAGCTAATTGTTACAAATGATTATCAATATGAATTAAACACTTTAGGTTATAATAGAGAAGAAGTTATGAATATAATTAATGAATTAAAAAAATAGAACAAGTTTTATTCAACTTGTTCTTTTTTTATTATTACTCCTAAACTATCAGGTAATGTTGTTTCAATTAAATTGTTCTTTTCAATAATACTTATTAAATCATAATGTATTATATTATTACTAATTGTAATACGATCATTTACATAGTCTTTTAGAGTTTCTATTTTCTCAGTATTTAAATTATCTTTATCAATTATTTCTTTGGTTTTAATATCATATATAGTATCTTTAGAACAGTCATATATATAATCTTTTGTTATAAAGTCTCCGTTAGGGAAAGATACAATATTATCTTCTTTAATGTTAAAGATATCATAACCAACAGCATATTCATTAGTAACATTTAACATATTACCAATAGTAGGCATTACATCAATCATACCCATAGGATAATCTATTTCACCTTGAATTAAATTTCTAATATTTTCGTTTTTACTCCAAATAATTAATGGAGTTTTTCTATTTTCAATATGACGTCCTTCATTATAATCATAATAATTAGGATCATCTTTATTTAATAAATCTTCTGTAACAGGATCGTAATTATAGAAATAATTATATTGATCACTAGATAATCTTGGATCATGATCACCATAGAAAACAAAGATAGTATTATTAAAATATTCTGATTCATTAATATACTTTATAAAGTCAGCTAGTGCAAGATCAGCACTATGAGAACTAATTATATAGTTACCAATAGAAGTACCAGTTAAATAATCAATTTTCTTTTTAGTTACTTCGTCTGTCTCTGGATCAGTTATATCATATTCACTTGATAAATCATATTCTTTATATTTATCTAAGAAGATATATGGTGAGTGATTAGAAAGAGTTATTACTGTTCCCATATAGTTTGTATTATTCTTTTCAATATCTTCTAAATATTTCATACTTTGTTCAAAGAAGTATTCATCTAGGATACCTAAGTTCATAGAATTTTCTTCAGTTACTTCATATTTATCTTTAAAGTAGAAATCTTTATAACCAAGATTTGGATGTGCATTATTTCTGTTCCACATAGTAAAGTCATTACCATGCATACTAAATGTATAATAGTCTTTATCGCTTAATAATTTAGTTAATGTTACATACTTCCTGTTATAGAAGTTTGTAAAGACAGTTCCTGTATTCGATGGCATAAGTGATGTTAATAGAGAGAATTCTGTATCACTACTTGTACCAAGTGATATTTGTGGATAAAAGTTTGTAAAATACATTCCTTCACTTGCTAACTTTCTTACTGTTGGAAGGACATATTCACCATTATATTTAAGATCAAATAAGAATGATTGAACACTTTCCATATGAACAAATATTATATTATGACCTTCAAACATACCAGTATATTTATTTGATTCTTTATATTGATTATTGTTATTAAAGAATTCTTGAGTTTCATATAAAGCATTATCCATACCAAAGATAGTTGTTACATGACTAGATAAGTAATTAACAATATCCATTGTATGATAAAGTATTAATCCAAATCTATTTACTACATAAGGACGATTCCATTGTTTGTATAATCTACTATAATCACTTCTTGTTGCCGTAATAAATGATAGTGATGCAATTAAGAAACTAACACCAACAGTTTTCCAAAATTTCTTTTTTAAATATTTTTTACCTTTCTTAATATCAGGTAATTTCTTTTTTAATTTCTTATATATGAAATAGAATACAAAAGGAGCAATTAAATATATAAATTGAAGTGGATTTAAATGTTCATAAAAAGCTTCTTTTACTGTTTTAACTTGTCCTAGTGAGCCTAGTTCTGTAATAGAACCAAATGATGCATAATAAGTATAATATATAGCATTTATTACACATACAACACTATGAAAAGTTAATAAACATTCTAAATATATAAATCTTTTTAAATGAGTTTTAAAAAAGAAACTAAAAGCACCAAGTATTAAGATTAAACCAAGATCTACTAATACTGGATATATGGTTAAATATACATTAGTAGTTAATAGTCTTATGGTAAACATTAAGATACTTGATATTAAAGCATATATAACATACATTTTGTTATTATAAGTATATGTTTTAATAAAATTAATAAACTTTTTAATATCTTTTTTGAGTAGATTAAAATATTTTCTCATAATAACCCCTTTCAAGACAAAAGTATTATATCATATTTATAGTGTAAAGTGCGTTTTTTTTTAATAATTATAGTTATTAATAATATTTATATAATGTATAATTATTATAGAAGATAATAAGAGGTAATTATGGATGATGATTTTAACTATAATTATGATTATGATGGTAACGATAATATAAGTAGTAATAACAACAATAATAGTAGTAACTATAATAATGGTAATTTCAATAATAATGGAAATAATAATTCCAGTGGAATATCAACTATTATAGCTTTAGTATTAGTAGGTATTATTGTTGTAATTGGATTAATTGCTTTTAATATTATTCCTAGTCCATTTAGTAGTAAAACAACATCAATTGTATTTTCTGAAACTGAAATTAGAATTCAAAAAAATACAGGTATTCAATTAACGTTAGATAATAATAACAATAGCAATATTAAATATAAAAGTAGTGATACTAAAGTAGCAACTGTTAATGAATATACTGGTTATGTAACAGGAGTAGGTAATGGTACTGCTACTATAACAGCATATGTTGATGGTAATGATAAAGTATCTGGTGAATGTACGATAGAAGTATATACACCAACTAATGCTGTTAATATTGATAGTATTAAATTAAGTAATACTAGTTTAACTTTATATGTTGGCAATACTAAACAATTAAAAGTTACGATATCACCATCAAATGCAACTGATAAAAAAATAATATGGTCTTCTGATAATAATAAAGTTGCAACAATTAATAGTAATGGTGTTGTTACTGCTAAAAGTGAAGGTAGTGCAACTATTAAAGTAAGAACGGAAAATGGTAAAGTAGCTACTTGTAGTGTAAAAGTAATTAGGAAGAGTAGTAGTACACCAACTACTAATACAACGCCTACAACACCTACAACGCCAACTACGCCAACTAAAACACAATACACATTAACTTTTGATGCTAATGGTGGAAGTGTATCACCAGCAAGTAAAACTCTTGATAAAGGGGCTACTTATGGTGAATTACCAACACCTACAAAAGATGGTTATAAATTTATTGGATGGTTTACAAAAGCTGATGGTGGAACAAAAGTAAGTCAAGATGTAAAAATATTTGCTAATACAATTGTATATGCTCATTGGGGTAAAAGTGGAAGCAATGGTGATACTAAAACAACTACAACAACTACAACAACCACTACACCAAAGACAACCCAAACTGATTCTGGAAAAGGATATACAGTAGGACCAGGAGATGATGCTCTAGGTATTGGAAGAACAATAACTTATAAAGGAAGAACATTTAAACATTATTATCAAGATAAGATTAATTATACTTTTGGGCATGGTTATACTTTAGCTGCTAATGGATGTGGCCCTGTATCACTTGCAATTGTCTTATCGGGTTATCCTGAAATTGCTAATACATCACCGCAAACAGTTGCGGATAAAGTCGGTCAATATGGAACCTTTAATTTATTAATGAATGTTGCAAGAGGTTATGGATTAACTGTTGAAGGACCAAGATATTATAATTCTAATGATCGTAATCAAGCAGCTATTGATCGTCTTGCTAATGAAGCAAATCAAAAATTAAAAGAAGGATATCAAATAATTGCCTTAGTAAGTGGAAATGGTGGCTGTTGGGGATGTTCTGAAGCTAATAAGTATTCGGTAGGTAATCATTTTATTGCTATTGTAGGCATAGATAATGATGGCAATGCTTTAATTATGAATCCAATGAGTATAAGAAGCAGTGAAGGTACAATGGAACAAATAATTAAGTGGTATATGCCTAGTGGCGGTAAAGGCCTTATATACTTAAAGAAGTAATTGACATTAATATATATTGGTGTTAATATTATTGTATTCATGTAGATGAAGAAGTAGTAAATTATGTAGTTTTATAGAAAGTCTATGGTTGATGGAAATAGATAAATGAAATAATTGAACTTGTCTTTTAAGTGAACCGGTAAACCCGTTATAGTAATTAAGATAATAGTACTCTATTAAATAGGATGGTACCACGGTAATACGTTCCTATATAATAGAGTTTTTTTATTAGGAGGTATTATTATGTACAATCATTTAGAAATCGAAAAGAAATGGCAAGAATATTGGGATAAGAATAAAACATTTAAAACTGATATTAGAGATTTTAGTAAACCTAAGTTTTATGCTCTTGATATGTTTCCTTATCCAAGTGGAGTAGGACTACATGCAGGTCATCCTGAAGGATATACTGCAACAGATGTTGTATCTCGTATGAAGAAGATGCAAGGATATAACGTACTTCATCCAATGGGATATGATTCTTTTGGTTTACCTGCTGAACAATATGCAATTAAAACAGGTAATAATCCAGCAATTTTTACAGAAGAGAATATTAAGACATTTAGAACACAATTAAAGTCTTTAGGTTTTTCATATGATTGGGATAGAGAATTAGCAACAAGTGATCCTAAGTTCTATAAATGGACGCAATGGATATTTAAACAATTATTTTTAGATGGTTATGCAAAACTCGTTGAAATGCCTGTTAACTGGTGTGAAGAATTAGGTACCGTTCTTTCTAATGATGAAGTAATAGATGGCAAGAGCGAGCGTGGAGGATACCCTGTTGTTCGTCGTAATATGAGACAATGGGTTATTGATATTCCAAAGTATGCTGAAAGATTATTAGAGGGATTAGAAACACTTGATTGGCCAGAATCAACTAAAGAGATGCAGAGAAATTGGATTGGAAAAAGTATTGGTGCTGAAGTAACATTTAAGATTGCTGATACTGATTATGATTTTACTGTATTTACTACTCGTTGTGATACATTATTTGGAGCTACATATTGTGTACTTTCTCCAGAACATCCATTAGTTAATAAAATTGTAACTGATGATAAAAGAAAAGAAGTAGAAGCTTATCAAGATGAATGTAAGAGTAAGAGTGATTTAGAAAGAACAGAATTAAATAAAGATAAGACAGGAGTATTTACTGGTGCTTATGCAATTAATCCTGTTAATGATACAAAGATTCCTATTTGGATAAGTGATTATGTACTTATGACCTATGGTACAGGAGCTATTATGGCTGTACCTGCTCATGATGATAGAGATTATGAATTTGCTAAGAAATTTGATATTCCTATTATTCAAGTACTTGAAGGTGGAGATATTGAAAAAGAAGCATGGACACAAGATGGTGTTCATATCAATTCAGGATTCTTAGATGGATTAAATAAAGAAGATGCAATAAATAAGATGATTGAATTCTTAGAAGAAAGAGGAATTGGTTCTAAGAAAGTAAATTATAGATTACGTGAATGGATTTTTGCTCGTCAAAGATATTGGGGAGAACCAGTACCAGTAGTTCATATGGATAATGGTGATTGTATTGCGTTAAGTGATGATGAGTTACCTTTAATACTTCCAGTAATGGATGATTATAAAGGTCATAATGGACTAGCTCCACTTGAGAATGCCGAAGAATGGAAAAATGTAGAAATAAATGGTGAACATGGAGTAAGAGAAACTAATACAATGCCAGGTTCAGCAGGATCTAGTTGGTACTTCTTACGTTATATTGATCCAGACAATGATAAAGAATTCTGTGACTATGAACTTATGAAACATTGGTTACCAGTAGACTTATATATTGGTGGACCAGAACATGCTGTTGGTCACTTATTATATTCACGTATGTGGAATAATTATTTATATGATAAAGGATTAGTTCCTGTTAAAGAACCTTTCCAAAAATTAGTTCATCAAGGAATGATACTAGGAAGTAACGGTATTAAGATGGGTAAAAGATTCCCAGAGTATGTAGTTAACCCTAGTGATATAGTTAATGAATTTGGTGCTGATACATTAAGAATGTATGAAATGTTTATGGGACCACTTGAAGCTGATAAACCATGGAATAGTGAAGGTGTAAGAGGAAGTCGTAGATTTATTGAACGTGTGTATAGATTATTTACTGAAAATGAAATAGTTGATGAAGATAATCCTAATCTTGAAAAAGTTTATCATCAAACAGTTAAGAAAGTAACTAATGATTATGAAAACATTTCTATTAATACAGCTATTAGTCAATTAATGATTTTCATTAATGCATGCTATAAAGAAAAAGTATTAACAAAGAAATAT
>JAEEGL015871918.1_pt1 | contig 13318 bp, 12 predicted proteins | sample 9134231 | NCBI WGS metagenome assembly JAEEGL01 (sample SAMN16246548, study PRJNA631951) | gut metagenome | biome: gut microbiome; feature: rumen; material: fiber-attached | host: Bos | place: Iran: Karaj | collected 2018-10 | reverse complement strand
TAATAACAGTTCCGATCATTCGGTACAAAAATTCGGTATTGGAACACTGGGAATCTATATTCTCCTGGTGATCTGGGCACTGATAAACCTTTTCCCGGTTTATTGGATGTTCACATTCTCACTCAAGACCAACGAAGAGATCTTCGGTAAGAACCTTATCGGACTTCCCTGGGAGTGGAAGTGGTCTAACTATGCATCAGCATGGAATACCGGAAACATGCCCAGATACTTTGTTAACTCGGTCATCGTTTCCGCAAGTGCGATTGCTCTTGTAATCATCGCTTCCATGATGGCTACATATGCTATCACCCGTCTCGTGTGGAAGGGAAGCTCACAGACGAATGCATTCTTCATGCTGGGACTTACCATCCCCATCCACGCATCCATCGTACCCGTATTCATCACCCTGAGAGATCTGCACATGCTCAATTCGCACTTCTCCCTCATCTTCCCCTATGCGGCATTCTCGCTTGCAATGGGAATATTGATCTGTACCGGTTTCATGGTAGAGATCCCGAAGGAACTCGATGAGGCGGCATGTATTGACGGATGCGGACCCTGGAAGACATTCGTTGTCGTTATCATTCCTCTTATGAAGCCCGCACTTGCAACCATCGCTATCTATACATTCCTTCAGTGCTGGAACGAGCTGATGTTTGCTAACGTATTCATAAGTGACTCCAAGTTCAAGACACTCCCCGTTGGTATCCAGGCTCTGTCCGGACAGTATACCACCGAGTGGGGTCCTATAGGTGCCGCACTTGTTATTGCAACCTTCCCTATGCTTCTTGTTTACATCTTCATGAGTAAGAGAATTCAGGAAAGCTTCGTTGTCGGTGCCGTCAAGGGTTGATTTAAAGGCGGTATTGTTCAATGCGAAGAGGATCGCTGTCAAGAAGACTACGTTTTATGCTCTTTATCGTAGTTGCGGTTATGACCGTAGCATTTCTCGTATCCACCTTCCTCATCATCAGGAAGGAGGAACAGGATTCTGCGGTCAGAGAGGCAGAGATCAGGCTCCTTGGCTTATCCGGAAGCATCGGTTCATCCTTTGAAAGCTATCTGGAACTCTCCAGATTAATAATCATGGATGAGGATGTAATGGGCTTTTTGAGAGCATCCTCCGGTGAAGTCGGACCAAGCGATGCAAACGACGCAAAATATGGCATTCAGGCAATCCTGAATGTCACTACAGGTGTAGACTCCGTTTATATCTTCCGCAAGGATGGTATATATACCTGCACCAAGAATAAAGTATATACGCTTAACGATACGATCTTTTCTCAGGACCGCTGGCCCATCAGGGTTCTCAGTCTTGAGGGAAGACCCGCACAATATGTTAACGGTAATGGCGCGCTGATGAAGATAAACAATCAACCGTTTGTCTCCATTGAGCGCGCTATTTATGATTTGAACAACCAGCAGCTGACCGGATACATGATGATGATGATTTCCAAGAGTGTCCTTGATCAGGACCTTGCGGCATATCCGGAGGATAATATCTGTATAATCAGCAGGACCGGTAATTATGTGACCGGTAACAGAGATCTGGTAAAATACTATAATATATCCCTTGCTTCTTACGACGGCTCGCATCAGATACGCGAAGAGGGTGATGAGCGTATCATGGTATCGGGCATGGGCATAAAGGGAACACCGCTCGTCATCCTCAGTGTTGACCGTATGGAAGGAACCGCTATTCCCGGCGATACAATGAGGATATTCATATTCCTGATGGCTGTTATCGTCATATCACTTACGGTCATCGGAAGATACATCACCCTTAATATCACAAGACCGATCTTTAAGCTTTCCAGAACCATGGAAAACAGCCGTGAGGAGCAAGAACTCATCCCCATCGAAGATAAGATGCCCAAGAACGAGATCGGATTATTGCTGGAATCGTATAACTCAATGGTTGTACGTATCAAGCAGCTGATACAGGAACTTCTGAGTAAGGAACAGTCTGTCCAGAGAGCGGAGATGAGAGTTCTACAGGAACAGATAAAACCTCACTTTTTATATAATTCCATAGGCACGATAAGTGCTCTTGCGCTTGAGAGCGGATCTGAGGAAGTAAGCTCCGCGCTTGAAACCCTCGGAAGATTTTATCGTAACTTCCTTAGCAAGGGTGACAGGGAGATAACTCTCGAGAAAGAAGTTGCGATCGTAAGGGACTACCTGTCTCTTCAGAAACTCAGATACGGTGATATCCTTACGGATGAATATGATGTTGATGATGAAGCGGGCGACTGCATAGTTCCCAAGCTTATTCTCCAGCCTCTCGTGGAAAACAGTATTTATCACGGTATCAGGCAGAAGGGAGAACCGGGAGTCATCAAGATATCCGCTCACATAATCGAAGGCAATCTCCACCTGTCGGTTCATGACACCGGTGTCGGAATGGATTATGAAACGGCACAGGAGATCATGTCCGGTAAAAAGAAGATAACGGCCGGAGTCGAGGACAGCTTCGGACTCTGGGGAACGATCGAGAGAGTGCGTTATTATTCACATATAGACGATGTCGTAAGGATAGAAAGCGAAGAAGGCGAATTCACCAATATAGAGCTGGTCATTCCGGCGGTCAGACGCAGGGAGGTATCATAAATGTACAATGTTATGATAATTGATGATGAAGCATCTGCCAGAAAACTGATGAGGAACTCCATAACCTGGGAGAACTACAACATGAATGTTGTGGGAGAGGCAGCCAGCGGCATCGAGGCGATCAATATCATAGATGATATAAAGCCCGATCTCGCATTTGTTGATATATCCATGCCCTTTATGGATGGAATAGAGTTTTCCGAGATCGCATCGAAGAGATATCCCGACCTCATAATCGTCATCATGACGGCGTTTGATAAATTCGAATATGCACGCAAGTGTGTAAGCCTTCCCATCTTCGAGTATATGCTCAAGCCCATGGTCAGATCCGAGGTCAATGAGGTTCTTGAGAAGGTAAAAGCCAAGCTTGATGAGAGAGTATCCTTCTACAGGGAAGATACTGATACGGATTCCGGTCAGATGTCCGCGACCGACTCCGTTATGAAATATATCCAGGATAATTATACTGATTCTACGCTGAACCTCACCTCGGTAGCTCAGGCATTCGGATTCAGCTCGTCATATCTGAGCCGTAAATTCAAATCCGAGACCGGCAAGGGCTTTGCACAATACCTGACCGAGTGCAGGATGGAAAATGCAATGAAGCTTGCATCACCGGATGCGAAGATGTTCGCAGTATCGGCGAGGGTAGGGATTCCGGATCCGAATTATTTCGGAAGGTGCTTTAAGAAATACACCGGAAAGAGCTATTCCGATTATGCGGCATCCAGAACGCCTGCCGAACCGGATGAAGAAGAAAACTAACGATCAGGCAACCGGTTTCAAAAATGAAGCCGCGAAATAAAGATTTATGGAGAAAAGCTATGGAAGACATGATTGAAATCAGATGGCACGGAAGAGGCGGCCAGGGTGCGAAAACCGCAAGCCAGCTTCTTGCCGATGCAGCATTTATGTCGGGCAAGTACGTACAGTCCTTCCCCGAATACGGCCCCGAAAGATCCGGTGCACCGATAACGGCGTACAACAGGATATCGGATGAAAGATGCCCGATCCACTCCAATATCTACGACCCCGATTATGTGGCGGTCGTTGATGAAACTCTTCTTGAGAGTGTGGATGTTACCGCGGGTCTTTCCGAAAAAGGTGCCATAATAATCAACTCTTCCAAGGATCCCGAGGAATTCAGGCCTCTTCTGGGGGGATATGCCGGAAGAGTCTGCACGATAGATGCAAGAGCAATCTCCATCGCCTATCTCGGGAAATACTTCCCCAACACTCCCATGCTCGCTGCGGTTGTTGAAGTGAGCGGCTGTGTTGATAAGGAGCAGTTCCTTAAGGATATGGAAAGCTCCTACAGACATAAATTCGCCAAAAAGCCCCAGCTCGTGGAAGGAAATCTCCAGTGTCTGAGAGCGGCTATGAAGGAAGTGAGAGGATAAAGATGGGATTAAAAGCAGAAGAGATAAATGAACATATAGCATGGCAGGATGTGACTGTCGGCTGTGAGATCTATGAAGCCGGAACCAGCAGGCTTACCAGGACGGGAGAGTGGAGATCCAAGACTCCTGAGTGGATCAGGGAAAAGTGCAAGCAGTGTCTTCTGTGTGCACCCTTTTGTCCCGATGCTTCGATACCTGTAGCTGACGGAAAAAGAGATGATTTTGACTACGATCACTGCAAGGGATGCGGAATATGCATAAAGGCTTGTCCCTTCCAGGCAATCCGTTGGAAGGAGGAAGGCTGATGAGTATCAGAGAAAGACTTTCGGGAAATGAAGCGATCGCAACTGCGATGAGACAGATTAATCCCGATGTATTCGCAATGTTCCCCATAACACCTTCGACCGAGATCCCCCAGTATTTTGCACAGTATGTTGCGGACGGAAAGGTCGATACCGAGTTTATCTGTGTTGAGAGTGAGCATTCATCGCTTTCCGCATGTCTCGGAGCAGAAGCCGCAGGCTGCAGGGCTGTTACCGCAACATCATCCGCAGGACTTTCGTTCATGAACGAAGTCCTCTATGTCGCCGCATCGTCAAGGCTTCCGGTCGTCCTTGCGGTTGCGTGCCGTGCGCTTACCGGCCCCATTAATATAAATCATGACTATTCCGATTCCATGGCTGAGCGGGATTCCGGATTCATCCAGATCTACGCGGAAAATAACCAGGAAGTATATGATAACTATCTTCAGGCTCACCGTATCGCAGAGCATCCCGATGTAAGACTTCCCCTCATGATCTGTGAGGACGGCTTCATTACTTCACACGCAATCGAGAATATAGAACTTGAAGAAGATGAGACCGTTAAGAAATTCGTCGGAGAATATCATCCCGAAAACTACCTTCTCAAGGAAGAAAACCCGCTCGCCGTAGGCCCTTACGGAATCAGTGCATACTATATGGAAGCCCGTGTTGCACAGGCGCATGCGATGATGAATGCCAAGCAGGTAATACTTGATGTCGCAGCGGATTTCGAGAAGACTTTCGGAAGAAAATACGGCCTCATAGAAGAATACAAAATGGAAGATGCCGAGATCGCCATGGTGATAATGGGATCGAGTGCGGGTACCGCAAAGGCATGTGTCGATATGCTCAGAAAAAGCGGCATCAAGGCAGGTCTTGTCAAGGTAAGAGTCTTCAGGCCCTTCCCCGGAGAAGAGATCGCAAAGGCTATCTCCGGCTGCAAGGCCGTAGCGGTCATGGATAAGAGCGAAGGTTTCTCTGCGTGCGGCGGCCCCTTATATGCCGAAACCTGCGGCGCATGCTACAACATGAAAAACAGACCTCTTATGGTGGATATAGTATTCGGCCTCGGCGGAAGAGATTTCACCGTAGAGTCGGCCAAGACTGTTTTCGACAGACTGATGAACATAGCCGAAACAGGAGAGACCGGTGAGATCTATACACACATGGGGCAGCGTGAGAGGTAATCGAAATGGCATATAATCTTAAAGAGGAAATGAATAAAAAAGAACGCTTCAATCCCGGACACAGACTCTGTGCCGGCTGCGGAGCGGGAATCGTCTGTCGTGCAATGATGCGTGCGGTCGATGAAAATGACAAGGCTGTCATATGCAATGCCACGGGATGTCTTGAAGTTTCATCCTTCCAGTATCCTTACACAGCATGGGACGATTCATATATCCACACTGCATTTGAAAATGCTTCATCCACTGCATCTGGCGTATGTGCTGCAATTGATGTAATGAAGAGAAAGGGCAAGGTTAATCCCGATACAAACTACAAGGTCCTTGTCATCGGCGGTGACGGAGGAACCTATGATATCGGATTCCAGTCTCTTTCCGGTGCTCTCGAAAGAGGACATGATTTCACTTACTTTTGCTATGACAATAATGCATATATGAATACCGGTACGCAGAGATCGTCCGCAACTCCCAGATTTGCGGCTGCAACCACCACTCCTTCCGGCGTCGAATCCGTTGGAAAGAAGCAGGACCAGAAGGACCTTACACAGATAGTTGTAGCACATGGTGTCCGTTATGCGGCACAGACAACACTCTACGGAAACATGAAGGACTTCAGCGAGAAAGCACACCGTGCGATCTACACCGAAGGACCTACCTTTGTAAACGTACTTACTCCCTGCCCCAGAGGATGGGGATATCCCCAGGAGGATCTGATCGCCATCTGTAAAGCGGCGATCGATACCTGCGTATGGCCCGTCTATGAAGTTGTTGACGGAGAATACAGACTTACCTATGAACCCAAAAAGAAACTTCCTGTAGAGGAATTCATGAAGCTTCAGAGCAGATTCGCACATTGCTTCAAGCAGGGCAACGAATGGACTATCGAGGCCGCACAGAAGTATGTAGACAAAAAGTGGGAAGATCTCCTTTCCAAGTGCAAGTAAGGAGGCAGATATGTCAAAACAACTTTTCAGTAATGACCATATTATTCAGTGGCTCCAGTACTTTTCCGCAAATACCGATATCGATCTTGAGCATGTTAAGATCCTTGATATCACAAGAAAGAATAAGAACCTCATCCCTACCGTGGAAGCACACCGCTGCACTCTTGTCTTCACAGAGGCCGGGGATCAGGATATATTCTACCGTATGTGGAGTGTGGGACTCGGAGAGTGCGAGGTCATCTATAATGAAGGCTCTGAGCCGGTAGGCGAGATCAAAAGAAAACTCGTTGCCGATATGATAGACCGCGGCATCAATGCAAGCGCGGGAATGATAGTTCTCAATCCCAATGCACGTTCCGTTATAAAGTTCGGAATGGACAATAAGAATTTTGCCACAGGCTCCGTAAAGTATGTCGGAAGCGAGATCCGTTCCGTCATCCTTTCCAAGATGCAGGTTGCAGAGAATAAAAACTACTGCGTCATCTCCGGTGAATCGATCGCAGTCGAGACCGCGATGCTCTGCGGTGAAGGCTCTGTGATCGCCGTGGAGTACAAAGAGAGCGACCGCGAGACACTTGAGGAGAACGTCGGAAAATTCGGACTTAAGAATATCTCGATAGTCGATCATGTTGATGCGAAGACCATGAAGGATCTTCCGGTTCCCGATTGCACGATGCTTGTCGCAAGTGCGAGTATGGAACAGGAGATCTCATATCTCACGCAGATTAATCCCGGTATGGAATTTGTCATCTATACTCTCGATTTCAGGGTTGCGGCATCGATGAGGGATATCCTCTCAAGATTCGGAATGAATGAAGTAAATATCATCCAGATATCCGTTTCCAAACTCAATTCCAAGAATCTTTTTGAATCACAGCCTGCGCCCTGGATCATATCCGCTAAGGCCGGAGAATAAAAATATTTATTTTTTCGGCAAAAAGTGGTAAAGTAAATTGTTGTTTTTTATGCGTAAGAAGGTTATCCGACTGGCCGGAAGCCGAACGCGCATCACGCTAAACGTGAGAATGGAGGATGCCATGAGTAAGTTTATGATTCCCGAGGGTTATCAGTCGCCGCTTAACCTTCACGACACACAGGTAGCTATCAAGACGGTCAAGGATTATTTCCAGGCGAGACTTTCCGAGAGACTCAATCTCCAGAGGGTATCTGCGCCTTTATTCGTCACACCTGAATCGGGACTTAATGATAATCTCAATGGCGTTGAACATCCCGTATCGTTCACCATTACCAACGAAGGCGGACGCAAGGCAGAGGTTGTACAGTCGCTTGCAAAGTGGAAGAGATATGCTCTCGCAAAATACGGCTTCGAAGTTGACGAAGGTCTCTACACCGATATGAATGCGATAAGGGCGGATGAAGAACCCGACAATATCCATTCCGTATTTGTGGACCAGTGGGACTGGGAAAAGATCATCTTAAAGACCGACAGAAATTTCGAAACACTTAAGGATACCGTGCTTGATGTATATGCCGCACTTCGCAAGACCGAGAAGTACATGGCTATCCAGTACGACTATATCGAGGAGATCCTTCCTCACGATATCTTCTTTATCACCACTCAGGAGCTTGAGGATAAGTATCCCGACAAGACACCTAAGGAGAGAGAGTATCTCATCACCAGGGAAAAAGGTGCCGTGTGCCTGATGCAGATAGGTGATAAGCTTAAATCCGGCAAGGAGCATGATTTCAGGGCTCCCGACTATGATGACTGGTCACTAAACTGTGACATCTTCGTATATTATCCCGTTCTCGATATTGCACTTGAGCTTTCCAGCATGGGAATAAGGGTTGATGAGGATTCTATAGTCAGCCAGCTCGCCAAGGCAGGATGTACCGAAAGAGCGGAGCTTCCTTTCCAGAAGGCGATCATCGAGGGAAAGCTTCCTTATACCATCGGCGGAGGAATAGGACAGTCAAGGATCTGTATGTTCTTCCTGAGAAAGGCCCATATCGGAGAGGTTCAGTCATCCATATGGCCCGACGAGGATATGGAAAAAGCTGCTGTTGCGGGTGTTAAGCTTCTTTGATCTGATATTGCGGGGACCGGATCATTTTAGTATCCGGTCCTGTTTTATTGTAATTTTTTATGGGGGTTGTTTTTGAAAGGTTTTAACCGTGCTTTTTAATTCGTTTTCATTTATTGTTTTTTTTCCTGTCGTCACACTTTTGTATTTCGTGATCCCGCACAGGTTCAGATATATCTGGCTTCTTATTGCAAGCTATTATTTCTATATGAACTGGGATGCGAGGTATGCCCTGCTTCTTGCGGGATGTACACTTGTGACGTTTGCCTGCGGTATTTTGCTCGGACGCACCGAAAAGAAAAAACTCAGGAAAGTATTTCTTGTGCTCTCGCTGCTGATCATATTCGGTATTCTGTTTCTGTATAAATACCTCGGATTCTTCATTACAAACATAAACCTGGCATTTTCTGCGCTGCATCTCGGATTTAAGGTATCTGAGTACAGTCTTGTTCTTCCTGTCGGAATATCCTTCTATGTTTTCCAGGCTGCGGGATATATCATTGATGTTTACCGCGGTGACCTGAAACCGGAAAAGAACTTCTTCAAGTATGCCGCATTCGTTTCGTTCTTTCCCCAGCTCGTTGCGGGACCCATAGAGCGTGCCGGAAATCTTCTTCACCAGTTTGACGAAAAGCATTCCTTTGATGCGGTAAGAGCAAAGAACGGACTTCTTCTTATGCTCTGGGGATTTTTCCTGAAGGTCGTCATAGCGGACCGCATAGCCGTATTCGTCGATGCCGTATACGGAAGCTTTGATATATACGGCGGATGGTATCTTGTGATCGCATCGATGCTTTTTGGCGTGCAGATTTATTGCGATTTCGCGGGTTATTCCACTATTGCCGTCGGTGCGGCTTCGGTGATGGGATTTACGCTTACCGAAAATTTCAGGCAGCCCTATCTTGCGGCAAACGTTAAAGAGTTCTGGAGAAGATGGCATATCTCCCTTACCGGATGGTTCAGGGATTATGTTTATATCCCACTCGGAGGAAACAGAAAAGGAAAGATCAAAAGCTGCTTTAATATGTTCTTTGTTTTTCTTCTCAGCGGACTCTGGCACGGGGCTATGTGGAACTATGTGGTCTGGGGCGGAATAAACGGCATATATCTCGTTATCTCAGATCTTTTGAAACCCGTTCGCGAAAAGCTCGTGAAAGTTTTTTCGTGGAAGAAGGATGCACTTTCCAACAGGATCCTCGGCATCATCACCACATTTATTCTGGTTGACTTTTCATGGATATTCTTCCGTGCTCAGGGAACTGACAAAGCACTGGAGATATTCAGGCAGATCATTAACGTTCGCAACATAGGGATAATTACCGACGGAAGTCTCTACACACTCGGACTCGATCAGAGAAATTTCTGGTTCATGCTGATATCGATAGGCATTCTCCTTATTGTGGATATACTTCATGAGAATGATATTCATGTCAGAGCGTGGCTGGAAAAACAGAATCTGTGGTTCAGGATCGTCTTCCCCATTCTGCTCATCGAAGCGATACTTATCTTCGGTATCTGGGGAACGGAATACGATGCTGCCGCATTCATATATTTCAGGTTTTAAAAATGAAGAACAGAGTATTAAAAACAATCGTATCATGGATCTTATTCTTCGCGCTTCTTGTAACCTCCACCGCAGCCGTTGACCGTCTGCTTCGCGATAAGGAGAATTGCTCGAAGTATGACCGCTTCTATTCCGAAAAGGAAGACTTTGATGTTCTGTTTTTCGGGTCGAGCCGCGTGATCGACGGTATAGTGCCGCTCCAGTTATGGGAAGAGTACGGAATACGTTCTTACAATATGGCACAGCACAATGAGAATGTGATCGTATCCTATTGGCAGCTCAGGAATGCGCTCAGGTATAATACGCCGAAGGTTGTCTTTTTTGACATATCACTTTTCGGTTCGAATGTCGTAACGCCCGAGTCTGATAAGGGCACGCAGGCATACCTTCACAAGTCACTGGATCACATGCCCATGAGCATTATCAAATTTCTTGCGGTGAATGAACTGACGGATGGTTATGAGCTGAATGAGTATCTTTTCCCGCTTTCGATCTATCACAACAGATGGAGCATGCTCGGAGAGAATGATATCTATGTGACGTCAAATGTTTTTATGGGAGGCGAAGACCGCATCTGTCACGAGGGACAGGTCTATTTTGAGTGGGGCGGGACGCAGACGCTTTCAGCAGAAGCGTTCGATCCGGACAAGCTCCATATGAGCGATGTTATCGAACTGTGCAGGGAACATGATGTGGATATTGTGTTCACCTGTATGCCTGCAGCGGGAATGAGATATCAGTCTTACTTTTATCCTGCGGTCAATACCTTCGAAAGCTACTTTGAAGAAAAAGGAGTACCGTTCCTGAATTACTGCAGGGATGACACCTTTCTGAACAACAGGACCGATTATGCGGATTCGTCACATCTGAATCCGGCCGGGAGCAGAAAACTCACACTGGAAGTTGGAGAGTATCTTGTCGCCAATTACTCCTTCGATGCGGTGAATGAAGAAACACGCAAAGAATGGGATGAAGCATATGAGACATATCTGCTCACAAGAACTGCCGAGCTTCTCGGCTGTATAGGAAATTCTGATGTGGAGGGATTCCTGTCACTCGTTTCCGGAACAAAGGAATACAGTCTCAAGGTGGTTGTTCCGTCCGGGGATTATAAGATAGATAAGAAGATAAAGAATTTTCTCTTTGACATGGGATATTTTCCGGAAGATTTCCAGATCGATCCTTCATCGAGCGGGGTATTGCTGAGACTGGTTGATCTGAGAAGCTGTTCGGTCGTTGCGGAGCTGCAATGCCCGTAAAGGGAAGACAGCCGGACGCAGCGTCTTCGTGTATGAAAAAAAGAACATGAAAATCCGGAACCTTATGTTATAATCACCGTGGATGTAATAGTGCATCGGGTTGCGCCGTATCCCGGATAAAGAGGCTTGGCAGAAGCAGGCTTTCGCGACGGTAACGATTGTTGCTGAAGCGACGGAATCGAGGAGCGGCAGCAAAGGAGTGAAAAATGAATATTAATAACAAGACACAGACTATCGTAGGACTCGGATTGCTTACGGCGATCGTTGTCGTTCTTCAGGCACTTTCCCTGAGCATTCCCGTGGGTATCTTCAGGATCACCCTCGTACTTGTACCCATCATCGTGGGTGCGGCTCTTTACGGAGTGTTCGCAGGTGCATGGCTCGGCTTTATCTTCAGCCTTGTCGTAATGTTCACCGACACTGCTCTCTTTATGGCAGTAAGCATTCCCGGAACCATCATCACCGTTATGGTCAAGGGTACCATGGCCGGAATTGTTGCCGGACTCGTTTACAAGGCTCTTGTGAAGAAGAGCAAATTCCTTGCGGTTCTTCTTGCCGGAATTGCGGCTCCCGTTACCAACACCGGACTTTTCCTTGTAGGATGCGGATTGTTTTTCATGGATACCATCAATGAGTGGGCAGCAGGCGCAGGCTATGCGAGTGCGGGAAGATTCATGATCTTCGGGCTCGTCGGAATGAACTTTGTCATTGAGCTCATCATCAACCTCGCAATGAGCACCACAATTGTTCAGCTCATCGGCATCGGCAGAAAGAGCGGTGCTGTTACCGCTGAAAAGAAAGAGATCGAATGATCATACACAGGCATGTCCTTCGGGGCATTGCCTGTTTTTGTTTTACGGAAAGGAGAATAAAATGATACTTGCATTTGATGTGGGAAACACCAATATCGTCATGGGCGTCATCGATGAAGAAAAGACATACTTCCTCACAAGATTTGCAACCGATCCCGGCAAGACCCAGGTTGAATACGCGGTTCTTGTCAAGAATATTTTAGAGATCAGGGGAATCGATATTGCGAAGATAGACGGCGGTATCATCTCCTCGGTTGTTCCCCCTCTCAACAATATCCTCAAGGAAGTCATTGCACTTCTCACCGGTCATAAGGCGCTGGTCGTAGGCCCCGGTCTTAAGAGCGGACTCAACATCGCGGTCGGCGATCCTGCGGAACTCGGTGCGGATCTTGTAGTGGGTGCCGTTGCCGCTATCGCGAAGTATGAAGCGCCCATGCTCATCATGGATCTGGGAACCGCTACGACGATTTCCGCCATCGGCGCAAAGAAAGAATTCCTCGGAGTTATAATCTTCCCCGGAGTCAAGATCTCTTTTGATGCTCTTGTGGGAAGAACCGCGCTTCTTTCAAGCATTTCATATGACGAGCCCGCACGTGTCATCGGAACGACAACGACCGAATCGATGCAGTCCGGACTGATCTACGGAAATGCGGCAATGCTGGACGGACTAATCGACAGATGCGAAGAAGAGATGGGAGAGGTTAAGACGATAATCGCGACCGGAGGGATCTCATCGAGGATAGTTCCCCACTGCAGGCACGATATCGTATTTGATGATGACCTTCTGATAGACGGCCTCAGGATCATCTATTACAAGAATGCCAGAACGGCCAAAAAGAAATAAAACCCGTGCACGACAAACTGTATGGTTTAAATACCGGTATCATGTTAAAGGCGCCACCCGATATTCATCGAATGGCGCCTTTACTGGATGGGTTCCTCAATATCCATTGGCGGATACCTCCTTCTTTTATCTTTTGGTCCGTTTCCCCGCTACTTTTCGATCATAATCAGTTTCATTCTTCTTACGGCTTTCTCATCCGAAGGCATATATTAAACGGTGCATTCTGCGTTCATAGGATGAATTACACTTAATGTGCCTATGCCGTGTTTTCACTTTTACGATCTTCGTACCCCGGGTACTGTGGGCCGTGGGTAGGTTTATTTACTTCAGTACATTGGACTGCCCTCCAAACTT
>JAEEGL015292828.1_pt1 | contig 13318 bp, 7 predicted proteins | sample 9134231 | NCBI WGS metagenome assembly JAEEGL01 (sample SAMN16246548, study PRJNA631951) | gut metagenome | biome: gut microbiome; feature: rumen; material: fiber-attached | host: Bos | place: Iran: Karaj | collected 2018-10 | reverse complement strand
CACTGTTCCCTCGAAGTCTCTCCACCTACGATATTTGCGCTAGGTGTGTCAAGGAAACGGTGAAGTTCTGTTACCGCTCGACTTGCATGTATTAGGCACGCCGCCAGCATTCATCCTGAGCCAGGATCAAACTCTCCATTAAAGTAATGTTAAATTTGAAAACTCAACATAAAATAAAACTGACGATGATTAATTGCACAACTAAATTGTTAAATTATTTCTAAAGACTCTTAAAATATATACTCGCAGCTTTAGACTGTTATCATCTTATCGTACTTGGGATTTTTTGTCAAGAGATTTTGGCGATTTTTTGGGACTTTTTTGTTTTTTCTGCTTTTTGAAGGCGCGAACCGGGATAAACCACCATAGCATCAGGATACCGCCTAGAAGTTCCATCATGACGAGCCACCACGGCATTGGATTTACTTCCCTTTTTACTGCACTCATAGATTTACCGGTATTAGGAGCCTTAATGCTTACCCAGCGATTAGGTTTTTGGTCGTTTGGTAGTTGATTTTCTGTAGGTGCGGCCACTGTATCCGTGATCCCTTCTGGAGCAATCTCGTTATTTTGGTTGGGTGCATCCGGAGCTCCGACGATCACAGTTGCAGTTGAATCGTCGGCAGAACCTGAGCTAGGTACGATATTGCTGTCGGCTACTAAGTCGGGATTGGTCACATCTGTAGGCGCGACTTCTTCCGATGGGTTGACCGAAATAGCCTCCTCGGAAGAATCGATAGGTATAACATCTTCTACGTCTTCCCTTGGCGGAAGGTAGGTTGCCCATTGATCGCCAGATATCATGAGTTTACATTCTACACCTACGGTATAATCAGGTGCCTTCAGACAGTTAGAGAAATTAAAGGTACCTTGTGCGTTAAATTTGTTTTCTTCGGCGAAGACCGCATAATCAATTATACCGGAGTGGTTGTCTTTTAAATTCGAGCCTGCGACCGACAACTTCACCTCCTTCCAGGCAGGTATCCAGTCCGGGCCATCTACCGACGAGCTCCCATCATACATGGTGTGGAGTCCGGGCATTTCCCCGCTAGTGAACTGGTCATGGTCATAATTAAAAATTTGGGCGTTCCATTCATCGAACCACCCCATATAAAGATGCTGCAAATGAATCTTTTCCTCGATTCCCATGCGTTTTAACATTACGTCGTCGTCAAAGTAAAACACTTTGACGGTCTCTTCTGCCGGGTTGACCGATGTGACCCATAACTGCGTTTCTAGAAAATTATTCAGAGCACTATATTTTGGACCCTTTTCGATCATGTTATAATTGAATTCCATTCTACATGCCTCATCATGGCCGCACTCCGTGGCCTTCTCTTGTTCAACTTCTTGGTAAAAGTCTAGCATCTCCTCTACCGACCACCAGGTGGTACCCCGCTCCTTCGTAGCGGCAAAGGTTGGCGCAGATGTATTAATAATTGGACTAATAACTAAGGCCAGTAAGCCTACGGCTAAAATTTTTTTCATTCTTCTCCTCTGTTAAATTATTGGAGGGGAATATAGTACGGTACTTTAAAAAATACAACCCCCAAACTGGCCGTTTTAGAGCATAACTGTTTTAATTTTTAGCGTAAGTATAATCAAAATGGCGGTTCGAGTCAAAAATCCTTGAACTAGTCTTTGATTTCGGTATCACTGACAAAAAAACGAGGGAGCCGCTAATGCGGCCCCGTTTTCTCGTTTTTATTCTTTTGCAGTTTCGGGCTTTTCTGGCTCCTCCTCTGGGAGGACGATACCTATGGAAGCGACAGTATCGCCTTCACTCATTTTCATAATGCGGACACCCTGGGTGGCGCGGCCGAGAGTTGGGATTTCCTTCATGGCGACACGAATAGCCTGGCCCTTGGTAGACATCATGATAACTTCTTTTGCGAGTGGATCTAGGGTATGGACAGCCACGATTGGGCCGGTCTTAGCAGTAACTGCGGCAACCTTGATACCAACTCCGCCGCGTTTATGAGGCGGGAAATTGGAGACTGGGGTAGCCTTACCATAGCCATTCGCTGAAACTACGATTAATTTCTGGTTCGGGTCAGTCACCACATCCATACCGACGACTTCGTCTTTCGGGCGGAGGCGCATACCTCGAACACCCATGGCGGAGCGGCCCATTACACGAACTTCTTTTTCGTTAAACCTGGTAGCCTGGCCGGCGGAGGTAGAAATAATAATATCATTATCTCCAGTCGTTTCTTGGACCCACCTAAGTTCATCGTTAGTATCAAGTTTGATAGCAATGAGGCCGTTACTGCGAACGTTGAAGAAGTCTTTAATCGCGGACTTCTTGATAGTTCCCTTCTTGGTAGCCATAAAGAGGTAACCATTCGCACCTGCGTCGCCTTGCTTGATAATAGCAGTAATCTTCTCTTCTGGGTGCATGTTTAGCATATTAACAGCGGCGGTACCTTTAGCGGTGAGAGAAGCCTGAGGCACTTCGTAGGCCTTCATGCGGAAAAGGCGGCCTTGATTAGTAAAGAATAGGAGATAATCATGAGAATTAGCGGTCATAATCTGAGCAATCACATCCTCTTCCTTAGTCGTCATACCGCGCTTGCCTTTACCACCCCTGTTCTGACGACGGAAATCGTTCTGAGGGACGCGTTTGATGTAATTTTCGGAAGTAAGTAAAATAACACTTTCTTCCTCTGGAATTAATTCCTCTTCGGAGAATTTGCCAACTTCGTGGTTAATAATCTTGGAACGACGCTCGTCGCCGTACTTTTCCTTGAGAGCGATAAGCTCTTCTTTGACTACTCTTAGAATCTCAGATTCAGAGGCTAAGATTGCTTCTAATTTCTTGATGAGTTCATGGAGCTGCTTCAACTCTTCTTCGATCTTATCACGCTCTAGACCCTGGAGGCGGCGAAGCTGCATCTGGAGAATAGCGTTAGCTTGAATCTCAGAAAGACCAAATCTAGTCATGAGCTGTTTATCGGCATCATCGTAAGAGGCGCGAATAACTTTAATAACTTCGTCGATGTTATCTAGAGCAATCTTTAACCCTTCGAGGATATGGGCGCGTTCTTTAGCCTTCCTTAGATCAAACTCCGTACGACGACGAATGACGGTCTGGCGGTGTTTAATAAATTCGTTCAGAATTTCCTTGAGCCCTAAAACGCGGGGTTGGATACCGTCCACGAGAGCTAGCATATTATAGTGAAATGTCGTCTGTAAATCAGTAAGTTTATAAAGTTGATTCAAGATTTTCTTAGGGAAAGCATCTTTCTTTAGTTCGACAACGACGCGAACCTTACCGCGAGCTGATTCATTACGAGCGTCAGCGATATGGTCTAACTTTTTGTTCAGTGCGAGATCTCGGACTTTCTCGATGAAGGCTTCTTTTGATACACCGTATGGCATCTCGGTAATCACGATATTGTAGCGGCCGTTTTTGCGCTCTTCGATATTCGTGATTGCTCGTATAGTAACGGAGCCCTTACCCGTGGCGTAGGCTTGTTTCATCGGTGCACCGCCATAAACATCAGCGCCGGTCGGAAAATCTGGACCTTTGACATATTTCATAAGCCCATCGAGCGAAATCTCAGGATCATCAATAATCGCTACTGTAGCATCTACTAATTCCCCGAGGTTGTGCGGCGGGATATTGGTAGCCATACCGACAGCGATACCCATCTGACCATTTAGAAGAATGTTCGGGAGAGCGGCTGGTAAAACAACTGGCTCTTTCTCAGTACCGTCGAAGTTATCACGGAAATCTACAGTTTCTTTTTCAATATCAGCAAGAAGCTCGGCGCCAATCTTATCCATTCTGGCCTCAGTATAACGGGAAGCGGCTGGCTCATCGCCGTCAGCGGAACCGAAGTTACCTTGACCTTCCACTAGGGTGTAGCGCATCTTCCAGGGCTGAGCTAGATTCACCATTGACATATAGATAGAGGAGTCGCCATGCGGGTGATATTTACCCATAACCTCACCGACGATACGAGCGGACTTAACTGTGGCGTGAGGAGCTTTCCAGCCGTTTTTGTTCATAGCGTATAAAATGCGGCGGTTTACTGGCTTCAGGCCGTCACGAACATCCGGGAGTGCACGATCGACGATCACGGACATGGAATAACGAAGGAAGTAGTCTTCCATGGTGTGCTCGACAGGCTTAATCTCAATGCCATCCATCGTGGAGCCCTCAGAAATACCTTCTTCGGACACGGAGTCGCCGCCGCCCGTCGTTACGGGGGCGGCGCTCCTTCTGTCTCGGTCGTAACCTCCGACAGATTCCTCTGAAGGCATTTCCTGAGGGTTCTCTGATTTATTGTTCTTTGAATTCTTGTCGTCTTTCATATCTTATCTCCTTCCCTTAAAAGTCCAAATCATCTAGGTTAACGGTGGCGGCGCCGGCTTGGATGAAGTTTTTGCGGAGTTCGACTTGGTCTCCCATAAGCTTCGTAAATACGGCGTCAGCTTTTTCGGCGTCTTCGACGTGAACTTTTACCAGGACACGGTTTTCTGGGTCCATAGTGGTTTCCCAGAGCTGTTTAGCATCCATTTCGCCAAGACCTTTAAAACGCTGTTGAGCGGTGTAGCCGGCTTGTTTGAATCTCTCTTGAGATTCGTCGATTTTGATGCCAGCCTTCCGACGTTCCTCGATTTTTTCGGTCAATTTCTTCTCGAGGGCTACTTCATCATAGAGATAGTCAATCTTACGGTTCGAGCCGGTGCCCTTAATCAAGCCAAATAGGGGTGGTTTCGCTAGATAGACATGCCCCGCCTCAATCACCTGTGGCATGTAACGGAAAAAGAAGGTCATCAGAAGAGTAGCAATGTGGAGACCGTCGACATCGGCATCGGTCATGAAAATAATTTTATCGTATCTAAGCCCATCAAGATTGAATTGTTCACCAATTCCTACTCCAAGCCCCTTAATAAGAGAGACTAGCTCTTGGTTGGCGAGCATTTTATCGAGACGGGCACGTTCGGTGTTGAGTACCTTACCCCTTAGAGGTAAGATGGCCTGAATTTGAGGATTGCGGCCCTCTTTGGCAGAACCGGCAGCAGAATTCCCCTCCACGATAAAGAGTTCGCAGTTTTCGCGCGTACGAGAAGAACAATCGGCAAGCTTCGATGGAAGATTTAACCCCTCAAAAGCACCTTTTCTAATGACGTTGTCTCTAGCTGCGCGAGCAGCCTTACGGGCACGAGCGGCTAGGGTGGCTTTATTTACTATCTTTTTAGCGACAGCGGGGTTCTCTTCGAGATAATAGCCGAAGTATTCCGTCATCACCTTATCGACATAACCACGCACCTCTGGATTGCCAAGTTTATTCTTGGTTTGTCCCTCAAATTGCGGGTCCGGAAGCTTAACTAGGATAACTGCAGTGAGACCTTCCTTGATATCATCACCAGTGAGATTATCTTCTTTTTCCTTGAGGAGGCCGTTTTTACGGGCGTAGTCATTAACTGTACGAGTAAGACCAGTGCGGAAACCTACTACATGCATACCGCCATCAGGAGTAAGAACGTTATTCGCGAACGGTTTCATGGTCTCGGCGTACGAATCGTTGTATTGAAGGGCGATTTCTACTCCTGTATCATCAACCTGTTTATCGACATAAAACATATCATCCGAGAGAAGTTCTTTGCCCTGATTAAGACGCTTGACGTAGCTCTTAATGCCGCCCTCGAAGTAGAATGATTCCCTAGCCCCGGTACGCTCATCTTTGACAGTAATAAGAATCCCCTTAGTGAGGTAGGCTTGATGACGAGCGTAATTTGCTACCCAGGTGTAGTCAATAGTAGTAGTTTCTTTAAAAATAGACGGGTCAGGATAGAAAGTAATAGAGGTACCATGCTCCTTAGGGCTACCCTTAGTGACTTGGAGGTCTGAAGTAGGTTTACCGAGATCGAATTCGATATGATGAGTCTTGCCATCTCTGTAGACTTCGGCGGACATATGAGTAGAAAGTGCGTTTACCACAGATGAACCAACCCCGTGAAGACCAGATGATACCTTATAGCCACCATCGCCAAATTTACCACCGGCGTGGAGCACTGTGAGTACTGTCTCAAGGGTAGACTTGCCAGTTTTAGGGTGAACATCTACAGGAATACCGCGCCCATTATCATCAACACGAACACCGCCGTCTTCCAAGATAGTAATATCTATTCTATTGGCGAAGCCGGCGATAGCCTCATCGATAGAGTTGTCGGCGATTTCTTTAATCAAATGGTGCAAACCATCATACCCGGTAGAACCGATATACATACCCGGGCGGAGCCGAACAGGCTCAAGCCCTTCAAGCACCCGAATTTCAGACGAATCATAATTATTAGCTTTTTCAGCCATTTTGTACCTCATCTTAAATATACTTCTCTATTATACACCTTAAGCTGGAAAAATCAAGCGTGGTATTCCCGTTAGCTCCGACAAGCACGTTTACATGTTTCGGGGAGTTTTGACCAATTGATGTAGCCAACAATAGACCCAATAATAAAGAAGGTGCGCATAACAATAGCGGCGGGATTACCAGTATCTAGCCACATGATTAGAATAAGCACGTCGGCAGTGGCCCAAACTAGCCACTGTTCGCGATAACGTAGGACACCAAGCACGCTGGCAAAGACTATAAGAACGGTAGCTACGCTATCTAACACTGTAGAATGACCGCCAAGGTGCTCAAGGAAAATGTTTAAACCGATTGCGACGATAACAAGTGAAATTATAATAACAACACCCTGGAATGGGCTAAGTTTGCGCACGACAATATTCTTTCCACCACTAATATGCTTACCCCAGAGATGGAACCCAATTATACTCATAAAGAAATAAAAAACATTAAAGGCCATATTACCATAAAAATGATCCAGGAAAGCAACAAAGATAGTGCTAATTGCTCCAAATAATGCGAAGACGTAGTTGCTGCGACGCCCCTTAATACCGAGCACCGTTTCCATGATGCCACAGTTTAGCATCAATACACTCATCACAATATAAATAGGGATGTGACCCCGCTCGATAGCAATTGTTAGGATGGAAGCCGTGATGCCTATAACGATAGAAAAGTAATCTATAAAGCTTAGCTCTCTTAATTTAGGCTGGAGTTTCTTTCTGGTTTTACCGAGTTTTTGTGACATGGTTATGGCTATTGTATCATAGCGTGACTACAAAGCTACACTACATTGGTACGAAATCACGTGATATAATCAAGGTGTGACTTATTTGGATTACGCAGCGACAGTGCCGATGCTTGAAGAGGTGAGAGAAGCGATGCGAGTAGCGGAGGAGAAGTTCTACGCCAATGCGTCGGCGCTTCATACTCCTGGGCACCTTGCAATGAATGAAATCGAGAAGACTAGGGGGCTTCTAGCTGGGCTGATTGGAGCGGAACCAGAGGAAATCATCTTCACATCTGGAGCGTCGGAGTCGAATAATACCGTGATTCGAACTTTTGAAGGATGCCAAATCGAAACTTCTCCCCTAGAGCACCACTCAATCATAGAGGCAGCAAAGGTATATAGTAGTGAGAAGCTGCCGAAGCTTTACTCCTATATGTTGGCGAATAATGAAACTGGGGAATTCCTCGAGATGCCAGTAATCGATAAGGCCGGGTATACTAATTCCTCACTATTTAAGATTAAGGATGACTGGGGCCATGATTTAGTAACAGATAGACGAAAGGCGTATCTTCACTCTGATCTGACTCAAGTGCTTGGGAAAATACCGATTGACGTAAAAAAACTCGGTCTAGACTATGCGACTTTTTCTGCGCATAAGATAGGCGGGCCAATTGGGGTGGGGGCATTATATGTGCGAAAGGGCGTACCATTTAAACCTCTTATTATTGGCGGCAACCAAGAAAAAAAGCGCCGTGGTGGGACTTATAATACTGTCGGAATTGTAGGTTTTGGCACTGCGCTAGAAAGAGTGCTAGGAGACGAGACTTGGAAGAAATATGACACGGAGGTAAGAAAGTTGCGCGATCTGTTAGCGAAGCGGATTTTAACAGAAATTCCAGGTAGTTCACTTAATACGGATGTTTCTAGAGGTGCTTCCCTACCGAATATCTTGAATGCATCTTTTAGAGCGGCCGAAGGAGAATCAATCCAATTGTATCTGGACGCGGAAGGAATTATTGTCTCTACTGGTTCGGCGTGCGCGGCGGGCGACACGAAACCTTCCCATGTGCTGATGGCAAAAACTGGTGACGCCGAGGTGGCACATTCATCGATACGGTTCTCTTTTGGACTTAAGAACACCATTCGCGACGTCGAGCGTGTGATGGAGGTGTTGCCTGGAATAATACTGAGGCTACAGCAGATAAGTACGATTAGCTGAAACAGTAAATCTTATTCTCGTTCACGTTTCGGCTAATCATCTTTTTGAGAAAGCCATTTATCTAAAAACCCGGCAGAAGACCCGTCAGAGCCACTAGAAGGTGTCCTGGAAACAGAAGCGCTATCCATATCACTTTTGCTTGAAAGAACGTCCTGGAGGTCTCCTGTGAGCTCTGAAGGCATATTTTCTGACCTCGGAGCGATAGGTCTAGGCTCTTCCTTCGCTTTGCTAGCGGCATTCCAGCGATCTTGGATTTCTTTTTCAACCTCGGCGCGGGTTTTAGCGAATTTGGCGGCAGAATAGGCCTTGAGGGATTTCATTAGTTCGTCATCTGGTTCACCCATCGGTGGCGGTAGGTTAATCGTAAACGGTGCCGATGGCATGTCAAACATCATGACTTTAGTGACAGCCGCAAAGTTTGGAGTTTTCGTTAAATCTTCAGCCGTAAAGACGGGAGAAAAGGCTTTAACCATGAGCTCGGCGTCGGTAACGCCGATACGGCCACAAATTATCGTACCGACGTTACCGAGGAGCGCTTCCCTGATTTTTTCGGTGAGCTGGGTCATGAACTGGTTTGCCACAATAAGATTTAGACGATATTTCCTAGCCTCGGAGAGGATGGATTCGAAGGAATCGGTAGCGAAGTTCTGAAACTCATCTACATAGAGACAGAAATCTTGGCGTTGGTCTTCCGGAATATCCTGGCGACTCATAGCAGCCTGCTGGAATTTCATCACAAAGATCATACCAAGGAGATTTGCATTAATATCGCCCAAACGGCCTTTAGAAAGGTTGACAAGAAAGATTTTCTTGTTATCCATGATCTCGCGAATATTGAAGCCGGACTTAACCTGACCGAGAGTATTCCTCATGATAGTATTGGCGATAAATGGACCCCATTTACTCGAGAACCAGGTGATGACTTCGCCAGCATCATTAGATTTTTGCGAAGCTGGGAATTCTTTGGTCCAATAATCATAAACCGCTTTGTCGGTAACATATCTTAGCTTCGATTTGACAAATTCCGGATCGGTGAAGCACTGCGGAATATCAATAAAAGTCGCACCGGCCGGATCAGACATAAGTAGGAGAGCCGCGTTTCTAAACATGTGCTGGCCGCGGGGACCGAAGAAACCTTGGTTTTGGGGGTCAAAGAGTGACTGTAGCATACTAATCCCCTCTTGAACGATAAAGTCCTTCTGATCCTCGGTGGTGTATTCAAACATGTTCATACCGACTGGATGCTCGATGTCGGCAGGGTCAAAATAGATAATGTCATCAATTCGCTCCCTAGGAACGCGTTTAAGCAAGGCCTCTACGGCGTCGCCATGCGGGTCGATAAAGGCAAAGCCACGCCCATCGCACATATCCTGAAAGGCAAGGTTTTCAAGAAAGACAGATTTACCCATACCAGTTTGGCCAATTACATACATATGGCGGCGACGATCCTTCACCTGAAGATAAATCGGTTTATTGTTACCCCTATATTCGTTGGTACCGAGAAAGAGTCCTTCGGTAGCTAGCTTGGCGGGCCCATCAACTTGCTTGACTAATTGACGTTCGACGGAAGAGCTAGGTATCGCGTTTTGCTCTGGTAGATGGAAGACCGAGGCAAGCTCTACGCTATTTAGCACACTTGAGGTATCTTTAAGCGGGAAAAACCTAAAGGCGTAGTCTACTACGAGTTTTTTATGATCTTTCATGGTATTAATCTTGAAGCCGTTGAGCATCGGAGAATTAAACTGCGCAAAAGAGGAGGCCAGACTGCCGACGATTGCCTCGGAACGAGGGCCGCTAGACGAACTGGCTATTATCCTAATTAAAGTCTCGTAGGCTGGGAATTTCAGTTTGTTGGAGATAGCCTGAATTTCGTCTTGTTTTTGGCTACTAATACTGTGGTCTTCGGGGGAGTTTTTTTCGTGTTCGCTGGGAGCTTCCCATGGTGCTCGAATAATGTCCATAGCCAGATCGCCGAGGCTACTACCAAACGATTTAGGCTTTTTCCCTTTTTGGGTATTTTCGACATATTCTTTGGCTTTGGAAGACCATTTTTTTTGTGCAGGACGAAACAAAACTTGTACAGCTGCACCTTCGTTTTCTTCAAGGCTTGATAGCACATTAAGCATGGCGCGGTTTGCATCGCGCTTAGTATCTTCGTACGTCGCGATTGGCAAGTAAGATTCTTTATTGAGGGTGATTTCGGCACCTGCGACAGCATCGATGCCACCGCCGCCTTTAAAAATGTTTTCCTCGGACTTTTCTTCTATGCGTGCAGTTGGATAAGATGACTGGATGGCTTGCTTTACGACATCTACTAGCACTGCCGGGACGATGGCGTAATACCTAATAATATGATCTGCCGCGATTATCTCGAATGAAAAATGTCGCTGCCCGTAGATTTTGGTTTTCATGCCCTTAGTGATGGTAGATGAAAGGATGGAATACATGACTTGAGCCTTCGAAATAGCTTCATTATCTATGTCTCTCTCGTCTCTACTACCGCCCTCAATGTCATCTGTACTTGGTGGAAGATGAATAAGAAGTGGTACCATCTTGAGACCGCGTTCGTACTTCTTAGCCTTGCGTAGCTTGGAGATTTTGGAGCCAAAGATAATTGCAACCAGTAGGATCGCTGCAACTATCATGATTAAGATCACCACCCAAGTGTCGATCATTTTCGCCTCTTGGTTGTTTGATTGTTGTAAAAATTACTGGAACAGGTTATACGAATCATGTGGTGCCTCTTCTGATCGATTCCGAATACCCATTTCTAGCTTCTATAGCTTTCTGGTAAAACTCAAAGGGATTTTCGGACGCATCCTCGATTAACTTTTTTACGAATTCCTGATTTTCTTTGCTCAATGAATCCCCCACGTTATTTAGGACCATATGAGGCAGTCCATCTGTTTGGGCTCGATCGTCCGCATTTTGCTCATCCTTCGAACTCTGGGATTCTTGAGGTGGGAGTGGGGTTATATTGGCGGCTTCAGTCTTCATGCCACCTATTTCTGGATTTAATACTCTTTTTTGGGGGGCATCATCAATAGCATTCGGCGGCGTCTGTATGCCAAGGGGTTCTTGGGCGTCCGGGATAGAAGATTCTGCTTGCGAGGCGCCGGTTGCGACTCTATTAATTGTGGCCCCATCGATTGCTACTCCGCCGATTTGGCTAGAAATTTCACTCCCTTGTCGTGTAGCCGTATTTGAATTGTTTTCTGCTCCAGCTTGATAAGGATCGAAATTATTCGGTCCTTGCCCCATAGGAAAAAAGGGTTGAGTGCCGTTCTGTGGGTTCTGTTGAGTCTGTTGATTTTGCATCGTAATTCGATTATATCACACTTGTGGTTTTTCGTACGCCGATTATGCTTAATAATACACCGGTTATGCTTTTTTGTACGCCAAAAACTCCGCCAAACACACAAAAAGCAAAATAAGAAAGGCGGTCCATAGATTGATCACTCCAAAAGAGCGCGCCATCAGCAGCATAATTGGGCCAAAAGCGAGAATCGCCGAATACAGATAATCTTTACTTTTCTGGTGTGAGTTTTTGAAAGCCATCCTTTTAAACCCTTGAAATAGGAGAGATGAGATACAAAAAATCACAACGTATAATGTTGTAAAAAATAATAAAACTCCGAAAGGTCCAATGTTCGTAGGGGACATAAAGGCGAGCATCGAAAGTAAAGCTGCGAGTCCTACGATGCCAACCGAAATAACTATACGATTATGCTTCATGTCACCATTATAACATAACTAGTATTCCCCCAAGAAAATTGGGGGAAGGCGGGGGCTATCCGGCGCTTATCTATTGAAATTATTGACCTGAGCCTAATCCGCCATTCCCTTTTTGACCGCTTCACACAAGGTGAAGCATAGTCCTTAGTAGTTAATACTTTCGTTCTAATATTGAAAAGGTGCTAACGAAAGATTCTCTACTGCGCTCAACGCTTCTCATCGTGGTTAGATGAGTTCAGCGGAGCTCTAGGTAATTCCTAAATAGTGTAATTTATGGCTAGAAATTACCTTTTCGCCCGCCAAGCTTCCTACGTTTTTGCTTTTTCCATTTTGTAAGGTTCCTTTGTTTTTCGTTTTTGTTTAGTCATCTCGACTGATTCTTATGTTAGCACATTATTCCCAAAAAAGCAATAGATTTGTTCATTTTTATTGATGTAATTATTACAATACTGACCCTATTATTTCCCTGTTCTATTTTGTTATTCATTTTGTTGTAGATTCTACAACAATAGTCGCTATTTTACATGATTTGATGCGTGATTTTGGTTGTTTTGTTGTTGATTCTACAACGTCAGTTCCCATTATTGTCGTCCATTGACGTCCTAAAATAAGTATCATTTCAATATACTGTGGTCGACCGTTTTGCTAAAGCAAAAGGTCGTCCATGGTCGCTCGTTTTGAAAACTAGATGAAAGAAATAGTAGTACTATTTTATTTTAGACTAGCCAACTCCTGAAACAAACAAGTTCGTTTCAGTCGTGGCTGGGCCTAAAATAAAAATAAGCCTTACGGCTTATTTTCTTTCATCTAGTTTTCCCCTAAATCTCGCTTGATGGTGGAGCTGGGGGATACTGCCTCCCCGTCCGAAATATCACTGGGTCATAATTCTACGCGCATAGTTTCTTGTTTTATCTTAGCCGATCGTGTTAGCTGCAAGAAACAAAACTAACACAAGCCGTGGCTATTTTTCGTGTCATTTGTCGCCGCTCAAACAACCTTAATCCCGTCATATAATAATTCTGCCCCTACGGAATCTTAGAACAGAACCAGCCTATAATTAATTAGGCATAAGCAGGCATGTATGCTACATGCGCTGTTTTCGTGTTTTTAGCACTTATTTAATACTTACGGTATTTAATCGACGCGCCTTACGACTGTTAATATCCCGTCTAAGCTTTGTCAGCCCCGACTAGGTTAATTATAGCATAAAAGCTCTCAAAAGCATAGAAAAAGACCGGTAACTGCGAGGAAAACCGGTCTTTTTGTAGAGTG
>JAEEGL015014092.1_pt1 | contig 13318 bp, 12 predicted proteins | sample 9134231 | NCBI WGS metagenome assembly JAEEGL01 (sample SAMN16246548, study PRJNA631951) | gut metagenome | biome: gut microbiome; feature: rumen; material: fiber-attached | host: Bos | place: Iran: Karaj | collected 2018-10 | reverse complement strand
CTTCACGGAGAATCGTGGAATGGCCTTCGGTATGGAACTCTTCGACAAACTGTTCCTCACCTCGTTCCGCATCATTGCCGTGGTGGCCCTCTCCTGGTACATCATCCGCCGCATCAGGCTTGGCGTCCAATGGGGCTTCCTCGTGTGCCTGACGCTGATACTTGCAGGCGCTGCGGGCAACATCATCGACTGCCTCTTCTACGGCATGATTTTCGATGCACCCCAACCTCCCGCAGTGGCGCAGTTCGTGCCCTGGGGTACTGGCTATGCTCCGATGATGATGGGACGCGTGGTGGATATGTTCTATTTCCCTCTCGTTGAATGGGACTGGCCCTCGTGGCTCCCCCTCTGGGGCGGCGAGCATTTCATCTTCTTCAGCCCCATCTTTAACTTCGCCGATGCCTGCATCTCGTGTGGGTGTATCGCAATGATACTGTTCTGTTACAAGCAGATACGCGAATGAAGCGCACTCTCCTCCTTCTCCTCCTCGCCGTGCTCCTGACGGGTTGCAAGCCTCGCAGGCCGGACAACATTCTGTCGGAGAAGAAGATGGAGAACGTCCTTGTGGATTATCATCTTGCCCAAGGGATTGCCGAGGGGCAGTCAGGCATGCGCGAAGTATCCACCTACAAGAATGTGCAAGCCGTCTTCCGCAAGCATCACATCACGGAAGAGGTATTCGACTCCTCGCTCGTCTATTACAGCATTCATGCCGAGAAGTTGGCAGAGATTTGCCGACGTGTATCGGAACGTGTAGAGGCACGAGCCGCCATGATGGGCGTGGAGGCACAAGCTGCGGCACAAAGGGACATCTATGCCGACCTGACGACAGAGGGCGATACGGCCAACATCTGGGGCGACCAGAACTTCTGGATCATGCAACCCAACAAGATGCAGAACCTCTTCCACTTCCACATTCCTGCCGACAGCACTTTCCTGCTCGGCGACAGCTTCCTCTGGCGCTTCCGTTCCAACTTCAGGCTTCAGGGCAACCTCCGCGAGGTCTATTTCGTCCTCCTTGTCCGTTATGATGCCGACCCAGATACTGTGGCCAATGTGGCCATCCAGCTCCGTGACTCTCGCATGAATGACATACGCTATGAGCCTGACACCCACCTAGATACATGCCGCATACAGAGTGTGAGCGGCTATGCCTACTGGCCACTGCCCGAGAACAGCGAGGAGGCAAAGTTCTCCCTGCTGGTGCTTAACGACATAAGCCTCATCCGCTTCCATCGCAAACATGAGGAAGAGGCGGTGACTGAGCCAGAAGAAATCCAACTCCCCGACACCACCGACATTGACACCCTGCCGCAGAATGCTCCTGTACGTCTCTCACCCACACAACGCCGTGAGAGTCAGCCAAGAGAGCAGAAACAGCACATACGCCGCGAAACTCCCGTGGATCCCAGTTTGCTGCGCCCTCAGCAGCGCCAAGACTTTAGAAGGAGATAGGAAACCTCTCCCCCTGCTCCTCCGAGAGGGAAGATTGTGAATTAAGTATTAAGCATTGTGAATTATGAATTACAAGACCCTTTTGTTGCTTGCCGCCCTGTGCTGCCTCACCAGTGCCGAGGCGAAGAAAAAGAAAACCAGTGGTAACCCCATCTTCCCGGGTTGGTATGCCGACCCCGAGGGCACAGTGATGGACGGACGCTATTGGGTGTTCCCCACCTACAGCGCTCCCTACCGTGAACAGCTCCACTTCGATGCCTTCTCCTCGAGCGACCTTGTCAATTGGACAAAACATGAGCGCGTCCTCGAACAGAAGAACATCTCCTGGCTGCGCATGGCCCTCTGGGCACCTGCCATTGTGGCTGCCAACGGGCGCTACTACCTCTTCTTCGGTGCCAATGATGTCCATGAGGGCGAAGTGGGAGGCATCGGTGTGGCTGTTTCCGACCGTCCCGAGGGTCCCTATCGCGATGCCCTAGGTAAGCCGCTCATCGGCGAGATTGTCAATGGTGCACAGCCCATCGACCAGTTTGTCTTCCGTGATGATGATGGGCAGTACTATATGTTCTATGGCGGTTGGCGTCACTGCAATGTATGCCGCCTCTCCCCCGACCTGCTGAGCCTGCAACCTTGGCCCGACGGACAGCTCTACCATGAAGTCACTCCCAGCGAGAAATATGTCGAGGGACCCTTCATGCTCAAGCGCAACGGGAAGTACTATTTTATGTGGAGCGAGGGAGGATGGACAGGGCCCGACTACTGTGTGGCATACGCTATCAGCGACAGCCCCTTCGGTCCTTTCAAGCGCATTGGGAAGATTCTGGAGCAGGATGCCAGCGTGGCACGCGGAGCTGGTCACCACTCGGTGATTCAGGTGCCTGGCCGCGATGAATACTACATTGTCTATCACCGTCGCCCTCTCTCAGAAACTGACGGCAATCATCGCGAGACCTGCATCGACCGCCTATACTTCAATCCTGACGGCACCATACGCCCCGTGAAGATGACCTTCGAGGGCGTCAAGGCACGCAAGCTCCGCAAACATTAAGCCGGAGCCTGCGTCGAAGAGATGGGATTCGCGAGTGGCGAATCAGAATACCAATATGTAAAGTCCTGCCGCGATAAGGGCACCGATAATCGGGCCGATGATGGGAACCCAGGCATAGCCCCAGTCGCTGTTGCGCTTGCCTTTGATGGGGAGCACAAAGTGGGCAAAGCGGGGAGCCAGGTCACGCGCGGGGTTGATGGCATAACCCGTAGTGCCTCCCAACGACATACCGATGGACACAATCAGGAAGGCCACAGGGAATGCGCCTAAGCTGCCCATGCCCAGTTCGGGAGTGTTTGCCTTATTCCCGATGGCCAGGATACAGAATATCAGCACGAAGGTGCCGACAATCTCGCTCCACAGGTTGCACCACTTGTTGCGGATTGCGGGAATGGTGCAGAACGTGCCCAGCTTGGTGTCACCATCGGCAGTAGCATCATAGTGGTCCTTGAAGTAGAGCCACACCAGTACTGCACCGGCAAAGCCGCCCAACATCTGCGCAGCAATATACGGGAGCACCATGTTCCATTCAAAACTGCCTGCCACAGCAAGGCCCACGGAGACAGCTGGATTGAGGTGCGCGCCCGTATATGGACCTGCCACAAAGACACCGCACATCACGGCCAAGCCCCATGCAAAGGTGACGACAAACCAGCCGGCACCCTTAGCCTTTGTCTTTTCGAGACTTACGTTGGCGCATACACCGTCGCCCAACAGAATCAAAATCATCGTTCCGAGGAACTCAAAAACCATCTTTTCAATCATAGTGATTTAATTTAAGGGGAGTTAAGGGAGTTAAGGAAGTTAAGGGAGTTAAGGGGAGTTAAGGGGAGTTAAGGGAGTTAAGGAAGTTAAGGGAGTTAAGGGAGTTAAGGGAGTTAAGGCACTTCTATGACAGCGTACGCTTAATTGCTCCACGCCATCCTTTCACAGCTTCCTCCACGCGCTGGCGGTCAGAGGTTGGAGTGAAGGTGGAGTCGATAATCCATTGCTCGCGAATGGCTTCTATGCTGTCCCAATAGCCTACGGCAAGGCCTGCCAGATAGGCGGCACCCAAGGCTGTGGTTTCAGGGTTCTTCGGACGTATCACCTTGGTGTTCAGGATGTCTGCTTGGAATTGCATCATCAAGTTGTTGCGCGAAGCACCGCCATCCACCTTCAGTTCCTTCAGTGGAATCTGCGCGTCTCGCTGCATGGCCTCCACGATGTCAAGTGTCTGGAAAGCAATGCCCTCCAATGCGGCACGGGCAATATGTGCGGCTGTTGTGCCTCGGCTTATGCCGGTGATGCTGCCTCGCGCATACTGATCCCAATACGGTGCGCTCATACCAGTGAGGGCGGGCACGAAATACACGCCGCCTGTGTCTGGCACAGTGGCAGCCAGCGCCTCAATCTCGCCCGACGACTTGATGATGCCCAACCCGTCACGCAGCCATTGCACCACACTGCCGCCCACAAAGATACTGCCCTCGAGGGCGTAAGTCACCTTGCTGTTTATCTTCAACGCAATGGTAGTGAGCAGGTTGTTTGCCGACATAATGGGTGTCTCGCCGCTGTTCATCAGGAGGAAGCATCCCGTCCCGTAGGTGTTCTTCACACTGCCAGGTTCCGTGCAGAGCTGCCCAAAGAGCGCTGCCTGCTGATCCCCTGCCATTCCGCCGATGGGCACTTGTTGGCCAAAGAGCGTGGGCGTCGTGAGGCCATACACCTCGCTGCACGACTTCACTTCGGGCATCAACGAGCAGGGGATGTCGAAAAGGCGGAGCAAGTCCTCGTCCCACTCAAGGGTGTGGATGTTGAAGAGCATGGTGCGCGAGGCATTGGTTGCATCCGTGATATGCAGCGCGCCGCCCGTGAGCTGCCACACCAGCCACGAATCCACTGTGCCGAAACGCAGTTTGCCTTCCTCGGCACGCGCTCTTACCCCAGGCACATTGTCGAGCATCCACTTTATCTTGGTGGCGCTGAAGTAGGCATCGATAATCAGACCTGTCTTCTCGCGAATCATGTCCGTCACGCCCTGCGCCTTCAGCTGGTCGCAATACTCGGCAGTACGTCTGTCTTGCCACACAATGGCGTTATATACAGGCTCTCCCGTTTCTGCATCCCACAGGATGGTGGTCTCGCGCTGGTTGGTGATGCCGATAGCCGCAATGTCCGAGCCGCTGATGCCCAAGCTCGCCATTGCCTCACCGATGACAGCAGCCTCAGACGACCAAATCTCGTTCGGATTGTGCTCCACCCATCCCGATGCCGGGAAGTACTGCGTAAACTCTTTCTGTGCCACTGCGCAGCTCTCGCCCTGCTTGTTGAAGATAATGGCGCGCGAACTGCTTGTACCTTGGTCAATTGCCAAAATGTATTGCCCTCTCATAGCCTTAATTTTAATGTTCCGTTCCGCAAATTTAGGAATTAATTCCCAAATTACAAGCCCGCACGCAAAAGAATTTCACGTTTCGCATGAATAGAGTCCCTATTCTCTTAGGCATATTGCCACAACAACGTCAAACACACTCTTCCCCCGCTTTGCTCCCACAGAAATTCTTCGTATAATGTCAGAGTGTCGTGCGATAGAACTCGAGAATGTTCTTTCGGAAATAGAAGGTGTAGCGCGACTGGATGGCTGAGGCTTCGGCCTTCTGCATGTTGGTTTTCGCCTCCTGGAACTCGGTGGCGGAGGCTTTGCCGTTCTCGTATTTCCGCTGCATCAGGTCGAAAGCGGCCTGTGCAGCCTCGAAGGCGGCATCGCTGCTGCCACACTGGCGCTGTGCGGCCAACGCGTTGTAGTAAGCCTGCTGGATGTCCTTGTAGAGCGTCTTGCGTGTCTCCTCGAGCTGAATCTCCTGAGCATGCACCTGGAGGCGTGCCGAACGGATGCTGTTGCGCGTGGCGAGGCGGTTGAAGATGGGGACGGAGAGCGAGAGACCGAAGTACTGGCTGAAGTTGTCGCGCAACTGGTTGTGGAACGAGGCGGAGTTGTAGCCGGACGTCTTGTAGTAGCTGGAGCCGAGGCCGGCATTAAAGTAGAGCGACGGGAAGAGGGCGCTGCGGGCGAGCTTCACTCCCTCCTGTGCACTGCGCAGGCGAAGTTCCTCGGAGACAACCTGCGGCTTGATGCCCTGTGCCTCGCTGTATATCACCTCGGGCGACGGAAGCACTTCATCCCCAGCCTTACCCACTTCGGGGCACGATACATCGAAGCCCTCGGGCGACGGCAACTCGAGCAATTGGCTGAGGCCAAGCAGTGACATCATGTAGGCATTGCGTTGCTGAGTTAATGACAACTCATCCTGAGCTACAGCGGAAGAGGCTTGTGCCACATCAGCTTCCGAGGCTTTCTGGTTCTCGAAAAGCATCTGCAGGCGGTGCTGCTGCATGCGGCTAAGCTCAAGTTGGCGCTCGGAGACTTCTATCAAGTCCTTCTGGTAGATGGCTTCGAGGTAGGCCGACATCACATTGAGCGTCACATCCTCGCGCGCCTTGTCACAATCCGCCAGCGCTGCCCGCAGGTTCAGGCGCTTCATGCTCACATCGTGCACAAGCCGTCCGCCAGTAATCAGCGGCACGCTGGTGGAGAGGCTGAAGTTCGTGTTCTGCGTGTTGCGGTTGGCGTATGTGTTGTCCATTGTCAGCGCACGTCCGAAGCTCACGCTCTCACCGGCAGAGCCAGAGAGATCCGGCAGGCGCGAGTTACGCGAAGTGCTCAGCGCAATCTCCTGCTGCTGCACATTATCCTCGCGCAGCTGGATGGTGAGGTTATGCGTAAGGGCGTGGTCGATACACTCTTGCAGCGTCCATTGGCGGCGCCCGGACGAGGCATTGTCCTGTGCGCCAGCTGGCAGCACGAGGAATGCCGCCAGCAAGGTGATAATATGTGCTTTCATATCAGTCGAGCTTTAAGATTCCACGTACTTTCTCTCCCACGGAGAGTCCCTCCTTTACCTCGACACGGATGCCGTCGCTGAGGCCCGTAACGACCTGTTTCCGCTCGAAACGCTGGCGCGGCACGCTGTCCGTCAGGAGATAGACGAAGGTGGAGTCGCCCGAGAAATCGAGTGCCGACTCGGGCACGGAGATAGCCTGCGAGACGCGGTCGAGGACAATCTCGGCATTGGCGCCATAGCCAGAGCGCAGCGTCTGTCCCTCAGGCACAACGATGGCCGCCTTGATTTCGAACTGATTGGCGCCATTGGTCTCCACGCCCTTCGGCGAAATGTACTCGAGCTTCGCATCGAGGCGCAAGTCCTGCAGGGCGCCCACGGTGATGACAACTGGCATTCCCTCCATGATGCGTCCTACCTCCGTCTCGTCGATATTGCCGCGGAAGATGAGGTTCGACATGTCGGCCACCGTAGCAATGGTGGTACCGTCGTTGAACGAGTTGGACAGAATCACGGAGTTACCCACCTTCACCGGCACGTCGAGTATCAGCCCGTCGATTGTCGAGCGCACGAGTGTCGTGCTCATCTTGGCATTCGAAAGCGAGATACCTTCACGCAGGATGTTCAGGGCGTCGCGGGATGCCGAGAACTCGGCTTCTGCCTGACGCAGAGCCACTTCGCTCTTCTCGTATTCCTCGGCACTAATCAGGCGTTCATCGTAGAGCTTCTTCATGCGCCCGTGGTCGGTTTCGGCCTGACGGAGTGTGATTTCACTCAGTCGGACACGATTCTCAGCACTGCTCAAGCTGGCCATTTCGGGAATGACTTTCAACTTGGCAATCACTTCGTCCTTCCGCACCATCTCACCCGCCGTCTTGTACAGTTCGGCAACGATGCCCGAAATCTGCGGCTTGATGTTCACTTCGTCGCGCGGCTCAATCTTACCGGTGACAATGGTTTTCTTCTCCAAGTCGGCCAGCGAGGTCGTGTGAATCTCGTACACCTCCTGCTTGGGCTTCGACTTCTGGTAGAGGAACACAAACGTGCCGACAAACAGGGCTGCAATCAGCACAATAGCCATCCATTTGAATACTGTCTTCATCATAACTTAAAATGCATAATTCGTGATTTCAATAACCAATAACCATTCCTCACTCTTCTCTCATTGCATCCACAGGTCTTATCTGCATCGCACGCATTGCCGGTGCAAGGCCAGCGATGACACCCAGCAACGCCAAGAGCGATGCGGCGCCCACTGCCGTGCCGAACGATATCTGGAACTGCGCTTCGGGCGACGTGCCGTGAAGGGCTGTCTCCACCACTTGCAGGATGAGCACGGCGAGGGTGATGCCACTCATACCGGCAAGCAAAGTGAGTACCACGCTCTCGCGCATAATCATACGCAGGATGTTATATGGTGTGGCACCGATAGCGCGGCGGATGCCAATCTCTATTGTACGTTCCTTCACGGCAACAATCATAATGTTGCTCACGCCGATGGCGCCCGCAAGGAGTGTGCCTAAGCCAATCATCCACACAAGGATGCTGACACCGCGGAACAAGGTATCTATCATTCCGAAGATTGCCTCGACATTCAGTTTCGTGAGCGCCTGCGTGTCGTCGGGATGAATATAGTGGATGCGCTTCAGGAGCCGCTCTGCCTTTGCCTGCACGTCCGACATCCGATAGCCGGGTCGTGCGGTGATGCACAGCACATCGATGCCCGAACCGCGATTGTATGTCCGCCGCATGGTCTCATAGGGCAGGTGAACTGTCGTCTGGGCATTGCCGCCTATGCTGATGCCGTCAGGCCCCTTACCGCTGACGCCCACTATGCGATAGTAGATGCCATCCACCTGAATGAAACGTCCGCAAGGATCGATGTCCTTGTCCTTTCCCATGAACAGTTCCTCGACGATACGCGACCCGACGACACACACCTTTCGCTTCATCAGGTTATCGACGGCGTTCAGTGCCCGTCCGTGGGTAATCTTGGGATTGTCGATGATGGCATACTCGGGATATTCGCCTTGCACGGACACCGAGAGAGACTGATTCTCGGCAGACGCATGGTTGCCCCAGGACATTATGAGCGGCGTGATGATGTCCAACTCGGCGATGGAGTTTCTCACGCTGGCAGTATCGTCCACATTCATGTGCCAGTAGCGTCCCTTGCGGAAGCCCTTGTACGGCATAGATGTGTTCTCGGCAATAAAGAAGCCCGAGTTGGATGCAAAGCCTGCGAAGTTGGAGCTAAGCATCGTCTGAAGTCCGCGTCCGCCGCCCATCAAGAGAATGAGCATGAAGATTCCCCAGAAGATACCGAATGCGGTGAGGAGCGTGCGGCTGCGGTTCTTCGAGAGCGAATCGTAGATTTCCATCCACTGGTCGCTGTCGAAGAGCGAAGTAATCGGACGTATGATGCGATTGACGTTCATATTCATCAGCCTCGAAGGGCATCTATCGGTTTCACCTTTATCGCACGGCGCGCAGGGAAGAAGCCTGCCAATGCGCCGGCAATGATAATTATCACGGTAGCCATCACGCATACAGAGAGATCGACCGTCGGGTCGATGAAGTACTTCGTCTGGAAGATGCCGACGTCCATCGTCTGGTTGCCCACTGTGGAATCCATCCATTCGCAGAAGAAGATGCCGAGCAACATGCCGAGGTAGCCGAAGATGGCTGTGATGACCACACTCTCGAGCATCACCATACGGATAATGCTCCAGGGGCGCGCCCCGATGGCACGGCGGATACCGAACTCGCGCGTGCGCTCCTTCACGGAAATGAGCATGATGTTGCTCACACCCACCACGCCGCTAATCAGCGTGAGGAGGCCGAGAATCCAGAAGGCCGTGTGCAGGATGTATTTCGCACGGTTCATCTGAATACTGTCCTCGGCTTGGTTCCAGATCCACAAAGCACGCTTGTCGTCGGGCGCATAGGAATGGATGAAGCTGCTCGCGCGGCGGTAGTTGTCCATGAAGGTCTCCATCGACTCCTTGTCGTCGATATGCTTCAGGTTCATCGTGATTTCGTTCAGGAAGCGCCCGCGATTGTAGATGGTGGCCACCGTCGAGAAGGGGCCGTAGCACTCGTTGTCGCGCCACATATCGTTCGACTTATAGACACCCACCACACGATAGGCCACGCCGTCGGCATTGACATACTGCCCTACGGCATTCGCGGCGCGACCGAACAGGTCCTCGGCATTGTGGGAACTGATTACCATCGACTTGCGTTTCTCGGCAATATCAATGGCATTGATGAAGCGCCCATGCAGCACCTTCACTGCCTGCGAGACGGCAAAGGCGGGTTGCACGCCCTTTATCGTAACACCCTGCACGTTCTTTTCTCCACGGCTCACGCTGAGCAAGCTACGGCTTACGGATGGCAGCACATCGTTCACCTCGTGGCGGAACGAGCGCTCGGTCATCTCGACATCGCGGTTGTCAAGCTGGATGAAGCGTCCTTCCTTCATGCCCTCGAAAGGCTTTGTCGTCATGCCGCCAAACACACGGACGGCATTGAAGGCGAACTGTCCCATGCTCGACTCGAAGGTGTGGATGATTCCGTTTCCCGCCCCCTGAAGCACGATAATGAGGAAGAGTCCGCTCATCACCGCAAAGCCTGTGGCAATGGTGCGCATCTTGTTGCGCATGATGGCGCCGTAGATTTCTTGCAGAGTGTCCATTAATGCAGGTTCTCCTCGATGCGTTCGATATTACCATCCATGATGTGTACAATCTTCTCGGCCTGATGAGCCACGCCGCTGTCGTGAGTGACGACGACAATCGTCAGCCCTTGGCGATGAAGGTCCTTCAGTATCTGCATCACCTCGAGCGAAGTGTGGCTGTCCAATGCGCCCGTCGGCTCGTCGGCCAGGATGATACGCGGCTGCGTAATCAGTGCCCGAGCGATTGCCACACGTTGCTTCTGTCCGCCCGACAGCTCGCTGGGATAGTGGTGTGCCCAGTCGCGAAGCCCCAGCTTGTCGAGATACTCCATCGCCAACGCGTTGCGTTTCCTGCGTCCCACGCCTTGATAGAAGAGGGGCAGCGCCACGTTCTCGACAGCATTCTTGAACGGAATCAGGTTGAACGACTGGAAGATAAAGCCAATCATGCGGTTGCGGTAGTCGGCCGCACGCGTCTCCGAGAGATTGCGGATAAGCGTGCCGTCGAGCCGATACTCGCCTTCATCGTAGGTGTCCAGTATGCCCAGGATGTTCAGCAGCGTACTCTTGCCCGAGCCCGATGCGCCCATGATGGCCACGAACTCACCCTTGCCGATGTGGAGGTCGATGCCCTTCAGCACATGGAGCGGCGACGCGCCTCCGTAGGTCTTGTGTATGTTGTGCAATGATATCATGTGATGCAAAGATGAAGAGGGAGTCTTTCTTAACCGTTTACTTCCAGTTCTTCGGTATTCAGGTTGCTGCCCTGTCCGCTATTATTGACGAACTTGTAGCACTCGCCCTTGAGGGTGACGTTGCCTGCCCCGTTGATGTAGGTGCGCAGGTACTCGCAGTTCACGTCGAGCTCGGCATCGCCCGCACCGCTGATGCGCAGCGCCAGGTCGCCACACTTTACGTTTGCATCAACATCACCTACGCCTTTAACCTCTATTTCGACGTTGCCTTCGCATGTGAGTCGGTCAATATCGGCATCGCCCGCACCGCTGATCTGGATGTCAAAGCGTTCACATGTTAGATTGTCGATGTCCAGGTCGCCGGCACCGCTGATATTCACCGTCATGGCCTCCGTCTGCACGATGTCTCCCTCGAGATTCAGATCGCCGGCACCCTCGACGTATATCTCCGAGAGGCTGGGAGCAGTGAGGTAGAGCGTCATGCGCGGTGTGTTCTTGTCCACCTTTCCCTTACTGCTCTTGTGGCGCACATTGAGTTCGCCGTTCTCCACTTCGATGTTGTATTCGTCGATGGCCTTCTCGTTGCCCTCCACGCGGAGCGAGCACACGGAGTCCTGCGTGAAGACTATCTTCACGGCACCCAGCGTGGTAACGTTGGCAAAGTTTCCGACTTCAATGTCGCGGGTGACCACCGGCCCCCACTTCTCGGAATCGGTGTATTCAAAAGAGTTGAGCTCTATCTTTACTCGCTCCTTGGCATACTCGAATGCCTTGGATGCAATCCTTTCGCATGATGTCAGTACGGTAAGTGCAGAAGCACACAGCACAATGTGGAATAGATTTCTGAGTTTCATAATTTATAAGTTTTTGATTTTCTGAATTCTTTTGTTCTTGATGGCCCCTCCCTATTGGAGAGGGGTCGGGAGAGAGGCTACTACTTATTATATTCCCCGCGCGAGCGTTCGTACTCCGACTTCGGCTCTTCGGCAGGCGACTCTGTGCTGATGTGTTCGTAAACGCGCCCCTCCTCATAGTCGCGCTTCACTTCCTCGTAGAAGTTCACGACGGCAGCATTTGCATAGGGAATCAGCCAGAAGAAGCCGATGCCTAACGTCAGAAGGGCGAGGATAAGCCAGCCGATGAAGGAGAGCAGCAGGCAGAAGAGCTCCCACTTGTGCCCCACCATCATGTCCTTGCTCTTCAAGAGTGCGGCCTGATACTTCAGTTCGGGCTCGTCGCGCATCAGATAGGGCGCCATGGCGAAAGCCAGAGCGAAGTAGATGCCGGGCACGATGAAGAGCACCAACCCGATGCCTACGATAATCATCAGCAAGAAGAGCGTGAGGAAGATACGCGTAAAGTCGCGATAGCCGTCGAAGAGATGGCCCAGGTCGAAGGGGTCGCCGTCCGTATGGCGATGGTTCTCGAGGAATGTCATCCCGAAGCCCCAAGCCATAGGGAACATCAGCACCGTCATCAGGGAGCCCATTCCCATGTACCACAGGTCGAAGGCATTGCCCACAGCGCCGTTGAAGATAGTCACAAGTATTACATATACGAACGTGAGCATCGCACTCTCGCCCCAGCGGCCCGAGAGGTCGGCGCGCCCTGCCGCGCGCATGTCGGAAGCATAAATCTTCATAGTTCTTTTGTATTTAAGCGTTTATGATTAGTCGGTTCATCTCGTTTGTCACCTCGCCCAATGGGATGGCGAGGCTGTGCATCGTATGCACCATCTCGGGCAACTGCTCGTGGAAGAAGCGGTTGCGGCGCACGTCGGCAATGCGTTCTACTGCGCCCGAAGCGACAAAGTATCCCAAGCCTCGGCGGTTGAAGATGATGTCGTTCTGGCCAAGCCAGTCGTAGGAGCGCACGAGGGTGTTCACGTTCACCTCGACCATAGTGGCGTATTCACGCACGCTCGGCAGGCGTTCGCCCTCGGGGTACGTCCCGTGCAGTATTTCATCACAGATGCGCTCGGCTATCTGCATGTAAATCGGGTTTTGTTCCTTGAATAACATAGTGGTTCGCGTATTAGGGATTTCTACGGGTTGTAATCTGTGCATGTGCATAGAGACGATAGGCGGCCCACCACAACAGCACGCTTACCAGCAGGCTGAAGATGAAGGTGCATGTCACTACCGTTTCGAGAGAGACGTCGCGGACAAACTTCTCCATGAATTTGAGGAAACTTTCTGCGTCGCTTATGAACGTGATTGAATATCCAAGGCATACCACGCCAACCAACGACAGAGCCATCAGGAAGAGAATGGTCTGAATGATGTTGTGTCGGTATTTCCAAGCGTTGCCCAGCACAAAGATGGTAAGGTTGTTAATGGCTGCCATGATAGCTGTGAGCGCCGCCATAACGGTCGCATAGCTGGAGAACGTGTTGTCAAAGAAGGCAAATGCCGTGTCTATGTGGGCAAGGAATATCGAATGAAAGCTCGTCTGCCGGAGAATGATGAATCCCAGAACGACGTGGAGCAGGTCGGCCAGGAGAATGCTTCCCAGAATCACCAGCCCGCCGCCGATGAACGAGCGGCATGCGTGCCAGGAG
>JAEEGL013042684.1_pt1 | contig 13318 bp, 6 predicted proteins | sample 9134231 | NCBI WGS metagenome assembly JAEEGL01 (sample SAMN16246548, study PRJNA631951) | gut metagenome | biome: gut microbiome; feature: rumen; material: fiber-attached | host: Bos | place: Iran: Karaj | collected 2018-10 | reverse complement strand
TTTCGGCTACAGTCAAGGGCAACACTGTGGTTGTGCGAGATGCCAAGGGGCATGTGGTATTCAAGGCGATGCGTCATGAATGGGCGAATGGTGAGGCTACTCTTGTCATTGACTCGCCAAAAGATGAATACCTCTATGGCCTCGGACAGTTTCAGGATGGTTTTACCAATATCCGTGGTCTCTCACGGCGCCTTACCCAGGTGAATACACAGATCAGCATCCCTATGCTGCTGTCGAGCAAAGGTTATGGCGTGCTGTGGAATAATTACGGACTGACGGAATACAACCCTTGTGGCTCTCAACTTAAATTGGAGCGCCAGCAGGGTGAGGGACAGGCTGAGGTAGTGAATGTCACCTCGACGGAAGGTGGCAAGCAGGAAATCCGCAAGCGTCATCGTTTTGTCGCAACCCTCGATGTGAAGGCTGAAGGCGACTATGCCTTGCTGTTGGATGTGGGACAGAAAATGGCACGCCGCCACCATTTGACCATTGACGGCCAGGAGGTCATCTATATGCAGAACCTATGGCTGCCCCCTACGGCATCCACCATCGTTCACCTGACCAAGGGTCAACACACCGTCACTGCCAATCTTTCTGAAGGTGACAATCCGGTGCTTTACTACCAGCAGGTGAAAGACCAGACGGTATTGCGCTCACCCCTCTCTGAAGCAGTCGATTATACCGTGTTCGTCGGTTCTGCCGACGAGGTCATCGCAACCTATCGCCATCTTACGGGCAACTGTCCACAGATGCCTTCATGGGCTTTAGGATATATCCATTGCCGTGAGCGCTTCCATAGCTCACAGGAGATTCTGGAGACTGCCCGTCGCTTCCAGCAGGAGCAGTTGCCTGTCAGCATGCTGGTGCAGGACTGGCAGTATTGGGGCAAATACGGATGGAACTCCATGCGCTTCGATGAAGACTTCTATCCCAATCCCAAGGCGTTGACAGACAGCCTGCATCAGATGAATATGAGGCTGATGCTTAGTGTGTGGTCGAAGATAGACAAGCGTTCGGATATCGGACAGCAGATGGAGCGTGACGGTTATTATATTCCTGGTACTGACTGGATAGATTTCTTCAACCCCTCGGCAGCTGCTGCCTATTGGCACCATTTCAAGGAACGTCTGCTGCCGTTGGGCATCGATGCCTGGTGGCAGGATGCAACGGAGCCGGAGAATGATGACCTCTTGGGGCGCCGCGTCAACAATGGAAAATGGTCGGGCGAACAGGTGCGCAACGTCTATCCTTTGTTGGTCTGCAAGACAGTTTATGAAGGTTTGGTGGATGCTGGCAAGGAACCGATGATTCTCACCCGTAGCGGTTTCCCAGGTGTCCAGCGCTATGGTGTGGCTCTGTGGTCGGGAGATGTCGGCAACGACTGGGAGACGCTACGTCGCCAAATTAGTGGCGGTTTGGGCATGCAGGCTGCTGGTATTCCTTGGTGGACCTATGATGCTGGCGGATTCTTCCGTCCAGGCAACCAATATACCGACTCTGCCTATATCGAGCGTATGCTGCGCTGGATAGAGACCAGCATCTACTTGCCATTGATGCGCGTTCATGGCTATATGAGCAATACCGAGCCATGGAACTATGGTCCTGAAGCCAAAGCCATCATTGCTGACTGCCTGAAGGAGCGTTACCGTCTGTTGCCTTATATCGAGCAATGTGCCAAAGCTGTGAGTGCCAAGGGTTATACGCTGATGCGCCCGCTGGTCTTTGACTTCGCCGATGACCAGGAGGCTCTGCGTCAGCGTTATAGCTATATGTTCGGACCAGCCCTGCTGGTCAATCCTGTGACAGAGCCAGGTGTCACCACATGGCGTACCTATCTGCCTAAAAGTAAGGATGGATGGACAGACTACCGCACCGGACGGCACTATGACGGTGGACAGTATGTTACCACACCAGTCACCAAAGCCTATATCCCTGTATTCATACGGACGGGATATGACTCTGAACTGCCTCAGCGCTGAGGTCTCCCTTGATGAAAACAAACATGTATAGTGATAAAATGAAAAAAACAATTCTCTCACTCCTGATGTGCACAGCAGCACTCATGATGAGTTGTACAACGACAACCCCAGAAGAAATGGAACAGCAGATTGACCAGCTCTACCGTAAGATGTCACAGGAAGAGCGTATCGCCCAGTTGAAGAGTATGTATATGGAAGACCTCTTCGACAAACAAGGGAAACTTGATACGGCCAAGTGTCGCCAGTTGATACCCTATGGTATTGGCCACTTTTCACAGTATGCCAGTCAGAAACCTCGTGATCCGAATGTGTTGCGCGACCAGGTGGCTGCCATCCAGGAGTGGTTGATGCACCATACGCCAAATGGCATTCCCGCTCTCTTCCACGAGGAGGTGCTTTCGGGTATCAATACCCGTGGTGCCACAATCTATCCTCAGCAGATAGGACAGGCCTGCTCGTTCAATACCGAACTGGCTGAGGTCAAGACACGTCAGACGAGCACCACGATGCGTCAGATGGGTGGTGTACTGTCGCTGTCACCAATGGTCGATGTCTGCCGTACACCCAGTTTTAACCGCTTGGAGGAGTCGTATGGCGAGGATGCCTATCTCTCCGCAGCCATGGGCGTTGCTTTTGTCCGTGGTCTGCAACAGGGTGACTTGAAGAAAGGCGTGGGTGCCTGCTCCAAACACTATCTGGGCTATGGCGGTGGCGGTGATGCTGAGGAAAAGGAACTGATGGAAGAAATCCTGATGCCTCATGAGGCGATGATCCGTCTGGCTGGCAGCAAGTGTGTGATGCCTGGCTATCATGCGATGGCTGATTCAACAGGTGCGAAGGTCAACTGTGTAGCGAATGGTAAGATACTGAATGACATCCTGCGTGGCTATTTAGGCTTTGACGGCATGGTGGTCAGCGACTATACAGCCATTGACCAGATACCCAATGAGCTCGATGCTGTGCACAAGGCAGCAGCAGCCATCAATGGTGGCAATGATGTCGATTTCCCCTTTGGTGCCAACTACCAGCATTTGCAGGAAGCTATCGATATGGGCCTGGTAAAACCCGAAACACTTGAGCGGGCTGTCAAAAACGTGCTGCGCTATAAGTTCCGTGCGGGTCTCTTCGACCGTAAGCCCTATCTGTATAGTGAGGATGACATCATCCTCGATACCCCTGAAGAGCGCCAGACGGCCTATCAAATAGCCACGCAGTCGATAGTACTTCTGCAGAACGACAGCATCCTGCCTCTTGATACCACGAAACTTCATGTTTTGGTGACTGGACCCAATGCCAACTCCATGTGGGCGATGTGTGGCGACTATTCATTCCCCGCCATGACCTATTTCTGGAAGAAGGTGGAGAAAGACCTTGACCACCCCCATGTCATCACGCTGTTGGAGGGTCTCCAGTCGCACAAGCCCGATAGTGTAGATATCATGTATGAGCGAGGCTGTGACTGGACGGAAACCATCGAGACCAAGTTTGGTAAGGCTGGTGACGAGCGTGCTTGGGAATATGAGATTCTGCATCGTAAGGTTGACTCAGGTGAGGAGGCCAATGCCGACTCTGCCCTCGCCAAAGCTGCTGAGGCTGATGTCATCATTGCCGCTATGGGTGAGAACGTGATGCTATGTGGTGAGAACCGCGACCGCAAAGGCTTGCGTCTGCCCGGTAAGCAGGAAGAGTATGTTGAGGCACGCATTGCTACGGGAAAACCTGTCATTCTGGTGCTCTTCGGAGGTCGTGCCCAGGTGGTGTCAGGACTCGCCGAGCGCTGTGCCGCCGTTATCCAGGCATGGTATCCTGGCGAGGAGGGTGGTCATGCTGTGGCTGACATCCTTTATGGTAAGGTGTCGCCCTCTGCTAAACTCGCTGTGAGCTATCCCAATAAGGAACTCTATAAGCCTGTCTGCTATAATTACCAACAGTCGCCTGCCGATTCCCGACAGATCCAGTGGCCTTTCGGCTACGGCTTGAGCTATACTACCTTTGAGTATAAACACTTGTTACTGGACCAGTCAGCACGTGTCTCGTCCGACTATGTTAACCTCTCTTTTGAGATCAAGAATACGGGTAAGATGGCTGCCGACGAAATCGCACAGATATACCTGTCGCCCACCAATGCTGATCAGTCTATCCGTCCCTTGCAGCTGCAGGGCTTTGCCCGTGTGTCGCTGAAACCTGGAGAGACTAAAGCTGTCAAGGTGAAGCTCTTTACCGAACAGTTCGGCTATTATACCCATGACGGAGAGCGTCGCTGGAATATAGTTCCAGGTACCTATACCGTCAAGATTGGGGCCTCGTCAGCCAACATCCTTCTGGAGCAGGACATCACGCTGAAGGGTGATGCTATCAGCAAACCGCTGCGCCAGCACTATTTCTCAGAAGTTGTTATTACCGATTAATCCCATAGACTGATGAATGATATGAAAAAGATTTTATGGATGATGCTTGTTGCCATAGCCAGCTACGCGGCAAATGCACAGCAGTTGCCCTTTGTTTATGATGTAGAATATACGGGACGAACGCTGGCAGCCCCAGTGATGCCCGATGCCGACCAGTTACCCGTTATCCACGAACTGCCCGATGCTTTGGAAGGTGTCAGCTCGTTTGCTGACTGGACTAAGCGCCGCAGCGACATCGGTCACATGATACAACACTACGGTATTGGTACGAAACCTGTTGTTGACCCCAGTCAGGTCAAGGCTCGTATGGATGGTGATACACTGGTGGTCGATGTCACCGTCAATGGTGAGACACTCACGCTGAAGTCGCTGATTCGCTATCCGAAGGTGGGGCAGCCTCCCTATCCGCTGATGATAGGTACGGATATGATTGCCATACCTCGCCAGCTCTTCGAAGAGCGACCAATAGCTACCACGACCTTTGTCTCAGCACAGGTCAATGACTATAAGCAGTTTGGCAAGCATCACGACCGTGGCGAGCATCCTTTCGACCGCCTCTATCCCCAGCTGAAGGATAATGGTGCCTATAGTGAGTGGGCATGGGGTATGAGTCGTCTGATTGATGGTCTGCAACAGTTAGGTTCGGAGACGACGAAGATTGATTCCAAGCATATAGGCGTGACAGGTTGCTCGTATGCTGGCAAGATGGCGCTCTATGCCGGTGCTTTCGATGAGCGCATAGCTCTTGTCATTGCCCAAGAGCCTGGTGGTGGCGGTGCTGCTGCCTGGCGCAAGTCACACGAGTTGACCCTCACCGGCAAGAAACTGGAAGACATCGACAAGACAGACTATCACTGGTTTTTGGAGAGTCAGAAGGAGAACTTCCGTGGAGATAGCGTCTATCGTTTGCCTTACGACCAGCACGAACTCTGTGCGATGATTTGTCCACGCGCTCTGCTGTTGCTGGGTAACCCCGATTACGAGTGGCTGGCTGATGGTTCGATGCTATCCTCTGCTGAGGCTGCCAAGAAGGTGTGGGAACACTTCGGCATTAGTGACCGCATGGGGTGGAGTATTGTCGGCAAGCATGGTCATTGTCGTTTGCCCGAGACACAATACCCTGAGGTGCAGGCTTTCATCGACCGTTTCCTGTTAGGTCGTGATGTGAATACATATAACATAAAAAGAGTTGAAGATTTATAAGGACTCACGGGTAATAATTTATGAAGAAACTATTAACAACCATCCTGATGGGCCTCGTCGTTATGACGGGACAGGCGAAAGAGAAAACAATCGTGTGGGAACAGCCCACCATTGAGTATGGAAACAGTAACGGCGACGGGTACTTCAATCTCGCCCTCGACGTGACGAAGGTGGAGTTGAAGGACAACGAGACTGTGGTGTATATCACCGCCCTGCAGCGTTCGGACTATCCTGACCACTTTTGGTTCCAGTTTGCTGGCGACACCTATCTGAAGGTGGGTGAACAACGCTATACCATCACGTCTGCCGATGGCATAGAACTCAACAAACACCTTCATACCAACAAGGACGGCAAGCTCGATATGGCGTTCCACTTCCCGCCACTGCCGAAGGACACCAAGGTGTTCGACTTCATCGAGGGCGACGGACAAGGGGCTTTCCAAATCAAAGGTATCAAACCGGTGGAGGTGCGTTGGAAGCAACTGTTCCCTTCCTACTGGCGCGACAACCAGGGCGATTGGAAGATTGCCTTCTTCGAGGATTGCGCCATCTACGATTGTAAATTTTGGAATTACAATCAGTGTGACGTAAACCAGAAAACAGACGAGGCCACCATTGTCATGACCAATGGCAGTGAGGAACTGAAGGTTGCCATCGGTAAGGATAAGAAAGGTATGCGCACGATACAGATTGGTAACAATAAGGCTGTGTATTCGATGATTACCAGTCGTTTCCTGCCTGATTGTCCCACGAAGGATACCCGTACAGACTTTGTGGATTCTGGCTACAAGGAGAATACCATCACCGTCGTTGGTTGGATCAAGGATATGCCGGAGTTTTTCAAGCAGCTGAAGACTCTTGATTTCGGTTATCAGGACCTCTATACGGACGAACAGAAGTCTGCCTATGCCGAACTTGACGAACAGGGACGCTTCACGGTAAAAATTCCCGTCTTGAACAGTACGGAGTTCTTTATCGACTGGCAGCGCTGCTTTATCCGCACGATGTTCGAGCCTGGCAAGACCTACTTCCTGCTCTACGATTTCAAGGAGGGACGCCGTCTGTTCATGGGCGACGACTGCCGCCTGCAGAACGAACTCTTTAAATATCCCCTCGACTGGAAGACCATCAATTTGTATGACGGAGCGGAGACTGCCGGCAAAGGAGCTGCGGAACTCTTTGAACCATACGTCGCCTCTGTCGATAGTTTTCTCAAGACACATTTCGCCAACATCGACGCGCTCTGTGAGCTTCATCCTACGCTCTCCACCCGCTTCAACCTCTACAGAAAAGGCAATACGCTGATGCAGCAGGCACGCGCCTTTGGACAGGCCCGCTTCCGCGCCAAAGGTCTACAACTCTCTGACCATGCCCGCCGTTATGCCTACGACACGTTCTGGACGAAAATAGAAAAACCCTATACGTTGCACCGCGACCTCGGTGGATTCCTGAACGACTATCTGGACGATGCCGCACAGGCACGAAACTCTGTGTTTGCTTACAGTCTCCGTGACAACTACAAGGAATTTGCCACCAACGACGAGGAACTGGCACTGCTTACGCGTTGGAAGAAATGGGCAGACGAAGTCTCGCCCCTCATCGAGGCTGAACCCACCCTCGACGACAAGATACGCAAATCCCGTGAACTTGATTCGTTGAATGCCGACTTGATCAAAGAGGTAGACAAGATAGTTAACTCTCCGAGAGCCTGTAAGATTGTCAATGGCGGTATGCTCATCAACACCCTGAAACAACATGTCCTGACACTCGACTCACTCGGTGCCGACCCGTTTATCAAGGACCTCTGGCTTGGTCGACAGGCTCTCAACCATATTGACCACGATCGCACTTCGCTGCTGCCCAATGTCTTGGACACCGTCAAGGTGATGATACACAATCCCGTCTGCATCGCCATGATTGAGAAGCAGAACGACCACTATCTGGCCATCGAGAACCGCGAGTTCGACAAGTTGGTGCTCAAGTCATCCGATGATCTTGCTAACATCTCTGAGGGTGAGGCATTGCTGAAAAAGATTCTCGAACCTTATAAGGGCAAGTTTGTACTTTTGGATATCTGGGGCACGTGGTGCAGCCCTTGCAAGGAAGCTCTCAGCCACTCTACCGAGGAGTACGCCCTTCTGAAGGACTATGACATTCAGTATCTCTATCTAGCCAATCGTAGTCCAAAGGACTCATGGGAGAACGTCATCAAGGAGTATAACGTCAGCGGCCCCAACGTGGCTCACTACAACCTGCCCTCAGGTCAGCAGGATGCTATCGAGCGCTATCTAAACGTTCATAGCTTCCCCACCTACAAGCTCTTCAACCGCAATGGGGAACTACTTGATATTAATATTAATCCCTATCACCTCGAAGAATTGGCACGGTTGTTGCAGCAGATGAAATAAAACGATGGAAAGACGGAAAGAGATATATCAGGTGACGCTGGTAGGCGGGTTGGTCAATGTGGTGCTGCTCGTCTTCAAGTTCGTGGCAGGCATCCTTGGCCATAGTGCTGCTATGGTGGCCGATGCCGTCCATTCACTCAGCGATTTCATCACGGATATCATTGTCATTGTCTTTGTGCACATCAGCGGTAAGCCGCAGGATAAGTCGCACGACTATGGTCACGGCAAGTACGAGACGCTGGCGATGACCATCATCGGCGTGGCATTGTTGGTGGTAGCTGTCGGCATTCTCTATGACGGTATCATGAAGATTGTCGCCTGGGCAGGTGGTGAACAGTTGGAGGCACCAGGAATGTTAGCGCTATGGGCTGCTCTGCTGTCGATTGTCTTGAAGGAGGCAGTCTACCATTATTCGATGGTCAAGGCCCGTCAGTTGCAGTCGCAGGCTGTTGAGGCTAATGCGTGGCATCATCGCAGTGATGCCCTGTCATCTGTTGGTACGGCCATCGGTATCGGTGGTGCCATCTTCCTTGGTCAGCGTTGGACGGTACTCGACCCTGTGGCTTCTGTCATCGTGGGTCTGTTTATCGTCAAAGTGGCTATCGAACTCCTGCGTCGTGGTATTGGCGACCTATTGGAGCAGTCCTTACCCGACGAGGTGGAGGAAGAGATACTCCAACTGGCTGGGTCTGTCGATGGCGTGAACATGCCGCATGCCCTTCGTACCCGTCGCATTGGTAACCACTATGCCATCGAACTGCACATCCTCATGGATGCCGATATTACTCTGCGTGAGGCCCACGACAAAGCCTCGGAAGTGGAGCAGTTGTTGCGTAGTCGTTATGGTATGGAAACCCATATTGCCGTGCATGTAGAACCACGATAATAAGATAATTATAAAAGATAATGCCCAATGAGACAACTATTCATTCAGCTATTCCTGATGGTGGCCGTGGGAGCAATGGCAGCTCCGATGACCTCGCCCAATGGTAAGATAACAGTGACTGTAGATGGTCACGCTTTGAAAGTATGTTATGAGAAGCAGCAGGTGCTCGACATCGCTGAGGCTGGTGTCGATGCCACCGCTGCTGTTATGCTGACACAGCGTATCAAGACCGACTACCAGATGCTGACGGGTAAACGTAGCCACTGTACCAACGAGGCCAACGAATACCAGATTGGCTCTACCGTGCTCCGTGTTTATAACGACGGTATCGCCTTGCGAACATCAACCGTCAGCCCTCAGCCTTCTATCGCCTACCGTATCCCTGAAGGTACCCGTCGCTGGATGCAGCAGTGGTGTGACTCCTATGAGGGTTTCTTCCCCCTGTCCACCACCTATAAGGTGGAACCGGTACCCTCGTATAGCGGCATATTCAAATCTTCTGAAGGTTGGAACAATCGTTGGGGATATCCGGCGTTGTTGGAGCCTGTTAATGGTGCTTTTGTGTTGATATCTGAGGCGAATATTGAGCATGGGCAGAGTGCGTCGTGTCTTTATAATGACGGCGAACTGTTCAAGGTGGTGGAAGCAGAGCATGTCGCTGGGGAAACCGTCGGCCACACGACACCTAACCATACACCTTGGCGCGTGGCGATTATCGGGACACTGGCTGATGTGGTGGAATCGACGCTGATTACGGATGTCAGCGAGCCCTGCAAGATAGCTGATACCAGTTGGATACAGCCTGGTGTGGTGTCTTGGATATACTGGGCTTACAACCATGGTTCCAACGACTATAGCATCATCAAGAAATATGTTGATATGGCGGAGACGCTCCGTCTTCCCTACGTGCTTATCGATGCTGAATGGGATGAGATGAATAAATTGGCTTCTAATGAGGGCAAGACTATCGAGGATGCCGTCAATTACGCTAAGTCAAAAGGGGTTAAGCCGCTTATCTGGTATAACTCATCGGTAGGGTGGGTAGATGGTGCTCCTACACCGAAGTTCCGTCTGAACAAATCCGAAGACCGTGAGAAAGAATTTGCGTGGTTGGAGAAGATCGGTGTGGCAGGTGTGAAAATCGATTTCTTCTCTGGCGACAACCAGCGCAATATGGACTTCCAACTCGACCTGCTGGAGTCGGCTGCCCGTCACCATCTGCTCGTCAACTTCCACGGTGCTACCATTCCTCGTGGGTGGCAGCGTACCTGGCCGAACCTTATGTCAACAGAAGGTGTCTACGGAGCGGAGTGGTATAACAACGTAGCATCGTTTACTGATAAGGCAGCCTGTCATAATGCTACGTTGCCCTTTACCCGCAACGTCATCGGTCCGATGGACTATACGCCCTGTACCTTCAGTGACTCGCAACATCCGCATATCACTACCCATGGTCATGAACTCGCCTTGACGGTCCTCTTTGAGAGTGGCCTGCAACACTTGGCAGACCGTCCTGAGAGCTATCTTGCCCAGCCTCAGGAGGTGCAGCAGTTCTTGTCAACGCTGCCTGCTGCTTGGGATGAGACCCATCTGATTGCCGGTTATCCGGGGGAATATGTCATCATGGCTCGTCGCAGTGGTAATAAATGGTATTTGGCAGGTATCAATGGTTCCGATGAGGTTAGAGAGGTGACGCTACCCGTTGATAATCAGTCAGGTATTCTCTTTACCGATCAAGAAGGGAAATCACAAGAATGGCGCATAGAAAAGCTCAAAAATATACCAAAAAGTATTGTTTTTCAGCCTCGAGGCGGTTTTTGTTACATTTACAAAAATAGATGAAACATATGAGAAAGACAGTTTCAAAAAAAGTATGTAATTTTGCAACCGGTACTAAACCACTTCCGTTGATGAAAAGATTTGTTTTAGTAGTAATATTATCATTAGTAGTTTGTTTTGTAACCATAGCGGCTGCTGGAAAGCGTTCCAGCAGCGCTATCGGTGCTTTTGTTGAGAATCCCATGCTTTGGGCCGATGTGCCCGATCCCGATATCATTCGCGTAGGCGACACCTACTATTTGGTCAGCACCACCATGCACCTCATGCCTGGTGCGCCCATTATGCGCTCACGTGATTTGAAGAACTGGGAGACCATTGGCTATGTCTATGATCGTCTGACCGACTCGCCCAAATACGACCTCCTTGAAGGTACGGTATATGGTCGTGGTCAGTGGGCTACCTCGCTGAAATACCACAATGGTCGCTTCTATGTGCTCTTTGCCCCCAACGAGGCTGGTGCTATGGGTGATACTTATATCTATAGCGCTGAAGACCCTGCCGGACAGTGGACACTGGTATCTCGTATGCGTCATTTCCATGACTGCTCACTATTCTTCGATGATGACAATCGCGTGTATGTCATCTATGGTACGGGCGAGATGATGGAACTGAAGAGTGACCTTTCCGATGTCATCGAGGGTTCACATGTCCAGTTGTTCCAGCGCGAGGCAGACGAGACGGGCTTGTTGGAAGGCTCACGCATGATCAAACACAATGGTCGCTACTACCTCCTGATGATTTCCCACGTCTATGCTCCTGGTCGCCACCGTCGTGAGGTGTGCTACCGTTCCAAGGATATACGTGGCCCCTACGAGAAGAATACCATCCTTGAGTCTCCCTTTGGAGGTTTCCCCCATTTGGCTCAGGGTACCATCGTCGATTCTCAGGATGGCGACTGGTATGGCGTCATGTTTCAGGATCGTGGCGGTGTAGGTCGCGTGTTGACGCTGTCGCCTTGCCGCTGGATTGACGGATGGCCTATGTTGGGCGATGAGGAAGGTCTTGTGCCCACCAGAGTGCGTGCGCTGGTCAGTGGCGAACCCGAGAAACATATCGTCTGCAGCGATGATTTCTCTTCTCAGAAATTAGGACTCCACTGGCAGTGGAACCATAACCCCATCAATACCGCATGGTCGCTCAGCGAGCACCCAGGCTTCCTGCGTCTGAAGACCCGTCGTGTGGTGCCCAACCTCTATTTGGCACCCAACACATTGACACAGCGCATGCAAGGTCCTACTTGTAGCGCTTCTATTATTCTCGACTTCGCCCACATGAAGGATGGCGATTGTGCTGGCTTTGCCGCTTTCAACAGTGATACGGGTGCTCTGACCCTCAAGAAGACAGGTAAGACCGTCACCCTCGAGATGAGCGAGCAGAGTTGTCAGCTCACTCAGCGCGAGAAAGCTGTCACTAAGGTTGATGAGAAAGTCGTCGAGAGTGTCTCACTCACCAAGTTGGCTCCTCGTGCCACCAAGGTTTGGCTGCGCATCGATGGTGACTTCCGTCCAGGCGAACGTGGTGGCAAGGATGCTGCCAACTTCTACTACAGCCTCGATGGTGAGCAGTGGACGAAGATTGGCACCAATGACTATCGCATGCGTTTCGACTGGCAGCGTTTCTTCATGGGTTCCAAGTTTGCCATCTTCTGTTACGCCACGAAAAAGGCAGGTGGCTATGTCGATGTCGACAGCTTTACCATCCAGTAGTTTTGTCAACTCCACATTACAAATCATACAAAACCCTTCCGACTGCGAAGGGTATTTGTGTATTTATACACCATTCAATCAAAAATGGGCCCTCTACCTCGCTCTTAACTCTCAACTTTTTTGTACCTTTGCGAACGAAAAAAATCACATAACCAACTATGTTCAATAATTATAAAGGATTTGATCTTGTCGAGACGTATCACTCGATGCGTCACATGCGAAAGTACCACCCGTCGAATACGACCGTACGTCTGCTGAAGATTCTGTTAGTCGCCTTCGTCACCTTGTTTTTGTGGAATATACCGTCAGAGTGGTACGGTATTCAAAATCTGACAGTGGTTCAGCAGCGTGTCATTGCCATTTTCGCCTTTGCCACGCTGATGTGGATTCTCGAAATCGTCTCCTCGTGGGCTACGTCCATTGCCATCATTGTCATGATGTTGCTATTCTGTACGGATAGTGGTATCTCACCGATGGTCAACGAAGAGGAGGTGGGCAAGCTGCTCTCTTACAAGGGTGTAATGGCTTGCTTTGCAGACCCAGTCATCATGCTGTTCATTGGTGGTTTCGTGTTGGCTATTGCTGCCACGAAAACCGGTCTCGATGCACAGCTGGCCAAAGTGCTCCTCCGCCCCTTCGGTACGAAGAGTGAGATGGTGTTGCTGGGTTTCCTGCTCGTGACGGGTCTGTTCTCGATGTTCGTGTCGAACACCGCCACTGCTGCTATGATGCTGACCTTCCTGACGCCTGTGTTCCGTCAGCTGCCCCCAGAGGGTAAGGGTCGTATCGCCTTGGCTATGTCTATCCCCGTTGCTGCCAACCTCGGTGGTATGGGTACGCCTATCGGTACCCCTCCCAACAACATCGCCCTGAAGTACCTCAACGATCC
>JAEEGL014627689.1_pt1 | contig 13319 bp, 8 predicted proteins | sample 9134231 | NCBI WGS metagenome assembly JAEEGL01 (sample SAMN16246548, study PRJNA631951) | gut metagenome | biome: gut microbiome; feature: rumen; material: fiber-attached | host: Bos | place: Iran: Karaj | collected 2018-10 | reverse complement strand
TTATATACTTCTTTGAGTTTATTTAGTTGAAATTTATTTGGTAATTGTTTATACGTTTATATGGATATAAGTGAGTGGGTCTATATATATATCTATATATACCTATCCACCTTGATTTATACGTATAAATGTGAAAATAGTTAATGTATATAGGAAATCGGTTAATACTACTGAGGTTTGCTAATATTTGGGTGATGAAAGGGTGCTATAATTACACAGGTGCTAGCAATTTGTGCATTATAATTGGTGCTTATTGGCGATAATGAGTCTAATTTAATGCTACTACAAATGAGTTGCTGTCAATGTGAGTGCAAAAAAGCTGATACTAATGATTTTAAATCTTCAACGAGGCATACTTCAAGAGCCTATATTTCTTTTTGGAATTCTTGCCGTGGTAGTTATCGCTCGACTTCATTGCTACTAAGAGTTTCTTTCCATCGTCACTACCTAGGAGTTTATTTTTGATAGCAGCAAGTTTCTCCTTATACTTGTCAACAGCAGGTTTTGGGGCATGGATTACTGGCCTGATAACTGGGTGCGCATGAACTAGTGGAGTAGGCTTAGGATCCTTAATGCCAATCAAGCGTCTGTAGCTAGCCATTGCCTTTCCATGAGTATCCTCATTCATAGGCCTATTTCTATAATAATTCAGGAGAGCTACCTTACGCAAATCCTTCTGAGTTCTTAACCTAGGATCCTTCTCCAGAATCTTGTTGATGCGGCGTTTACTGATGGAGAAGTTGACTGATGGCATTAATTTGGTTGAATTGTTGAAACCATGACGAATGAAGAGACCTTGTGCTGTGTCATCTTTATTCTTAGCTACTTCCTCGCGTACCTTATTGATAATTTGTGCAGGTACTTGTGACCAATCCATAGTGCCGTTCTTAATCTTCTCCGCATAGTTGTAGACCTCGGAAAGTTTGCTATCAAGGTCCTCGTTACCAGTGAGTTTGCCGTCTTTCACTAACTGCAGGACAGCATTCTTGAACTTGCCAGGAACCTCTTTGATGCTTATCTTTCCAGCAATAAGGTCTGAGGCATACTGCTTCACGATATTAAGGGCGTTCTGACCTAGGCCTCTGAGTATGTCTTTCCCATTAGTTTTGAAGAAATTCTTGATCTTGGACCAACCTCTCTTGAGCCAGTCTTTAAGTCCATGACTAGCATTAATCATAGCACCTTCACTTCCAAACATTGTTAGCTTGAGTTTATGCTTGTTGAGTCCATGCTTGTAATCAAGTACTAGCTTCATCTTCCAAGATTTATCCGCGAACTGGCTGTTTAGAGATGGCCTATAGAGACTAGTGAGATTTAGCAGATTTTGATCAACAGGCTTCTCATCACGAATGCTTCCACGAATATCATCAAGACTTGAATGAATGGTGGCAGAACCAGGGCCTTCAGCATTAGCATCTTCATCGCCATGCTTTATAAACAATCCGTGAAGTTGCTTCTCTGCCTCACTAAGGTTGTTAATGAATTCCTTGAAGTGCTTCCTGCGCATAGTGTTGTTACCATCAATGATTTCTCGGTGCTTCTCGTATCCTTCTTTACCAAGACGTTGATAGGCGTAGACATTATTTCTCTGCGCTCTATGCTTCTCCACTAATCCTCTGAGTCCTTTAACAGCACTTTTGACAAGACCTGTCGCTGGGCTAAGTAATGCTGGAACTATTGCAGGAAGTCCATGTGTCTGTGATTTAGGGTCGCCAGCACTAATGGCTCGCATGTCTAATTCTTCAGAAAAGGGACACACAATATCGATGCCTCCATCTTTATACACAAGGAATCTCTGGCGTAATTGACAACATAGCATGTGACCCTGAGCAAAGTTATTAGGATGGGCTGCACCTTCAGCTATTCCTGCATCAATTCTGTAGTGGAAGTTGATTAAGTTAGCGAAGTAGTCGGCACTGAAACCTAATTGATTTCCTGCTGCAACTCTATATGCTTGAACATATGAACCCCAGATAGTGTCCGAGGACTCATCTTTCTGAAGATAATCATGGAGAATACTGAAGTCAAATCTATTAAGGTTCTTGAATGCGTCTGTACCAGCTAAATTGGTCAAGTTTCTGAGCATATCCATGTCTCCAGTATATGTATAGCCTGTGTGTACTCCGCCATTAGCTAATTGATGAAGTTCTGCTAAGTTGCATTCCATATTGCACATGTATGGCTTATCATAGACGACGTATGAGTTCGCATGAGTGGCGGCCATGAGGATTGCATAGATGTTAGCACAATTAGTCGGGAAGGATAAATGTTCATCGCCACCAGTATATCTAGCACCTCTGATAACAACATCGAAGTCCTTGAATGGATACTTGACAGAACCAGTGCCTACAAGGTTTGCAAAGTTAGCTCTTTCAACATCAGTAGGATAGTGGCCAGGAACTACCATTCTGAATTTGTTAATCTTGTAATTGTCATCATCGCTAAGTGTCAATGTATTTCCTGCAGCAAACTCGAAAGTCTTAGTGCTAGGTAATGGCTTGATATTAACTATCTTGCCTTCATCTGTTTTAACAATTACGATGTACTTATCTAAATCGCTAAGTGTCATAGATAGTGTTATGTCATCATTAAGCTGTGTAGTACTGAAGTTGTCACAATTCTCAAACATAGGGAATAATGATGGTAAAGGAATGCGCATACTAAATGTGTAATTAGCACCTGCTGTACCAATTTCTTTCAAAGGATAGAGGATGAAGTGCTCGTTTTTGGTAACATCTCTGTAGTTAATGAATGACGATGGATTAGCCTCCAGATATTCGGGGCTTCTGAACATTTGCCACATACGTGCTTGAGGCTGAGCAAATTCATTAGGCTCCATGTCAGCGCCACCATTATTGATATACGTCCTATCGAATAAAGTTGCAGCATTAAGAACACCAACATAGAAAGGGTTACGTGTGTCGTCGTCAGTTGTAACGTTCATTGGTATTTGCACTTCTACATCAAAATAAGCCTTATTGAGTCTAATGACGTGTTCAGTTCTGGGAATGCAAATCTGAACGTCCTGACCAACTGTGATACCAGATTCCCTGGAGTTAGTGTTCTTCGCCAGAAACGTCAATAAAGTGTCCGACAGAAACTGCTTCTCATTATCTGCTTGCTCCATATTTGAAAGGCTCTAAAAAAGATGCTCGTACAGCGGTTATATATTCTTAGTGTCGAGGTCACCGTTCTTGAGAAGCATTCCGTACTCTGTAACTACTGCCAGAACAAAGTTGACGTTTTCGGTATTAGCAGCATCATCACTCTTGAAGTGGACCTGGTATTGACCTTGCCAAGCCTTAGAATCTGCACCGAAATCATCAGGATCGCTAACGTAATTAGCACCAAGCATCACGAATGAACTCGTTGGAACTGTTGAGGCTGCATCCTTCTTGTAGAGATAAGAGTTGTTGAAATCGAAGTTGGATTGTGAGTAGTACGTATCAATGTTGTTCAAAACATCATCGACAGTGAACTTATAATCGTAAGGATACTGCCACGAGCTATTTGGAATAGGCTGCTTTGGAAGTTGATTTGCTCCGAATTGAATATAGAGAGAGCTGAGGTTTGGACGCAGCATCAGGTTAGGAGATTGCCCTACCATGTGTGCATACAACATAAGTGCATTTACATTTGATGTATTGAGAGTGAATGGAATCGAGTTCTGAGTACCTGCAGTGATAGTGGCTTGTCTGAATGCCGTCTTAATCATTCTGTATCTGAACTTCATGCCTTCACCATTAACCTTCTGGGAAATGATTGCCCTCTCAGATTCATTAGGAATATAATGCATCATGTAGAGGTCTACAGAATTGATTTGAACAGAATCTGATGCAAATCTCTTGCTAAGTGCGTTATTTGCATAATCTGGTGTGATGCTAATATTTGCATCATTACACTTAGTTCCATAAGTAAAGTCATTACCGTTCCAATCAACAATGTACTTGTATGGATCTGCGACATATAAACGAAGCTCAATCGGTGCCTGTAAAGTGAATAGAGGGAAGCCTTCTGATGTTAAGTCTTGGAAGATAGGCATGAGCTTGTTGACAGGAACTAGAATGTCAGTAATTGTCTGTTCTGCTACTGTTACTGGTATACTAGCAGCCGGATCTGTGGCAGCAATAGCAGCATGAGTGCCTGTATTAAGAAGCTCCAAATGAACCGGGTACTCAGTATCTTGAACCATCTTTCTTGTAGTGTATGTCTGAGGATTAGCCTTTTGGTAGTCTTCTCCAAGGTATAACTGCTCAAGGGCATTAGCTTCTATAAAGTGCTCCTCGTGATAGATAACCTTTGAAGCATATAGGATTTCAATCTTGTCGAATATGTTTGCTGCATTCTTGATGTAAGAGGAGTTAATACTCAACTTATTAGCTGCTACGGCACCGTGGCCGGCTGCAGTCGTTACTTGTATTGTATGACTTGGCACTTTGAGGTTGAGCTTTATGTAAGAGTCATTAACGAGCCACATTGATGCATCAGAAGGGCCAATGAACCATTGAATGTAGTTACCAGTAGTCCAATTCTGATTTGCATTGATTGGTGCTTTCCTTTTACACTCCACGGGGGCTATAGCCTTATTAACATCCATTTCTTAGGTCTTAAAAAAGAAGATACAACGCCGAAGCTGTGTTGTTTTAGCATCTCTATAAATGAAGAGCAATGAACAAAAGAAGCGAACAAAGAAGCTTTTGGATGAGTGTTGTGCAGAACATGGGCCTCATCCAGCATCAAAACCTGCTGGATCTCTTGCTGCCGACAGAGCTAAGTGGAATATTGTTGGAAAAGGTGGAACTAGGAATGAAGTGAGTATGACAACTCTCAAAAAGGAACTGGGCATTATTGCCAACGGAGCAACTCAAAATTATGCATGGATGATTGATGACTTCATCAAAGGAGACATGAAGAAGATCAATGAAACTCTATATGCAGATCCTCCGCATCATCTTAAAGACACTACTATAAAGGGCATGCTATTTGTAATGAAGAAATTGGCGGAAGTTTATAGCGCAGATCTGCCTAATCATAGAGTTGGAACCACTAAAAAAAATAGCAAGCTCCATGCGTATATGAAAAGCACTGAATCTGCAGCGCCTTCTCCTGAGAGCCCTGATGCAGCTAAAGTTAATGACGAGCTTAGAGGTTTTATGGATATGGCTGCTGAAAATGAAGCCGAGGATGAAGCTGCCAAAAAACAAGCATTTGAAGCGTTAATGGCTAAAGCAGAAGCTGCTAAATCAGAACCACCAAAGAAAATTACAAAGAAAATTTATGACCAAGAGATTCGTGATAAAACTATCGAGCGATTGGAGCGCGATTATAGTTACGACAATCCTGTTAGTGCAAGAGATGACCCGATTGCGACTATTTATGAATATCTTCGTTCTGAAGGCCCTGTGGTAGGGCTTTTGAACGCATTGATGCATGCGATTGAAGAAAGGATACAGTGGATGAAGAAAGCACGCGCTGATGCTGTTTCTAAACAAGTTCCAGAGGATGTGCTTGACAAAATTCTTAACCATCCTATGAAACGATTAGAGAAAGAACTTTCAGAGTTGAAAGATATCGGAGATAGAAACAGACATTACATTGATACAACGGATCCATCTGTAGAAATGAATGAGGACATGCAATTGGGATTGCATAAATTATACGTGGATTATTGGAAAGATCGCCTGAAGCATTCTAAAGGTCCTGTCGTTCCTGTTATATCTCCAGAAGATTTAGAGTCTAAGCCTTATTTTAGAGAACTTTGGCGTAACGTTAAAGCATATCCTTTCTCATTTAATCACCAGAAGAATTACGAAGAAATTCTAAGGAAGCAGTGTAATGATTACAATACTACGTGGAATGATGCCAAAAAGCACAACGAATCACTGCCTCCTAAGCCTGATGCTCCAAAGCCTGAAGCTCCTAAGCCTGATGCTCCAAAGCCTAATAACAGGCAAGTTAACCCTAAAAGTCCAGAAATGTACGCAGCGAGGGAAGCTATTTCGGAACTTGAAACAAAGCTCTATCACATTTCTTGGGACATAGATAACAAGGGAGACAATTATGATTCGAAACGAATTAGTGAAATTGATGCGACTGTAGCTATTATGTTAAAGAAAGTGGAAGATAAAGTCTCTGATGTACATTATATGACTAATAAATACAGAAACAGGTTGCTCAAAAAGGCGAGGGAAAAGGCCAAAGAAATTACTGAGAGGCTTAGTGAAATAAATGCGAGGATCAATTCTCCAAAGCCTGAGCCTCCTAAAGTAGAGCCTCCAAAGCCTGAAGCTCCTAAGCCTGAACCTCCAAAGCCTGAAACTCCAAGGAAATTCACTAGGCCTGAATCTCCAAAGCCTGATGCTACTAAGACACCTGCTCCTAAGCCTAAATCTCTAAAGCCTGATGCTCCTAAGCCTGAACCTCCAAAAGTAGAAGTTCCTAAAGTAGATGCTCCAAAGCCTGATGCTCCTAAGCCTGAACCTCCAAAAGTAGAAGTTCCTAAAGTAGATGCTCCAAAGCCTGATGCTCCAAAGCCTGATGCTCCTAAAGTAGAGCCTCCAAAAGTAGAAGCTCCTAAGACACCTGCTCCTAGTGATTTATCACCAGCGAGGGACGCAGCTAAAGTAGAAGTACCCAAATTACCTCCTCGCTCGCCATCAGCTCCAAAAGTTAAGCCTCACGAAGATTCTATCAATTTTAAGACTTTTGCTATTACATCTATGACTTCTGCTATGATAGCTAAGGAAACTGTCAAATCGAAGCTAAATAAAGAGTATAAGTGGCTGTATGAGTACACCAAGAACAAAGACCCGAGAATTAGTGAGTATGCAAAGACTCTTAGAAACAGGATCCAGCAGAGACTTATAGAGATTGATGCTGAGAAGAAACTCGATTCAAAGTGCAACTCTCTGTACACTAATCTTAGAACAACAGCTTTGAGGATTAAGAACGAAGGCATTAAGGACAAGGAAACGCGCAAGGAAATGTTTGTCGACTCAATCCATCAAATATTCTCCGATGCTGATATCAAGAATCTAGGAGTCACGCAATACAAAAAAGTGAAGAGCACGATAGAGTCTATCACTAAAGACTTCTTCGGATTCACTTGTAATATCGCTCCTGGAAGTAATCTCGTGCCATCATCTTTCAATTATAACTCTAAGGACAGAATTATTAGAATGAACGAAGGCAAGAACATTAGTGGCCCTGCAGCTAATGCGGCAACATTCTTCTCCATAGATATTCACGAGATATACAAGATCGTAGAACGCTTCTTGGAAAAGCTAGTGGGCAAAAGAGTGCCTCTCACTGATGAAGCTAGAACAAACATCCTGGAACTCATAGAGAGAGAGATACGCCAGCACATGAGTACTAATCATGGAGTTGAGAAGGAGTTAGGCAAGCGCATTAATGAGCTAGCATCCGAGGTTGAAGCATACATCGACTCCAAAAAGAATCGCACCAGAATCAGAGACTCCGACATGTCTAATGATGACAAGCTTAAGATGCTGCGTGGATTCAAGCTAAGTAATGCTGCAAAGGCTGAGCTAGAGCACATCCTTCTAAAGTTAGTGAGTGCCTAAAGGCACGTTCGTATCCTGAAGGATACTGCCCTCATCTGAGCTTAGACATGTATGCCTCCCATTGTTCATCATCTGTAAGCGTTACATCACGACTGCCCCTGAATTTATACGAGCCATCATCTAACTTGCACGCATACATGCCCTTTCTAATGAATACGGCCTCTTGTGCTGATGTCTCAATCTTGAAGGCACCAATCTGTCCTCCCAGTTCCACGACATTACTTCGGGTCAATTCTGCAAGATCCTTTTTTCTGATGCAAATGCTGTCAACACATGAGTAGAATACATCTATCCCATGAGTCTCGCAATAGTTAACGACCTCTCTCATGATGTGTCGAGCCATTGCCAAAACACTAACTCCAAAGTGCGCTAGATTGCTGTGATTGATGTGGCGCTTATAAACTTCCACGTAGCCAATTCGAGCCTCATGCACTTGTCTAAAGTTTGCTACTATAAATGGCAGTATCTTCTGTGTTGGCATATCTATCCTCTTTGTAGTTACTGCTCGGACCATTGTTTTACCTAGCATCTTATTAAGAGTCAACTTTGCTCCTGGATTGGTCTTCCTCTGTTGATAAAGCTCGTCGATGTATGAGTCCAATTCGTGAGAGGTTGGTGTGTCAAAGTAGAAGCCCCCAACAACAGTGCCACGAAGCTTATTGAACCTGCATAGATCTACTAGATCGATGAGAGTAAGCCAGACATGACCTTTAGGTCTGTCATTATCAATCTTAATTAGTTCATACTTAGAGTGTTCGACGTAATCAATGTGGACGAGCACGAATGCGTTAGTAACCAATCCAGATTCATACAACTTCACTACTTCTTCAACGCTCATGGATTTCTCGAATACCTTTGGCTTATCTGTGTGTACGCCCACTAACTTAGCAGCATAAGGGTAGAGAGAGTTAACGTCCAGGAATACTACTGGTTCGCGTATATGTTTCCTGATAGATGCGATGAGTCTATTGCCACGCTTACACTTGTTAACAGCATTAAGGAAGTTGCCACTTATTTTGAACGTCTTGATGCCTTTGAATTCATAATCATGAAAGTTAGCCTCATCAATAGTGAACTCGACCTCGGGCTCCTTAGCTTCTACTTTCAAATCATTCACGGCAGAGAAATCAATAGCCTGCATCTCTCCAAGTCTGCGCATTGTTGATAGAATCTGAATGCTGGACATCTCTCTTCCTCTGAACATAACTCTCTCGAAGACGAATATGTGCTCATCTATGATTCCAAGATTCAGAGGATGGTCATTAATGACGCCGTACTTCAGTGGGAAGTTAGTGCGCTTAGGAGTCTTGATATGCACCCATATGTTGAGTCCGTACTTCTCTGCAATACGCTTAATAGTAGGGAGTTCCACAAACTTCTTGCCAGCGATATCTGTCTCTATATTAATTAGAGTCGTACCTGCTACTCCTAATTGCTTAAGGGCGTAGATGAAGCAGTTGGTTGTGTCTATCTCATCAACGCTGTGGAAAACTTGATAGGGACTCAAATCCTCTGGACCTGTAAATACGTAAGGCCAGTACGCCAACGACCTTTTTTTGCGGCCTGGTTGCATATCAATTGGTGCTAAATCAAGATTCATGATGCTAATTCTATGCACCTTCATTTGCCTATCCAACCAATCAGCCTCACTTTCTGGTAATATTGATGAGAAATCGAAGTAGCGGCCCTTATTCTTCATGAGCTTTTTGAAGAAGCGCAAATTCTCATCAGTAACAGGTCTCCAAATAGTGTCTCTAACGCCGTTAGCATCTTCTACATCAAGTACCAGAACTATACGCGACGTGGCTAATGAGTGGACCAATAGGTCGTAGAACTTATCTCCGAGAAGTTTCAAATACGTAGCGTCTTGCTTTGTGTCAAAATCCAGCTCCATTTCGTGTATGTTAATGAGATTGAGGTCATCGATATCATTAATGACGCTCAATGTATGCGCCAGAAAGTCACTCTCATCAGGCTCTGTCTCTCTATTGCTTCGACGCTTGTTTCTGATGTCAAATGTCTCATCGGATAATGCAGCTGCATTAGCGAAGAAAGATCCTGCTCCTGTAGCTGGTGTAATATTAAAAGACTCAAGTCGCTTCTTGACCTGAGCGTGTGTCATGTTCTTGATGATGTACTTATAATCCATTTACATACGTCTCAAAAAAAGTGCAATGGAAAATAAATGCATCTTGAAACTGACAAAGTCAGCAGCGAATACCTGCAGCTAGTAACGCTCTCATGATATATGGGAAGTTCTTAGGATTCTGGTCAAGACAGTGCTGGTCATCAACATGCAGCACCTTCAAGTGGCATCCATTCAATCGGAGCCAATTCTCGTATTGTTTCTTGAGTCTAATTACTGTTGAGTCATAAGGCTCGTTCTTATTATTTCTGGACGTCCATACTATAGTCGTCCTGCATTTTGGCACGAATTTGCGCTTATCACTGACAATGACATCAAGCGCTGTATGAGTGTTATCTTCACGAGTGACTTCAGAAGGATCGTCGTAGAGCTCTTGTATGAAGTCATTACCTCTATCGAGTTCAAATTCTCTTAACAAATCAGGCTTCATTGTTGTGGGCTCAATCAGTAACAGGTTAATTATGCGGCCTGGATACTTAGAAGCATAAACGGTCCACCAATAACACCCTTTTGAAATCCCATAGGCATAGAACTTATCAAAATTGCTGGGGAGTTGATCGTTGATGTATTTGCAATAGTTATCAGGCTCAAGGTCTTGATAGCTGCACGGTTTTGTCTCCTCCATCAGTTCGATCCAAAAAACGTTTAGACCGTGTTCCGAGAGGTAATTTATCAGAGGTTTGTGATAGTCCAAATCCATGCCATCACCAGGCAGAATAACGACGTTCTTAGACATTTACAAGCCGCATAAATTCCTCCAAATCTGATGCTGCATCAATTGCTCTCTTGTATAACTCTCTCAGACGTTCATCCGTATTCATTAGTTGCTTAACATCCTCTCTCTCACTTACTTCCTGCTTCATTATTCTCACCAATTCTAATGCGTGATATGCTTCATCCATACATACACCCAAAAAAAAGTGCTTTGCATTTTTATTAATCAGAATTACTAACGGTCAAGTTTACATAAACAGGGTTGTGTATGTTCAGAGGCTCCATGAAATCGTTGAGAATTCTGATGCGCAAATTAGTGAGGTCCTTCACTGTTCCTGTCATAGTAGAGTTGCATTGTATGATTTCGTTGTGATAAGTGGCCGTGTTGTAACTTCTCGCCATTACATTGTAGGTTTGTCCGTTTTCGTTAATGGTCTTCACAGGTGTGTTGATATTAGTGTCGACAACATACACAAAAGGCCCACTTCTTCTGAGGTTATGCAGCTCGAAATAGCGGACGTTGTTCTTCCTCTCTGCACAATCTCCTGCCGTGAATTCCATGTACTCAGGCGTCTCAGTTCCTGTCCACTCGTTGAATAGATTACCAAACATGTAGAGGAAGTTATTTGAGGCCTGAATGCTTATGCCTTTAACCTTATTGCCATCAGGGTTTGGACCACTTATTTTCACTTTCATAACCATGTAATCCACAACGCTGGTGACTCGTTTTGAGTTTCCATTTTCTATCTTAGTGTCGTTGCTTATCGTTGGTTCGTAAAGTTCTATAGACATACCTGTAATAGCATCTTCATCGCCTCTGTTATTTTGCCACAGTCCTGTAGCAGTAACAGCAGCATCAGCAAGACTGAGCGCGGCAATTATCTTCTGATCGTTAGGAGCGCGCTGAGTGCTTAGAACATTTGTCTTCATTTTATAAATTCTTGAGCTTGGAGGGTGTGAGTGAACCACGGATCCATCAGGGTTTTTGGTGATTGTATCGTCGCTCCAGTACACAGTATACTTAATCCAATCATCATTCTTCTTCAGTACTTCCTCGTTGTTGTGGAATATGACCTCATTAATCTGGACGTTGTAAAGTCCTCTAGCGTTAGGTTTGAAATTAAGAGGCACGGAGAAAGTGCTGTCGTAGAAGTTATTGCTTCCCTGCCTGAATGTAAGGAGCGGTATTGATACAGCCTTGGTATGAGTCTCATTCATTTATGGGCACCAAAAGTGTTGAACTCTTATCAAACATATACTCCTCGCGATGTTTGCTCAGGAACTCCTTTTCAAGATCTGTAAGAGATGTATGTCTCTTGAGTCTATTTCTGAGCTGATATACAGACACCTCCACTGGTTTTGGAGATATCTGGAACCTGCGTCCATCCTTACTAAATCGTGCCATTTTAACAATGTACTTGCATGATGTCAGTGATGGATTCTTGGAGCATTTATAGTCAGCGATTTTGTAGTAGAAGTCCTCTCCTAAGTAGTCCTGTTCGTCATTAACGCTGGTCGCCCATTTCTTGGAAGCAGTGTTAGAGAGTTTCACTAATCTGTATCGAGGCACAGGCTTAGTAAGTCCATCACGCCCCATGATTTCGTACAGATACGGCGATACTTGTTTTGCTATCTTGAAGTAGTCCTCGGATAACTGCTTGCGTCTCTGATTCTTCTGGAATGCTTTCGAGCCTCTGTCCTCATCAAGAATGTATCTGACATCATCGCCCAGCTTCAGAGGTTCCTTCTGTATCAGTTTCTCCTTAGCATCTCTCTTCATAAATTGCTCGTAAACCCATTGCATCTGTGCATTCTTGTCGTTATGCATTTGATTAGGAGTCATTCCTATAGCACGATTCTTAGTAGCATTATACAGATCCACTAATTTGTACAAGTCCTCTTCTAGAACGTCATGCTCGTCAAAGTCATAATCAGAAGCATCCCATTCCTCTTCGACTATTTCAATTGAATCACTGGGTTTATCATTAATATCTTCATCACCTTCCTTAACGTCATCCTCGTAGTAGACTTTATCAGAGAGAGTCCTGCAAAGTCTGTTGATTACGGACAAATATGTGTGCATCTTTTTTGGCGTTAATCTTAGGATTATTCCTTGCTCGGACAGATAGTTGGCAACCTCTATCGATGTAAATGCCTTCTCCTCGTCACACTCGATGATATGAGGGGCGTTCTCGTTAACAAACTTCTTTAGAGAGGGCATCAATTCCGACACTGATATTGCGCCCTTACTTCCAGGGAGTTTATGTGTCCATGCGTATTTGGTGTTGATATTGATGCAGAGGAGCCATCTACTGACGTCGGCTATTTTGAATATATCCATTTGCCAGGCATCAGGAATGGCACTAAACTTGTTCCCCATCAAGGCCTTGTTGTAAGTCTTTACAGCACGTTGCTTGTTGTATTTATTAAAGACCTTTCTTATGAATGCAGGCGTATAATCGGCATATTCATCGTTCGATTTCATGTGGTGAATTAGTTTATCCACATCCTTGATTCTGCGCTTCTTGATAACAGCAATAACAACTGACGCGTTCATTCTTTAACACGCACTTAAATAAGATGTCTATGTGGAGCTCTGGTGATAACATTGTTTATGGACCGAACAGAATGTGGACAAACCCTAATCTCGCAGGGACTAGTTCTGGATATAACGACGACGAAGACGGTGCGTTGGAGCAGGGAGCAGATGTAACTTATACATATGCTAAGGTTGGCGTTCCTGCTTGGGGAGAAGAAACTGTTAAAACAATTCAGCCTGTCGATGATGGAACTAGCGCTCATTTCCAAGACGAAAACACAGATGGATATAAAGGTAATAACTGCATCAGAGCTTACAACTTTATCATAGAAGATCC
>JAEEGL013325166.1_pt1 | contig 13319 bp, 2 predicted proteins | sample 9134231 | NCBI WGS metagenome assembly JAEEGL01 (sample SAMN16246548, study PRJNA631951) | gut metagenome | biome: gut microbiome; feature: rumen; material: fiber-attached | host: Bos | place: Iran: Karaj | collected 2018-10 | reverse complement strand
GTGCGAATTTCGAGGGCGATAGCACGAATCCGACGGAGTACATTCTTCCCAACAAGAATTTGCTTCCAGATGACATAGATTCTCCGATGGTGGTCTATCTGCGCGGACAGCGCATAAAGGTCTCGCGCGGCAAGAGCCTTGGAAAAATCTTCAAGCCCTATTTCAACCGCACTGACCACTACCACTTCTGCTCGCATCAACAGACTCCATACGTTCCAGAGGCGACTGATTATGACATCGGCGTTCAGAACGGAGGCATCACATATCTGGCGCATCCGCTATTCAGCATGTACAAAGGCTGGGGCGCAGTGCCGATTAGACAGTTCCTCTGCAATGTCATACGCCTTGCCCTTGGAGCGGAGCCGCGCCTGACATGCAACATGCCGTCCGCCGCGCGCATCAGCATGATGCATCAGCCTGAAGAGAACCGCAGCGTTATCCATCTGCTGTATGCGAACATACAGCCTCGTGGCGGTTCAAAGATGATTGGCGATGTGAACGTGTCTGGCAACGGAATGGTCATTGAGGAACTGTTGCCTCTTGCTGACACGACTGTCAAGGTGAAGCCGCTTGCGGACGTGACAGGAGTCACGTTAGAGCCTCAGGGGTTGCCGTTGCAGTATCAAACAGATTCCAAGGGCAACATCAAGTTCAGAGTAGATAGTTTTACATGCCACCAGATGGTTGTCCTGCATTATTAAATAGGTAAATAATTGGACGAATGGGACAGCAGCAGAGACGAATATTCCATTAGTCTTATTGGTTCCATTCGTTCCATTGATGGGTAAATCAGAGAGGAGGTTAGCATGAAGAGATTGTTGTTTGTATTCATGCTCTTGACAACCCTCGCGTTCGCTGGCATTCGCATAGAGGTCAAGAACGGAAAGCATCTACGGTTTCAGGAAGTTGTTGACATAAAGATGTCGCAGGAGCAGTACGAGACCGCCAAGAACCTGAAACTCCATGAGATAGATGCAACGGGACTTCTGACTGAGACACCCTCCGCATGGTCGGTGGACGAATGGGACGGCGGCGAAAAGGAATACGTCCTCAGCATATTGTTGACGGGACTTACGCAGCCGAATGCCACCCGCACGTTTGAGTTCGGGGAGTTTGGCAACGTCTTTTTCGATACTGATTTGCATCAAGGCAGCATTGACGAATCAGGCTTCTACATAGCTGACGATTCGTTTGTGCGCATAATCAACCAGTACTTCTCCGTTGTTTACAAGGCCAAGGGCTGTGCTTACTTCTCCGATATCCATTTTGTCACATCCAACACAGACGACAAGGACCTTTTTCTTCTCGACAGATGCGTCGCCAAAGGCATTGGAGTCTTTGGCTTCGGCAACGACAGCGAGGCGACTTCGAAGATAATCTCCGCAAACAGACTGCGAGTGGTTGTCGAGTCGCGGAGCCGCTATGTCAATCGTGAAAAGGTCGCGCCAGGGAACATACGCGCCGTCTATCACTATGTGTATCATGCCTTTTCGCCAGTGGTGACCGTCGCCGTGAAAGCCACGAAAGATGACGAAACCGATTGGAATGAATTGCATTTTCTGCATCTCACAAGTAAGGTGAGGAAGTACGATCGATTTGTCTATAGTGACAAGGGCAGGGTGAATGTACATGAATTTCTGCCGATGGGTTCGAAGAGTTTCGGCTCAATCCATGCGACCGATTGGTGCGTGATGGAGGATGCGAAGAACGCTTTCGGAGTGGGAGGCAACGCTCTCGCGTGGGACGCATCAAACGATTTTTTGGATTTCGTCAAAAGCGAAAGAGTGCGGAACTTCAAGAATCCGAACAAAAGCGTGGAGGCCATTGCGATGGCCTATTTCGGTCCTGCCAGCAGCGACAGGACGGTCTATGCAAAGTGGCTAGCACCGTCGGAACAGCCAATTGCCACGGTGATTTCGGATGCTCCGTCAGTAATGGCTCGCGGCGAGTTCAAGGGCGAGCACATTCTGGAGAACTACGCGATGCGCATCGCGTTTTCAGGGGCTGTGGACGGCTACGCCTGCGTCGGAATCGAAAATGCGAACCATACTGGTCCAATCTTCTGCAATGCGGTTGGGGACAGACGTCCGATGTGGAATCTGCATTTCAGGAAGGGGACGGACGAGGCGACGGCGGTTACAGTCAGCGGCAAGGACGTTCCGCCTGAGCAGAGCAGCGTCGAACGCATCGAGAATGGTTTGAAGTTTTTATGGAAGGGAGTCAAACTCGGCGACGGTGGGACATTCGATGCCATCGCGAAGGTCGTTTTGAATGGTGAACAAGCAGAATGGACGCTGGAGGTCGATAACCACAGTAAAGAATATGGCTTGTGGGACAGTGAATTTCCGATAATCGGCAACGTTTTGGCAAGTGGCACGGCGGACGCTCTTTTGCCCACTGGCAATTGGGGTGGCTCCTTATACCATAATTATACAGGGAAGTACAAAGGCAATTATCCATCGTACAATGCTCCACTCCAGATGATGGCGTTTATGCGCGACGGATACGGACTGTACTATGGCATTCACGATGGCGCCGCTCGCACAAAGAACATCTGCGTGGAGGGCGGACGCGACATGTTCACGCGCGTCAACGCCGAGAACATGGGCGTGCCAGGCAGCGGAAGAAAGGCGGATTTTCCAGTCGTGTTGCAGATTTTCACAAGTCAATATTGTGGCTGGATGGTGGCCGCTAAAATCTACCGCGAATGGGCGCTGAAACAGTCGTGGACAGCCAGAGGTCCCATAAAGGATGACCCTGAATACCCAAAGAAACTGACGGATTTGGGCTTCTGGTTCCTGCTCAGCAGCCGTTTAGACGGTGAGGTTGAAAGCATCGTCGGCAAAACGATGGACCGTGCGTTCGCGAGGGCGACGGTTCCGACAGGCGTCCATTGGTACAACTGGCATCAGATACCGTTCGACAACAGTTATCCAGAATTCTTCCCGATAAAGAATGGCGTGAAGGAGGCGACGGAGCGGATGACGAAGCGCGGGCAGATTGTCATGCCGTATATAAACGGTCGCCTTTGGGACAGTGGAATAGAATCTTTTAATGCTGCTAAGCCATTCTCCTGCAAAAACTTAAAAGGAGACAGTTACATTGAGGAGTATGGCTCGGGACGCAAACTCGCGCCGATGTGCCCCTATACGCAATTCTGGCAGGACAAAATAAACGAAATCTGCCTGCGGATGAGAGACGAAGTTGGATTTAACGCAATCTATCTCGACCAGATTGCCTCGGCAGCGCCGCAACTTTGCTTCGACCCATCGCATGGTCATCCGCTCGGCGGCGGAAGCCATTGGGTGGACGGATACAGGAAGATGATGTCCCGCGTGCGCGCAATGGCCGCTGAAAAGGGATTGTTCCTTTCGTCAGAGAACACCGCCGAACCGTTTATGGACAACATTCACGCCTTCCTCACATGGACACAGAACAACGACACGGACGTGCCGTTGCTCCCCGCAGTCTATTCTGGATACACGACCTATTTCTCGTCGCCGCAGGCGGGTGGCGATAGTCTAGTGGCCTTCCGCGCCGCGCAAGGGCGCGATTTCATGTTTGGTTGCCAGATTGGATGGCACTATTTTGACATCATGCAGGACTCCCACAAGGAAAAGTTCGACTTCAGCATGCGCCTTGCCGAATTGCGACTTGCCACTAAAGAGTTCATGGTTTTCGGCGAACTCGTCCGCGAGATCAAGCCAATCAACGCCGTTCCTAAGTTGACGATGACGTGGGGGATGCGCCATCCGCATACTGTTACGCTTCCAGCCGTGCAGGGCTATGAGTGGGTTGACGCTAAGGAACGTAGTTGCATCTACATCATCAACTACTCTGATTCAATTCAACGCTTTGAGTATGAACTACCAACGCATGGTAGTCTACTACGACGAGTCAATGGTGCGGGAAGTGTTCCGATGGCGGTTGTGTACTCAGGCGGAGAGCGCGTGGATTATCTTGAGCCAGGCGAGGTTCTTGCCTTCATCGTCGAACCAATCAAAAACAGCAAAGACATTGACCGTAGGGACGGTCGGCACTATTACCATGACGCCGTGGGAGACTCGGGGGCTATCTATCCATGCCTCAAGAGCAATTCTGCCATCGTAAAGGAGGCGCGTGACTATCTAAAATCTGGAAAAGATCCATATTTGAGAAAGGCGGCTGTGGAACTCCTTTTCCGTCAAAGGGGAATCACAATCGACATAGATGGCGGTAGGCCACGCTCACGGAATATCATATCTGTGGAGGGAGATTCACGGCCTATTCGTTATACTATTTATAACTCTTCTAAAAAGCGGAACAAATTGAAGATAGAGTGGCCAGACGGGATGGTTGAGGAGGTCGTCGTCGAAAAGCACGCATTATCTGGTGAGAGGGAGTTCGGGAGAAGACACGCTTGGATTAGAAACTCTGTAAAGTTCTCTTTGGAAGGTTGCGAAGGCGCCATGGAGATTCCATTCAATCGCGTTTCAAGGAACGCTGTCCATCTTGAAATGGACTTTCCTGAATCAGTCTATGCAGGAGAGGACTTCATGATTTCTGTCATGGCGAGAAAATACATCTCTTCGGAGAATAATGTCTTCGTGCAACTTCAGTTCCCTGACGGATGGATTGTGGAGCCGCCGCCAATCATTGAAATGGAGAACAATCCAGCAGGCGCCCGAAAGACCGTTGTCTTCAAATGCCGCGCTCCTGTTTCCACGCAGACAAAGGACCTTAACATTACATCCATGATTCTGATGGGGCGGAAACAGCATCCGATAAAAGTCAAGCGCACACGTCCGACGGCGCAGGCCGCAAGAGCCAAATCCATCACCATCGACGGCAAGTTGGACGACTGGACCGATGTTCAGCCAGTCGTCGTCAACGACATGACTCCAGAGTGCGTCAAATACACCAAGGGAAAATACAATGGCGCGGACGATTGTTCCGCCGAACTCAGATTCGCGTGGGACGAGAAGTTCCTCTATATCGCCGCCAAAGTGAAGGACGACAAGCACTTCCAGAAAACCAGAGGTGCCAGCCTCTGGAGCGGCGACTGCATACAGTTTGCGTTGGTGGACGGCGGTCCGCTCCCACAGTCCCGCTGGCAGGACGTCTCCATCATCAAAGAGTTCGCAATCGCCGCAGATAGCAACGGGCCATACATATATAGTTGGTGTACAAAAGAGCATGGTCTTATGGCGAATCCGAATATCGCCGTCAACGGCGGCGACGGCGAAATCATCTATGAGGCGGCTCTCCCATGGGAGCATGTAAATGTCTCCAAGCCAACATCTGGAAAGAAATTAGGAGTCTCATTCGTTGTGGCGGACAATGACGGTGGTGGCCTGCGCGGTTGGCTTGAGTGGACGCCTGGCATATTCAACAACAAGGACGGCTCAGCATTCGGTTGCCTGACTTTGGAGTGATAATCATGAAAACATTCATTCTCTCTTTCTTGATGGCGGCGGTTGTCGTGGCGGGCATTCGCATCGACGTCCAGAACGGGAGGCATCTGCGCTTCCAGCAGGTGGTTGATGTCAGAGTGACCGCAGAGCAGTATGATTCCTGTATGAGCCCCTCGTCACGCCCCTGTATGGGACTGGTGCTCAAAGAGGTTGAATCGTCTGGCCTTAAAACGGCGGTGCCGTATGCTTGGTCCGTGGAAAAGTGGGAGGATGGCGAGACAGAATATGTCCTCAGCATATTGATGACGGGGCTCACGCAACCGAATGCAGTCCGCACGTTTGAGTTCTCGGAAGGCGAAGCCGCCGAGACCGCAACGGACATGACGAGCGCTTCGGACGACGCCACTTCGTGGATTTCCAACCAATACTTCTCACTTGAGCATCAGGCGCAAGGCAACGGTGGCATTTTCTCCACACTGCATTTCATGCACTCTGGGACGGACGACAACGACCTTACTCTCCATGATCGGTGCTTCACCAAGGAATTAGGCAGTTTCCATATCAAGGATGACAAAGACGCCGAAGCGCGGATTATCTCATCGAATCCTCTGCGAACCGTCGTTGAGGCGCGGACACAGTACTTCTATCGCGAAAAAGCGGCGCAGGGAGGCATCCATGCCGTCTATCACTATGTTTACAATGCCTTCTCTCCTGTCGTCACTGTGCGGATGAAGGTCTCGCGCGATGACAAGACAGACTGGCGGGAACTCTATTTACTGCATCTTACAAGCCTTAAGCGCAAGTACGATCGTTTCGTGATGGGGGACAAGGGCAATGTGAAAACCCACGATCTGCTTCCTCTTGGAACAAAGAGTGTTGGAGCCATCAATGCGTCAGATTGGTGTGTCATGGAGGATGGCCTCAATGCCGTCGGTGTCGGTGGAGGCATCATCGCATGGGACGCCTCAAGCGTCTATTCTGATTTCATCAGAAGTGACAAGATCCATCGATTCCTGAAGGAGCAGAAGGGCGTGGACGTCACCACGACGCTGTATTTCGGCCCCGCAAGCAACGATAGGACAGCATACGCGAAATGGCTTGCGTCCGCAGATCAGCCGAAGGCGACAGTGCGCTCGGACGTCTCGTCCGTCTCCAACCGAGGCGAATTCAAGGGTGAGCACATTCTGGAGAACAATGACGTGCGCATCGCGTTCTCTGGCGCGGTGGACGGCTTCTCCTGCGTCGGAATCGAGAGGGCGGACCACAAGGGACCTGTCTTCTGCAACGCGAAAGGCTACAGGCGACCGCTCTGGAAGTTGCGTTTCAGGAAGGGGACAGACGCAGAGACGATGATAACCGTCAACGGCAATGATGTTCCAGCCGAAAAGGCAAGCGTGGAACGCTTCGAGAACGGCATGAAGTTCATCTGGAAGGGCGTCGTAATCGGCAACGGCACATTTGACGCTGCCGCGAAGGTCGTCCTTAACGGCGGCAAGTCGGAATGGACGCTTGAAATCGACAACCACAGCAACGAATACGGCCTGTGGGACAGCGAGTTCCCGATAATCGGCAACGTTCTTGCGAGGGGCACGGCGGATGCTGTTGTGCCGCACGGCAACTGGGGCGGCTCGCTTTACCATAATTCAACATGCGCATATGACGGTAATTATCCGTCCCACACAGCACCTCTACAAATGATGGCGCTCATTCGCGACGGCTACGGTCTCTACTACGGCATCCACGACGGCGCCTCCCGCGCAAAGCACCTCTGCATGGGCGGCGGAACCGACATGTTCACGCGCCTCATTGCAGAGGACATGGGCAAGCCTGGCAGCGGCAGGAAGGAGGACTTTCCTGTCGTCTTGCAGATTTTCGAGGGCGACTGGTGGAATGCTGCAAAAATCTACCGCAGTTGGGCAATAAAACAGCCATGGACCGCGCGCGGTCTTATAAAGTATGATCCAGAATATCCAAAACGTTTGATTGACATGGGATTCTGGTATCTGCTGTTCTCGCGGACCGACAATCAAGTGAAGGGACTCATTGGCGATACGATGGACCGCGCGTTCGCGAAGGCGACCGTTCCGACAGGTCTCCATTGGTACTGCTGGCACAAGATTCCGTTCGACAACAGTTATCCAGAGTACTTCCCGATCAAGAAGGGCGTCATAGAGGCGACAGAAAGGATGACCGCCAGAGGGCAGGTCGTCATGCCGTACATCAATGGTCGCCATTGGGACATAGACATCGAGTCGTTCAAGGCCGCGAAGCCGTTCGCATGCATGAAAGAGGACGGTAGCATCTACATTGAGGAATTCTCCTCAAAACGCAGACTCACGCCGATGTGTCCCTACACAAAGTTCTGGCAGGACAAAATCAATGAAATTGGTTTGCAGCTTCGAGACGAGATTGGATTCAACGGCATCTATCTTGACTGCATAGGCTCTGGCGCGCCTATGCTCTGCTACAATCCAGACCACGGCCATCCACTCGGCGGTGGTTGTCATTGGGTTGACGGATTCAGGAGCATGCTTTCGCGGCTGCGCACCACCGCTGCCGAAAAGGGCCTTATGCTCGCAACAGAATGCACCGCCGAACCTTACATGGACAATATCCACGCCTATCTCGCATGGTTGCAGCGAAAGGACACAGATATCCCACTGCTTCCCGCCGTCTATTCTGGATACACGACTTATTTCACGTCGCCGCAAGATCCAACCGACACCATGGTCGCATTCCGTGCCGCCCAAGGCCGCGATTTCATGTGGGGCTGCCAAATCGGATGGCACTATTTCGATATCATGACTGACGCGCATAAGGAGAAGTTCGACTTCAGCATGCAACTCGCTGAACTGCGCCTCGCGACAAAGGATTTCATGGTCTTCGGCGAACTTCTTGGTGAAATCAAGCCGCTTAACACTATACCTATTATTAATATGACGTGGGGGCGTCAGAAGCCGCATTCCGCAATCATGCCTGCTGTACAGGGCTATGAGTGGTCCGACGGCAATGGACGCCTCTGCCTCTACATCATAAACTACTCTGATTCCGTTCAGCGCTTTGAGTTTAATCTTCCGAAAATTAACTCTGGCAATGTCGTTCTGAGGCGCGTCAACGGCGCGGGAAGCGTCCCGATGGCGGTCGCCAATGATGGTGACAGACGTCTTGAATACCTTGCTCCTGGCGAGATTATGGCCTTCACGGTCGAGGCGATGGCGCGAAAGCAGAATCTCGTGAAAGAGGCCCGAAACTATCTAAAGAAGGGCGGCGACTACTGGCTTGAGAAAGCCGCCAATGAGTTCCTCTTCAGGCAGAACGGCATCATGTTTGAGATGAACCGCAACGTCGTATCCGTTGATGGCGAGTCCACGCGCATAAATTACGGCTTCACTACTGCGAGCAGGAAACGCACGCTTTGGGTCGAATGGCCAGATGGAACGGAGGACAGCATCGTCGTCGATTCGAAATTGGACGACGGCTGGACGGCGGGCAGTAGAGTCAAAGCGAAGGACTTCAGCGCAGGTGGCGCATTCTTCCATAAGGATTTCGTTAAGGTATCCATCGCAAATGGCGAAGGTAGTTTGATTCTGCCGTTCAACCATATTAAGCGCGAGGCGCTTCACGTTGATGTCAACTATCCAGAGGCCGTCTTCAGCGGAGAGGACTTCATGGCAACTGTCGTTGTAACCAATTCAAGCAAAACGACTAAGAGTGCCTCTGTGTTGCTGCTGGTTCCAGACGGATGGATTGTAGAACCATCTAATATATTGAGAATTAATGATTTGCATCCTCGTGAACATAGGATGGTGGCTGTCAAATGCCGTGCGCCTGTTTCCTCCAAGACGACGAACGGCACCATCAGCGCGATGCTCCTGACGGGACGCAAGCAACTTCCCATAAAAATCATTCGCTCACGCCCGACCGCGCGCGCCGCAAAGGCGAATTCCATCCACATTGATGGCAAATTGGACGAATGGAACGCTGTCCCGCCAGTCATCCTCAACGACAAGACACCAGATTCCATAAAGTACAGTAGCACAAAATACAACGGACCAGACGACTGCTCTGCAAACCTTCGCTTCGCTTGGGACGAAAAGAACCTCTATATCGCCGCCAAAGTGACGGACGACAAGCACTTCCAAATCAACCGAAGCAACCGCGTGTGGTCTGGTGACTGCATTCAGTTCGCCGTCATCGACGGCGGTCCGCTTCCTCCGTCGCGTTCGGAGGATGTTTCCACGCTAAACGAGTTCGCGATTGCCGCTGACGCCAAAGGACCTTTCGTGTTCAGTTGGTGCTCACGCGATGCAGGTGTACAGGACGAGGCAAAGATCGCCGTCAGTGGCGGCGATGGAGAAATCATCTACGAGGTGGCTCTACCATGGGACAGCATCAATGTCTCACGGCCTACCTCTGGAAAGAAACTTGGCGTTTCGTTCGTTGTGGCGGACAATGACGGCGGCGGTCTTCGCGGCTGGCTTGAATGGACGCCTGGCATATTCAATAACAAGGACGGCTCTGCATTCGGTTGTCTAATTTTGGAGTGATAATCATGAAAAAACTTTTTGTATCTTTCGTGTTAGCGGCGGTTGTCGCTATGGCTGGAGTCAGAATAGATGTTCAAAACGGAGGCCATCTGCGGTTCCAGCAGGTTGTTGACGTCAAGATGACTGCAGAACAGTATAATTCTTCTAAGTTGATGGTGCTTAAAGAGATAGATCAAGCTGGCTTTAGAACGCCTGTGCCGTATGCATGGTCCGTCGAAGAATGGGCCGGCGGCGAGAAGGAGTATGTGCTCAGCATATTGATGACAGGGTTGACGAATCCGCATGTCGTCAGAACGTTTGAATTTGCGGTTGGGGATGCGGCTGAGACCGCCACTGATTTGACCAGCAGTTCTGACGAGACGGTTTCGGTCATTTCGAACCAATTCTTTTCGCTGAAGCACAAGGCGAAGGGAAACGGCGGAATCTTCTCCGACGTTCATTTCATGCTTTCAGGAACGAACGACAATGACCTCACGCTTCTCGACAGAAGCTTCACGAGGGGCATCGGCATCTTTTCCATTGAGAATGACAGGGAGGCCAGCGCTAAGATAATCGTCGCCAATCCCCTGAGAGTCGTGGTTGAGTCAAAGACACGTTATATTGGCGGCGAGGCAGCGCCAGGCAACCTCCGCGCCGTCTATCACTATTCATACAATGCATTCTCGCCAGTCGTGAATGTCACAGCGAGAATTACGAAGGACGATGACACAGAGTGGCGGGAACTGCATTTCCTGCATCTTACGAGCAAGGTTCGGAAGTACGATAGGTTTGTCATGGGCAAGAAAGGCAGTGTCGATGTCCATGAACTGTTGCCGAAGGGCACTAAGAGCATCGGAGCGATGGACGCATCTGACTGGATTGTCATGGAGGATGCAAAGAACGCCGCAGGAGTCAGCGGTCCCGCACTTTCATGGGATGCATCGAAAGAGTATTATGACTTTATCAGAAGCAATAAACTGGCGGGTTTCCAGAAAACAAATAAAAGGATTGACGTTTCCGCCGCAATGTATCTTGGACCATCCAGCGAGGATAGAGGAACTTATGCAAAATGGCTCTCTCCAAACGAGCAGCCAAAGGTGATCGTTCATTCCAACTTCAAGTCAATCTCCGACCGTGGCGAATTCAAGGGCGAGCACATTCTGGAGAACAATGATTTGCGTATTGCGTTTTCTGGAGCGTCAGAGGGATTTGCCTGCGTTGGAATCGAGAGGGCGGACCACAAGGGACCAATCTTCTGCAACGCCAAAGGCGCAAATCGTCCGCTTTGGAAGTTACATTTCATGAAAGGGACTGACGCGGCGACGATGCTGACCATCGCTGGCAATGATGTTCCGCCAGAGAAGGCAAGCGTGGAGCGCATAGACGGCGGCCTTAAGTTCTTGTGGAAAGGCGTCAGCCTTGGTGAAAACGGCACGTTTGACGCAGTGGCGACGGTTGACCTAAAAAATGACAAGTCAGAATGGACGTTGGAGGTCGAGAACCACAGCAAAGAATATGGTCTGTGGGACAGCGAGTTCCCGATAGTCGGCAATATCCTTGCGAGGGGCACTGCTGATGCGATCGTGCCACAGGGCAACTGGGGCGGCTCACTCTACCATAATTTTAAGGGAGCCTACAATGGCACATATCCTTCCGCAGGCGCGCCTCTTCAGATGATGGCGCTCATGCGCGATGGATTCGGCCTTTACTATGGCATGCATGACGGTGCCGCGCGCAGAAAGAACCTTTGCATTGGCGGTGGAACGGACATGTTCACACGCGTCATGGCTGAGAACATGGGAAAGCCTGGCAGCGGACAAAAGGCGGACTTCCCTGTCGTCATTCAGATTTTCGAAGGCGACTGGTGGGACGCTGCCAAAATCTACCGCAACTGGGCCATTCATCAGCCGTGGACTTCACGCGGACCAATCAAAGATGATGCAGAATATCCAAAACTTATGGAGAATTTGGGATTTTGGTTCCTTCTGAACAGCGGTAAGGATGAACTGGTCGAGGGAATTGTCGGCAAAACGATGGACAAAGCGTTTGAGAAGGCGACAGTTCCGACAGGCGTCCATTGGTACTGCTGGCACCAGATTCCATTTGATCATAGTTATCCAGAATACTTTCCGATAAAGAAAGGCGTTGCAGAGGCGACTGCTCGCATGACTAAGCGAGGGCAGGTTGTCATGCCATACATCAACGGACGTCTATGGGACTCCGCCATCGATTCGTTCGCGACGGCCAAGCCTTTCTCCTGTAAGGACGAAGACGGTAAATGCTACATTGAGGAATATGGCTCGAAGCGCAAACTCGCGCCGATGTGCCCGTACACAAAATTCTGGCAGGACAAAATCAACGAGGTCGGACACCGCATGATGGAAGAGGTTGGTGTCAACGGCATCTATCTTGACCAGATTGGCGCGGCGGGTCCGAGACTTTGCTTCGATCCATCGCATGGCCATCCGCTCGGCGGCGGACGATATTGGGTTGACGGATATAGGAGAATGCTTTCGCGCCTGCGCTCTGAGGCTGCTAAGAAAGGCGTGCTTCTCACGACTGAGAACACCGCCGAACCATACATGGACAACATTCATGGCTTCCTTGCATGGAATCCGCGAACCGACACCGATGTGCCGCTTCTTCCCGCAGTCTATTCTGGATACACGACATATTTCACGTCGCCGCAGGAGTCGACAGACACTCTGGTCGCCTTCCGCGCGGCCCAGGGGCGTGACGCAATGTGGGGCTGCCAGATTGGCTGGCACTATTTTGACATTCTCAATGATACACACAAGGAGAAGTTCGAGTTCAGCATGCGCCTTGCAGAAATCAGACTTGCCACGAAGGAGTTCATGGTCTTGGGAGAACTACTAAGAGAAGTCAAGCCTCTCAACAACGTGCCGATGCTGACAGTGACATGGGGACGGCGCACGCCGCATGCCGCCGTTCTTCCTGCCGTTCAGGGGTATGAGTGGGCTGATGCCAAGGGACGCCGTTGCTTCTATATCATAAACTACTCCGATTCAGTTCAGCGTTTCGAATTTAACCTGTCGAAAATATTCTCTGGCAAGGTTGTGTTGAAACGCGTCAATGGCGCGGGGAGCGTCCCGATGGCTGTTGCCGATGACGGTAGCAAACGTCTTGAATACCTTGCGTCTGGCGAGATTCTAGCCTTCACGGTTGAGCCAATGGCTGGAAAGCAGGATCTTGAAAAGGAGGCAAGAAACTATCTCAAGAAGGGCGGAGACTACTGGCTTGAGAAGTCTGCAAACGAGTTCATCTTCAGGCAGAGCGGTATGTCATTTGAGATGAACCGCAACATTGTCTCCGTCGATGGCGAGTTCACGCGCATTGATTACGGTTTCGGAAATGCTGGCAGAAAACGTACGCTCTTGGT
>JAEEGL012877710.1_pt1 | contig 13319 bp, 10 predicted proteins | sample 9134231 | NCBI WGS metagenome assembly JAEEGL01 (sample SAMN16246548, study PRJNA631951) | gut metagenome | biome: gut microbiome; feature: rumen; material: fiber-attached | host: Bos | place: Iran: Karaj | collected 2018-10 | reverse complement strand
GCCAGGGCCCCGTTCAGGCTTTCCCCCATGACGATCCTGTCGCCCAGGGCCACTATCACCCGTTTCAGCTCCGGTATCTTGGTGTTGTTGGATTCCAGATAAAGGGGCAGGACGTACAATATGGAATTATCCACCGGTATGACCAGCAGGTTCCCCGCCGTGACCTCGGAGCCGTGCTGGCTCCAGAGGGTGAGCTGGGGAGAGATGACGTCGTCCTGTTTTATCTTGGCCGCTATCTGTTCGGGGCCGTAAACGTTTTTGTCCTTGGGGAAGTTGTACAAAAGGATCTTCCCGTAGTTGCTGCCGTCGCATTCGGCGGCTATCCACGCGCACATATTCTTTCTGCCGGCCCGGGTGAAGGTGGTCATCATGATGAACTCTTCCGAGGAGCGGTCGGGGAATTTCATTATGGTGTAATACGGCGCCTGCTTGGCTTCCGAAAAGTCCTCGCTGCCCCCCAGCTCGGCAACGTTGGGTATATCCCACAGGTCGCTTTTGTTATAAAAAATAACGGGATCCGTCATATGATAGGTTTTATATACGTCGGTCTGTATCTTGAACACCGATTCGGAATACCGTATATGGGCGGCAAGCTCCTCCGGCATCTCGGAATAATCCCTGAATACGCCGGGATATATCTTTTTGTAGCTCCTCATGATGGGGTCGTCCGCCGGCTTGTCGATAGTATAGGCGGTGACTTCCCCGGAATGGGCGTTGACCACTATCTTGAAAGAGTTCCGCACATAGTTTATGGTGTCGTATTCCGTGAGCCTCGTCCGTTCGGAATAGGGATAGTATTCGCTGGTGGTGAAGCCGTCCAGCATCCAGAACAGATCGCCGCCGGCGGTCACCAGGTAAGGGTCGCTGTCGAACACCATGAACGGGAAAAGCGTTTCTATGCGCTGCGCCACGTTCCTGTGGAACAGTATCTGGGAATCATTGCCTATATCCGTATTCAGGATGATGTTGATATCGGCGAACCTGATGGCAAAAAGCAGCCGCCTGAACCAGTTCCCCATAAGGACCCCGTCCTTGCCGTCATAATGATTGGTGACGGTCTCGCTGCCCTTGGGGTAGTCGAATTCCGTGCTTTTCGTGTCCACGAAGATCTCATGGCCGGTCTCCTCGCCAATGTAAACTCCCATATTGTTCAGGGGCATGTTTATTTTGGTTTTGGGAGGGATGTCATAAACGAAAAACTTCGGCATGCCTTCCTTGGATATCTCGTTCACGGGGCTCATCACGTAGCCGTAGCCGTGAGTGTACTGGAGGCGGGTATTGACCCAGGTCCTGGAGTTTTCCGGCAGCCGCGACTGGTCCATCTCTCTGGCGGAAAGCCATACCTGGCGGTATTTCCGCTCCCCCGTCAGGGCGTCGGTAAGCCAGTATCTGTCCACGTCCACGTCCCTGAAGGCGTAATACTGCTGGATGGTCTGTATCTGGGAATACGATTCCAAAAGCTGGGTGGAATCCCACAAACGGATGTTTTCTATGGTCCCCTGGTTCCCGGCTATCTGTTCCGGAGAAAGGACGTCTTCCGCGGGAAATTCGCTTATTTTGATATCGTTCAGGGCGTAGGCGTCTCTCGTCGCCTTTATAGCGTGGGCGATATACGGCTTTTCCTTCTCAAGCTGGTTGGGCTTGACGAACAGCACCTGCACGGCGTTGGGGATAAGGGTGGTGAGGATTATGTTCCCCGCCACCATCAGCCCCAGGGACCACAGAAGGGGCTTCCAGGTCTTGCTGCCTCTTCCGACAAAGGTGATGACGGCCGCGGCGACACAGACGAACAGCATGATCCACAGGCAGGGTATCCCCGCCTTTACGGCGGTATAGGAGGCGCCGGTAAAAATAGAGCTGTCCTTGCTGCGGAACAAAAGCTCATACATGCTGATGACGTAGCCGCAGATCTTCAAAAGGAACATGAGGGCCACGAGAGTCAGGAGGTGCTTTTTGGCAAAGGGCCTGAACTCCAGGTTCCCGTCCAGAAAACTGATGGCCGACAGGGAATAATAAAAGACGGCGGTAAGTATGGCCGAAAAGGCCAGGGAACCGAAGAACCAGCCGTACAGATATTTCAGAAACGGAAAGGTGAAAACGTAAAAGCCTATGTCCTTGTGGAACACGGGGTCCGTCTGGCCGAAAGGAGTCGGGTGCATAAAGAACAGAAAATCGTTCCAGTGCACCGTGGCCTGCAGGCCGATAGCCACGGATATTATTATGCTCACCAGAAAGATGACCAGTCCGGTGCCTCTTCTCAGAAGCATGCCGATCCTTCCCAGGGCAGACATCTGCGCAAAGGCGGAATCCTCCGTGGGGGTGAATTTTTTGGCGATCCACAAATTCAGGTATATTATCAGGAAAAACACCAGGCCGCTGGCGGCTCCCAGTTCGATCTTGGAAGAGAGCATCCTCATGAAAACGGACTGGTAATCCAGGGACTTGAACCAGAGCCAGTCGGTATAGAGCCCGATAAGGGATCCGCCGCATATCAGCAGCAAAACGATTATTATGATCAAAGGTCTCAAAACTTTTTTCATACGATCTCCGCCTGTATATGATTTCTATTTCAGAACGTTGTAAAAGCGTTTCAGATATCTGTCTCTTTCTTTGGCTTCCGGCATGAATTTTTCCAGGGCGTCATGGAATCCCTTTCCGTGATCGGGGTAGCGCAGATGCAGGAGCTCGTGAAGGACCACGGCTTCTATGACGCCCACAGGCGCCTGGGCCAGGGCGGCGTTGAAGCCCACGGTCCGTTTTTTCAGATTGCATTTACCCCAGCTGGTCTTCCAGAAGTCCACATAAAAACCGCCTTCCGCCCGGATATCCAGCAGGTTTTCCCATTTTGCCACCAGCTCCGGGAGGAGTTCCGCGAGCCTTTCCGCGAACCAGGAGGTGAAAAAAGCCTTCCTTTCCGCTTCGGTCCAGGAAACGGGGCATTTTATGCGAAGGATACCCTCCTCCTCCGGCCGGGCTTCCCACACGTAAGAGCTGTGGGTGTATTTCTGGATATATTCCTTTCCCAGATATAAAACGGGGCTGCCGTCGGAAAAAGTTCCGCCGGCAGGCTTTTCCCCCAGCCTGCGTTTCAGCATATCGGCATGCTTTGAAAGGATCTCCCGCAGCTGATCATCCCCGGCTCCGAAGGGAGCGGTGATAACGACGCTGCCGTCTTCTATCCTAATGTAAACGTTTTTGTTCGGTTTTCTCACCACCCGGGCGGTGACCCCGCCTGCGGCGATGGTTTCGGTGTCACTTGTATTCATCTGCCAGATCCAGATAGTATTGTCCTTCGTAAACGGGAAGAGGGACGTACTCTTCCCCTTCCGCAAATTCGGGGTCGTTGAAAAGCAGGCCGCTTCCGCCCCGGGGCTTTTTGTCCGGGAGCACTTCCCACAGATACCTGTCGTTCCTCTGCAGCCTGTTGGAGGCGGCGCCCATGGCCCAAAGCTGTATGACGCTGTCTGCCGGAGCGCCGGCGGCGTCCTCCGGAACGTTGTATTCCAAAAGCCTTTTCACCGCCCTGCAAAACTTTTCCGACGGCTCCAGGCATACCGCTTTTTTGTATTCGTCAAATAAAAAATCCGCGATCTCTTTCCTTTTGCCGGCGGCATCGGAAACAAAGAGGTGCAATGTTGCCAGGGACAGGAAAACCAGCCGCTTGTAAAAATAGATCTCGCTGCGGTTCTTGCGCTTTTTGATGCCGTATAAGCCGTCAAAAAGGCCCGCGCGTTCAAAACGGCGGTTGCGGAAAAGCCGGTAGCAGGCCTCCAGCTTCAGCCCCAGAAGGCGCAGATAAAGAGAAACGTCGCCGCAGATTATAACGACCTCTTCGGGGCTGAGAAGCTCCGCTTCCTGCCCCTGCAGGATGCCGGAAGCAGACGGCCCGGAAGAATAACAGCACGTTCCGGCGGAAAGGCCGGTTTTGGCAAATTTGACGTCCGTCATAGATCCTGTTCTCCCAAAAGCTTTTTCAGAGTCCCCTTCAAAAAGCCCTTCACCGCGCCGGCAAGCTCCTCGTCGGTTTCCGGCGGCCGCGCTTCTTCGGAAGCGGCCTTTTTTCCCAGCTCCGTCCGGGCCCTGTTTATATATTTCAGGGCCTCGTCCGCCTTTCCGGCTTCCGCCTCTGCCCGGGCCTTTTCCAGAAGGGCGTCCGCTTTGAGCACGTTGACGCTGTCCGCCGACTCCATGGACTTCTCGAGCCTTGTTATACGGTTGTTTATCCTTGAAAGCTGCTTTCTGTTTTCCAGGTTCTGGGAAACCAGGAACACGCACAGCAGCAGGCATATAACGGAAACGAGTCTCATTTTATCTCATAACTGCCGTCGGCTCTTGCGGTGATATTGCATACCTTTCCGCCGAAATGCACTCCCGTAAGGGTGACGCTTTTCCATTCTCCGGGAACGCAGGGCTTTACCGTATGCTTTACCTCCGGGGAATAATAGTCCATATCCAGCCCGGCAAAGCCCCAGAGCGCCGCGGAAGCGCTGCCTGCGGCGCCGGTGAGGAAGCACCAGTTTTTGTAGGTGGCCGAGCGTTTTTCGTTGAAATAGTTGAAGGGCCCCCGCATAAACGGACGGTAGCTTTCCCTGAAAAGCCTCAGGGCCTCCTCCGGATCCTTTTTCAGCTTTGCGGTTATGATGCTGTGGGCGGAGGCGCTCATGGCGGGCCCGTTTTCTTCCGTCCTTTTCATATAATAATCGCAGGTAGCCTCCGCCAGCTTTGCGAAGGTTTTTGCCGAAGGAAAGACGCTCTGCAGGTCCTGATAATGCCAGGGGTAATACAAAAGCTCGGGATCGGCCTGCTTGATCTTTCCGCCCTTATAGCCGTCGTAGATCACCAGCTTTTCTCCGTCGTCGGGCACTGCAAGCCCCTTCGCCACTTCGGTCCACCGGGGGTCGGGAGAATGCCCCAGGACTCCGGACGCCAGAGATGCGATAAAAAGAGACGCCTGGGCCGAAGCGTTGGTGTAAACGGAATTGTCCACGAGCCCCGCGTTTTCGTCGGGAGGGCACACGTTTTTGATATCATATCCTCCGCTGCCGTTCTTTTCGGCAAACTCCGTCCAGAAATTTGCAACGCACCGTATGGAGTCCCAGCATTCGGCAAGAAACTCTTTGTCCCCCGTGGCCTTATAATACTGCCACATGGCGAAAACTATGTCGGAAGAAATATGCCTTTCATCCTTGGTCACTACGCCGGGAGGCGTCACCTCTTTGCCGCTTGCCGCGCTTTCCCACGGAAAGGCGGCGCAGCCGTCTTTGCCGGTGTATTCTTTCCCCAGCTCAAGGGCGGCGGGGAGCCTTTGTATCCTGTAGCTGAGGATATCCCGCACGGCGTCGGGGCGCTGCCAGATGAGGGCGGGCACCATCCATAGTTCCGTATCCCAGAAGATATGCCCACCGAAGCCGTTTGAGGAAAGCCCCGTGGGAGGGATGCCGAAGGCGTGCCCCGCGCTTTCCAGCAGATAGAACATATCGGAATGCACCGTCTGCTGCGCCTCCGGATCGCCTTCTATCACTATATCGGCCTTCCAGGTCTCCGCCCAAAGGGCTTTGTGCTGCTTTATCATCGAGTCCACCCATCCGGAAAAACTGATTTTTTCACCGGCCCCGAAAGGAGCGGATTCGGAGCGGGCGTCGAGGGCGGCGACGTTGTCCGCATAGTAAACAAGCTTTTTTGTTTTGTTTTTCCGGGCGTCGAACCAAAACTCAAAAGGAGCGTTTTCTTTGAAGGGCATATATGCGGCGCCGTCTCCGTTATGCTCCGCATCGGCCCACTGCCTCACCGGCCATTTACCGTCGGGGCCCGCCGTCCGGCCCGGGCCATCCCCCGGGGAGACAGGAGCCTTCACGGTGATGCGGCCGTTTTTGTAAGGCTTCACTTCAAGCTCTATGGCGCAGCAGCAGTATGAGAAGCGGCTCTTAAGGACGTAAACTGCCGATCTTATTTCGGCCGCCATGCGGGAAGACTTCCATTCGCCTTCGGTTATAAGGCAGGCCTGCTTCATATCCAGGGTCTGGCGGAAGCCCTTTCCCGTCTGTTTCAGTTCTTCTCCAGATTCGTCGTAAAAGCGGAGGTCGGCCAGCTGGGGCAAATTCAGTATTTTCTCGGCGCCGTCATAAAAACCGTAACAGCGGCTTTCCGCGGGAGTATCCCCCAGCCTGCCGAAACCGGTGGAAAAAAGCCGCACGCCGTAAAAACCGTTGCCGAGATAAGTGCCGGCCTCGTCTCCCCGGGGCAGGGCTTCGCTCACCAGGAGCCACGGGTCAAGCTGAGCCTGAGCGCCGGTATCCTTCCAGACGGCGTTTTCGCCCTGCGCCTGTTTTTTGGGGCCGCAGCCCGCCGCGAGGCATATACACGCCAAAACAATAAAAATAAAACTAATCCTTGCGCGCAACATAAAAGATCCTGTCGCTCCTTTTGTTCGTTTTGTTGAAGGTATAGGCGTCGAAAGCCTCCACAAAGGAAAGGGACGCTTCGCCCAGCATATAAAGTATCTCCTTCTGCCTGTAGCCCTTTTGTATATGCTTTTCCTTTACTTCGCTGATACTGCCGTCTTCGTTTTTGATCTCAAAGGTCATATCCACCTCGCACAGGCGGGTCTTGGGGTCCCACCGGGGCTTCCAGATGTAACGCGGCCAGCCTTCAAGGTCCGCCTGCCGGAAAAAGTCCATGGAAAGGGCGTATATGGTGTTCATATCAAAAATAAAATACCCGCCGGGGCGCAGATGCTTTTCAACGCAGCGGAAAGCCTCCTGCAGGCGGCTCCGGTCGGTTATGTAATTCAGGCTGTCAAAAAGGCTCACCGCGGCGTCGAACTGCCTTCCCAGGTCGAAGTCCGCGGCGTCCCGGCACAAAAACTCCAGCCCGGGATACTTGCTTTTGGCGCATTCCGTCATTCCGGGGGAAATATCTATCCCCACCGCTTCCATGCCCATATCGGCAAAGGCTTTGGTCATGGTCCCGGTACCGCAGGCCACGTCCAGGACGGAAGCCGGCCGGAAGGAATACCTTTCGAACAGTTTTTCTATATATTCCGCCCAGTAGCCGTAAGGCACGTTTTTCATGAGAGCGTCGTAAAAAGGAGGCAGCTCCCTGTATTGCCCGGGTCCGTTCATGCCCGATTTTCTCCGGAAAAGGCTCCCCTTTTCGGCTTGATGAACATAGCGTCGCCGAAGCTGAAAAAGCGGTACCGCAGCTCTACGGCCTCTTTGTAGGCCGAAAGTATGTTCTCCCTGCCGGCAAGAGCGCTCACCAGAAGCAGCAGGGTGGATTTTGGTATATGGAAATTGGTTATGAGCCCGTCCGCGATCTTAAAATCGTAAGGCGGACGGATAAAGAGCCGGCTGTCCGCCTCTTCCTCCCGCAAAAGCCTTCTGCCCTCCGCGGCGCTTTCCAGGGCCCTGACGGAGGTGGTGCCCACGGCGATTATGCGCCCCTTTGCGTTTTTCACCTTTTCCACGGTGGCGCCCGGAATGATATACCGCTCGGAATGCATGATATGCTCGTCTATATTGTCGCAGCGTATGGGGCGGAAGGTGCCTATGCCCACGTGGAGGGTCACGAAGGCGGACTCCACGCCCATATCCTTTATTTTAGCCAGAAGCTCCTTTGTAAAATGGAGCCCTGCGGTAGGGGCGGCGGCGGAACCCTCCGGATCCGCATATACGGTCTGGTAACGGCCGTAGTCTTCCAGTTTTTCATGGATATACGGAGGCAGGGGCACCAGGCCGTGTTTTTTTATCACGGGATCGGCGTCTCCCTCCGACAAAAACCGTATGAGCCTTTCCCCCGTTTCGTAACGGCGGAGTATTTTTACGTCAAGGCCGCAGTCCAGGCGGAAGACAGTATTTTCCGGAAGCCTTCTGCCGGGGCTCACCACGGCTTTGTAAAGGTTCGTCTCCAGCTTCCGGGTCAGCAGGCATTCCACCCTGCCCCCGGTGGACTTGCGCCCGAAAAGCCGGTAGCTGCTCACTTTGGTATCGTTGAATACCAGCAGATCGCCGGGCAGAAGGTAATCGCAGATATCGTAAAAATGCCTGTGCTCCGTTTTTCCCGTTTCCGGGTCCAGCACCAGAAGCCGCGACGCATCTCTGTTTTCGAGAGGCTTCTGGGCTATGAGCTCTTCCGGAAGATAATAATCAAAGTCGCTGAGCTGCATACTTCTTTACAGGGCAAAGCAGCGGGAGAAATCCACGGCTTCCCTCAGTATCCGGGACCTGTCGGGTATATCCAAAGCGGAGGTGCTGAAACCGGAAATGGTGTGGGCCGCTACTACCGTGCCGATGACCATAGCCTGTTTGACGTCGCCGAAGGTGATGCGCTTCCTGACGGAAAGATATCCCATAAACGAACCGGCAAAGGAATCCCCCGCCCCGGTGGGGTCCACTACGTCGTAGTCCAGGGGGACGCAGGGGATGATGAACAGCTCGCCGTTTTTGCCGAAGCCGGCGGCGCCGTATTTCCCCAGCTTGATTATCACGTATTCCGGGCCGAACTCCAGCAGCCTCTGCCCCGAAGGCACGAGAGAACGTTCGCCGGTGAACTGGCAGGCTTCCTTTTCGTTGATGAATATCACGGAAACCTTTTTGAACACCTCCCGCAAAAGCTCCGGAGCGCAGTCTATCCAGAAATTCATGGTGTCGCAGGCGGAAAAAGCGATATGGGGGTTTTCCGCCAGCACCTGCAGCTGGAGCCGCGGGTCCAGATTTCCCAGAAAAACCGTGCCGGCGCCTTTGTAGCTGTCCGGCATGTGGGGGTCGAAGCCTTCGAAAACGTTGAGCTGCGTGTCAAGGGTCACAGCCTCGTTGGTATCTTTTTCGTAGGAGCCCGCCCAGCTGAAGGTTTTGCCGCCCCCCTCGGCAAGTCCCGTGATATCCACGCCCATACGGGTGAGATACTCTTTGTATTCTGCGGGGAAATCGCTTCCGGCTATGGAAATGATGCCGGGACGGCAGAATTTGGCCGCCGCTACGGAAGCGTACACCGCCGCCCCTCCCAGGACGCGCTGCTTTTCTTCGGTTCTGGTTTTTACGGTATCGAAGGCTACCGAGCCTGTGATTATAAGATCCGGTTTACTCATAATGATTCAACTGTTGTCCTTTTTGTTCCTGTTTTTGAGCACTTTGAGAAAAAAGCCCGGCAAACGCCCCAGCTTGTAGCTTTTTTTGGGGGCCTGCAGAAAGCGGTAAAGCCACTCAAGATAAAGCTTCTGAAAAAACACCGGCGCCCTTTTCACGTTTCCGCTCATGACGTCGAAGGTCCCTCCGATGCCGATGCCCACGGAAGCGCCGGAGGCGGGAAGGAATTCCTTTATCCAGTATTCCTGCTTGGGGATGCCCAGGGCCACCAGAACGATATCCGCTCCGGTCTCCTTTATGGCGGCGGCAACGCCGGCGCTTTCCTCCGGCGAAAAATAGCCGTCATGCCTGCCGGCAAAAAGCATGTCGGGATACGCCGCCTGCATTTTTTCCGCAGCGCCGCTGTTGGCTTTTTCCGACGCCCCCAGAAAATAGATCTTCAGCCCTTCCCTGCCGGATATGCGGCAAAGGTTTTCGGCTATGACGCAGCCGGAAGCCTTGTTTTTGATGGGGGTCCCGGCAAGGCGCGAAGCAAGGAGCACGCCGGAGGAATCGGGGGTCACCAGATCCGCGTCCAGCATGAGCTGCCTGAATCCGGGATCCGAGGAAGCCAGGTCCACCATATACGCATCGGCAGTCACCACCTGATGGGCGCCTTTTTCGCGGCACCATTTCGTTATCTGCTCCAGGACTTCTTCAAGAGAGACGTCATGGACGAAAATATCCAAAAGCCTGACGCGTTCCATTTTTATACCCTCGCTTTTTTGTAATTCAGCTTTACCGTGGGCGATTTGTGAAACAGCGACTCTGTGGGAGTCTTCTGAAACAACGCCGACGCCCCCGGCATCCTGAGCCTGTCTCCGTAAAGCATTTTAAGGGCAAAAGCCAGGATGCCGCACAGCGAAGCGTGGGGATCCGCCCCCAGCTCTTCCCCGCCGGTCTCCGCCGCTTTCTTTATCCAGCCCTTCATTATGCCCTCGGCGGTATCTTTGTCTCCGCATAAAGCGCTGTTTATAAGAGTATTTATCTCGTTTTTCATAATCTTCGGCTCGCGGCTGCGAAGGCCTGCGATAAACTTCCGGGTGTTGAGGAACACGGGATCGTTTTTTTCGCAGAAGCCCCAGAAGGGGAGCATCAGCAGGCTGAGGGAAGGATCGTCGTCAAAGATATAGCCGCCTTCCATATCCACGGCCCATGCAAACTGGGGGCCGTCCGCGCCTTCGAAAACGAAGCTTTTCATAATGGCCAGCTTCAGCGAATCGGCAACGTTCATGGCTTCCTTGCTGCGGTCCAGATCCCTGATCCTGTTGTAAAGCATGCTGATATCCGTGAGTATCTTCCAGGCAAGGACGTTCTGGACGCACAGATACGGATACTGGGTGTAATTGCCGGACACGTCGTAGAGGGTCTCCATGATATAATCCATACCGTGATACTGGGTGCCCAGGATGTCCTGAACGTAGCTGACGTGATCCTGGATATCGTTGAGATACAGGATAGACAGGTCGCCGGTGGTCTCGATATAATCCTGCAGCGCCCTGATGGGAGCGCAGATGGAATCCAGCTTCATGCCGGGCTCCAGCACCCTTCCGTTTATGGTGCGGGACAAAACCCCCACGTTTTCCGCCTGGATGCCGAAAGCATACTGCAGATGCTTCCGGGCCTGGCTCTGGCTTATCTGCTTGACTCCGAATATGGAACGCAGCAGGGAATCGTCGTCGGTATATACGCCGCAGGCCGAGCTTTTGGAGTCTCTGGCGGAAACTATAGCCATTTCCTCGGTATCCAGAGTCACTCCCTGGCTGTAAAAGAAATTATAAAACGAATTCTCGTTGACGAGCCTTTTCAGCTCTTCGTCGCCGCCGCAGTGGATGATATGCCTGTCCAGCCACTTTTTCAGATTGTCCTCCAGCCTGTCCGCGCCCTGATACATCAGCTCTCTGGCGGCGGAAACGGCGGATATATCCTTTTTGCCTATGCCGGCATACAGGGGCAGAACGAAGCTCTCTCCGGGAGCCAGCTCCGTCTCTATGGACATCTCGTAACAATAGTCCAGGGAATCCCTGGGGTCTCCGGACATCTGCAGGTCGCAAACCGAGACCTCGGCGTCGAGTTCGCTTCCGTTCAGAAGGCACATGGCAAAAAGAGTGTCCTCCCGCTCACCCTTGAGAAGCACCATATTCTTTTCCCGGGAAGGTATGGTTATGAGCTTGTCGCATTTCAGCCTGGTAAGGGCCTTGCTGGTGAGAAGGATATCCTTGAACGCCCCCCGGAAGCCGCATTCGGCCTTTACCGTCCGGCTGCCGGCGTTTTTTACCTCAAGGCGGCAGATGAAGCCCTTTCGGGTTATGGGGGTAATGAGCCGCAGGGAAGCGGAGACCTCGCTGCCGGAAAAGCCGTAAACGGGGATCCAGTATTTCTCAAGGCGGAAATCCGCGCTCCGGGTGATCTCTTCGCCGTCGGCGATAACGAAAGGAGAGACAAGAGGCATATCCTCTCTGCCCACAAGATCCACGTTGGCGTTGAAGCCCATATCCAGAAAACTGACGCAGCCCACCTGCCCCTTCATGGTGTTCCGGGGCAGAGCGATATATTCGCTGGCAGTGGCGCAGTAATCCCATTTGAAACCTGTTCTGGAACGTATAACCGGCATATCACACCTCTACTTCAGGCTTCGGATCACCAGCCCGGAAAGCAGCTTGGGATAAAAATAGGTGGCTTTCTGGGGCATCTTCTCCCCCGCCGAAGCGATATCGAGAATGGCCTTCACCGGGATGTCGTTGCAGAGAAAAGCCAGCTGGGCCTTTCCGGAAGAAACCAGCCCGAGGGCCTCTTCGGCGCTTCTTGTATAAATCACGTTGGTATGGGCCGCCAGCACCTTTTTATCGATGCCCAGCATATCCTCCAGGATGCATTTGTGCAAAAGCGTAAGCTCCAGCGCTCTGGTATAGGCCGAACCCTCGACGTCGGGCTCGGTGCCGGGCAGCCTTTCCAGAACAAAAACTCCCTCGCAAGACGCCATGCCGATGTTTTTTCCCGCCATCGCATCAGCGACGGACTCCCGGGATACGGGGACTATGCGGAAGCGTTTTGCAAGCATTTCCGGAAACGCGCGGACCTTTGCCCCGTCCAGCCCGAACACCACCCTGTGGGTGGGCAGGACGGTGAGATCCTTTTCATACACGTTGACAAGAGTCATAAGCACGTATCCCGACGCCTCGGTGGCAAGCCCCTTTTCCCTGAGCATGTTTCTGTATTTCAGGGCTGTCTCGTAGCGGTGGTGGCCGTCGGCTATGGCGATCTGCCGGTCCTTCATAAAAGCCGTGATCCTTTTCACAGCGTCTTCTGCGGAGATCACCCATACGTTATGCCCGTTGCCGTCGATATCGTGAGCGGAGATATCCGGCTCCGCGGCGCAGCGTTCCCGTATGATATCCTCCAGCTCCATGTCCGGGTCGGCGTAAAGGCCGTAAACGGAATCCAGGTTGCAGCCGGTGCATTCTATGGTTTTTTCCAGGGCGCCCTTGGGCCTGGACAGGGTCTGTTCGTGGGGGAGTATGACGTTTTCGCCGTATTCGCACAGCTTCACCGCCCCGATGAACCCGTTCACCCTGCATTCTTTTCCGTTCCGGAGGAAACGCTGCTGATACAGATAGAAAACCGGCTTTTCCGACTGCTGCAGCACCCCTTCCTTCAGCCACTGCTTTATATACGCCCCGGCTCTGGTAAAGCGGTTGTCGCTTTCGGTATCGGAAGCAGATTCGTCTCCCAGGATAAGATTGACAAAATTGTTCTTATGCCGGGCCTTGTACTGGAGCCTTTCCTCCGGAGAGATCACGTCGTAGGGGGCGCTCACCACCAGGTCTGCCGGTATGTTTTTGTTGTATGTTATGCCTTTGAACGGAAGAACTTCGGCCATTATATGCTCCTGAAACGATTTATTCACTTATATTATACCAAAAACAAGGGCCCCGTGTCTATCGAAGGCCCCGTTCCGGCGGCGCCGGGAAATGCCCCGGAAAACCCGGCCGCCGCTCTTTACATTTGCGCGGCGGCGCTGTATAATAAAAAAAAGTTTTTCAGGAGAAACAGCCAATGAGCAAATGCTCTGTATGCGGGAACCGGATCACAGAGGGCGAGCCCGATTTTTATTTTTGCCCCGAATGCCAGAAGAAATACCACAGGAACTGTTTCGAACGCTTCGGCTGCACCGATAAAAACTGCCCGGAACACAGG